>Ga0207656_10000090_pt1 | contig 33465 bp, 60 predicted proteins | sample KBSCornC12_FD_184297 | JGI IMG/M metagenome (GOLD analysis project Ga0207656, IMG submission 184297) | Corn rhizosphere microbial communities from Kellogg Biological Station, Michigan, USA - KBS Corn C1-2 (SPAdes) (version 2) | ecosystem: Host-associated > Plants > Roots > Rhizosphere > Soil ...
CAATTGTCTGCCGGATTTCGTCCACTATTGCCATAGCGGATTTGTCCGACTTTTCAGCAGGCGCGGCTAGTTGGAAGTTTCCGACTTTTTCCTCTTGCGCGGTCGGAAAACTCCGACTATGCTGCTCAGCCATGGAAACAGAATTGCGCTCAAATCTCATGGCTTGCGCTTCGGCATATGCAGGGGCGCGGTCTCTCAGTTTGACGACTTTGGGCCGCTTGGCTGCTGGCGATTGGCGTTTCTTCGATCGCGTCGTTGAGGGCTCCACAACATTCACCGCACGCAAGTACGATGACGTCATGCTCTGGTTTTCGGAGCGCTGGCCGGAAGGTTGTGACTGGCCCGCTGAGGTGCCGCGCCCCTCCTTGGAGGCGCGTGCATGAGCGATGTCGTAGACGTTTGGCACGCCATACCCCGTGCGCTCTTGGTTTTTGCAACCCAAGAGCGATTAACACAGGTTAACAGCAAACGTGTCCTTTCTGTGGCGAACTGCCGCACTTGCCATATTTTTGTCGCGAAAGTGACGGCGACCGGTAGCGCTGTATGGGGCAACTCCGATGCCTCGTAACTTCGGAATGAAGAGCCGACCGGGCGCTGGGGCTGACGATCGCCCGGCCGGCTCCATTGCGCCCGGGGGCTGGCGCAATTCGGATTCCTATTCTGACGGCGGCGTGGAAAGCAGACACGCAGGACCGAAGCTGGGGACGTCTGAGAGGCAAGCGAAGGCCTCGCCTCATGCTGGGCGGGCGGGAATGCCTGAGAGAACCAGCGGACGAGCGGAAAAGCACCAGCAAGCCGGAGTAGCGCCCGGCCCGTCAGAAACTCATTCAGTCCCGGAGCGCTCCTCCCGAGCCCCGGTTCACTACGGCGCGCCAATGCGCCGGATTTTATCCTGGCCAGTGCTTGGCCAACGTCCAAAGCCCGCCAACGATCATTACAATTCCGAGCCAGATGAAGAACGACACGATCGTCAGCCGAGGCCATGTGATGCGTGGCAGCTTCATCTTCATCCTCCCCTGCGCTCACCGCTTGAATCTCTTTCCGCCATTCACCCGGTTCTCAAACGCCGCGATCTCACGCAGCCGACATTCGAGAAACCGGCGTTGCTCTTCGCTCTTCTGTTCATCTTTTCGGTCCCGGCGTTCTTGATCGGGTTCGTCGCCTTCCTTCTGTTCGTCTAGCCGTAAATGCCTGACCACATTCGCGGTTGCCGCCGCGAGGGTCAAGAAACTGAGTGGTTCATTGTCATTCTGTCCTTCCATGTTCAGGAGTTGAGCATGAAAGGAATACCACAGTGTCCATCGACGATGGAGAGTTTGTCCAAATGAACGCCATAACCGACGTGGAAGCGGTTCATCACTTCGCCCGCACAATCGAAGATGCGGAAGCTAAGCGGCTGGGCATCAAGGTACAGGAGGCGCGTATCATCCTAGCGCGCCGGCTGCGTACCTCGCCTGGCACTCTCGAAAACATTCGCCGCCTTCGGACCAAGATCGTTCCGAACTGGCTGATGAATAGGATCAAAGCCGAGTTCGTTGCTGTCCTGCAGGTCGAAATTTCAAGGCTTTCGAATGAAATCAATCTCGCTCGCAAAACTGGCGTGCACCATTCTGATGCTGCGCTTTGCGCGGCTGCGGCTCAGCTTTCGGCGGCTCGCCAGATCCTGTGCGCGGAGATCGGATCGGTGACATTCACCCATGACCAAGACCCACCAGTGAAGGAGTGACCATGCAAGGGGCAAACAGCATCACACCGACAGTCCTGCAAATCAACGAACGTTCGAAGCGGTTTCACGCCGACATTGCGCGGCGCGCGGCTGCATTGGTGCCGGCGCCTTTACCACCGCCACCGCCACCGCCACCGACTCCAGCACCAATCCTCAACCTTCCGCCGATCCCGGATCACCTGTTGCGTGAAGCCGAGGATATATTGTCAGTCCTCTCTGAGAGGAACTGCTTCGGCCCGCGCATCATTCTCATTCAACAGGCGGTGCTGCGGCATTTCCCCGGCGTGACCGTCAACGATCTGATCTCGGTGCGACGGGATAGCGCCGTCATCGAGCCCCGCCAGATCGCCATGTACCTCTGCAAGGTGCTCACGACGCGATCGACAATAGAAATCGGAAAACGCTTTGGAGGACGTGACCATACGACCGTGATCCACGCGTGCCGAAAGATCGCCGCGAGAGTCGCGCAGTTCGACCACTTCGCCGCGTTCGTGGGGACGATCAAAGCGGAACTGACATGACCGACATCTTCACCACCTTGAAGCGCCTCCAGCGCCTTCCCCGGCCACACCGGATCGCCCATCTGCAAGCCCTTGTCAAAGCCGAGCCGCCGCGATCGATCCGCAGGGGTGAGCTTGAAGCCGCGCTGAAAGCCGAAATGACGGCGCAGCTTCGCAAGGAAGGTCGTGCAGCATGAGAGCAGCTCGCCTCACTCGGCGGGAAAAGCAGGTCCGTGATCTCCTCCTGCAAGGATACGAGAATAAAGAAGTCGGAGAAAGCCTTGGCATCTCCCACCGTACGGTAGAGGAGCATCGGGCCAATCTGTTGGGAAAATACAGCGTTCGCAACACAGTCGAACTAATGCGGGCTGTCTATCACATTGAAGGAGCGCCAGCATGAAAGCAAAGCTCGCCTACATGACCTTTCCGTCTCCTGGGGTCTTCATCTTCAACTACCAGATCGGAGACGGCGAGCTTCAACGCATCGAGATTACAAAGGCGCATCTGGCCAACGTTCTCATTGATGCCGCATCAGTTGCCTTGCGTGAATACTCATCATCACAAATCGGGGATAGGCATGAGCGAGACGCTGGGCGGCAATTCGAAGGAACAACTCAGGTCGATAATTGAGCGGGTTGAGGCTCTGGAAGCCGAGATCAAAAGCATCGGTTCGGATCGATCTGACATCTACAAGGAAGCAGCGAGCAATGGGTTCGACGTGCCTGCGCTCAAGGCGATCGTGCGAGCTCGGCGAGAAGACCAAGAGAAGCGCCAAGCCAGAGAATCCATGATCGACCTTTACCGCGGTCACATGGGGATCAAGTAATGGCCGGTCTCAAGACCTTCGAGGTTATGCCTGTAGACGTCTTCGTAGGGGGCTGTGGGCACGTCGTGCTTTGCCAAGAATGGACCGATCAAAAGTCGGAAAGCTATTTGCGGGTGATGATCAATCCTGCCGATGCCGAGAACGTGTGCCGGCAAATTATGGCCGCAGCCGAGAAAGCTCGAAAGGGCCGATCGTGATCCTAACGCCGAAGAACTGGAAATCATTCCAGCACTATAAGGAGCGCACGCCGTCATGGATCAAACTCCACAAGGGGTTGATGACAGACTTCGAGTTCGTGCGCTTGCCGGTTGCTAGCAGGGCGCTAGCGCCAATGCTATGGCTGCTAGCAAGCGAGTACGAAGACGGTTCTATCGACGCATCTATCGAGAAGATCGCATTCCGCGTCCACATGAGTGTTGAGGATTTGCGCACAGCCCTAACCCCTTTAATAGACTCAGGTTTTTTCTCTGCTAGCGAAGTGCTAGCACCCTTGCAAGCAACCTGCTTGCCTAGAGAAGAGGATATAGAGAAGAGAACAAGAGAAGAGACAGAGAAGAAATCTCGTGCGGCTTCGCCTTCGAGTGAGGATTTTGAATCTCTTCGGAAGGCTTACCCCAAGCGCAATGGGAACTACGGCTGGAAGGCTGCAGAGAAGAAATTCAATTCGTTGGTGAAGACTGGGGTTGATCCCAAAATCATTATCGCGGCAGCCGTGCGACTTGGCGAGACGCTGCGCTCGAAAGTGGGTACGGAATTTATTCCCATGCCGGCGAGTTGGCTCAACTCGGAGGATTTCCTCGAGGTCGCCGTCGTTGCCTTTGGCGAGCCTAAGGCCATCGATTGGGAGCCGATCGTGCGGACGTGGACGAAGACCGGCTACTGGTCACACCAGGCCGGGCCGGATCCGGAATCGCCGGCTTGCCGGTGTCCGCGGGACATCATCGAGAAGCTCAGCGCGGAGGCGAGGCAATGATCCGAGATCCATCTGACGGTTCAGTGCGTGAGGCTCCGAAGATCGAGGTGGGAATCCCCACCACGCTCGAAACGGGAATCCCCGCTTCGGGCCTCCGCGAGCCATCGAAGCGCGGCGACGTGCAGGCCCGGCTAGAGGCAAGTCGGGAGTGGTTGAAGACCTACTTCCAGCGGAAGACAGCCGAATGACGCTAATCGTTATCTCGGCCTGCACGCTCTGGCTGGGATGGAAGTTTGATCGCATTGCCGAGAAGTTACGGCGCATCGCTGTTGCTCTCGAAAAGCTTGAGGAGTCATTGCAATGAAAATCTGGTTTGATACCGAGTTTATCGAAGACGGTAAGACGATAGACCTCATCAGCATCGGCATGGTGCGAGAGGACGGCGGGACGTTCTACGCCGAGAACTCTGAATGTGACCACGAACGGGCGAGCCCTTGGGTCAAGGAGAACGTCATAGTCCATCTTCGAGGCAGTGGCTACGGTTGGAGTCGTCGCGAGATTGCCGACGCCATCGTGGCTTTTGCTGGGGAGAAGCCGGAGTTCTGGGCCTACTACGCCGACTATGATTGGGTCGTGCTGTGCCAACTATTCGGGACGATGATGGACTTGCCCGAGGGGTGGCCGATGTACTGCCGTGACGTCAAACAGCTTTGCGATGACGTCGGCAACCCAGAGCTGCCGAAGCAGGAGACGCTAGAGCACCATGCTCTAGCAGACGCGCATTGGACACGAAGGGCATGGGATTTTCTCAGGCGCCACGACATCGCGAACAAGATTGAAGCCGGAATCGTGCAGCGCCGTCCGTTTGATGGCACTCCGCGTTAACAGGGGTTCCTTGCAATGACCAACGTCGTCGTTCTCTCCGACTATCGGGCGGCCAAGCGGAGGGCTGCTCAAGGCCCTCAGGAGCTTGCTGGTGCGTTTTTATTGGGCGCCGGCCTCATGGTGAGTATCGCATGGCTTGAAGCGATGCAGGCACAGTCTGAGCTGTTTCTGGTGCCGTGGCCTGGCGGCATTGATGATCTGCCAGTTTGAGGGGGAATGAGCGATGAAAGAGCCAGTCGACCACATCATCCGTCCGCTGCTACCTTGGCGCACTCAAGAAGGTGCGATCACCGAGTGCGGATACAGTACGGCCAGCGTCAAGGCGATCACGCGCGAGGCGTTCTTTCAGCGCCTCAAAGATCTCGGCCAGCAGCGTTGCGCCATGTTGACCTGTATGACGTGTTCCGACACCTGCCGCAGGTGGGGAACATGGGAGGACGATCCGCGCAAGGCCGTTGAGCGAGAAATCATCTGGGAACATGGCGGAGGCTACCGAGCGCGCGACGATCGCGGAGAACGGCTGAAGGACGAACTCACGGCCCTGGCTATATTGGTCAGCATTCATCGTGCGGAGTTTGACGAAATCGTCTTGACGCGGATATTCCGTCGCGACTGGCTGGAGAAGAAGGCATCGCGCGGCAAGCCGAAGAAGCCACCGCCAGTGGTGGGTGGACTGTGACACTACGGTTTGAAAAGCAAAGGGGTCTGCAATGACTGAGATCGAGGAGACGGAGGAGCGTGTCTCGCGGGCGCTGTGCCGCCAGTACGAAATTGACGACGGCTTTTCGCCAGAGCAGGCCGACCGAGCTGCAGCCGGCGAAATGTATCGCAACTTTCTCAAAGCCGCCCGCGCCGCTATCGCCGCGATGCCCTCGCCGTGGCGGACGATAGACAGCGCGCCGAAGGATGGGACGCGAGTGTTAGGTTATTTCCCCGGCATGGCTGGCTACGCCTCTCGGCTTGATGTGCAGTCAATCGCATGGACCGGGTGGGGTGGTGGAGCGTGGGAAACAATCGGAGGTGGTAAGCCGCTCAGTAGCGAGATAACCCACTGGATGCCCCTCCCGCTTCCCCCGGAGGCCTGAGCAATGAGCGTCTACGCGCCAGACCTCTATCCGATCCGCCGCTCTCGCGTGTTCACCCCGGAGCGTGACGCCTACCTACGGGCAAACCCGACGGTCGATCCCTTCATCCTGGCCGACGCCCTCGGCGTCAAAGCCCGCACGATCTACATGTACCAGCGCAGGCTGGGGATTCGTCTGTGCACATGGCACCATCACGGAGCAGCGGAATGAGCGACTCATGGGCTGGAACCCGCAAATCACTTCAAAGACTGAAGACTCTTTGGAAGGAAGCCGACGAGGACACGAAGTATGACATTTCCTTCTGTTTGATCGGCTTGGCGTTGATGGCCTTGGCGATCATCAGTCAGTTTGGAGCCGTCGGCGCGCTTTTCTGCGTGGGGCTGGTTATTTGGAAAGCTGGAAGCGTCGGCTTGGAGAGTGGAAAATGACACGCGCCCGTTCACCGTACAATCCCGCCAAGGGCCACGACCAACCGCGCTTGTACGAAATCGGTCAAGTCGTCGAATACGTCGATCTGTCGAAACGTGAAGAGGTCTCCGAGCCCCAGCCGAGCGATACCGCGCGCTGGTATTGCGTGACCACAAACCCGAACTGTCAGGCGCGGGCCGCGATGGATCTGCACTCGCGCGGGTTCAGCAGCTTCTATCCGAAGACACGTCGGTGGGTGTCTCATGCTCGCGTTAAGAAGGCCGTAGAGAAGCCTTTGTTCGGACGGTACGTGTTTGTCCAGGTCGACCACCCGCGCCAATCCTTCGGCTCCGTAAAGGCCACAAACGGCATCGAAGGGTTCATCTCGAACCTGGGGTCTCCTACGCCTTTCCCGGCTCATTGGGTTCACGACCTTCGCTTCCGGTACATGCGAGGCGAATGGGATGAGGTCGCCCAAGGTCCTATTCCCGTTGGGGCTCGTATCCGGGTCGTTGCCGGCGAGTTTGAGGACATGTTGGCGACCGTGACCGGAATCCGCAAGGGCGTCTATCAGTTCAAGATCAAGGACACCAATACCTACGGCAAATCTACCGCACATGGGGTGAGGGCGGCATGACGATTGATAAGACTGCAGAACAGTTGCGGGATGAGGAGATCATCCGGCGTGTTCTGGAACGAGCGGCCAAGGCCGTAGAGGAGCGCAGCGGAAACGCGGTGTATAAGCGAGCGTGGGTGATCGCTGCCGAAGTTATCCGCAGCCTGAAGCCTTTTTAGCGGAATGCTAAATGACATCTGTGGGCAAATCACATTTAGCTGCTCGGGCCGGTTCCCGCGCTTCACCCGCAGGGCGGCTTGTGTCTTTTCCATACAACGGTCCCGGCACTGCCCCCGCCCCGCTTACGGCCTCAGTGCAATTCTGAGGGGGATCGCCAGTTTTGTTCTAGAACCCGATTTGATCACGGGTTTCCCATGCCGGCTGGGGATTAAATCTAGAAAGACCATTTTTGGCGTCGAAAACCAGAGGTGGAAAGCCGGCAAGATTTACTCCAATTCCGGTCCTGCCTTGGCAGTGGAAGGGCTCTCAGGTCAGGGGGCTGTTCGCTAGGTTCAATTCCAGCCGGGACCACCACTCACCCAATTCGGAATCATGAGCATCATTGACGTTCAACAGGCAATGGCTGGTCACCCGGCCATTGCCCCCATAACCATGTCCTATGAGGACGGCGGCAGGACCGAGGTCTACAGGATGGGAACGCTGTCTGTGAGGGTGAAAGCCGGCGCCACGCCCGCCCAGGTTCGTGAGGCATTTTCGAGCAACCCTATGAACTTAAATGGCTAAAACTTCGGCGAATATCCGATCTTTGGCGCGGGCGCACACAGAGAACGCTATTGCTGCCCTTGCCAGCATCATGAACCAGAAGAAAGCGCCGCCGTCTGCCCGGATCGCGGCTGCCCAGGTCCTGCTGGATCGCGGCTGGGGCAAACCCACGCAGCCGATCTCCGGCGACGATGATGGCGCACCGCTGATCGTCCGTATTGAGCGCGTGATTGTCGACGCTCCGCATACCGACAGCTAGGATCTTCCAGCCCCTCCTAGCGCCGGCCCGTTACAAGGGCGCGCACGGCGGCCGAGGCTCTGGCAAATCGCATTTCTTCGGCGAACTCGTCGTTGAGGAATGCCAAGCGGTCAAGGGGACGAGAGCAGTCTGCATCCGCGAGGTGCAGCGCACACTATCGCAAAGCTCGAAACGGTTGATCGAGGACAAAATCAGCGCCCTTGGGGTAGGGCAGGGGTTCAAGGTCTTTCACGACCGGATAGCGACACCTGGCGACGGCCTGATCATGTTCACGGGCATGCAGGACCACACCGCGGAGTCGATCAAGTCGCTTGAGGGCTTCCGGATCGCATGGACGGACGAAGCGCAGACGATGAGCGCGCGGAGCTTGTCACTGTTGCGGCCGACCATTCGCGATGAGGGATCCGAGCTGTGGTTCTCGTGGAACCCACGGCGCAAGGTGGATGCGGTTGACGAGTTCCTGCGCGGCAAGAAGCCTGATGGCTCGGTTGTCGTGCAGGCTAACTGGCGTGACAATCCGTGGTGGACCAAGACGCTTGAGGCGGAACGGCTGCTCGAGCAGCAGCTTTATCCGGATCGGTACGAGCACACTTACGAGGGTGGATATGCAAGAGCATTCGAAGGGGCCTACTTTGCGGGCCTACTCGGTGAAGCCAGACGAACTGGTCGCATTGGTAGAGTTGCCGCAGATCCCCTGCTGCCGCTTAGGGCCTTCATCGACATTGGCGGGAGCGGCGCCTCAGCAGATGCTTTCACTATCTGGATCGTCCAGTGGGTCGGACAGGAAATCCGAGTCCTCGACTACTACGAGTCCCAAGGCCAAGTCCTAGCGTTTCATGTCAACTGGCTGCGCTCCAGAGGCTATGAGCGCGCTATCATCTATCTCCCGCACGACGGCGTGAACGAGAACAACGTCACCGGCAAGCGGTATGAGGACCATTTGAGGGATGCAGGATTCAATGTCGAACCGCCAGTCAAGAACCAGGGGCGAGGAGCGGCCATGCAGCGGATTGAAGCGCTGCGTCGGCTTGGTCCGCAGCTTTGGTTCAACGAGGACACAACGGAAGCGGGGCGCGATGCCATCGGGTTCTATCATGAACGCAAGGACGATATTCGTAATGTCGGGCTGGGGCCTGATCACGACTGGTCTAGTCATGCTGCTGATGCGCTGGGCCTGATGGCGATCTGCTACACGCCCCCGGCCAACGAGGCGAATTTCAACCGGGCGCTGAACTATGGGAACTCGGGGTGGCGGTGACGGCAACGCTTGTGGCTGAAGTTCGATCCGGCGTGATCCGCGAAAGCGTCATGGTGGCAAACATTTATGCCCAGTGTGCATTATCATTCCAGGACAGCGGCAGGCCCTATCTAACCGGTATGACGCAGCAGCAAACGCGCCGGATGATTGCCGCTCGCTGGGCCAGAGCCATGCATGAGGGTATAGTCCTTGGCTAAAATGGACGTCGACACCATCAAGGCGATGCTCGGCTCCGAGAAAGCCGCAGCTATGGCTGCACTATCGGCTGCCAACCTGGCTGAAGAGCGCGCCAATGCCATGGATTACTACCTCGGCAACATGGCCGCCGACATGCCGGCGCAGGATGGCCGTTCCCGAGCTGTGTCAACCGACGTGGCCGACACCATCGAGGGCATGCTGCCCCACCTGATGGACATCTTCGCCGGATCTGACGAGGTGGTGCTGTTCGAGCCTGTCGGGCCCGAGGACGAAGAGGCCGCGCAGCAGGAGACCGATTACGTCAATCACGTCTTCATGCAGCAGAACCCCGGCTTTATGGTGCTGTACGGCTTCATCAAGGATGCGCTGCTCTCGAAAACCGGGATTGTGAAAATCTGGTGGGAAGAGACGGAGCAGGAGGAGCGGGAGACGTATTACGACCTGACCGAGGACCAGTTTGCCGCGCTTGCGATGGCCGTGGAGATGAGCAAGGGGGCGATGAAGATCGTGGCTCATACCAAGAACGGCGAGGCTGAAGAGGCCGCGGAGCCCAAGGAAGAGGCCGAGGCGTATTGATGGCGGTCGGACGCTGGAAAGTGAGATATGACACGACTACCGCAAGCTCTGCAGAAGAGGTCGTGCGACAGGTTAACGCTCGTGGGGTGGGTTGGACCTTGGTCACGGTAACGCTGGAGCCTCCATCAGCTTATGGGCGCAATGCGAAGTATACGGCCTTCTTGGAGAAGGTAGAGGATGGGGAGGCTGATTAAGTGAACGCCCCTCTCCCTCCGCAGGCCCTCGGAGGCTCGCTGCCAACGGCTCTCAACGTGTCCCCCGCCCAGCAGCTGGCCGCCATCCCGGCCGAGCCGCCCAAGCCTATCACGCATGACGTTACCCTCGTCACGACCCGCAAGCTGGCCCGTGCTCGCGTGCTCGGCGTACCTCCGGAAGAGTTCGGCATCGAGCGCGCAGCCCGCGACATCAAGACCTGCAACTACTGCTTCCATGAGGTGGTCACCAAGACCCGCGCGCAACTGATCGCCGAGGGCTTCGACAAGGACCAGATCAACGCCATCACGACGTGGACCGGACAGGCCCCGACCGCGGTTGAGACCCAGGCACGGGATTCCGTCCAGGAAAGCTACTGGACATCCTCCGACCTGAATACCGCGGCCCAGCCGGTCAAGATCACCGAGCACTATGTTCGGATGGACTACGAGGGCAACGGGCGGCCGTGCCTTTACATGGTCGTCACCGGTGGCGATCTCGGGGATGTGCTGAAGAAGGACGGCAAGCCGGTGATTGAGCCGGTGGACGTGATCCCGTTCGCTGCAACGACTCCTGTTCCGATCACGCATCGGTTCTTTGGCCGGTCGATCGCCGATCTTGTCATGCCGGCGCAGCGGGAGAAGACGGCGCTGAAGCGGGGCGCGCTGGACAATCTTTATCTGCAGAACAATGCTCGTGTTGAAGTTCCAAAGGCGGCATGCGGGCCAAATACTCTGGATGATCTCTTGGTGTCGCGCCCCGGCGGGATCGTGAGAACCGAGACAGGCGGCTTGCTGCAATGGCAGAAAGTGCCAGACATCACAGGGTCGATCTACCCGATGATGCAGTACATCGATGCCGAGCTGGAGGCCCGCACTGGCCTCTCCAAGCAAACCCAGGGCATCGACGCCAACGCGCTGCAGAACCAGTCCGCGACCGCCGTTGCTCAGGTGTTCTCGGCCTCGCAGATGCGCATCAAGCTAGTGGCCCGGATCGTGGCCGAGGGCGTGCGGGATATCTTCGCGTTGCTGCATCACACCATCCGCAGCCACGGGCAGGAGCAGCAGACCGTTCGGCTCCGCAATAAATGGATTCCGGTCGACCCGCGCAACTGGAAGACGCGGGACGACATGACGATCAACGTCGGGCTCGGATCTGGCGGCAAGGCGCAGCAGTTTGCGCAGACCATGGCGCTGGCTAACGCACAGAAAGAGATCATACTCGCAGGTAAGACCAACCTTGTGGGCGATCGGGAACTCTACAACACCGCGGCCGAGCTGACCCGCATCATGGGCCACAAGAACCCGAACCGGTTCTTCAATGACCCGAGCGAGAAGAACCCCGATGGCTCGCTGAAGCATCCGCCCCCGCCGCCACAGGCCGATCCAAAGCTGCAGATCGAACAGGCCAAGCAGCAGGGCGCCATGCAGATCGCCCAGCAGAAGGCGGAACAGGACCAGGCCAAGATCCAGGCCGACGCCATTCACCAACAGGTCAAGACACAGGCTGAAATCGCGCTGGCGAAGATCAAAGCCGATCTGGACGCGAAGGTTGCGCTGCTCGACGCGCACCTGAAGACAGCACTGGCCGAGCAGAAGGCCCGCCATGACCAGCAGGCGCATCACGCCGACCTTGTGACTAAAGTGGTTGACGTCGCCTCAACGGCGCACCAGCACGACCAGAAAATGGAACACAACGACGCATCACATCGCGCAAAAATGGAGCAGATCAAGACAAAACCGGAGAAAAAGACCGATGGATAAGGACCTGTTCAACTTCCTGCACAATGGCACCGATCTGCGGCGCCTGCAGTCGGCCGAAGTCGAGAGCATCTTTGCTGCCATGGAGGACGCCGGCTGGCGTATCTTCAAGACTGGCGATCTGAGCCATGGAGAGGCCACCGACGCGCTGGCGAAAGCGAAAGAGCACAAGGCGGCGATCGCGCACAACATGAAACCGGAGCCGGAACATCCAGTCCATCAGTTGGATCGACCGCAATTCGAGAACGCTGGCCCGGCCATGCGTGTGCCGCCGCCGGCGATGCAAGGTTCCATCCCCGGCGCGCTCGCCGCACCCAAGCGGGCCGATCCAGTGCCGCCGAGCCATGAGGGCGACGATGACGAGGACGCCGCGAAGCCCCACAAGACGCCCAAGGGCCATAAATGACCGAACTCGTCGCGGCCTACAAGCAAACGGCCGCGAAGCTACTTGCCAACCCTGACGATCCTGAGCAGCTATCCAACCAATATACGCTGCTTTCGACCACCAAGCGCAGCCCGGCGCAACTGGCCTTGGCCAAGCGCTGCGCTGATGTGGCGCCGGGTGAGTTCATTGCGGTATTCAACTATGCCTCTGCCCTCATGCGCGGCGGACATGACAGCATCGACATGTTCCGCCGCGCGCTTGAGATCGCGCCGCATGATCGCAATGCAATCACCCTGCACCATATCGGGCTTGCGCATCACGATCGCGGGGAATACGCGGTTGCGCTGCGCTGGTACGAGCTGGCACGGCAGGCCGATCCGAACGAACCGAAACTGGCGCACTCGATCGCGATTGCGAAGCTGGCGCTGGGGCATCTGAAGGAGGGGCTATATGAGTTCGAGGTGCAGCACCACATCAAACCAAGAAAGCCCATCAGCGACAGCGGGATACCGTGGTGGGGAGGCGAGCCTCTCGACGGCAAGCGAGTTATTCTCACGCACGAGCAGGGGTTTGGGGATAGCCTGCAGTTCATCCGGTTTGCTCCACTCCTCAAAGCTCTTTGCCGGGATCTTACCTTCTCCGGACCTGAAAGCCTCGCTCCTCTCATCAACGAGCAATTCGACTGCTTCGACGACGTAATCAGCGAGGAAGGCCCGTTCGAGGCTGATTTCGTCACCTCGCCGATGGCCGCAGCCGCCCTGATGGGCATCGAATACCGCGACGTGCTCGGACTGGCCTACATGGCGGCCAAGCCGATCAAACTCCCGGATCGCGGCAAGCTCAAGGTCGGGCTGTCGTGGAAGGGCTCGCCCGGATATGCCAACGACGCGCTCCGCTCGGCCAATCTTGAGGATTTCTGCCCGCTGTTCGATCTTCCGGGCGCAGCATTCTACTCGCTACAGGTGAGGCCAGGGCCGCAGGAGATATCGAACCTTGGGCTAGACGGGTTCATTGCCGATCTTGGATCCACGCTGACCGATTGGCGCTCTACTGCTCGAGCAATTGCCGCCATGGACGTCATCGTGGCGACGGACAGCGCCAACGCCCACATGGCCGGCGCGCTCGGCAAGCCTGTTCTGATGCTGCTCGGCCGCGCCCCTTGCTGGCGCTGGATGAGCGGCGACACCACGCCTTGGTATGTAGGCCACAAGCTGTTCCGGCAAACCGTGGTCGATCAGTGGCCCATGGGGGCGGTGCGGGCTGAGCTGCAGAGGATGATGCATTGAGCGACGAACCAACGTTCATGACGTATGTCACGACCGCGCAAGCGATCTACGGGCCGTTTTCGGCGCTCGGCAAGCTGGACGAAGAAGAGCGCGAAAAGCTGGTTGAGCGCCTTCGCGAAGAAGGCGTCCCAGTGGCGGACAAGCCAGCATGAGCGACGAAAACAAGCTCCTCCGCGATCAGGACCGCGCCGCACGCGCGCAATCCCTGATCGAAAGCGACCTCCTCACCGAGGCGTTCCAGACGCTGGAGGACAGCTACACGGCTGCATGGCGCAACACGCACGTCGATGAGGCCCAAGCCCGTGAAAAGCTGTTCCTCGCCGTCAACATCGTCGGGAAGGTCCGCGATCACCTGACCGCGGTCCTCGTGAACGGCAAGCTTGCCGCGGCCGAACTGAAGCAGATCGCCGAAACCGCCGAACGCAAGAAGCGCTTCGGCATCATTTAACCACCCAGGAAACCACATGACCGACGAAACCACGCAGATCGCGGGGAGCGCTACCCCTACGCCGGAAAGCTTCGAGAGCGCCGAGAGCGCCGCGGCTTTCATGATCGATCGCGAGAAGAAATCCCCTGCCGAGAGCGCCGATCCGGCGACCGCAGACCCGCAATTGGCTGTTGAGGCCAACGCCGCCCCTGCTGAGCAGGCTACCGGCGAGATGGAGGAAGAGGACCCGGCCGAAACGCCGCCACTCCCGCTTCCGAGGTCTTGGACAAAGGAACAGGCCGAACACTGGACCGCTCTACCCCGCGCCACTCAGGAATACCTGACCGCGCAGGACAGCAAGGCCAGCGCAGAGGTGCGCCGAGTCCAAAATGAAGCCGCTGAAAAGCTCAAGGGCCTCACGGCCAAGGAGCAGCAGGCGGAAGAGGCAAGGCAAAAGTACGAGGCCAAGCTCCCCGAAGTCATGCAGGGGTTGGTTGACGTCAATAACCGCGATTACGCCGACATCAAGTCGCAGGCCGACATCGATACCCTTGTCAGGGCGATGAACAACTATGCGGCCAATGGCAATCCAGTCGCTGCCCAAGAGATCAATTCGTATCTGACGGGCTGGCAACTGCACCAGGTGAAGATGACGGCGGCAAAAGCCGAACTTGACCAAGCCAATCACCGCAAGACCGCGAAGGAGCAAGCCGACTGGGCCGAGTTCGTCACCACGAACAACGCCAAGGCGGCCGAGCGCATTCCCGACCTCGCTGACAAGGACAAATCCCAGGCGCTGACCAACAAGGCCGGCGAACTGTTGCGTGAACTGGGATTCTCCGAAGAGGACCTTGATGGGTTCAAGCAGGGCAAGAAGATTTCGCCCTACGACCATCGCATCCAGGCTCTTTTGTTCGAGGCCATCACGGCCAAGGGCATGCAGCAGGCCAAGGCAACGCTCGCCGACAAGGTAGCGCCGAAGTCTCTCCCACCCGTGCAGCGGCCCGGAACGTCACGCCCAGCAGGCGGCGACAATTCCGAACGTATCCAGGCCCTCGAATCCAAACTCAACAATTCCGGCTCCGAAGAGGACGCTTTCCGGCTGCTACTGGCACGCCGAAACGCCTCTCGCCGGGCATCATAAGGAACGACAATGGCTCTCCCAGCAAATACCCTTGCCACCTATCAGGCGATTGGCAACCGCGAAGACCTCTCGGACATGATCTATCGTATCGACCCGACCGATACGCCGTTCATGTCCGGCGCCGCGAAGGAAAAGGCAACCGCCGTCCTGCATGAATGGCAGACCCAGGCGCTGGCCGCCGCTGCTTCGAACGCCCAGCTCGAGGGTGACGACGCGAATACCGACGCCACCACTGTCACCGTTCGGCTCACCGCGCGCTGCCAGATCTCGACCAAGACGGCGCGTGTGTCCGGCACCCAACAGGCTGTCGAGCACGCCGGCCGCGACAACGAACTGGCCTATCAGGAGATGCTCAAGGGCCTCGAACTGAAGCGAGACCTTGAGACCATCCTGGTCGGCCTCAACCAGGCCCCGGTCACTGGCGACACCACCACTGCCCGGCAGACGGCCTCGATCCTGTCATGGATCAAGACCAACACCTCCAAGGGCACCGCGGGCGGCGCGGCGGATCCGACCACTTCCGGCACCAACTCCCGTACCGACGGCACGCAGATCGCATTCACCGAAGCGCGGCTGAAAACCGTCCTCTCGGCGATCTGGACTGCCGGCGGCAAGCCCGGAACGATCTTCACCGGCGCGTTCAACAAGCAGGTGTTTTCGACCTTCACCGGCCGGGCATCAGCGATCGAGGAAGCCTCCACCAAGAAAATCACCGCCTCTGTCGATGCCTACGAGTCCGATTTCGGCAAGCTCAAGGTGGTCGCCAACCGCTTCCAGCGCTCCCGTGACGTGCTCGTGCTGGAAATGGCCAAGTGGGCGGTCGCCTTCCTCAACGGCCGCAACATGATCTCGATCCCGCTCGCCAAGACCGGCGACTCGGATCGTCGTCAGATCCTCGCCGAATACTGCCTCGTGTCTCGCAACGAAAAGGCGAGCGGCGGCGTGTTCGACAACACCACCTCCTGATCATCTGGGGCGGTGTAACAGCCGCCCCTTTCACCTCTTTTGAAAGGAAACCCAGATGGGTACGACTGACAATCCGGACGTCCCGGCAGAAAGCACGATCGCGCTTGCAACTGACAAGGTGCTGGTCATGAGCGGCGCCACGGGGCGCGGCGCTACCAAGACCGCGGACTTTTACACCCCAATGAGCGGCAAGACCCGGCTCTACAATGTCGGGCCCGGCAATCTCGGCGCGCTCACCGCGATCGACACCAACGGCCGCGCCGGCGTGGCCAACACGATGTGGTTCTCCGACGTGTTCGTTCCCTATCCCTGCGTTCTCGTTGGGATCGGCGTGCTCAACGGAACCACGGTTGGCACCACCAAGGCCATCGTGTCGCTCTACAACGCGGCAGGAACGCTGGTGGCGAACTCCTCGGTGACCAGCGGCGGCGCGGTGACAGCGGGCGCCTCGGCCTTCCAGCAGCGCGATTTCGTCACGGCCTATACCGCCAAGCCGGGCAAGTACTGGATCGGCGTCATGCCGGACAGCACGACCGATACATGGCGAACCATCCAGGCCGCGACGTGGGTTGACACCAACACCGGTACCGTCGCGGGCGTTGCTGCCACGGCGACTCCCACCATCACGCCGACCACGACGTTCACCGCCTCGCTCGGCATCATCTCCTACGTCTATACCGCATAGGACATCACATGGCCCTTCCAACTCCGCATCCGATGCTGCTGGAGCGCTTCTACAGCGCCTCCACGAACTCGATTGCCAGCACGCCGCTGGCCTGCGCAATCCGCGTTCCGTTCCGCTGCCGCATCAATCTGGTGACCGGTGTTTCCCATGGCGCATTCACCACGGATTGCTCCGTGGCGGTCGCCATCATCGCGGCGGTGGCCGGCGGCACGGCACCAGGCTCCGGCACCGCCATCACGGGCTCTCCGCTGGTCCTGACCGCGTCCAACAGCGCGGCCGGCACCTCGGCGAGCATGACGCCGACCGGCGCCAACGTCGCGAATGAGGGCGATCTGGTCACGTTTACGCCCTCCGGTTCGACCGGGACCACGATCGGCGGGACCTTCGGCATCAACGTCGTGCCGGCCTGAGCCATGCCAGTACAAGCCGCAATCGGTCGTCTTGGCACGACCCAGACCATCGCCTATGACACGACCACGGCGATCACGAACGCCTTCGGGAGCCAGACCTATCAGGTCCGGCTCGTTTCCAACTCGGCGTGCAACTTCAGGATCGGCGACGGCGTGCAGACTGCAACCGCCGCAGATCCGTTCTTGCCGGCGAACTGGGAAACAATCGTCACGGTATCGCCGGGACAGCGCATATCCGCCCTCAAGGCTGCGACCGGCGGTCTGGTCACCGCCACGACCGGCACGCTCTGGGTGACGGAGCTGTCGTGATGGATGGCGTCACCGTTCGCCCCCACTTCGACAGCAACGGCCAAGATCTCGCAATCGAGCACGTGCAGGATGTCGAGCCTATCCTGAACTGGAACAAGGAAGCGCGGCGCGACGAGCAGAAGAGCGACTTTGGCCGCCACGTCGCGCGCATCCCCAACGTGATCTATGTGCAGTGGTTGAACGAAGAGCACGCGCGGGGCAACACCAACCTGCGCCTGTTCACGCCTGAGTTCGATGAGATCGTTCAGAAGAAGCTGCAGGATCCAGAATGGGCCTATCTGCGCGTCGATAAGCCGGCGCTGATTACCGGCTGGATGGGCTTCGGCTCATGACGCTCATCACGACGTACACCACGTTGCAGACCGCCATCGTGGACTATCTCAAGCGCGATCATGATACCCAGCTGACCGCGGCTATTCCCGGCTTTGTCCAACTGACCGAGGCCAAGCTCAACCGAACGCTGTTCATGCGGCAGATGGAGCAGCGCTCGACGACCATCACTGACACGACGGACGATGAGCCGGAGTTCATCTCATTGCCGGATGATTTCCAGTCGATGCGGCGCATCAGGTTGTCTTCGGTGACCGGCAAGCCGTGTCTGGAATTTCGCTCTGGCACGCAGATGGACGAATTTCGGTTCTCGTCCTCGAACGTCACCGGCCAGCCGCGCTACTTCACGATCATCGGCGACGAAATCGAACTCGGCCCGACGCCTGACGGCAGCTACACGATCGAGATGAGCTACCGCAAGAATATTCCAGCCTTGGCCAGTAATTCCACCAATTGGCTGCTCGATCTCGCTCCTGACATCTATCTCTACGGCGCGCTAATGGAATCCGAGCCCTACATGAAGAACGATGAACGCGTTGCACTGTGGGCAACCGCCTTTAAGTCCGTGTTGGACAGCCTCAACATGCTGGGCCTGACCTCTACCTTCAACGCTGGTCCTATGCAGGTTCGCTCCTCGGGGCTCACGCCATGACGACGTGGACGCCGAAGACCGAGCAATCGGAGACGTGGACGGAAGAAAATCAGAACTTGCGCACGTTCTCGCCCTACACCTTTTCTCGGCGCCCGGTGTTCGATACGGGGCCAACTTCCGGCGTTTGGGATGCGCGCACCCAGCAGGCCGAGACGTGGACGGCTAGAACCTGATGGCAACCGTTATCGTACATCACACGCCTTGCGGCGGGCCGGCGGACGCATCGGCGCTTGTAGACGGCCCCACCTATGATGCCGACCCGCATATCGTCACCGGCCTTGAGAACGTTGACAACACCAGCGATGTCAACAAGCCCGTATCCACCGCTCAGGCCGCCGCTGATGCGGCTGTGGCTGCAGCGGCGGCCAATGCGAGCAATCTGACCAGCGGCACCGTTCCGCTGGCCCGGTTCCCGGGAGTCCCGCTCGTCATCATCGCGACTGGGCAATCCAACTTTGTGCAACGGCCGTCTTTTTCATGGACGCCCGCAGCGAACCTGCTCGTCTGGAATAACTCCGACCTCGATGGCTCGGTGGGCACGGCGTTTGCCGCCCCTCCATCAACCACTATCAATGTCACCGAAAAGATCGCGTCTGACATTGCCTACGCGAATCCGACGCGCCCGGTGTATCTGATCCATTTCTCCATTGGCGCCATGGATGTGTCGCACTGGATGGCGGCCGGGCCTCCGTCGCCTGATATCTACGCCGGTCTGATCGCAAACGTTGTGCCCGCGCTAGCCGCCATCAGCGTGTCCAAAATCAACGGGCTCTTTATCTGGCAAGGTGAAAGCCAGACGGCAAGATCTCCGGAGCTGTTTGCTGCGAACTGGAACACCGTTATCGACCGGTTCAAGCTGGAAAGCTGGTTTGATCGCGCGACACCGATTTTCTTCTATGGCATTGCGCCGTCAACCATCAGCGGTTCAGTCGCAACCGACACCACGAACGAGGCTATTCAGAACATCGTCAATTCGGACAGCACTGTCCGAAAATTCATCAACACCTCTACACTGGAAGCCAGTTTGTGGGCGGATACGCTGCATGGCACCGCAGCCGGCTTTGCACAAGCCGGCCTCCTCGGCGCAAACGCCTATCTCGGCCGCGAAACCGCACAGAGCGTGATCAGCACGCGAAATCTCGCGTTTAACAATGCCACTGCTGCCCGGCACGCAAACCGCAACCTGATCCGCGGCGGCGATTTCACGGTCAATCCGTGGAAGAACGGCACAAGCTTCGTTAGTGCTGCGGACGGAACGCAGATCGCCGATGGCATCTTCTGGCGACAATCGGGAGTCGGCGTTGTCGATATCACCCGGGCAACCGACGCGCCCACCATCGCGCAGGCCGGCCAATATACGCAGCACAGTCTGACCGTTGACGTAACAACCGCCGATGCGGCGATCGCGAACCCTGACTATTACGGGATCGAAATCGACATTCTCGGGTCGGATGTCAGCTTCCTCGGCATGGGGCAGACCGGGGCCAAGGGCGCGGTTATCTCCTTTTGGGTCAAGTCGACGATTACCGGCGACTACTATGTTTCAGCCGCTAACAGCGCGAACAACCGATCCTATAATTCTCGATATACGATCAACGTGTCAGACACGTGGGAATATAAGCGCATCGTGATCACGGGGGACACGTCCGGGACGTGGCTCTATACGCCAGCCGGCGTTGGCATGCGGGTGTTCTTCACAATCGCCTGTTCGGACACCTATCTGTTCTCGCCCGACACGTGGAACGCGGGTGATGTGCGCGTTGGTGAAGTCATCGCATCGCGCGCAAATGGCATGTCGAGTACGGCTAACTTCTTCCGCCTTGCATTGCCGCAGGCTGAGGAAGGCGTTTTCCCGTCGTCGTTCGATCGCGTTCGCGACGTGCAAATGAGCCGCATCTCGGATCTGCCAAACACGGCGATCACGTTTCTAACCACATCGTCGAGCGCAAATCTTCGCGCGCTGGTCACCGATGAGGTCGGAACAGGGGCCTTACTGTTCAAGGGCGGTCAGAGCTGGGAGTATATCGAAACTCTTACCGCTAGCTCATCAGCGTCGCTGACGACCAGCGCGTTCACGTCTACGTTCGACGACTACGCGTTCGTGTTCAGCAACCTCACCCCCGCCACTGACGGAGTGAGCCTGAACGCTACGGTAGAGAGTGGAGGCTCTTTCCAGGCGACTACCTATCTCAACGCCACCGCACCCACCACCAGCATCGACATCAGCACGGCTACCCTGATTTCGAACTCGGCGGGCAAGGGGGTCAGCGGCACTATCTTTCTGACCAACGTCAATTCGACTTCGGTCAACAAAATCCTTGGTGGTCGGCTCATCGTCACTACGCAAACCTCGTTAGTGCCGGCATCGGTCAATGTGAGTGGATACTGGAACGGTGGACAAGGTGCTGTGACGCGGATGCGTTGGCAAACATCTTCCGGAAACCTTGGTGCGGGAATTATCAAGGTCTTTGGGATTAGAAACAGCTAATGCCGCTGCTCCGGTTCGCCGACTACAGGCCAGACACCTCGGACTATGAAGGGACCAGCGTCCACAGCATTCTCAATGTGGTCCCGCGTGGTGACGGCTATGGGCCGTTCCCGAGCTTTTCGGCCTATACCGGGGCGCTACCGGCACGCTGCCGCGGCGCTTTCTACGCCCTGAAATCAGACGGCACGGTCATTACCTTCGCAGGCACATCAGACCGGCTCTACCAGCTCAACAATACGGACTTCACGTGGAAGCCGGTTTCCAAGGTCGCTGTCGTCACGATCTCGGCGGCAAGCCCCGGTGTCATCACGCTTGCCAGCCACGGCTTTGTGGCGAATGATCCTGTCGTGTTGTCCAATACCGGCGGCGCGCTTCCAGTCGCATTCACAGCCGGGACGGTCTACTACGTCAAGACGGTTTTGAATGCCAACACCTTCACGCTATCGGCGACGGCCGGTGGCACAGCGATCAACACGGCAACGACCGGGACCGGGACGCATTCGATCACATGGCTGTATTCATCGCTGACCTCCACGGCGCAGTGGCAGTTCGCGCAGTTCGGTAATCTGGTCTTCGCAACGCAGGCCAATGTGGTCTTGCAGGTGTTCGACCTATCAACCGCATCGGCCTTCAGCGATTGCGCCGGCTCTCCGCCGCAGGCCGCCTATATCGCGGTTGTCGGGCGCTTCCTTGTGCTGTCGGGGCTCCTCTCGACGCCGTACCGCATTCAGTGGTCCGGACTGAATGCAACAACCACATGGACGAGCGGGACCAATTCGAGCGACTATCAGGACTTTCCTGACGGCGGCATTGTTCGCGGCGTGGCCGGCGGGGAATCCGGGGTCATCTTCCAGGATCAGGCGATCCGGCGCATGTCCTACGTGCCGGGCTCGCCGATCATCTTCCAGATCGACCGCATCACGCAGGACAAGGGGCTGTTCGCGCCGTTATCCCTCATTCGCGCCGGCGAGGTCATCTTTTTCTACGCGGGGCAGGGATTTCACAAGATCGTGCCGGGCGGGGTGCCTGAGCAGATTGGGCGGGAGAAGGTCGATCGCACGTTTCTGGTCGATCTCGACAAGGGCAATCTGCAGCTCTTCATGGGCGCGGCCGACCCGCGAACCTCGCGGGTGTATTGGGCCTACAAGTCGGTTTCCGGCACCGTTGGGACCTACGACAAGCTGCTCGGATATGACTACCTTCTTGACCGCTGGTTTCCGATATCAGCGACAGGAGAATATCTCCTTGGCATCTCGCAGACCGGCCTGACGCTGGAGAACCTTGACAGCATTTCGTCATCGATCGACGCATTGACGCTCTCGCTGGATTCCTACGCAACCGCCGTCCAACCCCAGATCGCTCAGTTCAACTCTTCGCATGTGCTCGGGTTCTTCTCGGGGGACAACCTTGAGGCCACGCTGGAGAGCGCCGAGCAGGGCGACGACGAAACCAGGGTCACTGTCAAGGGCTTCCGCCCCATCACGGATTCGGCGACGGTTTACGGCTCGATCACCTATCGGGATACGCAGGCATTGGCATCGACGCTTGGCACGGAAACCCTGATGAGTTCGCGGACCGGCCGCTGCGACATGACGCGCGACACCAGGTATGTGCGGTTCAAGACCCGGATTCCGGCCGGGACGACATGGAGTTTCGTCGCGGGCGTTGTCCCTGACGTCGATGGAGGTGGCAAGCTGTGACCGTCTTCGTCCCGGCACTCACCGAAACCGATCTGAAAAAGGTCATCATGGCCCTGCAACAACTCGCGGCTGGACGCTCGAACGCAACCGGGACGGTGACGCTCACGGCCAACGCCGCAACTACGACGGTGACGCCGACGCAAACCGGTTCGATCGCGGTCGGCTCCACGCCGATCCTGACCGCAACGACTGCCAACGCAGCAGCCGAGGTTGGCAACGGCACGATTTACGCCAGCACGGTCGCAAACGGCTCATTCACGCTCACCCACGCCAACAACGCGCAGGTCGATCGCACGTTTCGATATGCGATCCTTGGTTGATCTGGTGTGCGTGGACCCGGAACGCGTTCATGCGATCTGGTCCCAGGCAAGAGACGGCATCAGGTCAGCGATTGAGAAAACCGGCTTGAGTGATTTCGAGGACATCGAGCGCGACGTCCTGAAGGGCAACCAACTGCTGTGGCTCGCATGGAACGGCGAGGCGATCGAGGCCGTAGCGACCACGCACCTTGTTCTCGTTGGCGGACGGAAGATTTGCGTCCTGACCGCATGCGCCGGGCAGGATCGTGACAGGTGGTTGCCGCTGCTGGCCCATATCGAGGGCTACGCCAAGAACGAAGGATGCGAGGCCATGCGGATATTCGGACGGCGCGGATGGCAGCGGGTGCTTGACGGCTATCACGTCGAGAACGTGGTTCTAGAGAAGGAATTGATCTGATGGGCGGCGAGAGCAAAACCAGCCAGACGCAGAGCAGCACCACGGCGCCGTGGGAACAGGCCCAGCCTGTCCTTTCCGGCATCCTCGGCCAGCTCGGGACCGGGCTGAACAACACCGGCCTGACCGGCAAGGAATCCGGCGCGCTCAGCCAACTCGAGCAGAACGCTGGGCAGGCTGGCCAGTTCGCGCCGCAGATCAAGCAATTCGCAACGGACCTGTTCAATGGCGGCGGCGCCAACAATCAGGCCGGCGCGGTGAACGCGAACTATCAGCGCTATGTCGATCAGACCAACCCGCTGGCGAGCAACACGAACTATGACCCGCGCAGCACGCCGGGGTTCAGTGACGCGCTATCGACCACCATCGCCGACATTACCAATGGGACCAACGGCACCTTTGCCGCCGCGGGGCGGGATTTCTCCGGTGCGAACTCGATGGCGCTCGGCCGCGGTATCCTGCAAGGCGTCGCCCCGACCATCGCTGCGCAGTACAATCAGAACGTCCAGAACCAGCAGGGCGCGGCCGGCAACCTCTATCAGGCCGGCAACACCAATGCGGGCATCCTGAGCGGCATGCAGCAGCAGTCCCTCGCCAACAGGGGGCAGGGCGTCGCCGCGGCAGGTGCGGCGAACGAGGCGGCCAACGCCCCGGCCAACGCCATCCTGCAGGCCGAGGCACAGCGCCGCGGCATCCCGGTGCAAGCGCTGGGGCTGCTGGCCCAGATCGGCATTCCGATCGCGGGGCTTGGCTCGCAGTCCACAGGCCAATCGCAGGGCACGCAGCAGATGAGCGGTGCGCAGCAGTTCGCGACGATTACGGGCGGCATCGGAAACCTGATGCCGAAAAATCCCATGACTTTCAACTTCTGAGGGCGAAATGGGCCTGTTGGACGCGATTTTCGGCGATAGCGGCGGCGGTCTCCTCGGCGGCTTGCCGCGTGAGTGGCAGTATCAGAATCCGCCGTCACAGGGGTTCGGAGGGCCGATCTTTGCTGGCCAGCCGCAGCAGCCTCTGACTCCGACCGAGCAGGCATTGATGGGACTGGTCCAGCCCGGCGCACCAGCAGGCTATCAGCCGGGCATCCCTGGTGCAGCACCAGCACCAGCACCAGCGCCCGTTCAGCCGAGCGCACCAGCCCCGCAAGCTTCCCCCATGCAGATCGGTGGCTATCAGATGCCGCGCATGGGCAATCCCGATCTGTACCAGCCGCAGCAGGTCGAAACACCGCCAGCGGCTCAGCCGGCGCAGGGGCGGATGCAGGCTCCTCCTGCCGTCCAAGCCGCGTTCATGTCGCCCCCAACTCAAAGCGGGTTCGGCGGTGCGGCGCGGGGTGCGCTCGCCAACCTGCAGAACGGCCCGCTCGGCCTGATCGCTGGTGCGCTCGCGGGCGGCCTTGGCATGGGTCAGGGTTCGCCGCAGGACATCGCGCGGCAGAACCAGCAGGCTCAATATCAGGCCTTCATTGGGGCTGGTCTGTCGCCGCAAAACGCCATGCTTGCGGTGCTCAACCCGGAGGCTGGCAAGACGCTCATCAATGAGGCGCTGACCAACAAGCAGGAATACGGCGTTATCAGTGACGACCCTCTTGCCGGCAAGAAGTACGGCTTCATCAACAAGTATGACCAGACCATCAACGGCCGCCCCATCGGTTCGCAGGACGCAACATCCCAGATGATGGGGCTCGACGGCCTGCAGCGCGCTCAGCAAGCGGGCGTCACGGGTGACCAGCTTTACGAATATCTGCCGAAATCCATGGCGCCGGTGGTCAAAGCCATGATCGAGGGCCGCCAGCCGCTGCCGTCCACCACCGCCATGCGCAGCCCGGCAACGTTGGCGCTGATCGACGCGGCGCATTCGATTGACCCGAACTTCGACGCCACGGTTTGGAAGTCCCGGAACGAGGCGGGTCCGGACTGGACCAAGGGCAAAAGCTCCGAAATGGTCCGGTCGGCCAACCAGACCCTCGCGCACGTCGGCTCCCTGATGGACGCGATGGATGATCTCAAGAACACGAGATATCCGATCGTGAACGCCATCGGCAATACGGTCAGCGAGCAGATGGGGGCAGGCGAGCAGGGTTCTTTCCGGACCAACGCGCATGCTGTCGCCGAGGAAATGTCGAAGGTCTTCAAGGGAGCGAACCTATCGGACTCGGAAATTCGCCACTGGGAGCAAAACCTATCCGAGAACATGTCGCCGGCGCAGCAGCGGGCCCAGATCGCCAAGCTCTCCGAACTCCTCCACGGCTCGCTTGAAGCTCTCCAGGAAAAGCGCTTGACCGCGATGGGCCCGGCCATGGCCGCAAAGCAAGGGCCATTGATCAAGGAGAAGGGCCAGCAGGTCTTAGAGCGGATCGATAAGTGGCTGAAGGCAGAGCCGGGCGAGACTGCACCGAAGGCCGCGGCACCGGCCGCGCTTCCTGCCGGCTGGGACTATAAGGGTTCCCGCTGATGCCAGTCTTTGATTTCACGGGCCCAGACGGCAAGGTCCATTCGATCGAAGGCCCGGAAGGCGCGACGCCTGCGCAGGCGTTTCAGATCCTTCAACAGCATTTGGCGGCGAGTGCGCCCGTTGAGCCCGTCACGACGGATGCCGTGGTGCGCTCCGCCGCGTCTGGCGTGCCAATCATCGGGCCGCTGCTGAACAAAGCCAATGCGGCTACAAATGCGGCCTTGGCGCCAGCGCTCAATCCGCTTTTTGACAAGGAAAACCAGCTCCAGGGCGATACCTTCGCAGAGCGCTATGCGAAGTCGCTGGAGATGCAGAACGCAGGCGACAACAAGTTTTCAGCACAACACCCCTATGTCGACATGGGGGCGAAGTTTGCCGGCGGCGCAGCAGCGATGGCGCCGCTACTCGCTGCTGCCCCCGGCATCATGGGCGTGACAGGCGGGCTCGGCACCAGGGTTGCGGCCGGCGGTGCTTCGAACGCGGCGATCGGTGGGGCAGATGCCGCATTGCGCGGCGACAGCCCGATTACCGGCGCATTGGTCGGAGGTGCGCTTGGTGCCGGCTTCCCGGCCGCTGGCGCGATCGCGCATGGCGTCTCCGCTCCGATCTTCGCCAATGTCGCGGCGCGGGTAAACCCGGAGCGCTACGGCACGGCGCAGGTTGCTCGAGCAATCCAGGAAAGCGGGCTGACGCCTGCCCAGATTGAAGCCTCGGTGCAGCAGGCCGCCCGTGAGGGTCAGGGCGTGTTCAACGTCGCTGACGCCATGGGCAACGCCGGACAGGAGATGCTAGGCACGTCTGCTCGTGGGGCAGGACCAGCCCGAACCGCGGTCGTCAATGCGCTAGAGGGCCGTCAGGGCACCCAAGGCCGGCGGATTTCGAACGCACTCGCGGAGGGCTTTCAAGCCCCGGAAACAGCCGCGCAGACTGAGGCGCGGATGACAGCGGCGCGCGGGGCGCAAGCAGATGCGGATTTCGGAGCGGTGCGCGGCGGGTCGGCACCAGTGGATGTTGTCGCACCGATCAATCATCTTGACCGGCTCATCGGCACGCAGCCCGGACAGGTCTTGACGGCGGCCAATGACAGCATCGAGGCGGCGCTGACCCCGTTCCGGCAGCGGCTGGCGCGCGTCAATCCGGATGATTTCGAGGCGGTGCAGCGCATCCGCGGCGACATGGCCGATGCGGCAGAGGCGGCGCGCCGCGGAGGTCAGGGCAACCGGGCGCGACTGATCGGCGGTGCGGTGCGCCAGCTCGATACTGCCATGGAGGCCGCCAGCCCCGGTTACCGCGCGGCCAACCAAAGATTTGCGCAGTCCTCCCGCAACATCGAGGCGGTGCAGACCGGCCGACAGGCGGCCACCCGTGGGCGTACCGAGGACACCATTCCGGCTTTTCAGGCGCTCCAGCCTGAGGGCCAGCAGGCTTTCCGATCCGGCTATGTGGATCCCCTCATCGCCAATGCGCAGGGAGCAGCGTTCGGAGCCAACAAAGCGCGGCCGCTCATCAACGACGCGTTTCAGGCCGAGGCGGCTGCAATGAATCCTGCCCCACCGGCACCGGCTGGCGCAACCGGAACGGCCACCATAAATGGTCAGCAATACTACCTCATAAACGGCCGAATATCGCATCAGCCCGTTCTCCCATCAAGAAACGATCTTCTGCAGCGTCGGATCGGCCGCGAACAGACGATGTTCGACACAAGAGCGACGGCGCTCGGTGGCTCGGCGACTGCGAAAAACCTCGCACAGGATGCCGCGCTTGGCGTCAGCCCGCATCTTGTCGGCCAGATCCTTACCGGCAACTGGCATGGCGCGGTGCGGAGCGTGCTGTCCGCTGGTCACAATGCATGGACCGGGAATACCCCGCAGGTGCGTCAGCGCGTGGCAGACATTCTGCTGCAGAACGGCGCGACAATGACCCCGGGCCAGCTCCGCAACGCTGTGCAGAGCACGGTTGCCCGCATCGCCTACGTCAACAATATAGCCCGGAACGTGCAGCGTGGAGCCTCCGGTGGGGCGTTGGCGGCCATTCCTGACAACCGCGAACAACGTCGTGCGCGGCGCTAGTGCGTGAGCCAGTAGACCACGGCGAATGCAGCCGCCCATGAGACGCCATAGGCGAGGGGCGGGGCCAGCTTATACAGCCATCCCTCATACGGGTTTGAATCCATGGGCTTGATCGACTCCATCATTGGCGCCGAGAGCGGCGGAAATGCGAGCACTCCAAATCCGCCGGCAGCTGCTGCGCCGGCGGACAATGGCCTATCCGCCTTCAATTTCTTTGTTCGACAAGGTTTGGCGCCGCATCAGGCCGCCGGCATCGTCGGAAATCTGCAGGGCGAATCCGGCCAAAATCTCAATCCTGCAGCGGTAAACAAAGGGGATGGCCGCGACGGTAGCGACTCCATCGGCATCGGTCAATGGAACGGCAGCCGGGCGCAGGCGCTGCGGGACTATGCCGCTTCCAAGAATGTGCCGTGGACCGATTTGTCGACGCAGCTCGAGTTCTTGCACCGGGAATTGCAGGGACCGGAGAGTACGGCCTACCAGCGCCTGACCGCTGCCAAAACGCCTGAAGAGGCCGGGCAGGCCATGCTGGCCTACGAGCGTCCGAAGGATTGGAACAGGCCTGGCGCGCATCCGGAGCGGGCGCAATACGCGGCAAAGGCCTTCGCAGCCTATGGTGGGCAGCAGCCACAGGCTACACCAGCGCCCACTCAAGCCGCGCCGTTCGCGCCGCAGCCGACAGCCGCCCCAATCTTCGCCCAAGCCGCTCCAGCGCCACAGCAGGCGCCGCAGCAGCAGGCCGCTCCAGGCATGCCGACGCCTGCCTATGCAGCGCCAGACATGCAGATGCCGCCGATTTTCGCCAGCCCACGCCCGCGCGTCGATCTCTCCAAACTGAGGCAGGCTTTCAAGCCGCCGCAATTCTCCAGAGGATAACAGATGGCTTTTTGGTCATGGTCGCGGACGGCCGGCAGCAACGCGACTGCTGATAGCACGATCAATTGGGCCGAAGGACAAGCTCCGTCATCGGTCAACGATTCCTCACGTGCGATGATGGCGCGCACCGCGGAGTATCGCGACGATATCTCGGGCGCGATCGTCACGGGTGGAACATCGACGGCCTATACGGTTACCTCATACGAAGTCTTCGATACGTTGGCGCACATGGCCAACCAGATGATCGCCTTCACGCCGCACACGACGAACGGCGCGACGGTGACGCTCAACGTGGACGGCCTCGGAGCGAAGCCGCTGCGGACCTCCACGGGCGTTGAACTTCTCGCCGGCACGTTGATTGCTGGAACGCCATACGTGGCGACCTATAATAACTCGGATGCGGTCTGGTATCTGCGCGGGTTTTTCGGCAATCCCTACAACGTGCCGCTTGGCGGGGGCATGCTGTTTATCGGGACGACGGCGCCGAACTCGGCATTCGTGTTCCCCTACGGACAGGCGATCAACCGGACGACATATGCAACGCTGTTCGCGCTGACCAGCACAGCCTTTGGTGTGGGTGATGGCTCGACGACGTTCAACCTTCCTGATCTTCGCGGGCGCACTGTTGCAGGCAAGGACGACATGGGCGGGAGCGCGGCGAGCCGACTGACGGCGAGTTGGTTCGGAACGAGCGCGGCGGTCCTCGGCGCTGTTGGCGGAACGGAAAGCAAGGCCCTTTCGTCGACCAACCAGATTCCGCAGTTTATCCCGGCCGGAACGGTCACGCTCAATTCGCTGGCGTTCAATGCTGCAAATATCGCCTCGGCGAGCGGCGGCGGTACGGGCAACATCACGACGGGCGGCTTCGCGGCGACCGGAGCGCTTAATCTGAACTCTCCAACGTCGTCGCTGACGTTTGCCGGAACGGCAGTCGGCTCGGCGTCGCCATCGTCCTTCGCGATCTGCCAGCCAACTATCGTCTGCAACTACATCGTCAGGGTCATCTAGTCGCGCTCGCCGTCGTGATAGTCGCCTCGGATAGGGGACGGCGGTGCGGTCTTGCCGCGCTCTGCATCGTGATAATCGCCACGGACGGGCGGGGGCTTGTCCGTCTCATTCTCTGATTTTCGTTCCATAATCTTGCGTCCTTTGCAATCCCGCCAAGGTAGCAAGCCGCCAACCGGCAATCAAGAACCTATCCGACACCATCCCGGTGCCGGGCATCACAAGGATACCCCATGAGCATTACAAGTGACGGCAGCAAGACACTGACGACCGTCGCGCAGGTCGACGTAAAATCCGCATGGCTGAGCAAGATCAATTGGACGCAGGCAATCGGCATTCTCGCGTCCGTGATTACGGTGGTCTCTGGCAACAAATACGAGATCCCGGTTTCCACGCAGCTCGATATCGTCGCCGCGATTCAGGGCATTCAGGGCGTTGCCTCGTGGGTTTTCAAGACATGGTTCAGCAAGACCATCACGCCGGCGGCAGCCGCCGGGACCGATGTCCAGACCAAGGAGGTCATGAAGTGAAGCGGATATTCCTCGCCATCATCGTATCTCTGTCGCTCGCCGGCTGTGCGAGCATGCAGGCCATCACCGATGGCCTGTCGCTGGTCACCGCCTCTGTTACCAATCCAGTGACCCCGATCAAGGAAGCCCAGATTGAACTCGCTCTCAACTCTGCGGTGAAAGTTCTGCTCACGTATAAGCGGGCCTGTGCCGCAGGCGGCGCCGATGTGAACTGTCGGGACAATATCCGGCAGATCCAAGTCTACACGCGACAGATCAAGCCCATGGTCGCGCAACTCCGCACCTTTGTCGACAACAACGATCAGGTCAGCGCCATCGACGCCTACAATGAGTTGAAAACACTTTACACCAACATGAAGGCAGCGGCGGCCAGCCTCGGTGTCAGCCTCGGGAGCGCAGCATGAATCAGCAAATCTTTGTCCTGATCGAGAAGGGCCTTACCCTAATCCCGATCCTTATCGAGTCCGGAATCAGCATCACGTCCACCGTTAAGCACCTTCTGGCGCTGAACAAGGCCGCCGCTTCCGGCGGCAAGATTGCCCCGGAAGAGTTGGCCAAAATCCGGGCTGACTTCGACGCCGATCTCGACGACTTCAACAAGCCGCTGCCATGAGCGGGGAAAGCCCGACCGGCCGCGGTTACACGCAGGGTTCGGACTCCTACAGCGCGTATGACGTGGAGTGGGACATCCGCGAGCGGCGGCGCATGGCGGCGGAAAAGACGAAACCCGTCTGCACCTGCAGCGGATCGCCCTTCGGTATGGACGTTGATCGCTGTCCGATCCACGGGATCGGCTGCACGTGATTAGGAAACGGAAGTGTTCTTGAAGTCGTAGCGTAGCAGGCAGGCCGAACCACCGTTTGCCGACGATGGTCCGGCCCTAACCACAAACCAACCCGGAGAGGGGTCAATCCATGGCTGCAAAAAATACAACCATAGGTAAATCAACCCGTGATGTTCAAAATTGCACAGTTGCCGGTCACGTTTGATGTCATCCCACCACGGGAAATTTTCCCCGGAGAATATGACGGATGTCCAGGAGGCATTCTGGATAGGGATGACGGATCAGAGGGTTGCAAACCTCTGGGACGCCGCCGAGTTCATCGCAGACCTCTCGCCCGAGGCAAAGGAGTGGCTTCGGCACGCCAACAAGGCGAAGATCGAAGAACTGGAATCCACCCTTCAATTCATCAACAACGCAAATATTGTTCGCAAATTTCTCATGATCGCCGGCGCAACGATCTTCGGCGCGATCATCGCGGTATCTCAGGCTTGGGAGTGGCTCTCGAAGTTCTTCCTCGTGAAGGTCAAATAGGTGAACTGGCTGTACTCGCTGGTTGCCTTCCTGGCGGTAGTCGGCGCGATCTCTGCATCGGTGTGGTGGACCGATGGTAGAAAAAATACCACCGATCGACCCGACTAAAAACGTCCTCGATCTGGTCCGGGCCGAGAGTGCGCACCGGGACTCTTTGCGGGATGCCGACAACAGGTTTCAGAACGCAATGCGGGAGGCCGAGACCCGCCGTCTCAATGAGCTGGCAGCGCAGAAACTGACATTCGATTTCGAGATGTCACGGGTACTGCGCGCCAATCAGGACGCGACCGCCACGTTGATTTCAACATCCCTGCAGGAGGTCAAGAACGACCTCTCCGAACGGATGTCAAAGCAGGAGCAATTCCGCTGGGAGAGCGGCGGCAAGCAACAGGGCATAGGGTCGCTTGCAGCGACGGCCTTCAGCGTCATCAGTCTAGCCATCGCCCTCGGATCTCTGGGTTTTATGGTCGCGAGGCACCAATGAAACTCATCGGTGGATGTTCTGAACCGGACAACAGAAGCGGCATAACCAAGGCGCTGGTCACGATCTACACGAGCGGTCACCCGCTGTATGTGTGGGTCAACGTGCTTAAGGAGCATATCGATTTCGACTGGAATAAGCCCGTCGAAGTCATCATCAGGAACGTGGAGGAATAGACCATGGGCTTTTTTGAAGCACTCATTCGAGCACTGATCTATCTGTGCTGCATCGCGCTCGGGTTCTTCCTGTGCGTCTGGGTCTTGGGAATGCTTGGCATCGCCTTGCCGATGATGGTGCTGACCATCCTGAAGGTGATCTTCGTGCTGATAGCCATCCTTGTTCTGGTGCGGCTGTTCATGCCCTTCGCTGGGACATGGTTCCCGCCGAGGGCATGAGGCGGGACTCATGAGACATATCTTCAACGTCACGCTGTTCTCGATCGTGCTGCTCGGCCTGACCATCTCAACCGGGCATTCGATCGTAGAACACTGGCCATGGTGAGCGTGGTGAAATGGCTCATGATCCTGACCGCGATAGCGGTGTATCCGTTCTATCGGCTGTGGATTGCCGGCGGGGCGGTCTGCGATGCGAGGGAGAGGAAACGCTTACGGCTGTCCGATAAGCCAAAGGTATTGTAACCCAAGCGTGATAAATCCGAGTATGGCCAACCACCACATGATCGCGATCGGATGAAGCGCGTTGTCAAGTAACTCGTCCTTATCGATCTCGGCTGGCTCAGTGGATCGCTTTGATGGTTGTTTCTCGTCAAAGTACCAGTCAATGAATATTGGCCATGCGATCAGGAATCCGATCAGTCCCATTTCTATGCTCCTCCATGTTTTCATCAAGTATGAACTAGGTCTGCTGATTGACGCCCCATTCCTTTTCCTGCGCATCGTTTGCATCGGTTATTGCCTTGATCAAACGAGCCTTTTGATCATCCGTCAATTCCGCGCTCGCCAGAAAGGCCCGATTCACGTACTCAATGGTGATGCCATCGATTTCAAGTTTGTGTCGATAGCAATACGGAGCATCAAAGAGATGCTTCCCGGTACTCGCAAGCCGGACATGCCGCGTGTTTATCTTGGTGGTCATTCGACTTTCCTTTATGGGTTGCCGGCGGGGCGATCTGCGACGCGAGGGATCGAAGGTGGCGAGCTTCATGCCGGGGAGCATGACTTAATTCTGGTGCCGTCTTTCCGGCTGTCACCGACCCGCCTTGATCCGCGACTACCCGCCTTGTACTTCGGCGGCTACGCAAGGGAGCGTGGAGCCTTTCGGCCTCTGGTACAAACCCTGTCTCTAATAGCTTAT
>Ga0207656_10000094_pt1 | contig 33269 bp, 36 predicted proteins | sample KBSCornC12_FD_184297 | JGI IMG/M metagenome (GOLD analysis project Ga0207656, IMG submission 184297) | Corn rhizosphere microbial communities from Kellogg Biological Station, Michigan, USA - KBS Corn C1-2 (SPAdes) (version 2) | ecosystem: Host-associated > Plants > Roots > Rhizosphere > Soil ...
GGGCCGCGGCTGAGGGCTTCGTAGCCGAGAATGCGCCGTTCAGACAGGCAGATGATCGGTTGGAACAGGCTGTGCAAACTGCCTTGAGCCAGGATAGAGCCCAATGCATTCAGCTGTTCGGTCATGGTCATGGCGATCTCGATCGAAAAAAAAGGACCGCAGGCTTGAAACCTGCGGTCCTTCATTTCACGACAGAATGATGTCTATATGATGACACTCCAAGGAGCGATCACATTAAATCGCCATCATTTACTGCTTGGCCACCTGCTTGCTGATCTTCAGGTAGTCCAGCAGGATCCGGCCGGTCTCGGCCAGGTAGGCGTCGTCTTCCGGCTTGGTTTTTTCCGCTTCGGTCGGCAGCGCATCTTCGTCTTCTTTCTTCAGCTCCTTGAGTGGATCCTCACCCTTGGCCTTGCGGCGGATGTTTTCCAGTACGAGTTGCTTGTTTTCGATGTCGGCATGCTGCGCGCGACGGTCCACTTCGTTGAGGCTGACGGTTTTTTCTTCCATCAACTTCTTGGCCAGGGCCAGCTTGTCGCGGATGAACACGAACTCGGCATCCTTGGCGGAGCGGGTGTCGTGGTCAGCTTTCAACTGCGCCAGGAACGGCTTGAACGGATCCGACGCCGGCTTGATCGCAGGGCGGATGGTGTCCCACGGCATGGCTTCCGGCAGGGCGCTTTCGCCGATTTCCTTGGTGTCGATGATCGACGGGAAATCGATGTCCGGCAGTACGCCCTGGTGCTGGGTGCTCTGCCCGGAAACCCGGTAGAACTTGGCCAGCGTCAGTTTCAGCTCGCCATGGTTCAGCGGCTGGATGGTCTGCACGGTGCCTTTGCCGAAAGTCTGGCCGCCGATGATCAAGGCGCGGTGGTAGTCCTGCATGGCGCCGGCGAAAATCTCCGAGGCCGAGGCCGAGAGGCGGTTGACCAGCAAGGCCATCGGGCCTTTGTAGAAGGCGCCCGGGTTCTCGTCTTCCAGCACGTCGACACGGCCATCAGCGTTGCGGACCAGCACGGTCGGGCCTTTGTCGATAAATAGGCTGGTCAGCTCGGTAGCTTCCTGCAGGGAGCCGCCGCCGTTGTTGCGCAGGTCGATGACCACGCCGTCGACTTTTTCCTTCTGCAGTTCGGTGAGGATTTTCTTCACGTCGCGGGTGGTGGACTTGTAGTCCGGGTCGCCGGCCCGGAAGGCCTTGAAGTCCAGGTAGAAGGCCGGGATCTCAATCACGCCCAGCTTGTAGTCCTTGCCATCCTGCTTGAGGTTGAGGATTTTCTTTTGCACAGCCTGGTCTTCGAGCTTCACCGCTTCACGGGTGATGGACACGATCTTGCTGGTCTGGTCGTTCGGCGCATTGGTGTGCGGAATCACTTCCAGGCGCACCACGCTGCCTTTCGGCCCACGGATCAGCTTGACCACTTCGTCCAGGCGCCAACCGACCACGTCGACCATCTCTTTGTCGCCCTGGGCCACGCCGATGATCTTGTCGGCCGGAGCGACCTGCTTGGTCTTGTCGGCCGGGCCTGCCGGTACCAGGCGCACGATCTTGACCTGGTCATTGTCGCTTTGCAGGACGGCACCGATGCCTTCCAGCGACAGACTCATGTTGATATCAAAATTTTCCGCGTTATCTGGCGACAGATAATTGGTGTGCGGGTCGTAGGACATCGCGAAGGTGTTGATGTAGGCCTGGAAGATATCTTCGGCACGGGTCTGGTCCAGGCGCGCCAACTGATTCTTATAGCGCTTGGTCAACAGCTCCTGGATGGCCTTGGGCTCTTTGCCGGCGATCTTCAGGCGCAGCACTTCGTCCTTGACGCGTTTGCGCCACAGGTCGTCAAGCGCGGCGGTGCTGGTCAGCCAAGGCGCGTCCTTGCGGTCCACCAGAAGGTTTTCCTTCTGGGTGAAGTCGAGCTTGTCGACGCCTTTGTCCAGCTCACCCAGGGCGAAGTCCAGACGCGCTTTGACGCGGTCCAGGTAACGCTTGTAGATGGTGAACGCGGGCTGCAGGTCGCCGCTCTTGAGGAAGTCGTCGAACTGGGTCTTCCACTTGTCGAACTCAGCGATATCGCTGGCCATGAAGTAGCTGCGCGACGGGTCCAGCAGCTTGAGGTAGCTGTCGTAGATGATCACCGAGCGAGCGTCGTCCAGCGGCGGCTTGCTGTAGTGATGGCGCTTGAGCAACTCGACGACGTTAAGGCTGGCAATCACCTCATCGCGATCAGGTTGAAGATTGTCCCAGCTGTTGGCTGCGAACGTATTGGTCGACATCGACGCGAAGCCGAGACCAATGAATAGAGCGAGGGCGGTGCTGGGGAACAGATGCTTCATGCTGATTCGACGCGGGGGCAATTGATAACGCATATTAGGCCGTCTTTGAGGGAGCCGGTTCCATATGGTCCGGTCGCATAATGCAAAAAGCCCGGCGATACAGCTACGGGCTCAGTCCAGACTCACTATGGAGGCACTGTGAAAGCATTGCAAGGCGTTGACGGTCATGTGGAGTGGTTGGAAGAACCCGGTCTTACTTGCGATGTAGGACAAGTTCGTATTCGTGTGGCGGCAGCGGGCCTCAATCGCGCCGATTTATTACAGCGGGCGGGGCTCTATCCGCCGCCGCCGGGTGCCAGCCACGTGCTGGGCCTGGAGTGTTCCGGGGTGATCAGCGAAGTGGGCGCCGGCTCGTCCTGGCAAGTCGGTGACCGGGTTTGCGCACTGCTCACCGGTGGCGGCATGGCCGAAGAAGTGGTGGTGGATGCGCGCCACGTGCTGCCGGTGCCGGAAGGCCTGTCGCTGGTCGAAGCGGCGGCGCTGCCCGAGGTGTACAGCACGGCGTGGCTGAATCTGTTCCAGTTGGCGGGCCTCAAGCCTGGCGAAAAAGTGTTGCTGCATGCCGGCGCCAGCGGCGTGGGCTCGGCGGCGATCCAGTTGTGCAAGGCGTTTGGCAGCCCGTGCTGGGTCAGCGTCGGCTCGGCAGAGCGCCTGACCTATTGCGAGGAGCTCGGTGCACAGGGCGGCGTGGTGCGTACCGACGGCATCGAAGGGTTGCGGGATTTCGGGCCGTTCGATGTGATCCTCGACCCGGTCGGTGGCAACTATGCGGCGCTGGACCTCAAGCTGCTGGCCCTCGATGGTCGTTGGGTGTTGATCGGCTTGATGGGCGGGCGTGACGCGCAACTGGACCTGGCCCAGGTGCTGGGCAAGCGCATTCAGTTGCTGGGCTCGACCTTGCGCAGCCGCAGTGATCAGTTCAAGGCCGACCTGCTCAGCGACTTGAGCCAGCATGTATGGCCGCTGTTTGTTGAAGGGCGGCTGAGCCCGCAGTTGGCCAGGACCTTTGCGATCAGGGATGCCGAAGCGGCGTTTGCCGAGCTTGCGACGAACCGGATTTCCGGGAAGCTGGTGTTGGTGATTGACGAAAGCCTGAGCTGAATTGTAATGCGTTTAATAATGTGGGAGGGGGCTTGCCCCCGATGACAGTGGGACAGTGAAGAATTCTTCATCTGACACACTGTCATCGGGGGCAAGCCCCCTCCCACATTTTTGATCTCGGTTCAATCAGATCCAGTGATGGATCGGCCAGCCGGCTTTTTCGGCATGCTCGCGCAGCACCGGGTCCGGATTGACCACTTGTGGATGCTCCACCTTCAGCAGCAACGGCAAATCATTGCGCGAATCCGAATAGAAGTACGCACCGTCCAGTGTTTCACCTTCCTGCGCCAGCCATTCCAGTAAACGCGTGATCTTGCCTTCACGGTAGGTCAATACACCCTGAGTATGGCCGCTGTACACGCCGTGCTTTACTTCAAGCTCAATCCCCAGCACTTCATCAATGCCGATCCGCGCCGCAATCGGCGTAACCAGGTGCGTGCCCGAGGCGGAGATCACCAGGATCCGGTCGCCATTCGCACGGTGGTGGGCAATGGTCTTGGTGGCGTCGCTGTAGATCAGCGGCTCGATCACATCCTCGACCCACGGCTCCACCAAGTGCTCGATTTCCTCCGGCGTGCGGCCGATCATCGGCTCGAGGCTGAAGTCCATGAAGTCTTCCATCTTCAACTGGCCCTGGCTGTAGGCGTCCATCAGCTCGTTGTTCCTGCGCATGAACGACTCAGGGTCGACCCAGCCCAGGCGGCCCATCTGCTCGCTCCACAGGGTGGCGCAGTCGCCATGGATCAGGGTGTCGTCCAGATCAAAAATTACCAATGCCATCCGTCACGCTCTCTCAATAATCGTCGCTGCTCAGGCTACTTCACACAGGGCGCTGGGGTCGATGGAAAGTGCCAGGCGTTGCCCATCCGGGTGCAAGTCGTCAGCCGAGCGGTTGAGCACGTCCACCACCAGTTCCACGCCGCGCGCTTCGATGCGGTAGCGAATCACGTTGCCCAGCAGGCTGTGGCTGCGAACCAAGGCGTCCAACTCGCCAGTGCGGCTCAGCTCGATGGCCTCCGGGCGAATGGCGATACGGCTGTTGATAGGGCGTTGCAGCAACTGGGTGGCCTTGTCGGCGTCCAGCAGGTTGTAGTTGCCGATGAAACCGGCGGCGAACACGTCCACCGGCGCGGTGTAGAGGGTCTCGGCATCACCGCTCTGCACGATCTTGCCCTGGTTCATCAGGAAGATCCGGTCGGACATGGTCAGGGCTTCTTCCTGGTCATGGGTCACAAAGATCGTGGTCAGCCCCAGCTCGCGCTGGATCTGGCGGATCTGCTCGCGCAGGTGCTTACGGATTCGCGCATCCAGTGCCGACAGCGGTTCATCCAGCAGCAACAGGCGCGGGCGCGTGACCAGGGAGCGGGCGAGGGCCACGCGCTGGCACTGGCCGCCGGACATCTGGTGCGGGTAGCGGCCGGCGAGCTCCTTGAGTTCCACCAGTTGCAGCACTTCCTGCACGCGCTTGTGGCTGTCGTCGGCGTTGACCTTCTGCATGCGCAGGCCGAAGGCGACGTTCTGTTCCACGGTCATGTTGGGGAACAGCGCATAGCTCTGGAACACCATGCCGATATGGCGTTTCTGCGGGCTCAGCGGGACGATGTCCTGGCCATCCAGCAGGATTTTGCCACTGTCCACCGAGGTCAGCCCGGCGATGCAGCGCAGCAGCGTGGACTTGCCGCAACCGGACGGGCCGAGCAGGGTGACGAACTCGCCCTTGGCGATTTCGCAGTTGATGTCACTGAACACCGGGGTGCCGGCGTAGCCTTTTTGCAGGTGTTGGACGCTGACGAAGCTCATTGGCTTTTGTCCTTGTTCAAGATATTGGCGGCCCAGGTCAGCACCAGCACAAAGAAGAAGTAGGAAATCACGACGGCACTGGTGAAGTGGCCGCTGCTGTTGCGCATGTTGTTCAGGTAGATCTGCAGCGTTTCGTAGCGCGTACCCACGAGGATATTGGCGAACACGAACTCACCGAACAGGAACGAGAACGACAGCAACAGCGCCACCATCAAGCCTTTGCGCAGGTTGGGCAGCACCACCAGGATCGCCGCCTGCCAGGTGCTGGCGCCGAGCAGTTGGGAGGCGTCCATCAGGTCGCGCAGGTTGATCGCCTGCAGGTTGTTGGTGATCGCCCGGTACATGAACGGCAGTGCCACGGTGAAGTAGCAGCCGATCAGAATCCACGGCGTGCCCACCATCGCAAAGGGACCTGAGCCATACAATTGCAGCAGGCCCACCGACGACACCACGGGCGGCACCGCGAAGGGCAGCAGGATCAGGATGTTCATCAGCGCGTCGAGTTTGGGAAAGTGGTAATGCACCACGAACAGCAGCGGCAAAATCAGCACCACCGACAGCACCAAGGCGCCCACGCACACCAGCAACGATTGCCCGAAGGCCATCAGGAAGCGCGGGTCGCTCCACAGCTGTACATACCATTTCACCGTGAAACCAGCGGGCAGGATCGTTGCCGACCAACTGCTGGCGATGGAATAGACGAAGGTGCCGATCAGCGGCAGCACCAGGATCGCAAACAACAGGCACACCACCACGCGGTGGTAGAGGGAGGCCTGGCCGGCTTCAGCGCGAGACATGGTAGCTCCTCTTGAGCAGCAGTTGATGGACCACGGTGACCACGGTCATCAGGGCCACCAGCACCACGGCCAGGGCACTGGCCAGGTTCGGGTCGAGGGACACGTCACCGGACACCAGCCCCGCGATGCGGATCGGCAGCACGTTGAAGTTGCCGGTGGTCAGCGCATACACCGTGGCATAGGCCCCAAGGGCGTTGGCCAGCAGGATCACGAAGGTGCCGAGCAAGGCCGGGGTGAGCACCGGCAAGCCGATGTGTCGCCAGAACTGCCAACCGTTGGCACCCAGCAGCGACGCCGACTCACGCCAGTCCTCGCGCAGCGCATCGAAGGCCGGGTACAGCAGCAGTACACCGAGGGGAATCTGGAAATAGGTGTAGAGAATGATCAACCCGGTCTTCGAATACAGGTTGAAGTCCTGAATGATCCCCGCCTGCTTGAGCATGATCGTAATGCTGCCGTTGAAGCCCAACAGGATGATGAAGGCGAAGGCCAGGGGCACGCCGGCAAAGTTGCTGGTCATGTTGGCAAAGGCGGTGACGAAGTTGCGCAGCGGCGAATCCACCCGACGCAGGGAGTAACTGCCGAGGGTGGCGATGATGATGCCGAACACGCTGGAGTAGAAGCTGATCTCCAGGCTGAACTGGATGGCTTGCAGGTAGAACTTCGAGCTGAAGATGCGCGTGAAGTTTTCCAGGCCCCAGCCAGCCTCTTCGGTTTGCAGGCTGTTGATCAGCACCCATACCAGCGGGGCGATTTCGAACACGATAAAGAACAGTGCGAAAGGCACCAGGCACAGCAGCGCCAGCCATTTGCCTCGGATCATTTCAACAGCTCCCGGCATACAGGTTTGTCGTGGGGTACGCCCAGCAGCTCACAGACGGTGCCGCACAGCTCGGTCTGTTTCGGTGCGGCGCGGCTGTCCAGGCTGAACGCAGCCCCCAGCACAAACAGCGGCACTTCGCGTTCTTCGGGGAGCAGGCCGTTGTGGGAACGGTCGTTGTTCATGCCGTGGTCGGCGGTCACCATTACCTGGTAGCCGGCGTCGAGCCAGGTGTGCAGGTAATCGGCCAGGATGATGTCGGCCGAGCGTGCGCTGTTGCGGTACTGCGGGGTGTCGAGGCCGTGCTTGTGGCCGGCGTCGTCGATGTTCATCGGGTGCACCAGCAGGACGTTCGGCGCGTGCTTGAGGCGCAGGCTTTCGGCGTCGGCGAACAGGTGGGAATCCGGGTAGTGGTCATTCCAGTAGAAATGCCCGTGCTGGATCGCCAGCGCCGGGTCGTCGGTATGACGGTCGCGGGCGGCGAGAAAGGGCGTGCGGTTATACAACTCGCTGACCCAGTGATAAGCCGCCGCCGCGCTAGTGAGGCCGGCGTCGGTGGCGTAATGGAAGATGCTGCGCTGGTTGGACAGGCGCGAGACGTTGTTGTGCACGATGCCGCTATCGATCGGCGGTACACCGGTGAGAATGCATTCGTACAACGGGCGGGACAGGGCGGGCAGTTCACATTCCAGTTTGTACAGGGCTGCGCGTCCTGCGCCGACATAGGCCTGCAAGTGCCCCATGGCGTGCCGCGCAACCTCGAAGTTCAGGCCGTCGAGCACGACAAGGATGACATTGTGCTTCATGGGGGGAGGCGCTCCGCAACGATGGACTTGGCTCGATATTCCTGATGCATCTGGGTTCAAGTGTGGGAGGGGGCTTGCCCCCGATAGCGGTGTGTCAATTTGAATATCTGTCACTGATCCACCGCCATCGGAGGCAAGCCCCCTCCCACATTGGATCTCCAGTGGAGTCCAATGTGGGGTGGCAGGCTTACTTCATCTCTACGATGACCTGCTCGTTCCACAGCTGAGGCAGCTTCTTGGAGGTGGCTTCCCAGGCATCGGCATCCTTGATCGGCTGCGGGTTGGCCTTGGTGTACTGCTCGCCCGGGATCAGGTTCTTGGCGATCTCGGCCGGCAGTTTCAGGTCGGTTTCAGCACGGATCGGACGCGCATTGCCTTTGGCCAGGTTGAGTTGGCCGGCGTCGCTGAAGATGTACTCGCGGGTCAGCTTGGCGGCGTTCGGGTGCTTGGCGTATTTGTTGATGAGGGTGGTGTAGCCGGATTTCACCGAGCCATCCGATGGGATCAGCACCACGTAGTCATCCGGGTTGGCCATCTTGGCCTTGTAGCTCAGGCCGTTGAAGTCCCAGACCACGCCCACTTCGGTTTCGCCTTTTTCCATAGTGGCAATGGTCGGGTTGGACAGTGAGAGGCGGCCTTGCTGGGCGATCTTGGTGAAGAATTGCAGGCCGGGGGCGATGTTCTTTTCGTCGCCTTCATTGGCAATGGCGGCTGCCAGTACGCCGTTGGCCGCTTGCGCCGCAGTGCTCACGTCACCGATGGAGACCTTGTATTTGCCGTTTTGCAGGTCAGCCCAGCTAGTGGGCACTTCAGAGCCGTGCAGCAGCTTCTTGTTGACGATAAACGCGATGGTGCCGGTGTAGGCCAGGGCCCAGTGACCGTCCTTGTCTTTCGCCCAATCCGGGACCTGGGCCCAGGTGGACGGTTTGTACGGCTGGGTCACGTCCTGCTTCACCGCAATCGGCCCGAACGCCGCGCCCACGTCGCCGATGTCGGCGCTGGCGTTGTCTTTTTCAGCCTTGAACTTGGCGATTTCCTGGGCCGAGCTCATGTCGGTGTCGATGTGCTTGAGGCCGTAGGTCTTGGCCAGGTCTTCCCAGGTGCCTTTCCAGTTGGCCCAGTCATCGGGCATGCCGACGCTGTTGACAGCGCCTTCTGCCTTGGCGGCAGCTTCCAGGGTTTTTAGATCGGTATCAGCGGCCATGGCGGCGGTGCACATGGCAATGGTCGAGCCTAACAGTGATGCCAGGAAAAGCTGTTTCATCCGAAGCTCCTTTGGGCGTTTTCAACGCGGCGGTTGTTTCTGCGGTGTTGTTGGTCTAGGTCAGAGCAATACCTGAGCCAATCTAGGCTCGATGGATGACAGTTTCATGTCGATGTCGTTTTTAAAATGCTGATGTCGCTTGTCGCAGAGTCAGCGTAGACCATGCTCAACTGCCCGTGGGGAAGGGACTTGGCCGACGTATTGCAGGGTGTGCTGCGACGGCTGCACACGGACTGTCATCTGTCGGTCATCTGTACTACCTAGGCTGGCACTCAACCGTGCAAGCCCATTTACGGAGCGGTTTGTGCACCTTGTCGGTGCTGGTCTAGTCCAGATAGGTAACGTTGATGCGTGATGAGGCAATCAAGGCGGTGACATCCATCGGCCTGGCGCTGCAAGAGCAGATCGACCACGGCCTGTTGCCGCCTGCCAGCAAACTGCCGGCCGAGCGCAAGCTCAGCGAGTTGTTCGGTACCACCCGGATTACCGTGCGGGAAGCCTTGTTACAACTGGAAGCGCAGGGTCAGATTTATCGCGAGGAGCGACGCGGCTGGTTTGTCTCGCCGCCACGGTTGGCCTACAACCTGATGCAACGCAGCCACTTTCACGCGATGGTCAGCGACCAGGGGCGGGTGGCGTCCACCGAGGTCATCTCCGCGCGGCTGCAACCGGCGTCGGCGGCGGTGTGCGCCTGGTTGCAGCTGCCGGCACTGTCGAGCGTGATCCAGATCTGCCGGGGCCGGCGCATCGATGGGCGCCTGGTGTTGTATGTGGAGCACTACCTGAACCCGCAGTATTTTCCGGGGATCCTGGCGTGTGATTTGAATCAGTCGATGACCGAGCTGTATGCACGCAAGTACGACCTGCACTACGGGCGGGTGCGTTTCGAGATCGTGCCGACGTCACTGCCGGTGGAGGCCGCCGCTGCGTTGCGTGTGTCGGTGGGCAGCCCGGGCTTGCGTATCGCCCGGGTCAACTATGACCAGCACCAGCGGTTGATCGACTGCGACCTGGAGTTCTGGCGGCATGATGCGATTCATGTCGGTGTGGATGTCATGGGGTCAGCGCCTTGATCACCTGGTCCACATTGGTCTCCAGCTCCGCCACCGGTTCCGCACCGTCCACGTTCAGCACCAGCAGCCTGGCGCCACTTGCCGTTACCGCTGCCGTCACCGCCTCACTCGGCTGGCGATGATGCAGCACCACCGCCACATCGTTGTCCTTCAGCTCGGCCGTGAGTTTCTGTAGCGCCTCGGGCGTCCAGTCGGCATCCGGCCGTGCATCGGTGCTGAGCGCTTCGAGGTTCAAACTGCTGATCAGATAAGCAAAGTGATCGCTCAGGCTGACCACACTCAGGTTATCCGCCTTGGCCAGGCGCGCTTCGCTGTCGGCGGTGAGTTTGAGCAGGCGCTGCTTGAGGGCGGCGAGGTTGGCGTCGATCTTCGGCTTGGCGCCCGGGGCCAGGCGGCTCAGGTCGGCAGCCAGTACATCGGCCATGCGTCCCATATTGTTGCTCGACTGCCATGGCTGGCTGTTCAGGCCATCGGTAACGCCAGGCTGTACGGCGATGCCAGGCAAGCCACCATCCACCGGGCGGGCGGCGTCGACTTCGACGATACGGATATTGCTACGCCGCGCCACCGGGTACAGCGGGTCATCGGCCCACAATGAGCGCAGGCCGATGGCGGCGTCGGCGTCCAGCGCCAATTTGCTCAGGGCCGGCGCGCCACGGCCGGTGAAGTAGGACACCTGGCGTGAACCTGGCAGGTTGGCCGGGGCGGCGCGTTCAAGCTGCACATCGGTGCCTTTGAGCAACACGTCGGCCAGGCCATAGGTAATCGGCAGGGAGGCCAGTACTTTGACCGGTTTTACGGCATGAGCAGCCGGTTTGGCCGCTTGCGCCGCCATCAGCGGCGCGGTGAACATACAGGCGATGGCCAGGGCCAGGGGATGAAGAACGGAGCGCATTATCCAAGATTCCCTTTGAGGCTGGGCACTGTGCCGCGCGCGATGGCGGCCAGGGCGAAGGCGATACCGGCGACCAGGATGATGGCGGCGCCGGACGGCACGGGCAGGTCGAAGATGATCGGCAGCAGGATCCCGCACAGGGTGCTGACTGTGGCAATCGCCACCGAGACCCAGAAGAAGCCCTTCAGCGACTGGCTCAACAGCCGCGCCGCAGCCGCCGGAATCACCAGCAGCGCCCCCACCAGGATCGCACCGATGACCTTGACCGCTGCGACGGTGATCAGCGTCACCAGGATCACGAACAGGTAGTCCAGGGTTTTCACGGCGACGCCGCGCACAGCGGCCAACTGCGGATTGAAGCTGGCCAGCATGATGCGGTTGTACAGCGGCAGCGCCAGGGCCATCACCAGCGCACCGACAACCGCCAGCACCAGCAGATCGTTGCCGTTGACTGTCAACACCGAGCCAAACAGCACGTTCTCGAGGATATGCACGTTGATCTTGCCGGCCAGGATCAGCAGCAGGCTCGCCCCCAGCGCCAGGGACACCGACAGGAACACCCCGATCAAGGTGTCCGGCGCCAGGCCCGTGCGGTTGCGCAGGTAGTTGAGCAGGATGCCGAACAGCAGGCAGTAGCCGAACAGTGCGCCATACGGCCCGGTGTAGGGCTCACCCAGCAGGATCCCGACTGCCACGCCAGTCAACGCAGCGTGGCCAACCGCTTCGGAGAAAAACGCGAAGCGCTTGACCACCACCAGCGTGCCCAGGCCGCCCAGCACCGGGCCGATCAGCAGACCGGCGAGCAGGGCGTTGACCACAAAACCGTAGGCCAGTGCCTCCGGCAGGTAGCCCGAAGAGGCCCAGCCCTGGACCATCAAGCGAAAGGCTTCATAACTCATTGCGCCGGGCTCCGAGGGTGAGTGGAGAACAGGGTCAGCAGGCGGTCCGGGGTCAGCGCCTCCTTGGGCGTGGCATCGAACAGCACGCGGCGGTTCAGGCCGGTGACGCGGTCGGCCAGGCGGCCCACGGCTTCCAGGTCATGCTCGATCCACAGCACGGTGATCCCGGCCAGGCGCCAGTCATTGAGCAGGCGCTCGAACACCTGGATACCGGCTTCGTCGAGGGCCGACATCGGCTCATCCAGCACCAGCAGGTGCGGCGCCGGGATCAGCCCCTGGGCCAGCAGCACACGCTGGCGTTCACCGCCGGACAGCGCGCCCATGCGCCGCTTGCGTTTGTCCTGCATGCCGACGCGCTCCAGTGCGTCCCCGATCGCGCCGGCGTAGTGCCTGGACAGGCCCAGGAACGCCGGGCGCCGTTGGCACATGGCAGCCATGAAATCATCCACGGTCATCGGCAAGCCCCGGTCAAACTCCAGGGCCTGGGGTACATAGCCGATAGTGCCGGGCGCGGCCGGCCAATGCAGGCTCAGCCGACCCTGGTGGGGTGTCTGCCCGAGCAGGGTCTTGATCAGCGAGCTTTTACCGCCGCCGTTGGGGCCGACCAGCGCATGGATGCTGCCCGGCTGTACCTGGAAACTCACCGCATCGAGGATCGCGGTGCGACCCAGGGTCAACGACACCTTGTCGAACTCGAGCGTCGGGCCGACGCTGACCGCCTTCAGCTGTTCCGCCGCCGTCATGCTCCGGACTCCTGAATTGCCCGGACCACCGTGTTGAGGTTATCGGTCATTTCCACTTCGTACTTCTCGGCGCTGTATTCGCCGTAGGAAATATGCGACAGCGGGTACAGCTTGACCCCGGATTCACGCTGGATGGTGTCGACGTAGGTGGACGGGAAGTCCATCTCCGAGAAGATCACCTTCACGTCCAGGGCGCGCAGTTCGTCGATGGTTTTCTTCAACTGGCTGGGGCTTGGCTCGATACCGTGGGCCGGTTCGACCACGGCGGTGACTTCCAGGCCGAACTCGCGCAGCAGATAGTCGTAGGCCGCATGCACGGTGGCCACGCGCAGGTCCGGGTTGGGTGCGCTGGTCAATTTGGCCAGGGCATCGGCACGCATCTGGCGCAGGCGCTTGCCGTAGGCGCGGGCATTCTGGGTGTAGGTCTTGGCGTTGTCCGGGTCGAGCTTGCCCAGTTCGCGGGCAATGTTGTTGACCTGGGCAATCGATGCGCTGATCGACAGGAAGGTATGCGGGTTGACCACCTTGCCCGCACCGCGTGCGGCGTTACCGGTGGCGGCCAGCAATGGCACATTGGCGTTGGCTTCGATCACCGGGATGTCCGGGCGCTCGCTGGTGGCGATCATGCGGTCGGCGAAATCATCGTGGCCGACGCCGTTGAGCACGATCACGTCCAGGGTGCCGATGCGCTTGATGTCTTCGGCGCGTGGCTCGTAGGCATGCGGGTTGAAACCGGCCGGAATCAGCGGCACCACCTCGGCCTTGTCGCCGACGACATTGGCCACGTAGCTGTAATAAGGGTGCAGGGTGATGCCGATACGCAGGCGCTTGGTTGCCTCGGCATTGGCAAGGGGAGCGAGCATCAGGCTGAACAGGCCAACCAGCAACAGGCGCAACAGGGGCGATGAAATAGACATGGGCAATCGGTCTTCTCGTTCAGTGACGGTGCTGGCGGGTGACGCCGGCATCGAATTGCGCGACCACCTGCCGCCAGCCGGCTGCGATCAGCGCCTGGTCGGAGAGGTCGGAGGGAGCGGCGAGGTTGGCCTGGCGATTGAGCCAGATGTCCGGCTCGGCACCGTGCACGCGCATCAGTAATGAACCGCTGGTCGCTGGCGCCTGGCTCAAGCCCAGGTAGGCCGAGGGTTCCAACAGTTGCCAGCGGTGATCGCCGCGGCTGACCGAACTGGCGTCCTGGGCAAACGGCGCAAAGCCTTCTTCGGCCAGTTGCGCCGGGCTGGGCAGCGCGCTTTGTTCCTGCTGCAACAGCTGGATTTCATCCAGGGTCACCCGCAGGTCAGCGTAAATGCCTTGCTCGGCGGCGCTCAGGTCGCGGCGCGCGTCCAATTGGTGGCTGGGCACCGCCGCGACTTCCTGGGATTCACCGTGCAGCGCTATTACCGAGCCGGCCACCGCGAGGATGATCAGGCACAACAGCAGCACGTAGAGGGTTTCGTGACCGGCACCGGCGGGGCGTACAACCTGTGTGGTACTCATTGCGGCTGGATATCCGCTTGGTCGATTTCCACCACGTGGCCGGGACCGGCATCAAACAGCACGTAGAACTCGGCGGACGGTTTCTTGAAGGTCAGGGTCGAGTCCTGGCCGAGTTTGCCGGGCACCAGGATGGTTTCGTCGTAGCCGATCACGTCCAGGGTCACGCCGGGTGCACCGCTGCCGTCGGAGAAGCCGCCCTTGCACTGGATCTGCTCACCGGGGATTTCCTTGCACTCGCACATCGGGTTGTGGGCGAGGGCGACGGTACTGAACCCCGCACCCATCAACAGGACGCCGCAGGCGCGGGTCAGTCGCATCAAAGTCATGGTTTAACTCCTTGCTTGTTCAGCCAGGCAATCGTGGCAGGCGAAGCCTGGCTCAACGGGATGGAACCCTGGTGCATGCTGCCGTCCCAGCCTTCCATGGTCACCCACAGTTCGGCGTCGACGGGCGTGCGTTCCGGGATCGGCAGGCCGGCGCCCATGCGGTAGGGCGTACCGAAGAAGATCACCCCGGCAGCGCGCAGGCTGCGCGGCTTGCCGATGCGCAGGTAGGTGGCCTTGACCTGGTTGGCACAGCTGTCGCACAGGGCGGCGTTGAAGAATTTCATCGGGCCGGCCGGGTCGGGGCGCGGGCCTTCATTGCGAAACTCGGCAAGCTTCAGGCTCCAGGGTCCGACCTGTACGTCGCCGGCCACCCGTTCGCCGATGCCGGTGTCGCCGCGAAACAGCGCTGCATCGGCGAAGTACTTGGGCATGAAGCCCAGCGGCACCAGCAACAGCAGCACATTGAGATGGAAACGCCATTTCAGCCAGAGTGCCCGCAGAGGCGATGGTTTTATCGCAGCGACCTTGCTCATGAGTTGGCCTCCGAGGTTTGCGCCTGCCGGGCGGGGAGGGAAACCGGTTTGTGCTGTGCCTTGGCTTCACGCTTGAAGGCATTGAGGGTGGCCAGGGCGGTGCGCTTGGTCCAGATCAGCAGGCCGCTCAACACCATCATGCTCATGATCAGGCCGAAGAAGGCCCAGATCAGCTTGATCCAGATGCCGCCGAAGTCGCCGGTGTGCAGGGGGCGCATGGATTCGGTGACGAACTCCAGCTTCGAACGGTCGGACAGCAGGTGCGCCGCAGCCACTTCACCGTCATAGGGGTTGATCTGCGCGGTCTGGAACATCAACGGGTACCAGCCCCGCCCGCCGATCTGCAGGTGACTGTAGGCATTGAGCGGCAGGCTGATGAAACTTGCCTCCAGGCCAGGGATGCGCTGGGTGGCGATCTTGATCGCCTCGTCCACCGGAATCATGGGGGCCGGCACGCCGGGCGCCGACATCGGCACCTTCTCCCGGGCAATCACCGGGATGACCGGTTCGGTGGAAATCGAAATCTGGTTGTCGCCCAAAATCGCCCGGATCAGGAACCAGATGCCGGTAACGGAGATGACTGCTATGAACCAGATCGACCAGATACCGCTCAAGCGGTGGAAGTCCCCCCAGAAAATCCGCGCGCCGTGGCGAATCCGCAGGGTCGGGCGCAGGAAGCCTTTCCAGAACCGCTTGTACACCACCAGCCCGGTGACCAGCGACGCCAGCAGCGGGATGCCGAGTGCCGACACCAGGTACCAGCCCCAGCTGTAGCCATTGGTGAACGGCACCAGCCACCAGCCATGCAGGGCGCGGGTGAACTGCTGGAAGTTGAAGGAGGGGCTGATGCCCTGGATCGCCCCGGTGTACGGGTTGACGTAGACCTCCACCGAGCGTCCGTCGGGGTAGCTGAGGTCGACGCTCAAGGCAAAATGCGATTCGTCGGGCCGGCTGATCGACTGCACATATACCTGAGGTTCATCGCGCTTGATGGCGGCGATCACCTGGTCGTAGCTCAGCGGTAAGGCATCGTCCGAGGGCTTGCTCGCACGGATATCCGGGTTGGCCAGCCAGACGATCTCCTGGCTGACCACCGCCAGGGTGCCGGTGACGCAGACGATCAGTACAAAGAACCAGATAGGCAATGCCAGCCAGCTATGTACGAGAAACCAGAGTTTGGAGCGTGACTTCTTCGACATGTGAATGAGGGTCTTGATCGGAGGAGGGCAATGGAGGCCCGGAAAAGGCCAGTCGTAGCTTTTGCTGACGCGACGGGCTGTATCTAAGTTAAGACGGATGAGAATGAGAAATCCCTAAGGCGGATATGAAAGAAAATGTTTCAGGTTCACATTCGGGGCGTTTTATCGCCTTGATCGAACACGAAACATGTTCCAAGCCATCACCCAGGCGCCATTGATGGGTCGGGGCGGCTGCGTAGGATGGGCGCATACCGTTGAGCGAGCGCCTACAAAAGTGAGCCCAGAAAAATGACTGCCCGAACCCTCTACGACAAACACATCGATTCCCACACGGTGTGCCCCCTGGATGACCAGGGCCATGTGCTGCTTTATATCGACCGCCAGGTGATCAACGAATACACCAGCCCCCAGGCCTTCAGCGGCTTGCGCGAGGCCGGGCGTAACGTGTGGCGCCCAGGCACGGCGCTGGCCGTGGTCGACCATGTAAACCCCACCACGCCCAAGCGCATCGCGGCAATGCCAGACGCAGGCGGGGCGCGGCAGGTGTCCTACCTGGCGGAGAACTGCCGGGACTTCGGCATCGAGCTGCTGGACATCCTCGACAAGCGCCAGGGCATCGAACACGTAATCGCCCCGGAGCAGGGCTTTATCCTGCCAGGCATGGTGATCGCCGCCGGTGACAGCCACACCACCACTTACGGCGCCCTCGGTGCCTTCGGTTTCGGCATCGGCACCTCGGAGATCGAACACCTGCTGGCCTCTCAGACGTTGGTCTACAAGCGCCTGAAGACCCTGCGGGTCACGGTTGAGGGCGACCTGGCACCCGGCCTGACGTCCAAGGATGTGATCATGGCGCTGATCGGCAAGATCGGCGCTTCCGGTGCCACGGGCTATGCCATTGAGTTTCGTGGTTCCACCATCGATGCGCTGAGCGTCGAGGCGCGCATGACCATCTGCAACATGGCGGTGGAAGCGGGCGCGCGCGGCGCGTTCATGGCGCCGGACGAAAAAGTCTTCGCCTACCTCAAGGGCAAGCCGCGTGCGCCGAAAGGCGAGCTGTGGGACCAGGCGCTGGTGGGCTGGCGCCAACTGCACTCGGATGCCGATGCGGTGTTCGACCAGGAAGTGCACCTCGATGCCAGCACCCTGGAACCCATGGTCACCTGGGGCACCAGCCCCGACCAGGCCGCGCCCATCGGCGCCCGCGTGCCCGACCCGCAGGACGTCAGCGACCCGATCCTGCGCCAGGACATGCGCCGCGCCCTCAACTACATGGGCCTGGAAGCCGGTATGCCGTTGAGCGAGATCGTCATCAGCCATGCGTTCATCGGCTCCTGCACCAACGCCCGCATCGAAGACTTGCGCGACGCCGCCAGCGTGGTGCGCGGCAAGCGCGTCGCTGAACACGTGCGGGCGATGATCGTGCCGGGCTCCACCGAAGTGCGCGACCAGGCCGAAGCCGAAGGCCTTGCAGCGATTTTTATCGACGCCGGCTTTGAATGGCGTCAGTCGGGTTGCTCGATGTGCCTGGCCATGAACGACGATGTGCTCGCCCCCGGCGACCGCTGTGCGTCCAGCACCAACCGCAACTTCGAAGGCCGCCAGGGCGCGGGTGCACGCACCCATCTGATGAGCCCGGCGATGGTCGCCGCTGCTGCCATTACCGGCCGCCTCACTGATATCCGCCACTTTGGAGCGCGCCCATGAGCCTGCAACCCTTCACCCTGGTCATCGGCAAGGCCGCGCCGATGCTGGCGGCCAATATCGATACCGATGTGATCATGCCCAAACAGTTTCTCAAGGGTATCGACCGCAGCGGCCTGGACCGCGGGCTGTTCTTCGACCTGCGTTTCTTGGCGTCCGGCGAGCCCAACCCCGAGTTCGTGCTGAACCAGCCGGCCTGGCAGGGGGCGAGGTTCATGGTGGTCGGGCCGAACTTCGGCTGCGGTTCCAGCCGAGAACACGCGGTATGGGGCTTGAAGCAGATGGGCATCCGCGCGCTGATCGGCAGCAGCTTCGCGGGGATTTTCTATGACAATTGCCAGCGCAACGGGGTGTTGTTGATCACCTTGGACGAGGCGGTGTTGCAGCAGCTGGGCAAGACCGTCAGCCAGGCGGACCAGGCCCAGATCAGTGTCGACCTTGAAGCCCAGCAGATCCATTTGGCGGATGGCCAGGTGATCCCGTTCCAGATCGATACCCTGCGCAAGACGGCGTTGTTGCTGGGCCTGGATGCCATCGGCAGCACCTTGCAACGCAGTGACGAGATCAAGGCCTTCGAACGCCGGCATCTGCAAGCCAACCCCTGGCTGAGCTAGATCGACAATCCCTCGAAATGCTCCTGCAAAAACTCCACGCAGGCCCGCAACTTCCCGGAATACGCCAACCGTGTCGGATACACCGCCCACACGTTGGCGCTCTGGGTATAACCGTGCAGTATCTGCACGAGCTTGCCTTGCTCCAACAGCGGCTTCACATCCCACATCGAGCGCAGCAGCACCCCGCGCCCATCCAACGCCCACTGCAACACAATCTCGCCATTGTTCGACGACAGCGGCCCGCGTACGCGCACGCTTTCCTGGGTGCCGTCGCGCTCCAGGTTCCAGATGCCGAACGCGTTATCGCGCTCCTTGAGTATCAGGCAGTCGTGCTGCTCCAGGTCACTCAACTGTTGCGGTGTGCCGCGCCGCTCCAGGTAAGCCGGGGCGGCGCACAGCACGCGCCGGTTGCTCACCAGCCGACGGCCGATGTGCTGGCCGGGGATGTCGTCGCCCACGCGGATCTCCAGGTCGAAGCCTTCGCTGACGATATCCACCACGCGGTCGAACAGGTCCAGGCGGATTTCCAGGTCCGGGTACTGCTCAGCCAGCAACGACACGGCCGGTGCCACATGGTTGCGACCGAAACCGAAGCTGCTGCACACATGCAGGTGGCCACGCGGGCTGTCATGGGCGTCGGAGAGTTCATCGGACAGTTGCTGGAAATCTTCGAGGATGCGCACCGCCCAGCGCTGCACCCGTTCACCGTCTTCGGTCAGGGCAATGCGCCGGCTGGTGCGGTGCAACAGGCGGGTGGCCAAGGTGGTTTCGAGAATCTGGATGCGTTTGCTGACATACGCCGGCGACAAGCCCAGCTCATCGGCCGCCGCAGCGAAACCGGCCTTGCGGATCACGGTCAGGAACACCCGCAGGTCTTCGGGTAGGGGCACGGTATCTTTCTTGTTAGTCATCACAAACAGGGCTGGCGGCATGAGCCGCCAGAATAGCACCGGTTGGGCAGACCTTTCGGCAGGCCCGGTTGCTTGCCGGTGGTGAACGCGATAGCAGCGAAGGCGCCGATCGGTGTCTCCCCGGCCGATAATGCCGACGATGCGCAAGAACCGCGTTACAGCGCTGCTCAGCGAAGGAAGGTCAGGACTTCGCCCAGCAGCAACTCAGGGGCTTCTTCGGCGATGTAATGGCCGGCCGACAGGGCCTTGCCACGCACGTCGGTGGCGACTTTCTGCCATTCCTTGAGCGGCTCGAAGCAGCGCCCGACAGTGCCTTCGGCGCCCCACATCACCAGTAACGGCAGGCTCAGGTGATTGCCGGCGTCGATGTCCGCCTGGTCGTGCTCAAGGTCGATGCCGGCGGCAGCCCGGTAGTCCTCGCAGATGCCGGTAGCGGCGCCAGGCAGTTTCAGGCAACGCAGGTATTCGGCGAAGGCCTCATCGGTGAACGGCTTGAGTCCGGCACTGCGGCTGCCCATCACGCTGCGCAGGTACAGTTCCGGGTTGCCCTCGATCAAGGCTTCCGGCAACGGCGCCGGACGGATCAGGAAGAACCAATGCCAGTAGGCACGGGCGAAGGCTTCGTTGGTCTGCGCGTACATCGACAGGGTCGGGGCAATGTCCAGCAGCACCAGGCGTTGCACGGCCGCCGGGTGGTCCAGGGCCAGGCGGTGGGCCACGCGGGCACCACGGTCGTGGGCCAGCACCGAGAACGTGTCAAGGCCCAGCGCCTGCATCAGTTCGACGTTGTCCCGGGCCATTTCCCGTTTCGAATAATGGGTGTGATGGTCATTGGCCGGTGGCTTGCTGCTGTCGCCATAGCCGCGCAGGTCGGCGGCCACCACGGTGAAGTGTTCAGCCAGTTGCTCGGCGACTTTGTGCCAGATGACGTGGGTTTGCGGATGCCCGTGCAACAGGAGCAGACCGGGACCTGTACCACCTTTGCGGTAGCTGATGTCCACGCCGTTGACGTGGCACTGGTCTTTCTGGAATCCGGCGAACATGGAATGACTCCTCTTTGTAATTGCTTGCATCCTGGAATCACGCGGCATTCGGGGCAAGGGCAAAAACGTGGAGGGGGTGTTCATGAAGTGTGATGCAGGAGCGGGCTTGCTCGCTCCTGCAAAGGGTCAGCCTTGTTTGAACAGTGCCTTGGCACGTTCGCGAATCTGTGCTTCGGTCAGGTCTTCCTTGTGGGTGGCCAGGAACCACAGATGACCGAACGGATCCTTCACACTGGCGGAGCGGTCGCCATAGAACTGGTCCTTGGGCTCGGACACGACGCTGGCGCCAGCCGCAACGGCTTGCTTGAACTGCGCGTCGACATCGTTCACATACAGGTGCAAGCCGACACTGGTGTGTTCGGCCGGGTTGCGCAGGGCCATTTCGTCGCAGGGCGTGCCCAGCATGATGGCCGAATCGCCGATGCGCAGCTCGGCATGGCCGACTTTGCCATCGGGCATGTCCAGACGCATGACCTAGGTGGCGCCGAAGGCTTTTTTGTAGAACTCGATGGCTTCACTGGCTTTGTCGATGCCCATGTAAGGCGTGATGCTGGCGTAGCCCTCCGGAATAGGTTCAACGCTCATATCGCTCTCCTTGATTGTGGTTGTAGAGACACGGCCTCTTCACTTTAGGCCACGTTCCGTGTGGCCTGTGGGCAGTCGACGAAGTGTTGGGGCCGCAGGTCATGCAGGGGGTGTCGGTTCCAGCAACTGTGCCCCCGGCCCGCGCTCACCAAGCTGGTCATCCTGATTGCGCAATGGACACGCCTCCATCGACAAACATCCGCAGCCAATACAGCCATTGAGCTTGTCGCGCAGCAGCGTCAGCTTATTGATGCGCTCATCCAGGTCTTGCCGCCACAGCGCCGACAAACGCTCCCAATCCTGGGCGTTGGGCGTGCGCCCCTCCGGCAATGTCTGCAAGGCTTCGCCAATCGTCGCCAGCGGAATGCCCAGGCGCTGGGCGATCTTGATCACCACCACGCGCCGCAGTACATCCCGGGGGTAACGCCGTTGATTACCGGCGTTGCGATTGCTCTTGATCAGCCCCTTGGTTTCGTAGAAGTGCAGCGCCGTGACCGCCACACCACTGCGGGCGGCCAGTTGGCCGACAGTGAGTGCCTTGTTGAGCATGAAAAACTCCAGATAAGCGCTTGACCTTGACTTAACTAGAGGTTTTACCCTGCATGGCATCGAATCGCAAGATTCTGCCTACAGAGGAAGGGGAGTGTTCATGCAGGTATCAGAGAAGAATCGCAGCTTCACTCAATTGATCGAGTTTCAGATCGAACCCCGGCAACAATCTGCCCTGGTGGCCGCCCTGACCCTTCAGAGCGAACGCCTGGCCCAGGGCCATGGCGGCTTTATCAATGCGAGTGTGCTGGTCAGCGATGACGGACGGCGGGTGCTCAATTACCTGCAATGGCACTCGCGTGAAGACGGCGAGGCGGCCTTCCAGTGTTTTGAGCATGGCGAGGAAGATTTCTGGACATTGATTCGCGCCCACCAGGCCACGGCCGTGACCTTTGGTTCGTTCCAGGTGCTGCGCAGTTTCGAACGCAGCCACGACAACGCGTTGCACTGCCGCCTAAATGGATAGGTGCAGCATGCGCTCGCCTTGCACGTTTTCTCCGGGCCGGCGCTTGTTCACCGCCAGCTCGCCGATCTTGATCAGGCGCGTACGTGTGACGTTGCGGCTCAGGCCGAGCAGGTTGGCGGTGTGCACCTGGTTGTAATGGCTGAAACGGTAGGCGGCCCGTAGCAGGGCATCTTCGACCTTTTCATGCAGGGCGCCGGCCTGTTCCTCGAACAGTTTCTGGAAGGCCCGCGCCAGCAATGCTTCGGCGCTGTTGTCGCTGCCGTGCTGGCTGTCGTCCTGGCGCTCGATGCGCATGTTGGACAGGCGCAGGTCGTCGCGCTCGATCACGCCGTTCCGGCAGATCAGCAGGGTGTGGTGGATTACGTTTTCCAACTCGCGGATGTTGCCCGGCCAACTGTAGCTTTTAAGCTTGTGCTCGGCCTCGCGGCTGATGGTGATGGGGCCATATCCCAGGCGCTGGCTGTAGGCTTCGATAAAGTGCCGGGTCAGTGGCAGGATATCGCCGGGGCGCTCGCGCAGCGGGCTGAGCTCCAGGCTGACCACGTCGAGGCGGTAATAGAGGTCTTCGCGGAAATGCCCGGCGTTGATGGCTTTTTCCAACTGCACGTTGGTTGCGGCCAAGACGCGCACATCAATCGGAATGCTCTTGCGCGAACCCAGGCGTACGACTTCCCGTTCCTGCAGGACCCGCAGCAGTTTGACCTGGATCGCCATCGGCAAATCGCCGATCTCATCGAGAAACAACGTGCCGCCGTCGGCCTCCTCGAACCAGCCGGCCTTGGCGCTGAGGGCGCCGGTGAAGGCGCCTTTTTCATGGCCGAACAGTTCGGCCTCCACCAGGGACTCGGAGAACGCCCCGCAGTTGACCGCCACGAACGGCCGGTTGCGCCGTGCGCTGAGGTTGTGGATGTGGCGTGCCACCAGCTCTTTACCGGTGCCGGTCTCGCCGATGATCAGCACGCTGGCTTCGCTGGGCGCCACTTGCTGGATGTGGTCGAGCAGCGCCTGGGATTTGGGGTCTTCGAAGACCTGGGCCGTGGCGCGGATCGAGGTCGCGAGGGCGGGCGAGGGCGGTAGGGTCAACAGCTGCATGGGCACCTCTCTTAGGAATAGAACGTTGGAATCGGCAGGGAGTGGTTCAGCGCCCAGTCCCCCAGTTCGTGGAGTTTGTAGTCCACCGGGTCGTGCAGGGTCTGGGTGCGCAGGTTGCGCCAGTGACGGTCCAGGCGCAGCGACGCGTGGGTGGAGCGCGCACCGGTGACTTCGAACAGGCGGCTGCACAGCTCAAGGCCCTGCTGGGTGGCGGCGACCTTGGCGGTGGCGATGGCAATGGCCAACTGGCCGCGTTCGGTTTCGCTGAGGTTCGGGCCTTTGGCCCAGGCCTGGTCGAGCAGGTCGGCAGCGCGCTCCACCAGCAGGCGCACGCCTTCCAGTGCGACCCAGAATTCGCCGTAGTGATGCAGTACGTAAGGGTCCCTGCGCACATCTTCGGCCGAGGATTTATGCCAGGCGCGGGTTTCGGTGAGGGTGTAATTGCGCGCTTCCTCGAAGGCGCCTTCGGCAATGCCGAGAAACATGTGGGTGAACGTCAGTTGGGCGATCAGCGGGCGCAGGCAGGCGAAGGGTGTGCTCAGCGGTCCCGGATCGAGCAGCAGCTCGGATTCTTCGACGCGCACCCGTTCGAAGCTGGCGCTGCCGCTGTCGGTCTGGCGCTGGCCGATATTGTTCCAATCATTGTGCAAGGTGATGCCGCTGCGCCCGCTGGGGATCGCGGCGATCAGCAGTTTGCCACCGGCGGATTCGTCCACCGCCGAAGCGATCAGCATTTCCGAGTCGCTGGCGCCGGAGCAGAAGCTCTTTTTGCCGGAGAACTCGCGCCAGCCGCCGAAATCCTTGACCACGGTGCGCGTGTCCAGCGGGTTGAGGGCGTTGCCCCAGAACCAGTTTTTGCGCGCGGTCTGTTCGAACCAGGGTTGCCATTGGTCCGGGCGCGAAAACAGGCGCACGGTGGCGAGCATCAGGTGGTGAAAACCGAAGACATGGGCGATGGAGCTGTCGACCTTGGCGAATTCACGCACGATACCCAGGGTGTCGCTCCAGCGTGCGCCGAGGCCACCGTACTGGGTGGGAATGCTCAGGGCCAGCAGGCCGCTCTGGCGCAGGGCGTCGCGTTCAGCCTTGGGGGTGCCGCCGCGTTCGTCACGTTCGACGGCGGTCAGGGCGAATTCGGCGGCCAGCAGTCTGGCGGTCTGCAAGGGGGACGGCAGGACGCTGTGGGGTTTGGCGGTCACACGGTGTTCCTCATTGATCTCAAGCTTTGGTCGGCAACACATCGTTGGCAATCATTTCGCCAAAGGGGCCCGTGAGGTTGGTGATGCCGTGGCCGGCAAGGCTGGCATAGGGTTCCGGTAGCAACGGGAACACCAGCTCGGCGAAGCGATAGGCTTCTTCCAAATGCGGGTAGCCGGAGAAAATGAAGCTCTCGATCCCCAGGTCCGCGTATTCCTTGATGCGTTCGGCCACTTGTTGCGGGTTGCCCACCAGCGCGGTGCCGGCCCCGCCTCGCACCAGGCCGACGCCGGCCCACAGGTTGGGGGCGATTTCCAGGTTGTCACGGCGCCCGTCGTGCAGGGCGGCCATGCGGCGTTGGCCTTCGGAATCAAAGCGCGAAAAGGATTTTTGCGCGGCGGCGATGGTTTCGTCGCTGATGTGCTCGATCAACTTGTCGGCGGCTTTCCAGGCGTCTTCTTCGGTCTCGCGCACGATCACATGCAGGCGGATGCCGAACTTCACGGTGCGCCCGTGGCGTGCGGCGCGCTCACGCACATCCGCGAGTTTTTCCGCAACGGCGGCGGGTGGTTCGCCCCAGGTCAGGTACACGTCCACCTGCTCGGCGGCGAGGTCGTGGGCGGCGTCGGAGGACCCACCGAAGTACAGCGGCGGGTAAGGCTTCTGCACCGGCGGGTAAAGGGCCTTGGCGTTCTGCACGCGCAGGTGCTTGCCTTCGAAATCCACCGATTCGCCCTGTAACACACGGCGCCAGATACGTAGGAATTCGTCGGAGACTTCGTAGCGTTCGGCGTGGTCGAGGAAACTGCCGTCGCCACGGTTTTCGTCGGGGTCGCCGCCGGTCACCACGTTGATCAGCAGGCGGCCATTGGACAGGCGATCGAGGGTCGCCGCCATGCGCGCCGAGACAGTCGGCGAAATGATGCCCGGACGAATCGCCACCAGGTAACGCAGGCGTTCGGTCAGCGGCACCAAGGCCGAGGCGATGACCCAGGAGTCTTCGCACGAGCGCCCGGTAGGAATCAGCACGCCGTGGTAGCCCAGGCTGTCAGCCGCCTGGGCGACCTGTTTCAGATAATTGAGGGTGACCGGCCGTGCACCTTGGGTGGTGCCCAGGTAATGACCGTCGCCGTGCGTTGGCAGAAACCAGAAAACATCCATGACCAATCCTTAAGCGATTTTCAGCAGCGAGGGGGAGTGCGCGGCGAACAAAGGCGCTGCGCGTTCTGCCGCCAGTTGAATACGGGCTTTCAGTAATTCGCTGGTTATTTGGTAGTCGGTGAAGTCGGCCTCGGTGGCGTACACACCGATCGGCAGGGTCAGTGCCTGGAAGAAGCTGAACAGCGGACGCAGTTGGTGGTCGAGGACCAACGCGTGGCGTTCGCTGCCGCCGGTTGCCGCCAGGAGCACGGGGGTGTTGATCAGCGCATTGAGGCCGATCAGGTCGAACAGGTGCTTGAGCAGGCCCGGGTAGGAACCGCGATAGACCGGCGCGGCGACGATCAGCAAGTCGGCCTGTTCGATGGCCAACAGTTGCGCTTCGACTTCTGCGGGCAGTTCATCACGGGACAGCGCACCGCCCAGCGGCCGGGCGATATCGCCCAGCTCGATCAGGGTGGCCTGGATCGGCAGCAAGGTATCCAGCTCAGCCAGCACCGCCTGGGTCAACACCAGGGTACGGGACGGGCGCCAGGTTCCGCCGGAGAGGGCAACAACATTCAGGGGACGGGTCATGAACAGTTCCTTTTTCAACAGTGGTTCATAGCAGGTGGAGTGCAACCGCTTGAGCAAGAGCTGTACCAACGGGTGCAAGCCTTGATCGACGCGGGTTGCAGGCTCACTGCTGAAAAATGCCGGTGTTGGCTGCCTGGTGATTTGTTGATTGGCTGTTGCCAGGGCAACAGTTGCGTGGGCAACAGTGCCAGGGCGGTGTAGTCCCGTTATAGAGGGTTGTATTTATTCCGTAAATGAACGTATTTCCATATTTATAGATCATAAAGAAATATAAAGGCGCTGCTATCGGAGGTGCCTTCGCGGTTGATAGCAACTATCAAGGCAGGTGATTTTTCACCATTAAGGGGCGGGAGTAGCCTGTGTTCATTGACTCTAAACCTCCTTTGCAGGGCCACCACCATGAACCGATTCCTCGCTGTTTCCTTATTGATTGTCAGCTCAGTCCTTGCCGGATGTGCGACTCATCCTTCGCCTGAATTGCGTCCTTACACCGCAGAAGAAACCAAGCAGTTGGCCCTCGAAGCATTGAGCCGTCGTGGTTTGTCGTTTGACGAATATCAACAGCAGCGCGCCGCGCTGACCGGCCAGCCACAGAAACCCTTCGGCTTTGATAGCAAGGGCGAAATGAACGCCGAACGCAGCGTGACCCTGCATGGTCGTCCCAGTTGAACCCGCGCCCAGCGGCAAAAAGCCCGAGGTAATCCACAAGGATCCTCGGGCTTTTTGTTTGCCATGGAGCGACTTCAGCCTGTTAAGCTGAATTTCAGGAGCGTTCCTACGCACATTTACATAAAGTGGTCCTTCTTTAATGGCGTGTGATCGGTTAAACCTGACGACCTCTGTCCCGGTCCGTGCCCCTGAGACGCTGCTCTCGGGAACCTGCTCTGCGAGTTTCTAACGTCATGAATAAACGTCCGTTGTATTTCGACTATGCCGCCACCACCCCGGTGGACGAGCGGGTCATCCAGGTGATGGTCGAGTGTCTGGGCTTCAACGCCAATTTCGGTAACCCCGCGTCCAGTTCCCATGCGTTCGGCCAGGCGGCCCGGCAGACGGTCGAACAGGCGCGTCGTCAGGTGGCCGGGCTGGTCGGTGCCAACCCGGACCAAATCGTCTGGACCTCCGGCGCCACCGAATCCAACAACCTTGCGATCAAAGGCGTGGCCCAGGCGCGGGGCGTGGCGGGTGGGCATATCATTACCAGCCAGATCGAACACAAGGCCACCCTGGATACCGCGCGACAATTGCAGGAAGCCGGCGTGGCCGTGACCTACCTGGTGCCGGACGCCGATGGCTTGATCAGCGCCGATGCCGTCAGCGAAGCCTTGCGCGAGGACACCTTCCTGGTGTCGTTGATGCTGGTGAACAACGAGCTCGGCACCCTCAACGATATCCCTGCCATCGGTGCCCGCGTGCGTGAACACGGCGCGTTGTTGCATGTGGATGCGGCGCAAGGGGCGGGTAAGGTGGCGATCGATCTGGCGCAGTGGCCGGTGGATCTGATGTCGTTTTCCGCGCACAAACTCTATGGCCCCAAAGGTATCGGCGCTTTGTACGTCGGTCCGCGGGCGCAGCAGAAGGTCCTGGCACAGATTCACGGTGGCGGCCACGAGGGCGGCTTGCGTTCCGGCACCCTGGCGACCCATCAGATTGCTGGCATGGGCACCGCGTTCGCCTTGGCGGCGGCGTCTTTCTCTGAAGAAAAGGCGGTGATTGTGGCTCTGCGCCAGCGCCTGCTCGACCAGTTGGAGTCGGTGGCCGGTGTGCGCCTCAATGGCAGCGCTACACAGCGTATTCCCCATACCCTGAGCCTCACGTTCAGTGAAGGCGAATTCAACGCCGCGGCGTTGAGCGCGGGGATCGCGTTTTCTGCGACCTCGGCCTGCAATTCGGCCAGCAATGCACCGTCCCATGTGCTGCTCGCCCTGGGCCATGATGCACGCAGCGCCAGCCGCACCATTCGCTTGAGCCTCGGCCGGTTTACCACCGAACAGGATATCGACCAGGCGGTGCAACTGATCAAGGCGGCCCTCGCCAGCGCACCGGCGTTCTGGGCGGTCTGATTCATTTATCGCGACACATAACAATTATTCGTGGTTAGCAGGAGACACAATGAGTACGCAGCCCTTGACCCATGGAACGGTTCCCCAGCGCCTGGCGCATACCCGTGAACTGATGAGCCGCGAGGGTATTCATGCCCTGCTGGTGCCGTCGGCCGACCCGCACTTGTCCGAGTACTTGCCGGGCTACTGGCAGGGGCGGCAATGGCTGTCGGGGTTTCATGGCTCAGTGGGAACGCTGATTGTCACTGCGGATTTCGCCGGTGTGTGGGCCGATAGCCGTTACTGGGAACAGGCGACCAAGGAACTCAAGGGCAGCGGCATCGAATTGGTGAAGCTGCAGCCGGGCCAACCCGGGCCGCTGGAGTGGCTGGCCGAGCAAACGCCGGAAGGTGGCGTGGTGGCGGTGGATGGTGCGGTCATGGCCGTGGCGTCGGCGCGTACCCTGGGCGGTAAGCTGGCGGAGCGCGGCGCGCGCTTGCGTACCGATATCGACCTGCTTGATGAAGTCTGGCGTAACCGTCCGGCATTGCCGAAGCAGCCGATCTATCAACATCTGCCACCGCAGGCTACTGTCAGCCGTATTGAAAAACTCGCTTCGCTGCGTGCTGCCTTGAAAGAGAAGGGCGCCGACTGGCATTTCATCGCGACCCTGGATGACATTGCCTGGCTGTTCAACCTGCGTGGTGGTGACGTTTCGTTCAACCCGGTGTTTGTGTCCTTTGCGTTGATCAATCAACACCAGGCCACGCTGTTTGTGGCACTGAGCAAAGTCGACGCCGAGTTGCGGGCTGTGCTGGAGCAGGATGGCGTGATGCTGCGCGACTACAGCGAAGTGGCGGATGCATTGCGCGCGGTGCCGGCGGGCGCCAGTCTGCAGGTCGACCCGGCGCGCGTTACCGCGGGTTTGCTGGAGAATCTCGATGCTGGCGTCAAGCTGGTCGAAGGCCTCAACCCGACCACATTGGCCAAGTCCCGCAAGAGCCTGGCCGACGCAGAACATATCCGCCAAGCCATGGAGCAGGATGGCGCAGCGCTGTGCGAGTTTTTCGCCTGGCTGGACAGTGCGCTGGGCCGTGAACGCATCACCGAGTTGACCATCGACGAACACCTGACCGCTGCACGCAGCCGCCGCCCTGGTTATGTGTCGTTGAGTTTCAACACCATTGCGGCCTACAACGCCAACGGCGCGATGCCGCATTACCACGCCACTGAAGAAGAGCACGCGCTGATCGAAGGCGATGGCCTGCTGCTGATCGATTCGGGTGGCCAGTATCTGGGCGGCACCACGGACATCACGCGGATGGTGCCGATCGGCACGCCGAGTGACGAGCAGAAGCGGGACTGCACCCGGGTGCTCAAGGGCGTGATTGCCTTGTCCCGTGCCCACTTTCCGAAAGGGATCCTGTCGCCGCTGCTGGATGCAATTGCCCGCGCGCCGATCTGGGCGGACGGCGTGGACTACGGCCACGGTACTGGCCACGGTGTAGGCTATTTCCTCAACGTGCATGAGGGCCCACAAGTGATTGCCTACCAGGCGGCTACGGCGCCGCAAACGGCGATGCAAGCGGGGATGATCACCTCTATTGAACCGGGTACTTACCGTCCGGGCCGTTGGGGCGTGCGTATCGAGAACCTGGTGTTGAACCGCGAAGCGGGCAAGACCGAGTTCGGTGAGTTTCTCAAGTTCGAAACCCTGACCTTGTGCCCGATCGACACGCGCTGCCTGGTGCCATCGTTGCTCACGGCAGACGAGCGTGAGTGGTTCAACGCTTACCACACTGAGGTGCGCACGCGTTTGAGCCCATTGCTCAGCGGTGCCGCGCTGGAGTGGTTGCAGGTACGCACTGCGGCTATCTGATTACCTGCTAGGCAGTAACGTGCCAGGGCGTTTTGGCCATCAAGCTCTAACTCAACGCTTCGCGCACAAATTCCAGACGGTCCTGACCGAAGAACAGCTGGTTGCCTACAAACATACTGGGGGCACCGAACACGCCGCGTTGAACGGCCTGTTCGGTGTTGTCCTTCAGGGCAGCCTTTACGGTTTCGTCATTGGCCAAATTCAGGATTTCATTGGCGGCAAATCCGTATTCAGTGAGTACGGCAGCCACGACGGCGGGGTCTCCCAGGTGACGGCCTTCGACCCAAAGGGCATGGAACAGGCAATCAACGAAGTCCAGGAAACGGTCAGGCTGGTGCAATTGGATGCCGGTGACCGCTCGCATCAATACCAGCGTATTGATGGGGAAGTGCGGGTTGAACCGGAGCGGTACGTTGTAGCGCCGGGCGTAACGCGCCAGGTCATCGAGCATGTAGCGACCCTTTGCAGGAACGGTGATTGGAGAGGCGTTACCGGTGGCCTTGAACACGCCGCCCAATAACATGGGTTTATACACAAGCTGTGTATCGGTTGCCGTGCACAATGCCGGTAGCTGGGTGTAGGCCAGGTAGGTGGCGGGGCTGCCCAGGTCAAAGAAGAATTCCAGGGTTTTACGCATGGTCGATGCTCGCTGCTTATTGTTATGGGGGCGTGCTTACCAGGGTTCATTCCAGGGGCGCAGGTCCAGTTCAAAGGTCCAGGCATCACGTGGCTGGCTGTGGAGGTGCCAATAGTTATCGGCGATATGCTCGGGGCTGAGGATGCCGTCCTGGTCTTTGAGTGCGTATTTCTGCGGGAAATTGTCGCGAATGAAGTCGGTGTCAATGGCGCCATCGATCACGACATGGGCGACATGGATGTTCCTGGGACCCAGTTCCCGCGCCATGCTTTGCGCGAGTGCCCGAATCCCGTGCTTGGCCCCGGCGAAGGCGGCAAAACCTGCGCCGCCGCGCAATCCGGCGGTGGCGCCGGTAAACAGGATGGTGCCTCGATTGCGCGTGACCATGCGCTTGGCCACTTCGCGTGCGTTCAGAAAGCCGGAGAAGCAGGCCATCTCCCAGATCTTGAAATACTTGCGCGCGGTTTCTTCCAGGATGCTGCACGGCACATTGGCGCCGATATTGAACACAAAGGCTTCAATCGGACCCAGTTCAGTTTCGATCTGTTCGATCAGTGCGACGACGTCTTCTTCTTTACGCGCATCACAGGTAAACCCGTGGGCTTCGCCGCCCACTGCGTTAATACTGTCCACCAGCGGCTGTAACTTATCGGCGCTGCGGCGGCTGACGCAGGCCACATAGCCTTCGCGGGCGAAGCGTCTGGCAATGGCGCCGCCGGTTGCATCACCGGCGCCCACTACCAATACGATTTTTTTGTTGTGTGTCATGGGAACTCCGTTGGCTCGATGGTCGAGCAGGAGTTTAGACGCCGTGTCGCGAAGGACCGGATTTGTATCCGGATTTGATAGGAGCAGTCAGAGATGACTGCTCATTCGATTACTTACAGATGACGATCATACTGCGGCTGGTGTAGCCGGCAGGGTTGAGGCCGAATGGGTAGTCCCCAGGTTCCTCAGAATTGTCACCGGACTTTGCGATTACTCGGTAGCCCTTGGCGCCACAGGAGTTGGTCGCACTGGTGTAGCACTGCTCCCAGGAAGAGGACAGGCCGGAACAGTTGATATGCAACCCTTTTTTGCCACGTTTCACTTCTGTCTTGGTGGTCGCGGCACAACCAGCAACGGCCATGACCATTAACAGTATTAAAATTCGCTTCATTCCTATCCTTAATAGCCGCCTTGCAATGCCAGAGGCCGGCTCTACTCGCTTTCGGGTGTAGCGTTCGCGCTGTCCTTGTCGAAATTCTCCATGAATGACATTCGTTTACGGCTTAAACATGGCCTAAATGTGCGGTAAATACCAGAGCTACATTCAAACAGACTTCAATCCGAGGCAACCAGTGGCTTTGGTTCGCTGCGCATGGTTACTGTGGCACCTACGGAGGCCAAAATGATGCAAGTGATTGCCAGCCACTGGGCGAAGGACAAGTGCTCGTGCAGGAATAACAGGCCGGAGAGTGCGCCAAAAGCCGGCTCAATGCTCATAAGAGTGCCGAAGGTGCGGGCAGGGAGGCGCGTCAGTGCAACCATTTCCAAGGTGTAGGGCAGGGCGGTGGACAGAATGGCGACGCCGATGGCGATCGGGATCAGTGCGGGAGTCAGCAATGCGCTGCCTGCGTGGACGATGCCGATAGGTGCAACAAACAATGCGGCGATCATCACCCCAAGGGCGGCAGTCTGGACGCCGTTGTCATTCCCTGCTTTCTGACCATACAGAATGTAGAGTGCCCAGCAGACGCCTGCTCCCAGCGCGTAGGCTGCCCCCAGCAAGTCGATGCCGCTGCTGGCCTCACCCATCGGGATCAACAAGAGAAGGCCGATGATGGCGAGGGCAATCCACAGGAAGTCGACTGCGCGCCGAGAGGCGTAAATGGCTACCGCGAGGGGGCCGGTGAATTCCAGGGCGACCGCAATCCCCAGGGGCACGCTGCGCAATGACATATAGAAGAGAAAGTTCATGCCACCCAACGCCATCCCGTAGACGATGACGGTGCGTAAGGACTTGGAGGTCAGCTTGGCGCGCCACGGGCGCAACAAAAGCAGCATGATCACGCTGGCGAAAATCAGGCGCAGTGCCGTTGTGCCTTGTGCGCCAACGACAGGGAACATGCTCTTGGCCAGCGATGCGCCGGACTGGATAGAGGCCATGGCAATCAACAGCAGGCCGACAGGGAACAGTGTCGAGGCCAGGCTGCGAGGGGGGGTGGTCATTGGGGAATTCGTCCGAAGTCATATAAAAGAAGCAAGAGCGCTATGATGCTCAACTGTTTGGTGGTGAGCAATATATTGCTCAATTATCCTTTTTGATGCGTTATACAGGACGGGCTTTGAGTGTTTCAGACTCTTTGATAGAAAAACCAAATTAAGGGTTGACGGCAGATTCTGGAAGTCTATAATTCGCCCCACTTCCGGCGCAGTCGAAACGGAAAACTCCTTGTTAAACAAGGAGTTACGCAGAATTCGACAGCAACTTGCTTCAGTTCATCGAAGTCCAGAAGGAGTTGGTAGAGCGGTGTTGTCTGGCTCTATTAACGTTTCGATCCTCTCGGTCGAAAGCGGAGAAAAAGAGGTGTTGACAGCAGCGTGTAACGCTGTAGAATTCGCCTCCCGCTAACGAGAGATCGGAAGCGCAAGTGGTTGAAGTTGTTGAAGAAATCTTCGAAAACTTCTGAAAATAATCACTTGACAGCAAATGAGGCTGCTGTAGAATGCGCGCCTCGGTTGAGACGAAA
>Ga0207656_10000102_pt1 | contig 31455 bp, 26 predicted proteins | sample KBSCornC12_FD_184297 | JGI IMG/M metagenome (GOLD analysis project Ga0207656, IMG submission 184297) | Corn rhizosphere microbial communities from Kellogg Biological Station, Michigan, USA - KBS Corn C1-2 (SPAdes) (version 2) | ecosystem: Host-associated > Plants > Roots > Rhizosphere > Soil ...
GCCGCATCCGCAAGGAAATCAAGTGGCAATATCTCAAAATCACGAATGTTGAAGATGCAAGAGACATGAGTGAAAAAGCGCTTGATCTGTTGCATAATAATTTTGTCGTGATCGTATACAATTTCATTGACATGCTCTCCCATGCGAGAACGGAGATGGAGGTATTGAAAGAATTGGCAGGTGATGAAAAAGCTTATCGAAGTCTCACGTATAGCTGGTTTGTCAATTCACCACTTTGGACAGCGCTACGGAAAATGGCAGGCCAGGGTATTCGTTTGATCATCGGCACCGATCACGGCACCATCCGTGTCAAGCAACCTTCTAAAGTTGTAGGTGACCGCAATACCACCACCAACTTACGCTATAAGATGGGCAAGAACCTGCAGTTTGAACCCCGCGATGTATTTGAAATTAAAAAACCGGAAGAAGCCGGATTGCCGCGACCGAACATCAGCTCGAGTTATATTTTCGCCAAAGAGGATAAGTATTTTTTATATCCCAATAATTACAATCATTACAACACGTATTATCGGAATACTTTTCAGCATGGTGGTATATCGCTTGAAGAGATGATATGTCCGATAATTCGGTTGATAGCGAAGACAGGTGTCAGATAGTAAGAGTGTAAGAGCGTAAGAGCTTGAGAGGGTGAGAGCGTTAGTCGTTCTGAATTGAAAATAGCCTTACGAAATTGCTTGGTCCCTGAGCTTGTCGAAGGGTAGAAAAAAAATTACGTTTTCCCCTCCTTTAAATCCTTCCCCACCTTTAAAGGTGGGGAAGGATTTAAAGGAGGGGAAAACCTGGGCGATGTGCTTCTACCCTTCGACAAGCTCAGGGACCAATATGTTAACTTGGATTGAATACTATGCCTTCTTCTGCATCAACGGCCCCATCTGCATCGCATGCGTATCCACATAATCTTTCCAAAGCACCTGGCTGGCGAGGAAATAAATATGTTTTCCAAAACTCCCTTTTGATTTTAAATGAATACAAAAAATCCGCCCGGGTAAAATTTTGCTATCGGTGATGGAGTTGATATCGGTCAATTCGTATTTATAAGTTTTCAAGTAATTACTGAGATATAAGTATCGCTCATCCATATCAACACGGTACAGCCGCCACAACAAAAATTTAATAAAGGCGAACCCGGTGCCCAGGATAAATAATAAACCGATCCAGATAAAAGGATTGGATAATAAACCAGCTTTTCCTCTTACTTCCAATCCTAATAAAATAGTGATAGAGAGTATCAGCGTGAGCCAGGCTGTGGGAAGTGCAACTCTGAATATGATAGTCAGTTGGGAGGAAACTCGTTGCATATCAGGACTCATTATCTTTCTTTTCTTCTGTTTTTTTCCTTTCCTGATAGGCGATTGCTTCAGCCACAGATTCGGCTTCCTCTTTTGCTTCTTTGAGTTTTTTCTCTTTATCAATCCGTTTGACGACAATCATGCTGGCTTCGAAAAGAATATAAAGCGGTATACCCACCATAGACATCGTGACTGCATCTGCGGTTGGTGTGATGACTGCAGCTAATACGGCGATCACAACGATGGCATGTCGTCTGTATTGGATTAAGAAATCATACGAGATCAAACCAATCTTAGCCAGAAAATACATGACCACGGGCATTTCAAACACCAGGCCCATCGGCAGGGTAAACATTGTCATTGAATTTACCAGGGCTTCAAGAGTTGTGGTGCTCGCAACCTGATCACTAACGCTATAGGTGGATAGGAAAGTGATGGCAATTGGCGCAATTATAAAAAACCCAAAGAGCACACCACTCAGAAAGAGAATGCTGCAAATAAAAACCATACCCCGGGCTGCCTTGATTTCATTTTTATATAAGCCAGGTTTGATAAATCTCCAGAATTCATAAAACACATAAGGAAATGCGACGATCAACCCCAGGGACATAGAGACCTGCACATGATTCATGAATTGTTCCTGAATATCCGTGGTTATAATATGTAGTTCCCCAGGATAGAAACAATAACTTGGCAAGTATTCACAAAAGAAACGATAGGTCACGAAATCAGGTGAACAGGGACCCAGAATAACTTGCTGGAAAACAAAATCTTTGGCCAGGAAGACACCTACCGATACTGCTAGTACGGCGATCAATGACCTGATAATGTGCCACCGGAGAGCCTCGAGATGCTCGAAGAAACTCATTTCATTGGCGCCTGATTCGGATTTTTGCTTTGCCATCGGTTTTGACCCGCCTTACGGACAGGGTGCGAATATCGGGAAGTCCGATGGATTGCGGGGGTTTTGATCGCCAATTAGCAAATCATTTCAGGGAAACCGATATGCCTATATTTGCCGCAGCAAAAGCAACGTTTAAGCAGGTAATAGTCTCTCTTTCAATACCTGTCAGGAAGACCGAATTGGATCATATGATGAAGAACACAATAAAGGCTGTGCAATGGATGATTTTTCTTATTGCGGTCATGGCCTCATTCAACTCGATTATAGCCCAGCCAGTAGATGGCCTCATTGCCTATTATTCCTTTGATGCCTGTGATGCAACCGACAATAGCGGAGGCGGCACCAACGGCATCATCATGGGCAATGCACAATGCGGTTGTGGTGCTCAATCGAACGGCTTCAAATTTGACGGAAATACTACCATCCAGCTTTTAGGAAGCACGGACGTATTGTTCGGAGATGATTTTACGATTAGTTTATTTCTTCAGCCGGATCCTCAGGGTAACAGTACGATGAATATATTGTCCAAGAGTGAAGCTTGTGGCATTGATAGCACTGTTGAATTAAGATACAATCCAGTCTCACGGGAAATCAGCCTGACTTTATCACAGCAAGCCAATAATAGTTTTAAAAGTTCCTTTATTCTTCCTTCAGATCGCTGTTATCATCACGTTGTTTTTGTACGGCGCGACCGGGATGTGTATTGTTATTATGATGGTGTCCAACAATCGAAGATCGGAAGCACTGCTTTTGTTAAAGTATTGAACAACGGAGTCTTCACGATTGGAGGAGGACCTTGCCAGGCGAATGGTGAAGTTCGTTTCAGAGGTACGCTTGATGAAATACGATTTTATAATAGGGCATTGACAACATTAGAAGTTCAGGAATTGGATCTACCAGTTGACAAAATTGTTTCTCCGGATACGATCTTATTTACAGGCAGTTCGATGCAGGTTCGATTGCCGGTGACATGTGCCACTTCAATTCAATGGAGTCCTACTACTGGTGTCAGCGTCCCTAATATCGCTGAACCAACTATTACACCACCAGCCAGTCGTGTGTATTATGTCACTATGAATTATGGATTCTGCCAGGCAACAGATTCAATTCGTATTACTGTTGCAGATTCATCGGCGCTGGAATGTGACCAGGTATTTTTTCCAACAGGCTTTACACCAAATGGCGATAAGATCAACGATGATTGGGGAATGAGCAATGTCGTTTTTCTTGGCGAATTTATTTCCCTACAGGTTTATGATCGATGGGGTGGAGAAATTTTTAAAACAACGTCACCAACTGAACGATGGGATGGCACCAAGAAAGGTGAGGAAATCATGCCTGGTCAGTACATATATTATTTCAACTACAAATGCGAAGGTGAGGAGAAAAAGAAAGTGGGAGCAGTTGTGTTGATTCGATAATAAAATAATTAATAATTCTACCCCACTACTTCGACATGCTCAGTACGACGCTTGAAAGGCGGGGAAATTTAAAAAAATAAAGGCAGATAAATTTTTCTTACTTGACTAACGTAATATCCCCTTTATAAGTAAGGATAGTCTTGTCAATAAAACTGATTTCAGCTACATAAATAAATACACCAGGATTCAGTGCCTCGCCATTGAATGTTCCATCCCATTTTCCTGCACCATTTGTGCTTGGAATAAGATCCTGTTCCTGGTGGACAAGATTCCCCCAGCGATCGAATATTCGGAGGTAATTGATAGCGGTGACCCCTAGCCCGGTATAGATTTTGAAATCATCATTCCGGCCATCATTATTGGGCGAGAAAACATTCGGAATAAAAACATCCCGATCATAATTCACATCGACTAATATGCTGGCCGATCCAGTGCATCCATTGATATCAGTCACTGTCCACGTATAAAGTGTGGGGATGGCGTTATAAACCCAGGTGCCCGGACAAGTTGGACAACTCATCGGTTCCGTCGAGGTCCATATAGTTTTGTTGATTGGATTATCACTTTGGTCTATGGTACCTGTGATGAATAAACTGTCACCTAAATTAATGACAGGATCATCTGGGCCAATGGAAACCAAAATTGGATTGGGTTCAGAAATCATGTACGTCGTATCATCTGAACAACCGCGATCATCGGACACACTGATGATATAAATTCCTGCCGGCAGGAAAACCATTTCTCCTAAATCAAATTGTTCACCACCGTTGATGTTGAAACTATAATTGCCACTTCCACCAGTTACATCGGTCAGAACGAATAATGATTCATCACCAAAACACATCGGCGGATCAAGAACGGGCCAAGTTGCTTGTACAGGAAGAGGGGCCAGCAATGTGTATGAAGTTGTATCCATACATCCTTTTGGATCAGTCACGGTAATCTGATAGAGTCCTGCTCCAAGATTAGCTGCCTGATAAGTGTCTGATACATTCGGATTCCATACATAAGTATAACCACCAGGGTTACCACCCGCAACATTTAAAGTGATCACACCATCATTAGTATTTCCACAAGAAACTTGTATGGTGCCCGCAGTATCAATTGCAGCATTTAGCGAATCCGGCTGACTGATGGAAAAACTATCTTCCACCATGCAATTTTTACTATCAGTGGCTATGACATGATAAGTACCAGCACCGATTCCGGAATATATTGCATTTGCAGGACCACCTGTCCATGAATACATGTATCCCGGCGTTCCACCAGATGCTGCTACCTCGATAGAGCCATCAAGACTTCCAAAGCAATTAGCATCTTTTGCATTCACAAGATTAATATCCAATGAATCGGGTGCGAATATTTCAATAGTATCCTTATAAAAACAAATACCATCCTGCGAAACATCAAACACCGTCAATCCCGCACAAAGATTATTGATGTTAAAGATCACGCCTGTGTCCGCTTTTGGATTGACAGGATCCCAATAGAGGAAATAATCAAGATTGGCATCTCCGTTACTGGCAATCACTCGTGCTGCGCCATCACAAGCATCAGGACATGAGGTGCTGTCAATGTTGCTGAATGCAAGATGTAGTGGATTAGGTGCGATGACTTCAAAACTATCAACTGCGGTTGAATCCAAACCATCAGTGACGGTGACATAATATTTGCCAGGAAGTATACCTGAATAAATGCCTGTTGTTGTGGTATCCGGAAATGACCAATACCAGGTCACAGGAGCAACTGCATTAGAAGTGTCAGCGATAACTGTTGCCGTGTATGGACCACCTGCTGCTCCTTCACCACAAAGCGGTTGCATGACAGTGATATTGAGATTGAGTTTGACTTCACAATCAAGATGAACAGTATCACTCAAGATGCAGAATATAGGTGCACCTAAAAGAACGAGTACACTCAAAGTATCTGTACTCGTAATCGGAATCGTGTCGTTTGTTTCACCATTACTCCACGATACACCGATGGTGGGTGGAATAGGCAATCCTTGATAGAGGACTATTACATTTCCTCCGTCACATGGTGTTCCATCTATTTGAAAAGAAATATCATTTTCTTCATTTTCATCTCCAGCAGGAACATGGAAGGGTAGTGTGGCTTTACAACCCTTCGAATCGGTGACGGTGAGGGTGTAATTGCCGGAATTCATATTGAATAATGTATCGACATCCTGGAAGCCTGCACCAGCACTCAAGGTGTAAGGTCCCATTCCATTTGTTATTGAAAACCAGGCATCGCCTGTGGGTGTGGGAATACAATTGTCTGGATTTGTTCCTACAAGAGAGACTTGTATAGCGGGTGGATCATTGATGGTAAAATGAATCGTATCGGAAATACAACCAATCGAGCTCATCACTATTCCATAATAATTTCCTGCGCTTAACCCGGTAAATGAATAGAGGCCTCCAACATTCAACTGCGAATTTTGCAGCATATCATTTTCATCGTAAACAAAATAATCGTAAGGGGGCATTGGCGCTCCGTTCGTTTTGCCGCGCAAGGTTACTTTACCATCCGTGCCACCATGACATGGAGGATCAGTCAGATTCATCGTCGCACTTAAAGTATCTGCAAAACCAATCGTAAAACAAAAAACGGTATCGCATTGTGAAACCTGGTCAGACACCATAACGCAATAATCTCCCGGGTTTAACAATCCAACCGTAATCGCATTGGTCTGAATCGTAAAGGAGGGTAATGGAGGAAGTCCTTTCACAAGGTAATTACCACTCGCATCTGGTCTCGCACCGGTGATCGTGAGATCAATAAAACCATCTGCAGAACCTTTACAACTTGCATTTTGAAAATTATTGACTGTAAATACAAAGGGATTATCAAGAAGCGTATCCAACACGATCACTTCGCAACCATTATCATCTTCAACAGTGATGCTATAAATGCCATCCTTCAAGCTGGTCACTTGCGAACTATCACCTGCAAAACGAATGAAGCCTGAGCCTGCCAATAATGGATTGGATAAACTTTCCCAGATGTAACTAAATGGCTCAGACCCACCTTGAGGTTTGATCCAGATAATTCCGTTATTGAATTTGTAACAGGTAGGTTGCTTTATCCTGGTATTGACACTCAATCCAAGAATATCCACTTCAGCTGAATACGTGACAGTATTTCCAAAAGCATCTGATATCGTAACATCATACGTTCCGGCAGGAACATTGATCATAGCATTGCCGCCTTCTGTATTAACAGTGACACCACTACCGGAATGGCCGGCATGATCATCCCAGGATATAGTGTATTGTGGAGTGCCTCCGTAAATAGTCACGTCGATCGTCCCATTATTACCGACCATATCGGGACCGCAACTGGTGACAAAACCAACGAGGTTCATGGCGTTGTCAACGGTCATGCTGCAGCTCACGGAATCTGCGGGTACCACGCCATTCACGTCTGCTACTTCAAATGGAAAATATGGACTGATCCCAATGGAACTCATAGATCCCGGAGTACCAATGATTCGAAAACAGATTTCAAATAAGACAGTGCCGTCGGGAAGTGATTCTCCATTGATGGGGAAACCTAATGGGATAAATTTTAAAGCATTCGGGCCTGACAGGTTAAAATCAGAAACCACATTGATGCTGGGGGACCCTGGATTTTGGACCTTGATGTAGTCGAGGACATTACTGTTCCAGATGATCTCGAACTGGGCGATGACGATGTTGTTAAAATTTTGCACGGTAACCGGGAGGCAGATGGTATCGCCTGGTTGGCCATTGATGCAATTAAATGTCAGGATGACAGGGGCTGCGCCGCTGGTGGCGGGGATAGCCTTAATGGTGACAAGGTCCTGGCTAAAGATGTGGGTGGTGGAAAATCCGGCGAAAAAGGCTAGTAGAAATAGCCAAATCCTGATTTTCTTCGTCTGATCTTCCATTCAATAAAACTAGTATGATTCTTTTCTATAATATGTTGGCGCAAAAATAGCTTTTCAAACCGTGATTCCAGTCGTGGTTTTCATTTATTTTATAAAGGGGACCGGTCTTATGTAGATTCGGTTTGAGGGGTTTTAGCTGCCCTTGGGTTTGAGAGGACTACAACGAAAAATGGGGTGGTGGTGGTATGTCAGGGGATAAAAGGAAAAAAGGGGCTGGATGTTCAGGAAAACAGGCTCTACCCCATCAAAATTTCTCGTACCTCGAAATTTCTCACCCCTGTGTTTCTACGTTCATCACGCAAATGCCGTGATGTTACTTCGAAAACCCCGGGGCTTTTGGATTATCTCACAAAAAAAGGATTACTCTGCTGATCTTTCCCACTCTTCTTCTCATTCAATTTCACATTCTACTTCTTCCTTCTACTTCCACTTCCTTTTTCGATATTCATTATTCATTATTCGTTCTGTCCCCGGGGTTTTCGGAATGATGCGACGAAGGAGCGAATGGAGAAACACAGGGGTGACAATTTGCCGGAACGTGCAAATTGGATGGGGCAGGATGCCGAGGAGCGACATTTCACGCAAATCAGAAATTTGCTGACACTCCGATACTTCGACTCCGCTCAGTACAGGCCCGGCATAGCCTACGCCGATCATTTTTATTAATTCGAGAATATTTCTTTTTGATAAATACTAAAGGAAGTCCCCTCGGTTGGTGAGCTGTAGCACATGGATGAGTATAGCAGGTCGAACCATTATGGGATTTAGGGGCAGAGTGAAGGAGCAGAATGTTATGTGACTTTACCTCCAATGATCACTTTATCAATCCACCCATGCCCATATGAATACGCCAAATAATCAATCCCCGGAATAGCTTTACTAATAATCAAATTGGCTGATTTCATAGGCGTTATACTTCCATTCGTTTCCTGTACACCCATCGCAGCAGCTCCATTAACAGTCAAAGCATTTAAAGCCTCTGAAGGGAGCATCTTCAGTTTTATAGCAGCCAGGGAAAGAACGAACGAAAGATTTCCACTCGGCGAAGTTCCTGGATTGTAGTCCGATGCGAGGGCAACAGCAATATTATTCTCAATCATCTTCCGCGCCGGAGCATAGGGGAGGCCAAGAAAAAAGGCAGTGGAAGGAAGAATGGTGGCAATGGTTTGTGAATTCCGGAGAGCTTCTATTTCCTCTGAGCCAGTATATTCAAGATGGTCAACTGAAACAGCATTGTGCTTAACTCCAACTTGTATACCACCCGAATAGTCTAGTTCATTCGCATGGATCTTGGCCTTCAATCCATATTTTGTTCCTGCAGTTAATATTTCATCAGTTTCTTCAACGGTATAAAATCCTTTGTCGCAAAACACATCGATGTAGTCTGCAAGACCTTCTGCAGCGATTTGTGGCAACATATTTTCTTTAATGAGTTTGATATACCCGGCCCGATTGGTTTTGTATTCCATCGGCATCGCATGGGCTCCAAGAAAAGTGGCTTTGACAGGAATGATGTTTTGATCTTTCAATCTTCGAATGACACGAAGCATTTTGATCTCACTCTCCACCGTCAGGCCATAACCACTTTTTATTTCAATGGCTCCTGTTCCCATTCTCGTGACTTCATGCAAACGAAGTTGGGCACGATCAAATAATTCATCTTCAGACATCGATTGCAACTTCGCAGCAGAATTTAAAATTCCTCCGCCACGCTTTGCAATTTCTTCATACGTCAGTCCCCGAATCCTATCTACAAATTCACTTTCCCGCCATGCTGCAAAAACAAGATGCGTATGACTATCACAAAAAGCGGGAAGTACTAATTTGCCCGTACAATCAATGACTTCATCTGCTCTTTCGATTTTACAATCAGCATCTTTTCCAAAGGAAATAATTTTACCCTTCTCGATAAACAGGTAAGCATCATCAATCGATTCAAGGATACCAAGGGATTCACCTTTCAATACGAGAAGACCTGCAGGCTGTATACCCACAAGGCTTTTAATCCTTCGCAATAATAGAGTTGAAGCCAAGGTGAATGGTTTGTGCCGCTAAAAGTAGAGAGATTTAATCTCTTGTCTCCAGAAGGATTTCGCCGAAATCCGGCATAATTTGAGTGTATTAATTCAGCCTGGTATTTTGTCGGATTTCGCCGAAATCTGGCACTATTTAAGTTTTATAAATTCGACCTAATACTTTGTCGGATTTCGTCGAAATCCGGCACTATTTAAGTGTATTAAATCGCCCTGGTTTTTTGTCGGATTTCGCCGAAATCTTGCACTATTTAAGATCATTAAATCGCCCTGGTATTTTGTCGAAATCTGGCAATATTTAAGAGTTTTATTCGACCTAATACCTTGTCGGATTTCGACGAAATCTAACATCACGAAGCACTTTTCACAGTTCCTTTTAAACCTGCAGCAGTGAGTTGTTGAAGTTTTGCCTGCGCTTCTTTTTCCGTTGCATAATTAGTGGACCAAACCTGGTAGAAAGTAGATCCGTTTTTTTGCAAAGGTTGAATTGAAAACTGCGTGAATCCTTTAGCTTTTAGATCAGCAACACATTTTTGGGCATTCGTTTCTGAACCGAAGTAGCCTGCCTGAATGATAAATGTTGTTGAAGGTGTTGAAAATGTTGAAGGTGTTGAAGATGTTGAAGGTGTTGAAGGTTTTGAAGTTGTTGATGGTGTTGTCGTTACCTTTTCTTCGTGAGTTGCAGTTTTAGTTTCTGTTTTTGCCACAGATTCTTTTGCGGGTGTTGAAGGTGGAGTAGTGGGCTTCGAAGTTGTTGAAGTTGTTGAAGCTGTTGAAGCTGTTGAAGATGTTGAAGATGTTGAAACAGGCTTTGTGTTTACGACCGTTTCTGATTTTTTCACTGTTTCTGGCGAAGGTGTTTCTTCGGCAAACAAGGTTCCTTTTCCATAAGCATCCTTCCAGCCACCCTGCCATCTTTCTTTCACCTTGCCATTCGCGTCTAAAACAACCCAAGCTGGTACACTTCCCGGATCGAAATGCTCGTATAAGATCTGGCCATCAAAATTGTCCGTCACGACCTGGGTGGAGATGTACTTATTGACCGCATTGGCGTCTTTGGTAAAAGCCGACCAGGCCTTGTTGCAATTGTCACAGGAGGCTGAAGAAAAGAAAATCAACATGTCCTTCTGCGCTTTTGAGGCTTCTGACCTGGCAGTCGGATAAGAGCGATAGTAATTGGGAACCTGGGGGCCCGGAACCAGGAAGCTAAAGAGGCTGATCAAAAGACATAAGTTCATAACATTATGATTAATAGTAATTTATAAAATGCTGTATTCTATTATTTTATACTGCAATTATAGTGCCAACCCAGCAGCATTTCCCATCCTCCGGAGATCTTGTTTAAGCGGTTAATAATCAATAGGGTAATGGGGGAAATACCTACCTTCGCCGTCCTAAAATCGAGAGCTGATGTCACAGATCCGAGCCGCAATCACCGGCGTTCACGGTTTCATTCCAAAAGATATACTCACCAACAAGGACCTTGAAACGATGGTCGATACCAACGATGAGTGGATCAAGGCCAGGACCGGTATCGAAGAGCGCCACATCATGCGCGATCCCAACATCGTCACATCTGATATGGGAGCCTATGCCGTCGATGCATTGTTGAAGAAAACAGGTGTGTCTCCTCTGGATATCGATCTGCTGATTTGCGCCACCGTCACACCGGATTATTTCTTTCCGGATACCGGTACATTGATTTGCCATAAAGTAGGTGCGAAAAATTCTTTTGCTTTTGATATACAAGCTGCTTGTTCTGGTTTTCTTTTTTCCGCAACGACTGGTGCCAAGTTTATCGAATCAGGGCAATACAAAAATGTGATTGTAGTCGGGTCCGATAAGATGAGTACGATTACCGACTACACCGATCGTGCAACCTGCATTTTGTTTGGTGACGCAGCTGCTGCTATTCTCCTTCAGCCCAGGACAGATGGTAATGGTTTGCTCGATAGTTGGATGCGTGTCGATGGAGTGGGTGAGGAATTTTTACACATGAAAGGAGGTGGTTCGAAGAATCCTCCAACGCATGAAACCATCGATAAAAAATGGCACTATCTCTACCAGGATGGTAAGCCAGTTTTTAAAGCAGCCGTGAAAGGAATGGCTGAAGCAATTGCTGAAATTTTGAAACGAAATAATCTCAGCCCCGAGGAGATCAAATATGTAGTGCCTCACCAGGCTAATCTCCGCATCATCCAGGCTGTAGCCGATATGTTGAAATTCCCGATGGAAAAAGTGATGGTCAATATTCAGAAATACGGTAACACCACAGCCGCCACCATACCCTTATGTCTTTGGGAATGGGAAGATAAACTGGAGCCTGGAGACAAAATCATCCTGACCTCTTTTGGCGGTGGCTACACCTGGGGTGCCAGCTTATGGTCCTGGGCCTATTGAGCGGTTAAGTATCCAATCCTAAGTCTTTAATTCTCTGCTTCATGGCAGCGATAATTGCATTGTCCTTTTCGGATTTGTCGTAGACAGCCAATACGTAGGCTCGTTTATCGATAACCTTTACCCATACGATAACTCTAGCGCGCCCCCACTTTTCCCTTGAGCCTTATCAGTAATAGCCATTCGAATCTTGTATAGATTTCCTCCCAAATTATCACCTGTCCTGGGTTCTTTTCTTAATACTTTGTGAAGCTCAAAGAAGTCGTCTTTGATATTTGGATACTTTTTCTTTAACTCTCGAGCCTCTGCTTTAAATGGGTCGGTAGCAATTACTTTAAAAATCGCTAAGGAAATCGTCGAAGGTTGTTCCTTCTTTTCTGCCGGAATGGATTTCTTTGGCTTCATTGATTGCTTCAATAATACTGTCGACTTGGGCTAATACCGCTGGGTCAGCGGCTTCGCTTGACCTGGTAAAATGAATAAATGACTCCTCTTTGCAAAGGATTCCGGCTTTCAAGCCTGCTGAATCCTTATTGACTGACTTTTCTTTTAAACTATGGCGTGCCATTTCAATAAATCTGAGTAAACCTTTATTATATATAATCTATAACACCAAAACTATACCCATTAATACAAAGTTCAAAGCATTTTACAAATAAAGTCACATTTAAATTACTCATAATGTGATAGTTATGTATATCATGAGGATTAGCATAGTTGCCTAAGTATCCACATAATTACCATAATGTGTTTGGCATTCTGAAGTAATACTTTAAGTCTTTAATTCGCAGTTTCTGCGAATGTTCTGATCAATTCAGTTAATGATACAAGTCCATCTTCCCGAAAGACTATAACTGAGACAAACCCAATTCAATTCTATGCCCTTTGCTCCATGCTCTATGCGTATATTTGCGCCCTCATTTTAAAAAAATTCAAACCCTTCATTACATGGCTACTACTACAGACATCAGGAAAGGAATCTGTATCGAATTTAATAACGACATATATATTGTAGTTGATTTTCAGCACGTTAAGCCGGGAAAGGGGAATGCCTTTGTCCGGACGAAGTTGAAGAGCCTGACCTCCGGCAAAGTGGTCGATAACACCTTCCAGTCTGGCCATACCATCGCCGATGTGAGGGTGGAAAGGCGCAAGTTTCAATTCCTCTACAAGGACGAGATGGGCTATAATTTTATGAACAATGAAACCTACGAACAGGTCAGTGTTCAGGAAGCCATGATTGAGAATGCCAATCTCATGAAAGAGGGGCTGGAAGTGGAGATATTAATGCACGCTGCACTCGAAGTGCCATTGTCGGTCGAATTGCCTCAATATGTTATCTTGGAGGTCACTTATACTGAACCTGGTTTGCGCGGTGATACGGCGACCAATACCCTTAAAACGGCGAAAGTGGAAACCGGGGCTGAAGTGAAAGTTCCACTTTTTATTGATGCCGGCGAGAAGATCAAAATTGATTCGGCTACCGGAAACTATATCGAAAGGGCTAAATAATCACAACAGATGGACTCAAAAGAAATTCAAGAGCTGCTCAAACTTGTCAACCGGTTGGAATTGGCCGAGTTCAAGTTCAGGGAAGGCGAAATGGCGTTTTCTGTTAAAACGAAATTCTATTCAAAATCCAGGTCAGGAGAATCAATACCAGCCTATGTGCCAGTTGCTCCAATGGCACCTGTTGCACCGGCGGTTTCGGGTTCTTCTACTCCTGCCGAAACAAAATCAACTGCAGAATCCGATACTGATAATACCAGCGGTACTCCAACGGGTGCTGCTAAAGAAAACCTGGTCGAAATCAGATCGCCAATTGTAGGTACTTTTTATAGATCTGCTTCTCCGGAAAAGGGTCCTTATGTAAAACCAGGAGATAAAGTAGAGGTAGGCACAGTAGTATGTATTGTAGAAGCCATGAAACTCTTCAATGAAATCGAATCAGAAGTGTCTGGCAAAATTGTCAAGGTAGTGGCGGAAGATGCTTCTCCTGTCGAATACGATCAGTTACTTTTCCTGATAGACCCGAATGGTTGATTCAACATCGATACACTATTTCGATTGTTGAAACCATCTCATCTTACCTCAATCATTTCGGATGTTTAAGAAAATACTAATTGCCAATAGGGGAGAAATAGCCTTGCGCGTCATACGCACCTGCAAGGAAATGGGCATCAGTACAGTTGCTGTTTATAGCACGGCTGATAAAAATAGTTTGCATGTTCGCTTTGCTGATGAAGCAGTATGTATCGGCCCCCCTAAATCAAGCGATTCCTATCTCAGCATTCCACGCATCATGGCGGCTGTTGAAATCACTAATGCCGATGCTATTCATCCTGGTTATGGGTTCCTTGCAGAAAATGCAGATTTCGCAGAAGTATGTAAAGAATATGGTGTAAAATTTATCGGCCCTACACCCTGGATGATCACACAGATGGGCGACAAGATCACTGCAAAAGAAACGATGATCAAAGCAGGTGTTCCTGTTGTCCCAGGTAGTGGCGGTCTAGTCATCGATGTTGCTCATGCAAAAAAAGTGAGTAAGGAAATCGGCTATCCCGTCATCATGAAAGCTACGGCCGGTGGTGGAGGAAAAGGGATGCGCGTCGTATGGAATGAAGGTGAATTAGAAGATCTGTGGAATAAAGCGCGCCAGGAAGCAAAAGCATCTTTTGGTAACGATGGTATTTATATTGAAAAATTTATTGAGCAACCTCGTCATATAGAATTTCAAATTATTGGTGATCAGCATGGCCACGTTGTGCACCTCTCAGAAAGAGAGTGTTCTATTCAACGTCGTCACCAAAAATTATTGGAAGAATCACCATCTCCGTTCATGGATGAATCGCTTCGCAATAAAATGGGTAAGGCCGCTATCAAAGCTGGAAAATCCATTGACTACGAAGGTGTCGGTACGATTGAATTTCTTGTCGACAAGCACAAGAATTTTTATTTCATGGAGATGAATACCCGTATCCAGGTGGAGCATCCCGTGACCGAAGAGGTAATCGATCATGATCTCATCAAAGAACAAATCAAAGTTGCTGCAGGTATTCCTATAACTGGCAAAAGTTATTTTCCAAATAGTCATGCGATGGAATGCCGGATCAACGCAGAGGATCCTTACAATAATTTTAGGCCTTCTCCCGGAACGATTACGTCATTTCATAGTCCAAAAGGCCATGGTGTCCGCGTCGATACGCATGTATATGCCGGCTACACGATTCCGCCTTACTATGATAGCATGATTGCAAAATTGATTTGCAAGGCACCGACACGGGAGGAATGTATTACCAAAATGCAACGCGCATTGGATGAATTTATCGTTGAAGGTATTCATACGACTATTCCGTTCCATAAAAAACTGATGCAGGATCCTGCATTCCGCAGGGGAGATTTCCATACCGGTTTTCTGGAGACGTTCAAGCTGGAAGACTAATGGCCGAGGCAGGGCGCAGTCCCCTCAGGGAATTGATTGATTATCTCAAGGGATATAAGTTTCCCCTGATGATGAACATTGTCTGCAATGTCCTGATGGCCTTGTGCATGGTGATCAGCATTCCGATCATCATTCCGTTTTTCCAGATCTTATTCGGACGTGTCAAACCTTCTCCTGAACCGGTTCCATTTTCCATCGGCAATATTCAGACCTGGTTAGAATATGCGTTTGGCAAGTTGGTTGAACTCTATTCGCAGGAAGGTGCACTCATCATAGTCTGCATCACCTTCGTTTTTATTTTCTTTTTAAAAAATCTCTTTCGGTATTTATCGCTGGTCTTCATGGCCCAGGTTCGCAATGGTATTGTTAGAGATGTGCGCAATAAAATTTACGCGAAATACATGGAGCTTCCTCTTGCGTTTTTTACGCGAGGCAAAAAAGGCGATCTCTTAGCCAGGGTCAGCACGGATGTGCAAGAGATTGAATATTCAATTCTGAATGTTATAGAATCTATTTTCAAAGAACCAATCGTTATCATTGGCAGCATTGCATTTATGCTGGTGACGAGTGTGAGGTTGACGCTCTTTGTTTTTGTTTTGATTCTCGTCACTGTCTTTGTTATCGGACGCATCAGTAGAAATCTTAAACGTCAATCTAAAACAGTACAGGGACATTTAGCAGATCTGGTCATTCATGTTGAAGAGAGTCTCAATGGAATGCGGATTGTTCAAGGCTTCAATGCTCAGGAATATCAGAAACGCAGATTTTTTGCTATCAATGATCTTTATCGTAAGCTGTTGACCCGCATCATGTACAGGCGGGATTTATCATCTCCGCTTTCTGAAGTATTAGGAATAGCGATAGTTGCAGTATTACTTTGGTATGGTGCCAACCTGGTATTCAAAGGAGAAATAAAACCGGAAACTTTCTTTGCATTTTTATATGCCTTCTTCAATGTCATTGCGCCGTCAAAGAATTTTTCTTCTGCGTATTATAATATCCAGAAAGGACTGGCCGCAGTTGATCGTGTCAATGAAATTATTGACAACAAGGAAAACATCCCGGTCATTTCAAATCCAATTCCCGTGCATTCTTTTAATCGGGAGATCAGGTTTGAAAATGTGGGTTTCAAATACAGTAAAGATGGTGAGCCTGTATTAGAAAATATCAATCTCACCATTCCGAAAGGACAAGTGTTAGCGATTGTAGGCGCAAGTGGAACAGGTAAGTCAACCTTGGCTGATCTTTTGCCACGATTTCATGACGTAACAGAAGGTGCGATTAAAATCGATGGAATGGATATCAGGGAAATGGACCTGAAACAATTGCGAAGCCTGATGGGCATTGTCAACCAGGATCCGGTGTTATTTCATGATACTATCTTCAATAATATTGCTTTTGGAAAACCAGATGCGAGCAGGGAACAAGTTATGGAGGTCGCCAAGGTGGCGCAGATTCATGACTTCATTATCAATACGCCGCTCGGTTATGATACAATCATTGGTGACAGGGGGAGTACACTCAGTGGAGGTGAACGTCAACGAATGACTTTAGCGAGGGCGTTATTGATCAATCCGCCTATTCTCATTCTCGATGAAGCTACAGCATCGTTGGATTCAAAATCGGAAAGACAGGTTCAGGAAGCACTAACGATCCTGATGAAAGGACGGACATCCATTGTCATTGCACATCGGTTGTCTACTATTCAACATGCTGATCAGATCATTGTTTTACAACATGGGCGAATTGTAGAAACCGGGGATCATGCTACCTTAATGGTTCGCCAGGGAGAGTATTCTAAATTTGTTGGCTTGCAATGGATGCAATGATACGTACACGATGCCTTTTCATCATTTTACTATTTCATGCCGCACTGAGTGCGCAGTACATGAATTGGTCAAAAATGGCGGAGGATACTATCTATTATGCCCGCGAATATTTTCCTGATCGTGATATCATGACACAACCCGGGCCGGCACAAGTTTGGGATTTTCGTTCATTACGTGCACCTTATGCCATCAGCCGGAATCTTATGGTGGTTGGTGACAAGACGCATGCACAATTGATGAATGGATCACAACCCGATGCCATTCTTGAATTAACAGGCAATGCAGCAGAGATCACCCAGGTCATCGAAGACAATCCTATTTGTCCGGATACACGACTGACGTATACGATGACGCCGTCGTATAAAGCTTTTTACAGAGGCGTGTTAGGCGAACATACCAGTTATAAAGGCAGGATGGTCACCACCTTTCCTTGGCCCAAGCATATGACTTGTAATTGGACTCCTTCGCAACTTCCTGATACTTGCCGGATCACTTATACAATAAATGAAGATATCGATGTAGATGGCGAAGGCACACTTTATCTTCCTACTGAAGTCAATCCTGTCAACCGGCAGCATGTCATTCGTAAGAGTGCGATCCGTGTAGAAATTCGAACAGGCTACTTATGGAGAGATGTTACAACAATGGTACCCGGAATTCACCTGATTCGGAATGAAGAATTTTATCGATTTGTCTCCTCGGACATGGGCCTGATGTTAGCTGAAGTGGAAGTAAAGGAAGGCGGACAACCCATTAAAATTGAATTTAAAACACATCCGATTGCTACTCGTATTGTTCCGGATGAACCTTCAAAGCCCGATGTATTTGCATATCCAAATCCAAGTTTTGATTACGTGCGGTTTCAGTTGAGTAACATGGATAACGGATATTATAAGTTGAGAATCCTCAATATCCTGGGCACGCTGGTAAAAGAGGTTGAAGTGTATGTCGATGATCCTCGTAAAACGATCACTGTTGATTTAGGTGACCTTCAACGCGGCACCTATATCTATAGGCTTCAGGATAATTTGGGGCGGACTATTAAGACGAAGAGAGTGGTGTTAATACAAGCTTAGCATTTCTTTCATGTCTTCAGGGATGCAATGGAATCAATTTACGCCAGGAGAGATCCAATTTGTACAGCATCCTGCTTTTCAAAAAAACTTTCATGTCCTTCGCCTCGACCTTCTGCACTCCTGGTCGTCCGGAAATAAATATTATAAGCTAAAGTATCCGCTGCAATACGTTTTAGAAAACAACATCAGCACGATAGTCAGTAAAGGAGGAATGTTTAGCAATCATCTCGTGGCGCTGGCAGAAGCATGTCATGTATTTCATATCCAGCTTATTGCCATAATAAGAGCGTATGAACCGGATGTTCACAATCCATCAATAAAAAGACTTACCGAATTAAATTGCCTCGTTGAATTTGTTGCTCCTGATGAATACCATCATTTTGATAACATCAAATCGAAGGAACGTTATCCTGATGCCTTCTTTATTGCTGAAGGCGGATTATCTCAAGAAGGGATAGCAGGATCGGCTGAGATTGCTGATGAAATTCAAGGTGCAGGATTCAATCATATCGTGATTGCAGGTGGATCAATGTGTACGGCATGCGGATTGATCAAATCATTGCCAAAGGAAATTAATCTTCATATTGTTCCAGCCTGGAAAGGATGTGAGAGAAGCTACATCGAGTCGATACTTTCGGAATATGATATACAACCAAGTTGTCAATGGGATCTCTGGCCCGATTATCATTTTGGTGGTTTCGGAAAATTCAACCAGGAATTGATTGACTTCATGACTTCGTTTACATCGTCCACCGGAATCGTATTGGATCCCGTTTACACCGGCAAAATTTTATTTGCGATAAATGATAAAATGAAGAGCAATTATTTCAACTCGCAAGATTCCATATTAGCTATTCACACGGGTGGATTGCAGGGCCTTGCTGGATATGCTTATCGGTTTCCAGAGGAGTGGGGTGGTTATGTTGAAATAGCGAACGCCATGGTAAGACGATGATAGACATTCCGGTCCTCCGGACCTTTGAAACCAATGAGATTTCCACTTCAACTTCTCACTCAATTTCCACTTCTTCAACTTCAACTTCTACTTCCTTATTCGATATTCGCTATTCATCATTCAACCAGAAGTCCCCTCGGTTGGTGAGCTGTAGCACGAGGATGAGTATAGCCGGTCGAACCATCAGGGGATTTAGGGGCGAAAGGGCTCATTCATCACCCACTTCTCAATCACCCTCGGATAATAATAATGCTCCGCTGTTAAAACACGCGATGCAATCATCTCAGCCGTATCATCAGGCTGCAATGGAACCTCGTGTTGAAAAAGTATGTCACCGTTGTCATAATGCTCGTCAACAACATGGATAGTAATTCCTGAAACATGATCACCTGATTGTTTCACCGCTTCGTGCACATGATGGCCATACATGCCTTTGCCGCCATATTTTGGAAGTAAAGCAGGATGAATGTTGATGATGCGATCGGGATAAGCTTTGATCAGCCATTGCGGAATCACCAATAAAAAACCGGCGAGAATGATGTGTGTGATATGGTGCTTTTCCAGTATGGGCGAAACGAAGGATTCGTCAACCCAGTTTTTTTTAAGAACGGTGTGGCAGTCTATGTTGTGTTTAGCCGCGATATGAGTGACTCCTGCTGATAGATTGTTTGTAATAATTACCCCAACAGAAATAGAAGGGTGTCCATGAAAATAGGAACAGATTTTATCTGCATTGCTTCCACCTCCGGAAGCGAGTATGACGAGTTGTGCTTTAATTGCGGAGGACATTATACTTTCCGGCACCAGCAGGATCGAGTCTTCGCATGATATCCGCTACCGTTGTTTTCCTGGTGCGATCAGCATTTTTAAAAATCTCGATGATCTCATCACTTTTTGCGGTGACAAACATGATGACCCCAAAGGAATTCGGATATGCGGTATTCACTTTATCGATTTGCTTTAATGCTTCTAACATCGTCGACACAGCCAACTCTGTATTGGTATACATCACATCCAGGCTCTTACGATGATAATTGTACCACGCTTCCTTAAACGATTTAAATCGAGCATTGAGCATATTTTCAACCATCCAGTACCGGGTCGTCTTCTTGCCCTGCGACTGCCATCCTTTATCCGCATCTGATATTTGTGAAGGCACCTGGCTGAGAATATTTTGCGCTAATTGAAATTGTTCGTCCCCAGCTCCCATAGCAAAACTTTCTGCTGACAATCCGAGGATATAGTGTACATAAAATGAAAACACAGCAGACAAATTATCTTTAAAGAAAAGGGTTCCGTTTTCAATCGGTTGAAATTCCAGGTAACTGAAAACAATATCCCTGTCTACGTGATTGATAAGAACAGTTTTGTATTCAGAACCATACACAGGCCGTATGGCTTTGAGCGCTATATCAGCTTTATAGGAATTACCGCCAAGTTCACTGGTGATATTGACAGAAAAATTACAATCAATTCGCTCATACGGTTTAAACTCATCTTCGGTCCACCTTTCCTGTTTGAGAAAGTCCTGCAGGTCCCGTTCAAGCGTTTTGAATACGGCAGGATCGGTTTGCTGCAGTTTTGGGACCGTCACCGTGACAGTAGCATTGAGCTCCTGGCCAATACCGGATTGAACAAATGCAAAACAGCAAACAATTAACAAAAGAGGAAGTATCCTAGTGAATCGCATCGGCGTGTTTTAGTTTAAATGCAGCTTCGACTATATCGTGAGCCACTGCTTTCTTTGACTTTAACTCAAAGTGTTGTGGTTTATTGTCCGGGAATAAAAAGGTGACCTTGTTGGTGTCATGTCCAAATCCGGCTCCGTCTTCTCGTGGATTGTTAAGCACAATCATATCCATGTTCTTCTTCACCAGTTTTTCTTTGGCATGTTGCTCTCCATCAGTAGTCTCGAGAGCGAAACCAATTAAGATCTGATCAGGTCGTTTATGTTTTCCTAAAGTGGACGCGACATCTGGTGTCTCTACTAAATCAAGCGTCAATTTAGCCGACGATTTTTTGATTTTTTCGTTGGCCACATGAACAGGTTTATAATCGGCAACAGCAGCAGCCAAAACAGTGATGTTAGCTTTTGGGAATAACCTGTTGCAAGCATTCATCATATCATCAGCTGTAACAACGCGTGTAACCGTAATGCGTTCATCTGCAGTTTCAACACTTCCAGGGCCAAGTACCAATTCTACGTCAGCACCTCTCTTAGCAAACGCTTCTGCTATCGCTACTCCCATTTTTCCTGTACTGTGATTGCCAATATAGCGAACAGGATCTATAGACTCGTGAGTTGGTCCTGCATTGATCAAGACATGCACACCTGCCATGTCCATTCGGTAATGAAAATATTCCGTCAATTGAGAAACAATATCCTCAGGCTCTGCCATTCTTCCCGGGCCATGTAAGCCGCTGGCCAATTCACCAATGCCTACATCCAAAATAAAATTACCGTACGATTGCAGGCGGCTGATGTTTTCGGTTGTGCTTGGATGAACCCACATATCCAGATCCATAGCAGGTGCAAAAAAAACGGGACATCGTGCTGAGAGATAAGTAGCCGTCAACATGTCAGAGGATAATCCTAAAGCACATCGTGCAATCGTGTGTGCAGTGGCCGGTGCAATCACCAGGGCATCTGCCCACAATCCCCATTCAACATGATTCGTCCATTGTTGCTCATCATGCACATTAGAAGCAACTGGATTTTTGCTTAACGTTGAAAAAGTAAGTGGAGAAACGAAATCACTTGCTGACTCAGTCATGATCACACGAACGGCACAACCTTCCTTCACGAGTTGTCTGACAAGAAAAGCAGCTTTGTAAGCCGCAATGCTGCCTGAAACTCCAAGGAGAATTTTTTTGCCTTTCAGTGAGGACATGGCTATTGTGATTTCTGATCAGGAAGATCACTCCATATCTTCCGGAAATTCCTCTTCTCTCATGACAGGCTCGGGGTAGCGCCACTCAAGGTCTCCGTTGATGAATTCTTCTGTCGCGAGAATGGTTGGACTTGCCATCTTCTCATAAGAACGGGAGATTTCGATCTGCTCCTTGTTCTCATGAATTTCTTCGATCGTTTCTGTCACCACGACAAATTCTTCCAACTTGTCATGAAGTTCTTTCTTCAGGTCATTGGACAATTGTCTTGCTCTGCGGGTGATGATGGCAATCGACTCATAGATGTTACTCGAGCGTGCCGCCAGGTTTTTAATGTCTCTTGCTTTGACATTAGGATCCATGGAAACGGTCAGGTTTTTTATAGTGCTCATTTGGAAAGATTTTTAGATTCTATTTCAATTTGTTTATGGATGTCCCTGGCCTCGCGCATGTTTTTGCCGGCAGGGTAACGATTTACGTATTCTTTATACCGAACCTGTGCTTCCTGGTATCGTTCAGCCCGCTTATCGTAAATACTTTTCTGTGCATACAGATAAGAAGCTTTGAAAATCAGGAAACGAACATAGGCCGCACGCGATGATTCGGGATATTGTGACAACATATCTTCGAAAGAAGAAACAGCGGCTTCGTATTGACTCAGGTTATAATAGAGCATTCCTTCTTCGAATGCTTTCTCTTCCAGTTTAGCTCTCAATTCGTCAATGAGTTCATTGCATTTCGGTACCCGGTCACTGTCAGGATATTTATTGGCAAAATCCTGGAACGCGTTGATAGCTTTCAGGGAAGGTTCCTGGTCAAGACGAAAAGAAGGCGATAATTTATATTGAGAAAAAGCAGCCATGAAATCTGCTTCCTCTGTGAATTTACTGTATGGAAATGTGGCAGCGAAATTGTTGAAGTAAGTGGAGGCCAATTCATAGGTCCCCATGTTGTAATGGGTGTAGGCATATTTAAAGAAAAGCTCCTCACCTTCCTTGGTCCCTTTGTACTGGTTAATGATAAGTTCCATCAAGGTCTGGGCGCGGTAAAAATCGCCTTTGTCGTAATACTTGAAGGATTCCGCGTAGATGCGCTCCGGATCATTGCTGGTCCGGACTTGTTCAAAGGAGCTCTTACAAGCCACTAAGGAACTGGTTATCAACACGATGTAAAGGAAAAACCGCATGAAAGCTTTTTGAAAATAGTGTGCAAAGATATGGATTATTGCTTGAAAAAGGAGAAAACTTCCCCTTGTCAATCAGGGCTTTAGGTGGGTTTAGGACCCAGGTCCAGGTAGACCTCCAGGTGGGTGGCGACGGACCGGTCATTACTCAACCGCGGCACTTTGTTTTGTCCGCCAAGTTTCCCTATTGATTGCATGTATGCCTTAAACGATCCTTTGGGTAATAATCGTACCTGGAGCGGTTGCAGGATCTTTCCATCCATCAGGTCCTGGTAGTAAATATTTTCCTTAGCCATTTCTTCATTAAGATCTTTTGCAAAAGAAATGATATCCGAAGGGGCCGTTCCAAATTCTATCCACCATTCATGAAATGGTTTTTGTCCTGCCGGTGGATTGACTTGCGGTGCTACAGTAAATTCCTGCACCGAACAAGGATGTTTCATCATAGTCTTCTCGAGTGCTTCTTCCACTTCTTTTGCAATGACATGTTCGCCGAAAGCCGAAATAAAATGTTTCACTCTTCCGGTTACTTTCAAACGAAAAGGATCCAATGAAACAAATGAAACCGTATCGCCGAGATTATATCCCCACAATCCTGCATTCGAATTGATTACCACCGCATATTCTTTTCCTAATTCAACTTCACTCAGTGAAAGACGATTAGGATTGGCAGAAGCAATTTCCTGCATTGGAATAAATTCATAGAAAATGCCAGAGTTGCATTGCAATGCCAAACCATCATCCGCATTTTCTAAATCCTGAAACGCAATAAAACCTTCTGACGCCGGATAAGTTTCTAAGCTATTAATGATTCCTCCAGTGAGTTGCTCTAATTGCGCACGATAGGGCTGAAAATTCACACCACCATAAACAAAGAGCTGGTAGTTCGGAAAGATCTCTTTTATAGTTTCTTTTCCGGAGAGCTCAAGTAATCGTGTATAATACATCTGCACCCAAGGTGGAATGCCACTGATGAGCCGCATGTCTTGTTGTAAAGTCTCTCTCGCAATTTTGTCCACCTTCGTCTCCCAATCATCAATGCAATTCGTTTCATACGAAGGCAGTTGATTCCCTTTTAACCAGCTTGGTATCCAATGATTAACAATACCGGATAATCGGCCGGTTGGGATGCCTCCTTTTTCTTCCAGCACCGGAGACCCAGAGAGAAAAATCATTTTACCATCAAACAAAGTTTTAAGTTTCAACCGTGTCATCATATTGAACAATGCATCTCTTGCATTGTCGATATGATTGGGAATGCTGTCCTTGGTGATGGGGATATATTTAACACCACTGGTAGTGCCGGATGTTTTCGCGAAATACAATGGTCTTCCTGGCCAGAGAACATGATGAGTTCCGGCAATGATTTCATCGATGTATGGACGAAAATCTTCATAGTCGCGAAGCGGGACATGCGAAACAAAATCCTTGTGATTTTTTATTTCATTAAAACCATGATCTTTCCCGAATGAGGTCAGTGTTCCTTTGGAAAGTAATTGTTGAAAAGTATCCTTTTGATTTTGCCTGGCCTCTTTGGATTCTTTCTCCAGGCGTCGCTTGGTGCGTTCTGCGAATGTCGCAATGATGGCTGCCTTTACCCCCATGATGGGTTAATCAATTCTGAGATCTTCAATATGCACACCCGGATAAAGTGATTTATTGAATGTAAAGAGCTTAGCACTATCAAATGTGGCAGGGTGGATGACGGTGCCAATAAACATTTCTTGTCGCGTACCATCTTTTGAAATTGCTTTGATACTGGTCAGTGATCCGTTTTTGACCACGATGGTAAATTTTGCATAATCCTGGAATCGCCCTTTTAAAGGTTTTGCTTCTATAATCGATGAACCGTCGGTCTTGGTACCAGCCAAAACAAACACAAGATCCTGCGCTTTGTGTAATTGTAGAAAATCACTTGGACTCAGCCAGTCCTGCGCCTGGGTTTCATTATAAATATTGATTTCATTTTGTGTTTTCAGGTAAACCCAGCGCGTCTTTCCATCTGAAATAATCGAATATTGATCAAGATCAAGTCGATAGGAAGTGCCGCTTTGATACAATGTACCAACAGCCGGTTCCCCTTCCTGGCCGGGATAAGAAAGCTTAAGTGAAAAAGTAACCTGGGTGTTTTTGGAGCTAAAGTTTTCTCCTGCTTTTTGCAAAAGAGCTAATGCCTGGGGATCGGAATCCTTAGGGGAGGTGTATTGCCCGAACTGAACCGTGATGGTTGAAAAAAAGAGTATTACAATTCCTATAAGATGCTTCATGACCAGCTTGTACTATGTGCTTACCTGACAACGTAAAAGTAGCCCAAAAGTAACAAGTTGAACCTGTAAAGAAAGGTTAAAGAATCTTCAAAATCAGTTGCGGTTCCGGATCTTATGAATGAGGTTGTCCAGGTCATTTTCTGAAAACATCAGCACATCACGAGGTTTGCTCCCTTCAGCAGGTCCGACAACACCCACAGCCTGCAATTGATCCATGATTCGACCGGCTCTATTGTAGCCAAGCTTGAGCCTTCTTTGAATCATTGACGTACTGCCGTGTTGATTCTGTATAACCAGCCGTGCCGCATCTTCAAACATATCATCCAGGTCAGAATAGGTCATGCCTTCAGCGCCGTTAATGGGTTCATCATCACCAACAAATTCCGGTAAGAAATACGGCTCAGGATAGCCCTGTTGATTGGAAATATGATTGATCACCGATTCTACTTCAGGTGTATCTACAAATGCGCATTGCAGACGGATCATATTACTTCCAACGGATAACAACATATCACCTTGTCCAACCAGTTGTTCTGCACCAGCCATATCCAGGATGGTGCGACTGTCCACTTTGGAAGCCACCTTGTATGCAAGGCGTGCGGGGAAATTAGCTTTGATGACACCAGTGATGATATTCACAGAAGGACGCTGTGTAGCAATGATCAGGTGAATACCAACAGCTCGTGCTAATTGTGCAAGACGGGCCAATGGCATTTCCACTTCTTTGCCTGCCGTCATAATAAGGTCAGCAAACTCATCGATCACCAATACAATGAAAGGCATAAAACGATGTCCCTTCAATGGATTCAACTGGCGATTGACAAATTTCTCATTGTATTCTTTAAGGTTCCGGGCATGAGCTTTTTTCAGCAAATCATACCGGTCATCCATTTCAATGCAAAGCGAATTGAGCGTATAGATCACCTTCTTAATATCGGTGACAATAGGTTCTTTTTGATCCGGTAAAAAAGCAAGGAAATGATTTTCCAGTTTTGCATATGGAAACAACTCCACTTTTTTCGGATCGATCAGGACCAACTTCAATTGCGAGGGATGCTTGCGATAGAGTAGGGACATCAAGACTGTATTGATCCCCACCGATTTTCCTTGCCCTGTTGCACCGGCAATCAGCAAGTGCGGCATTTTTGCTAAGTCGGCAACGAATACTTCATTCGAAATGGTTTTTCCTAAAGCAATCGGAAGATCCATTTTGCCTTGTGTGAATCGCTCTGAATTGAGCACTTCTTTCAAGGACACTATTTGTTTGCGCTTGTTGGGAACTTCAATACCAATGGTTCCTTTACCCGGAATTGGTGCAATGATCCGGATGCCTAATGCTGAAAGACTTAAGGCAATATCATCTTCCAGGTTTTTGATTTTCGAAATCCGGATACCGGGTTTTGGTATGATTTCGTACAAGGTTACTGTAGGACCTATGGTTGCACGAATTTTAGTGATCTCAATTTTGTAATTCAACAAGGTCTCGATGATCTGATCCTTGTTGGCTTCTACTTCAGCGCGATCGATCTGGACTTTTTCATCCGGGTAGTCTAATAATAATTCGAGTTCCGGTGGCTTATAAGCCGAGAGATCTAATGTCGGATCATACGGTTCACTGTGATCACGGTTTTCCTGGTCCATCAGGAAGACTTTATCTTCTACACCACTAAAGCTTGATGGAATGTGTCCTTCGGAAAATGAATCGACTATTTCATTGGGATCCCGCAGTCCTTCTATTTCAAATTCATGAGCAGCTGGAGGTACGCGATCACTGACACTGTTTAATTGAGAATCTAAATCAAGTGCATCAACATCGTCTTCATCACTTACCTCGTCAAGGTTAACTGTTTCTTCAGGATTTTCTTCAAGGAAGCGATTGAGGAAACCGGGTTGCAATGTTTCATCATCTTCTTCATCTAAAGGGACAGTTTCATTCGTTTCACCGGTAATGGTTTCAACAGGTATATCCGCGATCGCTTTTTTCTTTTTGAAAAAATCTAATCCTAATTCCGACCAACTCAGTTTCCAGGCCGGCATTTTAATTTTTGGAAATGCAAGGAATTCTCCTTTCCATTGAATAGTAGGATTGAATTGTATGACGATGGTGGCGGCAAGAATAAATAGTAAGGACATGAGGACACCAAAAAATCCCATGAAGGCTTTCAACCATACTGTGGTGCTTTCACCGAAGGCACCTCCCCAGGGAAAGTCGGCCCAGGAGAAAACGAAAGCGAGAAACATGGATAAATACACCATGGCCAAAACTGATTTGGCTGCACGGGGATACCAGGTTTGCAAGCCAGCACCTACAAATTTTCTAAGACCAAAGCCTAAAACCAAAACCGGAAGTACAAGTGCAGAAATTCCAAAGCCCCAATAGATTAAACCATTGCCGACGACAGCACCTAAACGGCCGAGCCAATTGGCGACTTGCAGTTCACCTTCCCCTAAAGCACTAAAGGGGTTATTGAGGATTTTATCCTGATCTTCTTTCCACGTAAAGACGTAGGAAATTCCGGCAACGAGCACGAAAACCCCAATAATGACAAGGGTCAGACCAACCAGTTTAGGCAACCGTTGATCAGTCAGAATGGAAGTCTTCGCAGCACCTTTCTTAGCACGGGGCTTAGTGGCAGGAGCTGGCTTTTTGTTTTTACGTACGAATATGGACATAGCAATCTTTGTATGTCTGTCTTGGGATGACGGTCAAATATAATGTTATATCCAGTTATTTAGATAGATATGTATGATTTTTTTCTTTAATATGTATAACGGCAAAGACAAATGACCACCTACCAAAGTTGATTTTAACTAGTTCCCATACAAATCATCAACACTACTTGCTCTTTGCCCCTTACTCCTTACCACCTTACTCCCTTACTCCTTACCCCCTTTTTTCTACCTTTGGCGCCTCACAAACACCGTAGATCCCTTTCTATATGATGGACAAAATATTCATAGCCGGTGCCGGAGGAATAGGTCGCGCCGCAGCACTGCTGATCCTTTATGCTCAGAAATGGGATGCTTTAGTGGTCCTTGGGGATGAATCCGAAACCCAGTTAGAAGAAGCCCGTCAATGGATTGAAAAAGGCATTGGCAAAAAACAACATCTCGAAACTTTCCTAATGCCTTCGGATGGGAATGCAGAAGCGTTTGGCCCGGTGTTGGAAGATGCACATGTAATGCTGGACTGTTTGCCAGGATCGATGGCTCCTTCGATGGCTCGCTTGTGTGTTCAATACGGACTTCATTATGCCAATCTCACAGAATACGTCAAAGAGACACAAGAAATACTGGAGATTGCAGCTGATGCAGAAACAGGATTTATTCTGCAGACCGGTCTTGCTCCGGGTTACGTCAATAACCTGGCTGTGAGTCTTATTGAATCTTTTGAAAAAAAATATGGCGTAGAAAACCTGGAGAAACTATCCATGCGGGTGGGTGCTTTATCACAATTCACGGAGTCACCGCATTATTATGGATTCACCTGGAGCACGATAGGCGTGGCGACAGAATATATCAAAGACAGTGAGGCTGTGCGCAACCATGAAATCGTCAGGATTCCTTCTTTGTCGGAGCGCGAAACGATTATCATCAATGGAAAAACATATGAAGCAGATCTGACGAGTGGAGGTGCTGCTGATTTGCCACATGCCTATAAGGACCGTATTAAACATATCGATTACAAGACGATCAGATATCCCGGGCATTTTGATTGGGTAAAATCCCTCATCGGCAAGTTTGGAAATGATGGAGATAAAATCAAACGGCTGGAGGAAGAAATGTTGAGGGTGGTTCCTCATGTTGAAGATGATGTGATTGTCATCTATGCTGCAGTCACCGGATATGATCAGGACGGACATTTGCGATCGATGCAACAAGCTTATCACATTTATCCGCTGGAAGTGGGCGGTATCACGATGCGAGCTATTCAGACTTGTACAGCAGCTCCGTTAGTAGAATGTGCTCGATTATTAGCGTCCGGAGATTACCAGGGTGTTATCACACAAAGTCAAATTGCACCGGAAGCTATTTTAGAAGGGGTAATTGTCAGGCAGGCTTATCATGTAGATATGTCTAATGCCTGACGTTGAAGACTCTCCTTTAATTCCTTAACCAGTTTTTTGTTTTGGTCGTGATTTAGATTCTGTACTAAAAATGCAATTGGCAGCAATACGATTGCACTAAGGAAGAAACCCAATATTATAACGTCTCTCGATTTTCTCTCGATAGAAACCAAATATATTTTCCGGATTATTCAAGGTAAAAGTTTATACCATCTGCGTGGGATATTCTTTTCGGAATTCATATTTCAATACATCAAAGGAAGTAACGATCCCTAGCAATTCACCTTCCTTCACAATGGGTACTGCATGAAAGAGGTTCTCCAGGAAGAGTTCAGCAGCAGAACCCACTTTATCATGGGGCTCTAAAGTAGCTACATGCGTAGTCATCACATCGCGGACGAAGACCTGGTCATGGTTTCCGTTTTTTACCTGGAACTTAAACATGTCATATGTGGTCAAAATTCCAACCAGCTTCCGTCCATCCACGATGGGCAGATGATGAACACGGTTGTTCATGAAAATATCATGAGCCACACTGATCTTGTCATTAGGTCCTGCGGTGATAACATTGCGCGTCATAATCGAGGATAAAGGTTCATTCATCATATGCTTTGAGCGTTTTTTAATTCTTTGTAAAAGATACTGAATTTTTGCTGCAAGATATCGGGCCTTCCTCTATTTTTCTTAGCATCATCCTATACAAAAAGTATTATTTGATCATTTTATTCATATTAAATTAATATTATATATTTAAAGAGCTAATCTTTAATGATCTTCTCCTTAATGGAGGAAAAGTCTATTTTGTCCACTGATATGAAGGTTCACCTGTTGCAGAAAGCCATAGCTGATTTTATTGAATTGCAGATTCGAACCGATATTGTCGATTGGTACTTTCCGCATTCTATCGTTCACCGGTTCCATTCGCAATGGCAAAGTCTCCCGGATCGCGGCTTGAAAGAGACCTATGATCAATGTTTGCGCAGCGAAATAAGCAATCGCTGGTGGAAGCATGAAAACATTGACGCCAAAGAAATCATGTTGCAATTGATGGATGCGGACCCTGAGCTGGCTGCTATAGCATGGAAAGATCTTTCTCAACCCAATGCATCGCTGGATGGCCGAATTTCCAGGTTTACGTATTACTGTGAACAGTTGCTCGAAATTCACAGGGAACGTCATTTCAATTCGATTGAAACCTATCATCATCAGGATGCTTCGATGATCAGCTTGTATCTCGCCGGACTTTTTCCGGAAACATATTCGTTATATCCTGGTCTTTCCGCATTTGAATGGTTTTGCAAAGCAATAGGAAGTCCCGATATTCCAAAAGTGGATGATCTCGTGCGCTACATGAAAGTAGTCTCCATCATTTTCAATTTTTTGCAAAAGGATAATCTCTTTGATGAGTTGCTTCAACTGCGAAAATCACCCTCGCATAACATGCCTTTTATTCCATTTCAAATCACCTATGAAGTTGTCACTCATGCTGCTTCCGCTTACTATGCACAATCAAAATGATTTATGACTTGATTGTGATCGGAGCTGGTGCAGGGGGGTGCTTCACTGCAATTCGTCTTGCCGAATTGAAGCAGGGTGCAAAAATTGTTGTGCTGGAAGCAGGCCGTAAGCCTTTAAGTAAAGTTGAAATTTCAGGTGGTGGCCGGTGCAATGTCACGCATGCGTGCTTTGATCCTGAAGAATTAATCAATTATTATCCTCGCGGAGGTAAAGAACTGTTGCAGCCTTTCAAAAAATTCCAGCCA
>Ga0207656_10000103_pt1 | contig 31433 bp, 36 predicted proteins | sample KBSCornC12_FD_184297 | JGI IMG/M metagenome (GOLD analysis project Ga0207656, IMG submission 184297) | Corn rhizosphere microbial communities from Kellogg Biological Station, Michigan, USA - KBS Corn C1-2 (SPAdes) (version 2) | ecosystem: Host-associated > Plants > Roots > Rhizosphere > Soil ...
TTGGAGAAAAAGATCTTATCGACTAATAATAAAGGGGTTCCTCATTTGTTTGAAATCTTCCCATGGCTTCTTAGAGACTTAACGAATTTAGATCATTCAAAGTCACGAGAAATATCTATAAACTGGCTAGCTTTGTATCTATATGTATCATTTCTTGATGATCATCTCGATAAGGGTTCAAATATCAATCCTGATGAATTCATAGCAGCATCAGTTCTTGCTCAAACGAGTTTAATTAACTTATTTAAAATAGTAGACAATACAAAGTACGAGGATCTATTTAAGGAGTGCTTGATTCGTTCAGCGAAATTTGAGCTACAAGATGTGATAGAACAATCTCTTGTATATAATGATAGCTTTACAAAATCTGAATCGGCCTCAGGTAAAAATGCTATACTCCTAGCATGCGCCGGAGCAATAGCCGCTTCTAATGAAAAAGATTCTGATTTCATAATTGAAATAACACGCGAATTGCTACTGTGTGTCCAACTACTTGATGATATAACAGATTTCGAAGAGGACTTCAGGCAAGGCAATATAACTATACCCTTAAACGATTTTTTTCGAGAAATTAAACCGTCCAATTTTTCAAAAAATACAATGCTTGAATTCATGCTTCAGTCTGACTCTTTGTTTAAAATTCTAGATCGGATTGAAATTTCTTTAACAAAAGTGGTAGATCTAATCCACACCTGCTGCTTAAACATTCACCAAACTAACCCAGCACTTCAATATTTCTTGGCAATGCTTAATAAAGTTAGCCAATTGAAACTCTATATTGAATCTATCGAGGGTTCATTTGAAAATCTATCAACCAACATAAAAGAAACAATCAGAACAGAATTTGAATCAAAACTTATTGAAATATACTGTCATACTTAGGTTATCAATCATTTAGGTAAAACCAGGTTAAGCCAAGGGAAAGGGCATCGAAAATTGCCATGTTTCGATCTTCACCAGCCCATATCTTCCTTTTTTTGGGCAGCTTAAATTCAAGTTCTTTAAATTCGGTAATTAGCATCTGAGAAATTTCATATTTAGTTGAAGCTCCAAACTGACTAAATATGTCTCTAATTTGATCGCGAGATATTTTGAAGATCGGGATTTGCTTTTTTTCACTATAAATAGTAATTTTCTTTATCAACGCCTGGACTCTCTTCCCGATTCTTGATGACTTGCCTTCAGGATCTACCGCAATAACAATCGACGGTCTAATATATCCGAGTAGCTTTTTTATTCTTCCAAGTAAAACAACATTATTGATTGGATTAACTCTGATAGTGCCGTGATCCAGTAGTTTCCTAGCATTCTCTAAATACACGTATCCAAAACCGTTTGCATTGGGATAAATTGAGAAAACAATTTTGCTTTTGTTAATAGTTTCGGCCATTGGATTATATGGTTAAACTTACAAGAACAGCTTCTAAAAATTGAATTCTCGACCCATTGTGCATTGCTGTTGAACTTGCCTTAAGTTCTTTTATTAGCAACTCAATCCGTTGTCTCAAACTTATCAACATTTCATTGGATTGCAACTTGAAAAACGATTCAATTGGTGTCTTGAATAGGTAGTGATAGGTAATAAGTAAATCTATGTTTGGCACCCTTTGACTATTTTCATATCTTGAAATGTTTGAGTAGTCTGGAAGATCTAATAGAAAAGCAATGTCTGACTGAGTCAGAGGAGATTTCTTACGATATAATTTTAGATAATTTTGTTGCCTCATCGTCTTTATATTGAATAAGAATTACTAACTCATCTTATTCGAAATTCAGATTTAAATGAAGTAGGTAAAAGTTGCCATTTTGACAATTTTTTTCGTGGTGATGTTACTTTTGGGTGTCTTCTTGAGAGTCTATTGAAGGGCCATTAAGGAAAATCATTTTAGATGCTTATTACCTTGTAATACTATCATTATAGCACCTTCATTTCGTTTGGTTTCAATCACTTTGCGAAAAGAAAGAATCGCAAAGTGGATGCCAACGAATGAAGGCACCAATCAATTGACCTTGAAGTGATAAGTACAAGAGATTAGTGGTAAATTACAGCAACGACTAAAAGATTATTACTTTAAAGTCACATTTGCAAGACTATGGATAACTTAGGATTTCCAGAAAGATCAATTTTTGAACATATTAATTAACTTATAATAACTGTCGTAACATGATTAATGATCCTGAATTAAAGGCAATGTCAGATGTATATGATGCATTGCAAAGCCTTGATGGAAGCACTCAACAAAGAGTGGTCGAGTGGGTTTTAGCAAAACTTCAATCACCAACTGTCGGCTCTTCCACTAAAGCAAAAAGAGGTCCTAATCCAGGAACTAGACGTCGTAAGCGAGGACGTAAACCTGGAAGTACAAACACTGTGAAAGTAACAGGTGCCAAGAGAGGTCCAAAACCTGGGTCAAAACGTGGACCAAAAGCCGGCACAGGTGGAAGACCGAAAGGATCACTGAATTAAGTTTGCAATCGATTTCCTTTAATAATCAAGTCTCTTGTAGGCTGAAGGAGGAGCAAGTGATTCGTGAGAGTAACTTTAATTGGCACCAAATTTGTTTAAGTAGTATATAGATAATTTTTGGTAATACTGCCACCTTTAAAAACCAGTATCTTTCATACTCATGCGACCATTTCTTAAATGGGCTGGAGGAAAGAGATGGCTACTCCAATCTGCCAAGGAGCTGCTTCCAGTTCTTGATGACAACCAAATATATTTAGAGCCCTTCCTGGGGGGCGGGTCAATGTTTTTCCATCTTGAACCTAAGAATGCCATAATAAGTGATGTTAATAAAGATCTGATTAATAGCTATCAGGTCATGAAGGATGACTGGCGATCTCTCTATGACATGCTTTGGTCATATCACAACAAGCATTCTAATGACTTCTATTACAAAATGCGCAGTTCCAAACCAAGGTTAGCAGTTACAAGGGCTGCCAGATTTATATACTTAAATCGTACTTGTTGGAATGGTTTGTATAGAGTAAATGCAATGGGTCAATTTAATGTCCCTATTGGCACGAAATCATCAGTTCTTTTTGACTATGATGACTTTGAAGCAATATCAAAAATGTTGCAAAATATCAAGATTGAAGATTGGGACTTTGAAAAAACTATAATTAAAGCAAACAAAGGAGATTTCCTATTCGTTGACCCACCCTATACTGTTAAACATAACTTTAATGGTTTTATTAAGTATAATGAAGATATCTTCTCGTGGAATGATCAGATTCGCTTGAGAAATTGTCTTCTTAAAGCGATTCAAAGAGGAGTTAAAGTACTAATTACTAATGCAGCTCATCATTCTATTGAAGAGTTGTATGGCCCATGTGGCAAAATGCAAAACATTTCACGCCACAGCGTAATAGCTGGCAATTCAAATGCTCGCGGTCTCTTCAATGAGGTTATAATAAAGAGTTGGTAAATGTCACAGAACGATAAAACCATTTCAAAAAGAATATTAGATAGTCTTGGAAAGGTCACAATCCTATTAATATTCATTTTCCTGCCCTTGCTATTTACAATTATCATTGCGGCAATCTTGAATATTTCAAATCCAGTCCCTTCGATGCTCAGCAAAATTGTTCCTGGAGAAATGTTGGCATTTTGTTTAAGTTTAATTGCACCATTGTTTATAATGTTTATGGACACCCACGGTAAGGGTGATCCAATTCCAGCAATAAAACCATTTTTCCTTATTGCTTTTTTTCTTTATATCGTAACACTTTTTACAATCGTTTTAGTAAAAAATGACGTTATCAAACTCACGCCTGGGGATAATTCAGCTTATAATATATATCTCATTACGTCAATTTCTCTCCTAGCAATATCTATTGGAATAAGGCTTTTCGCTGATTATCATGAAGTTCGAATTCGTGAAAAAGGATTTAAGATGACTACAGAACAGGAACAGATTGATTTCAATGCAAAACTTCAAGAAAGTATAGACAAAAATGGATAATAACGAAATCGTATTACCAGTCCTTGAGGTCTCACAAAGCATGGGGACATTCTACATTGCTTCTATATCTGCCAAAGCTTTAGTCTCAATTGCTTATGCTGATGCAAGACGGATTGAAGCAAGGGATGTTGAAAAATATGTTGGTATTCAACGGCCCCTGGATCCTAAAAGAGTTAATCAAATTAAACAATATCTGTTATCTCCCGATGCCTCATTTCCAACAGGGATTGTTCTTGCTGTTGACCAAAAATGTACTATATTTGAAAACGGAACATTAAAGCTTAAACCATACAAAAGTGAGTTTCTAGATGACCCAGATGATGTATCAATTCCGTTTAAAAACATTGCTAAAATTCTGGATGGTCAACATAGAATTGCTGCTTTCCTAAAAGGTGATGTTTTTGATGAAGAGCTAGCTGCTAACATTGGAGTTGAGTTTCAATTTAATGTAAATATTTTTATTGGCCTTGATATAGATGAACAAGCTAATATTTTTGCAACTGTAAATCTTGCACAAACAAAAGTCAATTCCAGTTTAGTATATGACCTTGAAGGTTTAGCGAAAACCAGAAGTCCATTTAAATCATGTCATCAAATAGCAGTCGCATTAGATAGTGCAAATGAAAAGAGTCCATTATACCACAGAATCAAAAGACTAGGAGTAAAAACGAAAGGTAGGGAGATTCAGGAGCCTCTCACACAGGCTGCATTTGTTGAAGCTTTAGTAAAATTAATTTCTCCACAACCTTTTGATGATCGCGTTAAATATCTTAAAGGAAAGAAACCTGATCCACCATATGCACAGGAATTGTCCAAACATCCTTTTAGAAATTTTTTTCTTCAAGGAAAGGATACAGATATAGCTCTTATTTTATATAACTATTTTTCAGCAATCCGAGCAACTTGGGAGAAAGCCTGGGATGGAGTAAATGTTACAGGTAATATACTGCCAAGGTCAAATGCTTTTAAAGCTTTTATGCGATTCCTAAAAGATATATACAATCAAATAGATCCATTGCATACTGGAAAAATTCCATCTGTGGAGGATTTTAAAACTTACATCCAAAGGGTAGATGCTACAGATGAAGATTTCACTTCTGGTAATTTTAAACCTGGAAGTGGTGGTGAATACAAATTTTATGCCTTGCTTAAAGGAGAAACAACTATTGAGGAACTAAAAAATAATTAATTTCTCTTTTATTTATCCCTCTTCTTTTTTTCCTCACTTTGGCTCTGTATAGGTATTTAGTCACTTGTTTTAAACTTGTAAATGCGACAATCAACTCAACAACAGGGGTTGAGAATGCTTAAGAGTAGGATCTTAAAACCCTACATTTCCTAAGGCTGTCAGGTAGCTATCGAAAACTTGCTTCGAAGTTAAATGTTTGTGTGAAGCTTATTGAAAAACCTTTCGTTCTTCTAATAACGGCTCAAGTTCAACACTATAAAGAATCTTAATATATTATTTTTATTAATGCATATATATCTATATATGTGATATTTATACCTTTTTGAATAAATACTCAGCTTTAAATTTTAACGGAACATTAGGAAACATAGTGGTTTTATTTAGCGTTATAATAAAATATTTTGAAAAGGACAAGAAAGTTAATATCTTTATGGGGCAAAGCCAACCTAAAATTTTGGTAATGGCGTAGCTTTGTTCAAAATAAACTTAAAATTCCAACTTACCCCGATTATGACACGATATAATTACCCTTGCATTTCCCCCTTTTAAAAACTTGCATGGATTTTGATCTATGTTAAAGTATCTATGAGCTTTAGGTTCATTGAAATTCATTTGTTAACTCTTAAAAGGAAAATGCTATGTCACTAGAAGATAAAAGTTGCCAAAACTACAATCTCACTGGAGATGCTAATAAGCTTTTTAATTTAGATGTATTAAGAGCAAAAATTCAACTAAGTAAAGAAAACCCTCAAAGTATTCAACTTCCTCTAAATGAGGCTAGAGTCAGGTTTGAAACTGTCAAAAAGCATCAGGACATTAACGACCAGCATAAACAACTGGATCTAGAAATGACCGGCGGGGAGCCCTCTTATAACATCTAATACTTGCACTTAATGGTTAATCATCTAATGATTAACCATTTTTATTTCTGCTTCGTAGTTATACTTTTTTCGATTCCGGTTTTCAGAAATTGTTATTTAAAACGAAAACACCATCGATACAGATTTACTTCTTCAACTGCGCAATAGCGTAAAACAATATTCTGCTGGCAAAAGCCTTGTACAGATATTAAATTGTTATAACCACTTTGATGAATATGAGATTGTTGAATATCAAGATGTTTATAATTTCTTTCTAGAGTTCTTTGGTGATGGTCATAAGATCACTCATTACCTTATAGAACCAAGATATAGAAGCGAAGACTATGTTCAAGATTATCAGGAATTCTATTCACAATGTATTTCTACAATTCAGGGTGAACCAACATGTACAAGGTTCCATTTTTTCTCCAAAGAAAATTCAAATCAAGAAGAAATCACTGAATCTATCTACAATACAGTAGTAAAGAGTGACAACGATGGTCAGATCTGGAGAAAATCTTACATAGGGTTTATAACTATTAAGCCCATAGCGAACTCCCTTTTAGGCTTTAGCCTATTAAAACCCTATCTAAATAATCCAAATGATTTCGCTAGGAACTATTGGGGTATCAGAAAATACCAAGTAAGCTTTCTAGGATTGAAAATAGATATTGAAGCGCTTGCATTTCAGCAACAAGATAAAATTTTAGGTGCATGTGCATCTATTGCAATTTGGTCACTTTTGCAAAAAGTTTGCGTGTCGCCTAATCATCAAATGAGTAGTGTCGGACAGATAACGAAGAGGTCAGGAATAGTAGACGCTGATGGTCATAGATTAATTCCCACTAGAGGGCTTGATAGAAAACAAATTGCAACAATTGTAGCTTCGAATGGACTTCAACCAGAAATGATATTGGGACGAAAAATAGAAGATCCAACTATTAAAACAGATAAAAAGATAATAACAACTTATTTCTTAAAAAAAATAGTAAACGCATATTATAGATTAGGTATTCCAATGTTGCTTGGATTCGAACCATCAAGCGACGAGTTGGATCAACTCCATGCAGTAGCAGTTTGTGGTCATGCTAACGACATTGCCACAACTGAATCAATCGAGGAGAAAAGAGATTTTCTTTCCAAATTGAAAAAATGTTTATCTGGGAAAAACAAAGTAGATCCTTCAAAATTTGAAATATCCTGGAAAGCGGATACCATAATAAAATTATATGCCCATGATGATAGATGGGGTCCCTATTCAAGAATTGAATTTTTAGATGATTACCACTTGTCAAGCGCATGGTCCTTTTTTGATAACAAAGCTCCTGGGTATGCTCTGCACCTAATTGTTGGTACTCCTTCGGACATTATTACGCCGTATACAGATATTGAAAACATTATTATTGCATTAAATGATGTAATTGAATCAATACTTCAGGATGCGCTAAAAGAAGATTTGGTTTGGGATTTGTATGTTCAAAAAAGCTCCGACTTCAAAGAAGATTTAAGAGATATTTATCTTACCCTTAAAAGCAAACAAGGAACTGTACTTTCTGACAAGGACATTGATTACATTCAAAAAATTACATTTCCATCACTTTCACAAAGTCTACCAAACTATATTTGGCGTGCATCCTGCCATATTTCACAAACATTAGCTTTCGATATTATTTTAGACACTACAACTCCAGTTGACCATTGTACGATCTTAAATTTTTTACCTTACTATACAACAACTAATGAAGCCCTCCTCCTGGCTTTGCAGCAGAGGAAACTAATCTATAATTCCAATGCTTATAGAGAACTCAACTACTTAAAAAGCTCTTATATAAATAACCTGTTTGATCGAGCAACTAGTTATCAATCATATTATTAATTAAAAATCTAAATGAAATGAAAAGATCAATTATTGTAAGGCCAAAAACTCTAATAAAAAAGGACGATAATGAGTCTGAAATTTTTGGAGCTCAGAGAGCCTCTAATATCAAATCAGATGAAACACCTGATAATTATTTAAATCGACTTATTAAATATATTCCCGCGGAAATAATTGCAGTATATTCTCTTATTGAGGGGATTTTAAAAAGCAATAAGAGCAATCCAAATATTGCAAATATATATTGGTGGGTATTTGCTATATTGTTTATCATGACACCAATATATTTATTCAAAGCTCAAAAGGTAAAAAGCATACTTCATTTAATAATATCATCTTTTTCTTATGCCGTTTGGGTTTCTGCTTTAGGAGGTCCCTTTGTATATTTAGATAACTATGATCCAATGTATCCAGCAATCCTAATGCCACTATATACTTTTGCAGTCGGTTTTCTTATTCCAAATGAAACTGAGGAATAAATTCAAGTAAAATAACTTAATTTGAAATAATCAGAGATAACTTTAAAATTGAATTGGACAAATAGGTCAATCATTTCCCCATTTGAAAATAAAAGCTTCATCAATTTCTTCTAAAGAATAACTAAAGTAAGAATCATGCAATTGATCAATCTTTAGGTTCCAAAAACTTTGGACAGTAAAAGGATGGCACATAAATAGTAGGATGAAGTATTTCTTCCATCATACAGATGTTGGTGACTTTACCTTTCATTCCAAGTGAACTGATAGTTTTAATTAGTATTTACCCAGGAATACCCTGTTTTCTTCGTGGATTGAGAATAGGATATACAATCACGAGTTATAAACTTGGCTTATTCGACAATCTATCTAGCCAATTGTTTAGGGATAATACCAAGCCATGGCTTAAGCTTTCGCTCGTCAAAACTAGTAGATAGGTGTATATAAGGGCATTTATTATTTGTGTTGTCTTCTAGGACATTGTTTATAAGTATCCCTTCTTCTTTTAATTGACCATTCTTGACCTTTTTACTTCAGCCTCAAAAAACCCTAGAATCATATCCAGGAGCTGTTGCATAGCCTCTTTGCCTCTATCCGGATATGCTAGGTAGGAATCAATTGGAACGCAGTTAGTAAAGTCCACCTGCTTTTTTCCAAGGTTGATTGCCAAATAGGCGACAAAAATTGACTGGGCTTCAGGGTTATCCCCATTAGTTGCCACAGTGGCATTTTCTTGCGTTCAAGTTCGAGGTGCGTTGCGTTCAAGTGCACCAGTCAAGGCGGTCAAAATTGCCAAAAGAAAGATGTAAGTTGTTGTATATAAAGGCTTAAAAAATAATTAAAGGTTTTGGGAACTTTGTATTAAAATAAAAGCTTATATACAATTCACATATTAAAAGTTAATTCAAATGACTAAGAAAATCCATGTTGTTCCTCACAAAGATGGGTGGGCTACTAAGCGCGAAGGGAATGATCGAGCCTCTAAGGTGTTCGAGAAAAAATCTGATGCAGTAGACTCAGGAAGGAAAACGGCAAAGGAAGATAAAACTGACCTTGTCATTCATAAAAAGGATGGTAAAATTCAAGATTCAGATAGCTACGGCCCTGATCCTAACCCCCCAAAAGATAAGATTCATTAAAGTCCAAGTTACTCTCCTAGTTCAAATAATTTCTACACATTGGGATATCATATCAGTATGGATTTAGAAAAAATACATCGAGCTTGTAAGGAAATTTTTGATGCTTCCCTTATGCAAAAGAATTCTGGACGTAGCAATGCCTGTCAAATATGGGACGTACTCACAGAAAGAATATCAGGTTGTGATAATTGCATAGGTGAGAATTTTAATCAAATGATTAGGGCAATGAGGTTAGAGTGGTTTAATCACTTTAAACCCTCAAGCGAATCAGATCATCCTGAGTTTTACATTGAAACCTATATAATCAGGCTCTATCTTTTTTTAGAAAGAATGGAATTTTTATTTAATGAAATTGATCCTGATCAGAGTTTTGCCCTAGTTCAAAACTATAGAAATGAGTTAAAAACCATGAATATAATTAGATTGTGGGCTAACTTTATCAAGCATCCAAAAGAATTTGTTTATGTTCATTGGCCTATATATATCATTGAAGGTGAAAAATATTCAAAATCAGATGAAACAATACTTGTCTCTACTTCTTTTTTGAAAGATCACTATTCAAGTGAAAAAAATATCAGACCAGAACATTTGAAAAATAAAGATACGGTTGTAGTTCAATTTCCAAAAATTGAAGAGTTAACTAAAGGTTTCTGCAAAGATTTAAATAGTTTTTTTTGATTTCATTTGTAAGAATGAATTACTTGCTAATCACCTAAAGAGTATTTCAAATCGTGTTAAGACTTATTAATTCTGAATCAAGGGCTTTTCAAAATTAAATTGGAATTTATAAGTTGATAAATTTTATTACAGTTTTTTTAATAATTTAAATATTTAACAACATGATGAAAGTGATAGCTAAAAGGATTAATACTTTCTATTTCATACTAAGCAATATAGGACAGGTCATTACAGGTATTGCAACGGTTATATATATTATTGCAATTATCAACAAACCTGCTATTGAAATTTATCAAATTGGAATTGTAGCATTCGGAATCCTCGCTGCCTTGACAGGACTATGTTATTCAATGGCTTCTGTAATTGAAAAAGAGGATAAATCTGTTGTTATATTGGCAGCAGAGAAATTCTTTTTAGCTTGCATACTTTTATTGATGACAATATTTCTTAAATTCATTCAACAAGATTTATCAACATATAAATTTATTACGGATTCTTATCTAGTAAGCCAAATTATTAAATATCTATTCATTATCTTAACTAGTGCAAATATTGGTACTGCAGGAGGATTTACAACATACGGATTTCAATATATTCACGATTTACTTTGGAAAAGAGAGAATAATAATATGAAAGCATGATTTGATTTTATATTACAAAACTCTTAATCAGGTCAATAGAACCATGAGAGGATAAATTAAACTAAATCTTTCCAATCTATGGATGACAGTCTGAAGCTGAATTGGAAAATACGATATGAATGGTATCCAAATGAGAGGTACCTAAAGGGCTATGATAACTTGCTGTCTGCCTATCTACCCAAAAAGCAAGGAAGAATTCCGGATACCAGTGTCTTGCTAGTTTGGTCAGTAACATCGATTAAGCCCCTCCCCCGAAGCCTAGATATGATGATAGCATAATAGACTTGATTCAGCTTAATTCGAAAGTCAAGAAAGTCCATCGAAGGAAATAACGTAAGTTACCAATCAATTACTTAAGCTTTCAGATAAATGCTAATTTTAGTAGCCCTGATCTTCATTGATCAGGACTTTTTACTCATTTTTTAAAACCCGAAAAAGACATGGAACAATCTCCCGAGCAATCTTCATTCCATGGTAAAACATGCTTTATTATTACCCCCATCTCAGATGAGGGTTCTGAAATAAGAATCAAAGCATATGGATTGATTGATGCTGTAATTAGACCTATCCTAACAGAAATGGGATTCAATGTTAAGGAACCATTGGAGATAGCTAGTCCGGGCTCAATAACGAATCATATTATCAACCAATTGATTGATGCTGATTTGGTGGTTGCCAACCTTACTGGACCGAATCCCAATGTCATGTATGAACTTGCTGTTAGACATTCTGCTAATAAACCTGTTGTCACGTTGGCCGAACACAGCACCGTTATCCCATTTGATATTTATGCCGAAAGGACCATAAGGTATTTTGATTCAATCGCTGGAGGAGAGCCACTTAGGCAACCGCTTCGATTAGCGATTGAGGCCGCTATGATGGTGCAAGTTCAAGATAATCCTATTAACAGAGCTATTCAAAGGGAACTACTCACAAAAGAAATAAAAAATGATGGCTTTGAAAGTTATGTTCTGAATGCGCTAGATTCATTGTTGCAAATCACAAATAAGACTTTTGGAGATTTCAATAAACCCTTATTCCCTTTAGATTTCATTTTAGAAATAAAAAGAATGGAAAATTCAGATAGTGAAATTGATGACCTGTTAAAAAGTATTGTTTATTGGTCACCCATCATAAGCAGTTATGAGATAATAAGCAAAGAATTTGATAATGCCCGGATTAAGCTTTCGTCATCTTATTCACAAAGTGAGGTTGATTTGTTTATCTCGAATCAACTTCGCGATAAATTTTCTTTTTCTACTAATAAACTGCCGCTAGGGCTCCGACTGGGTACTGGATACTTTAATATCATTGGCAATCCTATTGATGTTACCATAAACAGAAAGACCTAAGAATATGCTTAGGACTTTCTTCATGGAACAAGCTTTGCTACAGTGCTGTAGTTACAACATCTGCTATCAAATCTATCCTTACCATAGCCCATACAGGTAGAGCAGCCAAAACAGAAGCGTTTTTGGTGGAAAGTAGTTCAACATTTCTATTGCGTTGCTTACGTTTCACAGTTCTTGGATCGATCCAACCATAGGTTGGACGCATAATGACCAGGAGGAGCTTAATTTCAGCTTCTGTTAGGGTTAGTAGGAGTTGATCGAAGAAGATATTTGGTACTTGAGTGGTTTGTTTGTAGATCATAGCTCTTGATCCTGGATTATCGCTGGTAAAAGCAGCTCATCCTCTTTTTCAGATCTCCGAAATCAAGCATTCTAATTTCCTCCTCAAAGAAGCCCAAGATGATGAAGAGTTTTATCCTTGCGATCCGACAGAAGGAGGATCTGGTCATACTGAAGGCTAATGAAATCTCCCGCATAGACGAATGCTTGAAAACTATTTTGAAATGGATATCACCTTACAAATGGAGCCCTTGATTAGACATGGGCTCTATTTTTATTAAAAAACAATTGAGTGTGGTAGTAAGAACTAAACAGATATAAGAAAATTTAGTGATAGCTCCCCAGTAAAACTCCATCTTAACCAGGTAAGATCAAATTAAATATATTTTTGGGAAAGTTTGGGATCGGCAAATTCAATAGCTAATTGAGTTGAGTCACAATTTTTATTTCAACGATATCACACATCATGTGTGGTAGGCAGAATAACAAGTAGAAACTTCTGTATTTAGTACAACTAATCAAAAATACTGTTTAGCAAAAATGCCAAACGGCTAGCGCCTTTTAAGCTGAGCTTTTTTACAATGGGTACGCAACGTTTTTCATAAGTGGATTTATTCCACTTTACATCAACCCTGGTAGGTTCCTTGGCATCTTTCCCTTTTACAGTTAGCCCTTTATAGGCTTCTTTAGCAAATTCTACATTATCGCTTACCCAAAGTGTTGGCAAAGTAATAAGTTTATTTTTAGTAACAGCGGGAGGAGGATCGTATGCCGCATTGCTAAAATCGTTGTCCATACCAGGCAAAGTAGTGTCCCAGTAGCTGTGTAATGGTTTGCCACTTATACCAGCGGTGTTTAGTAATAGGATTTTATTACCGCCCCTGTCTGATTTTTGCAATAGGTTTCCATTTAGAATTTTATCTTTTTCAAAAACCAGTTTTGGTTTTGTTCCTCTGACATCAATATAGCTGCAAGCTATATGAAGTGGTTGATGCATATCTCCAATAAGGTGCGTTAGCCAACGTAAAGCATTGAGTTTGCTATACCTAGTGGATTTCTCCATTAAGATATTTATGCATTCCATAGAAGTATGAACAATGTCATCTTCTCTTGTAAAGGCAGCATAAATTGTAGTGTCGTATGAGGTGGCATCTATAGGAAGATCAACAAAATGCCATTCGTTTGTATTGGGGAAATCTTGCAGGAATTTCTGTGTATCTGGATCATTGGGTAAATGAGATGATGTGGGTTTAATTTGATCAGCCCAAGCAGCAATGTCTTCCAGGCTTTGCGCATTGATCTTTTTGAGCAACTTTTCCACTGCTTTCTTTGCATCTGGTGTTAAAAATTTATAGGCTAGTGCAGCGATGGTTTTATGCCTAGGAGCGCCGAATCTTTTACGGACAATGGAAATGCTGCTTTTTCTTTTACTTGTTGCCACGGTTTATTAATTTTATTTGAGGTATCCAGGTAAGAAATTGTATGAAGATGATAATGTGATTGGAACAAAGTCGAAGTGAGGCGGTTTTAACTGCCGCTTACAATGATAGAACCGCCTACAGCTTCTGCATTATATAGCACCCTAATGTTTATTAAATACTCTCTTCCTTTAACCAGCGGTAGGCGTATCATTGAATTGTTATCTGTTCCGGAATCATCATCACCGGATAAATATTCTTTCTTGGTTTTCACAAGTTCTGAAATCACCATTACTGTGTCGAGCTTTCCGACAGTTTGAAAGGTATATTTACGTGTGGTGGGTGCTTTGAATAAAAAATCAACCTGTGCACCTGAGTCTACCGTGATCGGCGCTGATTTATTCAGTTGCAACTTCACATATTTTGACTTTGATACTGGAGGATAAATCGATCGTACAGCCATGATATCCTGAGTCGATATTACTCCAGATGGATAAATTCCATTTTTATACTCATCAGGTTTGATGATCAACCCTGGGCCAAATTCATATTCCATGATGGATTTTGCATCCCAATTTGAGCCGGTTAATTGATTGGCAGGTATTTTATCAAGTATGTTGGCGTCAATTTCTTTTGGTTTCCACTTGTTAGGCCGGCCAGAAAATTCCTTATATACTGCAGGTTTATTCCATTCAATACCAGCAAAGGGACTTTGATGTTCATGTTCGAAGCCGATGGTATGACCGATCTCATGAATTGCCGTTGTCATTCCATAAGCGTCATCGGAAAGGGGCCATCCAAAATTCATTGTCTTTTCTTTTTTGGAGTGATTCAGGATTTCTCTTCCCACATATGACCACGAGCCATCTTTGTGATTAAATCCGATTCTTACCATTGCTTCATCTACGGTCTTTACCTCATTGAATGATAACCCAATTCCTTGTTCCTTCCATGTTTTGAAGGCTTTACGGACTACAGCTTTATCTGCATCAGTACCTTTTCCAACAAATATGTAGGTAATCTCTGTGCCATTCACCCACTTGTTAAGGTTAGGTAAAATGAATGCAACACGGTGTGCGTTTACAGACGGGGCGAAAGTTCGTATTACCTGCGGAGCTTGTTTACAAAGCTTTCTTGGTTTAAAATTTGGGATGCCAATTTTTTTCATATCCTGTTAATATAATTTAATAATACAGCATTATTTCATTCAAAAAGCGATTCTTGTTGGAAATGAAACCATTTCAAATCAATGTATCAGTTACACCAATTGATTTTAAAATATTGATAGAAATATACGTCTTGCCTATTTATCCCAATCCTTCGGCAGGTGATCACAACCGCATTTAAACAATACAATCAATTTAAAAATGAAATCTTTGTCACCAAGGAAAAAATCTACAATTTTCTCCAATAGATTACTTAAATCAAATCCTCGTTCCTGGATATTACCCACCACAATTCCTGACTTTGAGAGTTCTCCAGATTGAAACAACTCCATTACCTTATCAGGGTTTTGTTGCAAATAATTAGCAAGTGCTCCGACGATTTGGGTCATGTGAGCTGCCATTTGGTTATCATGCTTTAGAAAAGTTGCTGCTTCTTCAAAAATTACTTTTTCAAATTTAAGAATGTCCTCCTGATCAGCCATAAGTTGGATATTTTAAGAGTTAAAATAATGATCTTTAAAGATATACGATTTGTTACGCATTTTAAAAAATGAACCTTAAGATATAAACATATTTTTTCAGATACATAGTTTTTGAAAATATTTATTTTTTCCATCTCACCATTTTTAGTGAGTTTATTCTCATGAATATTTTGTACGCATGGTGAATCAATATGACTAGCAGTTATTTCAAAATACTCCTAGGATACTTGAATAGTGGGTGAAAAAGTGTCTTCCACCCTCCTTAAATGTCTGGTCTTAGGAGCCAAATCTTTTTCAACCCACCTTACGTAAAATATTGTAACACAAAAAAGAAGTCAAAATATTCTCTCGAAGAATAATTATATAGACTATCTTAGTAATATGATAACTAAAACTAACACTCAAGAAAAGGCGGAACACCTTTGGGCATCTCCGCAAGTAAAGGATTTTATTTGTGCGAACGGTTTCGTAGATATCACAAAAAATATCGACTCAGAGCAGATACAGAAGAATAAAGGATATGAAGTGGGAGACACTAAAGAGTGGTTCAGATTGCCTGGTACAAGGGAGCCTTTGATAAAGTTCGATTATATAAACATTCAGTTTTATCCTGACTCAGATCTTAGGGGGACAATTACACTTGATATATTAAGAGGTGTTATAGCTTTTGCGAAATTACCTATCTCAGCCCGTAGAAATATAGAAAAGAATTCTATTCGCGGATTTTCAGACCTGCCGGATATTATCGAGGATATGGAAACGAATGAGTGTGGTGTTTATAGAAGGGCGTCTCACCGCAAATTCAAAGAGACGTGGGATAGTGTAATAATTCCCTAATATTTTCTAATATACTTCCGTATATTAGGCATGTTTTCAAACTGGTGAAGAGGCCGGTTTTGAAACTTCCCAGTTGAGAAGCCGGCCTTATTGTGAAAAAGCACTTTACCGAATTTGACGAAATTTTTACTCCGCGCCTAGAAGAGATTTATCATCATCAAGATTCAGACTTTAAAGAATCTGTATCACTTAGTGAATTTATAAGCTCTTGGTCTGGACTTTTCAGCAATGGTAAAGTTATTTTGAGTGGAGATCCAGATTTTGAAGTGTCTGAGGATTTAAACATTATGGTCACTGAAGCTTTTATGGAAGTTGCAAAAGAATTTTAGATCCAATCTTGCCCACAAAAATTGCCAAACTGACAAAAAGAATGGCGCCTGATAAAACTTCGCATTAAACACAAACCTCATAATCTTAGATATTATCTATTCAAAAATTTCTAACTTAGAAATATGATTTCCCAAGGACCCGGAGAGATTGAAAAAGGATTAAAGGCCAGTAATGAGAAATGGGTCAGAAGCGAAGAAGAAGGAGTTAAGAATGTGCTTAAGCATTTCGACCGTATACATGACAAGCTGTTTACGGCAAACAACATCCTAATTGCCGGATATTTCGTTTTAGCTAAATTTGAATCGGATGTTCCTTTGTGGACAATCTTAATACCTTTTGTAAATCTCGCTTTTTTAATCATTCTTGAAATCAAGATGATGGGGAAAAGCAGGTTCGAGTCAGAAATAAGGAAGAAATCAAAATCTGAAATTGAAAAATGGGGAAATAAAATAACGTATATTACTTTCTATTCTTTTTGTATAATATTAACCACCTTTATTGTTGCATGCATTTTCCTTTGGTTGTTTCTTCGATGAGTCGCTTACTAATACTGTTTATGGTTAAAATTTAAAATCTTAGTTTCTATGAAGGAACCAGCATATTTTATCAATTTACACGCATATGACTTTCCAATCCACATGATCATGAAGCCTTTCAAACCACCGATTCAAGAGAACATTTATTGTGGATTGTACGGCCGTCCAGATGAGATTGTCCTTGCAAATGCAGTGAGATATATTTATAACCTTGAATTGTTGAATTGGGAGACTGGAGATGAAATCACGCTACCTGTAGAATATATTACTCACCATTACCAATACCCGTTTCCTTGTACATATCAAAATCACTACTGGGGATGGCATTTTGTTCCTTGGGGTATTGTGGATCAAAGAGATCCTTTTAAATTAGAGTTGTTCGGACCTTCGCGAAAAACAATTATTCTTTCCCCAGAAGAATTCAAAACTGGTCCGTTGGATCACAGATGGTTTTTTGATCTTCCTGGTAACATATCCCACGCAACTGGCATAATTGACATGGATGCCTGACGATAGTTCGAGGCATGGGCCGAACATGCCCACTCTCAAGACGGTAGAAATTGTCTTCTGGCAAAAAATTCTAAGATTCTTCCCGAGAAAATATTTCACTTTTCTAAAAGTATTTCAAAATCTCACCATTTCTGGTGAGATTTTACTTCTCAAACAGTATTACTATTAGCCCGCTCTTTATTCTACCAATCGTAATATGGTGGAGTTGACCCTTTTATTTTCATGAATAAACTCAATTTGTTATGGCACATTATTATGTTAACAGAGACCGACAATCAAATGGAGACCATGAAGTGCATACGGAACATTGCACTCATCCTCCATTGCCGACTAATCGATTAAATTTAGGAGAACATTCTAATTGTCAAAGTGCTGTTCGAAAGGCAAAAGAAACTTATCCTCAGTCTAATGGTTGCTATTATTGTTGCAGGGAATGCCATACTCAATAGCTAAGTTCCCCAATACTTCAAAAGTTATCTTACTTAAAAGACAATAGTGTCCTTAAATTGTCCTTGAAATTATCATAGCATTGAATATATTTAAAAATACAGTCTGCTTCTTGCTTCTCTTCTTTCCAATGTTTATCTTCAGTCAAGAAGTTACAGGAATTGTTTCAAAGGTTCAGGATGGAGATTCTTTCCAATTAATGACATTTGATTCCATCTACAAAATCAGATTTTTTGGGATTGATTGTCCGGAGCTGAATCAACCGTATGGCGAGATGGCTAGAGATTTTATGACTCAATACCTTTCTGATACAGTCACTGTAGTCAAAAGGGATATCGATAAATATGGTAGGACGGTTGCTGAAGTCTTTTATAAAGACACTTCTCTTAGTTTAAGGTTGATCAATGCAGGCTTAGCTTGGCATTTCAAAAAGTATTCTTCAGATAGTACGTTGAGCTTGGCTGAGTTAGAAACTAAGAGAAATGGCATTGGATTATGGTCAGATACTCTTCGAATAGCTCCCTGGGACTGGCGAAGTGGAAATTATAATCATGAACTTTTTAATAATAAAACCGAGACCAAAGTCTTTGTTTGCATTGGTAATGAAAGCCAACAGTACCACAGACTTGAACATTGCTCGGATATTAATAACTGCACTTCAACTGTAATATTAGTTTATCCTCAAGAAGCTGTTCAAGTATATCACAAAACAAAATGCTTAAAATGCCTAAATTAAAATTCTAAACAAATGAAAAGTCTCATTTCTTCAATTGTTATATTACTGCTTTTTACAAGCCCTGCTTGTTCTCAGAGTCAAGCAGACACTGCAAAGGTCCTCATTTGTAACAGCAGTACTGCATATGCATATCATAGTCATTACTGCAGCGGACTTAATAGATGCACCCATTCGGTTAGCAAAGTAAAAGTGAGCGAGGCGGTGAAATTAGGCAGGTCTGCCTGTGAGGTTTGTTACCCAACTGGATATTCTTCCAAACCAAATAAAGCAAGTCCAGTTCCTAGCCCAACTTACACACCTTCTTCGAATTCAGGTTCTGGATGTGCTTCAGTTCAGTGCTCAGGGACTACGCAAAAGGGACTTAGATGTAAGAATAAGACTACAAATTGTAATGGCAGATGTTATTTACATTAATAAACAAAACGTAATTCGTAATTAAGAAATTAATCTATTTGGTGCTAGCGTTAACAATCGCATCTTGTACAATTGATGACTCCTCTGGATGTCCTACCACTGCTGCATGTGGTTGCTCCAATAAAAATAAAGCAGATTGTGAACTTGATTATTGTTGTAAATGGACGGTTGGTCAAGGCTGCGGATGCAGGTAATGTTAAATTCATTTATTCGTTCAGGAACATATGAACGAAAGAGAATATCAGTATTGTCAATTAAAGCAGCGTTACGTACTCACTCAGGATTTTTAGATGGGGCCATTAATCCGTTTAAGTTAGGTCTATACGGAATTAATTGCCAGTGTATTAAAAATAAACACTTTTTCAACTAGAAATTAATATTTTAAATGGAAAAAAATGAAATAGTCGAATACATTAAGAATCTTTATAAAAATATCGGAGTAGTCCTCTATAACTATGATAGTTATAGAGGACTACAAGATTCAGGATTTTATGTTAAGAGTGGAGATAGCAGAATTGGAGGAGTGTCAATTGGATCCAGAGAAATTGAGATATTTTACGATATCGCTAATCTTGTCCATGCCAAAATAACTTACAACATTGGTGTTGCTTTTGGCATTAGTTGTCTTGCATTTGCATTATCAAATAAATTCAATTTTGTCATAGGTATTGATAATTTTAGTGAAAACAATCAAAGTGACCCAAATCATATCAAAGAGTTAGCCTACAATGTTTTCTCTAAAGTACCAAACATTATTATTGTTGAAGGGACAAGTCCTGTAATAAATAAAATCGCTCTGAAAAATATTCCTGATCCATTGTCAATTGTGTTTATAGATGCAGATCACACAGAAGATGCAGCCAGAAATGATTTTTTGGGTATATTACCATATTTAGATAAATCTTCTATAGTAATATGGCATGATATAGATAAAATTCCAATCACATTTGAGAATGCAATTTATGATACTGAGTTATTTGATAATAAAATTAAACTCTTAACGTGGGGCAGAATCGGTATTTATTTAAATGAAATTGAAAACAGTCAACTTTTTAATTATCTATTACAATATCAATGAGAATAAGTAGTTGGAAATTTATTTCGAGAAATTTTACTCCTTTTATTACAATAATAATGGGTGTAGTGGTGATTATTTTAAGCCAATTGTCCATTATTTCGGATAATATTGTTAATTCCACTATTTTAGGCTTGCTTGTTTTACTTGCAACATCAGAATTGGTTGATAAACGAGCATCATTGGAGTCAATTGACAACAGATTAGAAGAAATCAGTCTAGATATAAGTGAAGTAACACATGGTGTTAAGGCAATAAAATTTAACAATAATAAGGATCTATTAGAGTATTTAACATCTCGAACATTAGCATCTGCAATTTGCATAGATCAAGCTTCAATTGATTACAGAAGGACAAGCTCTAACTTAGCTCGAGAAGAGTACAACATAGCAAGAGATACAATAATTAAATCTGATAAACTTAAATATAGATATTTAGGTGTCCTTTATGAAGCGAGAAGAATGGAGATTGCTAGAACCTACGCTTTGGATAAGAGATATGAAAATTTTTTCGCTGCTTATTATCCTAAACCATCAACAGAGTTTCCATTGATGAATTTTGTTATTTTTGATAAGAAAGAGGTGCTAGCAAGGTATCCTTATGAGCAAGGTCAGGATGAAGGCTATATTGTTATTCAAAGTGTTCATGTAGCGAATTTATTTTTAGGGTATTTTGATAGTTTATGGGCAAATGCCCAGAAAATAAACTCTGAAGACGATATAATTAAAATAAGTAAATAACAGTATTAATTTCTTTTTATTATTGATATAATAATGGTTATGCTAAAAAATATATATATAATTAGACATGGTGAAACCTATAAAAATTCTAAAGGAGAAGTGTTTATGGGTGTAACACCTTCACATTTGAATAAAAATGGAAAAAAACAAGCGAATTTAATAGGTAAGTATTTTAGTGTTATTCCTATTAAATTAATTTTAACCAGCCCACAAGAGAGATGTATTCAAACTACTAATATTATATTAAAAACAATTAATACAAATATAGAAATCGAACCTAATTTGCGTGAAATGAATTATGGAAGCTGGGAGAATGTTGATCGCTCTGTGATAAAAATAAAAGATAGAATAGTCTATAATAAATATATTGAAAACCCTTTTTTAAATTTTCCCGAAGGTGCTGAAAACCCTAAAGATGTTTTAAATAGAATTCTATTTGTTTTAAATAGAATTTGTAATTTACATAATGAATTTGAGTTAAACTATATTTTACTATCTCATAAAACAGCAATTAGATTATTATTAGCTTTCTTAATTAATCATGACCCATCGACGTTTAGAAAAATAAAAGTAAATAATGCTTCAATTAGTAAGATTATTTGCAATAATAAAAAAATAGAAGTTGAGTTTATTAATTTAACAAATCATTTATATCATAATCCCTGAATTAAATTAATTTACTTATTCAGTGATGTCATTAAAAAACGTGTTAACAAATGTTTTCCTAGTTTTTTTGGTAGTTTTAATATAGATACCTTTTTGCACCGGTTCTTTCTCTTCCGGAAGCCAGGATCTTTCCTATATGGTCAGTTACAGCAATTAGACCCCTTTTATGAGGCTTTGGAATGGTTGAAGAGATTATCCTTCGTGATAGCCCAGTTTTCTCCATAAACTGGCTGTGAGAGATCCTATCGCGTGTTTTACGCTTACCAGTACGAACATCTATCCAGCCATTTGTCTGGCGAAGTATCACCAGGAGAATCTTAAGCTCTCTGGCTCTTAAAATTCTCCAATACGGGTCGAGGACTATATTTGGTATTTGTGTCGTCTTCTTGTACATGCAGAAGTGAATTCTCTAATTCTAATATGCCCGCATCGACCTTTCTTTGTTCTTCTTCGAAAAAGTCTAAAATCATCTGAAGTAAATGCTTCATGCTTTCTCTAAACATATCTACTTCCGGAGATGGAAGATTGAGTGGAGGATGGAGTTCTGTTGGCGTTGATTTTTTAGGTACTGGCTGTACCACTTTCGGAGTGTGTTGGTTGTCTCCCTGAGTTGTCGGAATGGCAAATTCAAAGGTAGAAGTTCGAGGTATGGGACAAACATGCCCACAAGTTGCCAAATTGGCAAGTTTTACTGTCTTGGAAATAAGGACTTCTTAGAATAACCTAAATAAAGATTTGTTCCACATCACAAATACCATGAAGTGAAATTGATGCCCTTGTTTTCTCTCTGCGAGAGAGGGTTTTAAAATTTTAATAAGGGCATCCACTTCACTTCAATTCTGGTATTATGAACTCAATATTTCAATACGCAACTCACAACATTGCTACTATTGTGTTACCGAATTATTTAAGGATATCAAAATGGAACACACTAACAATTTTGATATTCTTTTTATTGGTGATACTGGTAGCAATGTGTGTGATTTTTAGCAAAGGAAAGTCCGACAAAATTCACCTGTAGACAAAATAGGGTTTCAAACCCTATTTTTTTTCTAAGTTCGAAACTGAACCAATATAATTCAAAGTGTTGACTTCTGGAACAAGGAAATGATATGCCATAGAAGTCTTAATGTTTTGCTTAACAAGTAATTACTCAGTTTTTTAGCTTTTGAAAGAACTGGTGGATACGTTCACGCTTTCCGCTCATGGCCAATTCCAACTCAAACTGAAGTCAAACAAACAGTTGAGATTCCTGAGAATGGTATTGCAAAACTAATTGAGTTAAAACATAATCTGCCTCTGGTCACCTCACTATCTCTTGGAATCGATGTTAGAACTATTAAGGAATACCTGGAATAGAACCATTTCCTTCCAGAATAAGCAATGGATATTATTTATTTGTTGATTGATTTACTTCAATTCAGTCTTTGGAATAAAAGAAACACAAAACTTAAGAAGAAACATGACGCTAAAATCCGGACAAGCTTTTCAAGAAGATCCGATTTGAAAATGGCTTAAATTGCCTCGAATATCCTGTCTAGATTACTGTATATTCGTGGGGTGTCTATCCAGGAACACATAGAAATTGTCTCTCGCCAAACAGGATATACGTAATTTGGACGAAAATGAATCAATACATATGTCTTTCACTTCTGTGGTCCCAGACCCTAGGAAATCAATTATAAAAAGTGAGATTCAGAAACCAAAGAAAGATTTAGTAGCCTTTTGTTTCTTTTTGGTTAAAATGTATTGGCATAGATTTTCTATCACTGCCAGTCTTCAAAATATTAATAAAAAAGAAGTACACTTAATTAATATCTTTATATCAATTCGTAAATGTATTATATGTTCCATAACTCATTAGAGTATTTTCACAAACCAAATTTACATAATAAATTCTATTTTTTGGTAATTTTGAAATCGTTGATAATACAAATTCTCTTAATTCGATATTTTTATCACAAACATCTGAATAAACAATCCCTAAAACCGGATCAACAATTAGTATTTTTATAGATTCAGATGAACCTTTCTTTGAAAGACATAAACTATTAATATCGTTTTTATAAGTATTAGATATAGTTAACATTGAATCTGTGTCACTTGGTTTTTCTGCTATTTCTAGTAAACTATTTACAACAATACTGTAAGGACATTCATCACACTGATCATCAATGAATAAATATGATTTCTGTCCTGGTTTTGGAGGTTCAAACAATGTAGTATTTTGAACAACTATATTATCTCCAGCAATAAAATCAGCTGCTTCAATTAAAATATTTGGATTACCTGAAATACTAATTGTGTTATGAGCTTTATATTCACCACCTATAGGCAAATCATTTTCATTTATTACAAGATCGTCATCGCATACATTTTGAGATAAAAGAGTTAAAACAATATTATCAATTCTAATCGATCTTTCGGTTGAATTCAAAATATCAGAATAAAACCATAGATGAAATCCAGAAATAGATGGATTTGTATTAATTAGAGCTGAAGTTGTTGAAAAATTAATTGACGCAGTGTACCATGGGTAAGGAGATTGATCATAATTACTCAAATTTAAATTTGCGATTTGAAGACTATGACCTGCAGCAACACTGGGTGGAGATGAATAACAAGAAGTTGATGATATCTGTTCAGACAATTGACCGCCTTGCTCTACAAAAACTTTAAGAAAACCGACATTGGCATTATCACCAAACCCTGGCTTGAATTCAAATGTTAAATTATAACAGGAGGGACTTCTATCATCAACACAAAACGACATTCCTTCACCACCATCTCCTGAATCTCCCCATAATTCTAGAAACTTTTTCCCACCATAATCTCTAAGACTAGGTGTTCCATGTGTTGAATAATAATTGCAACAAATCGAGGGATGTGGACTCACATCACAACCAGCATTACAAATTGAAGATGAGACTTCAGTATATCCACAATGTGTATTAAAATCAGTAGTACATAAAGGAAACATTTGATCAAATCTCCACGCTAGCTGAGGTAAGCAACACGTTATAGCTTCATTATCTTGTGAATAACATGAAATAAATAAAATGAGAAATAAAACTGTCAGAATTCCACGTAATGTTTTCATAATCATTTTTAAAATATAATTATTTTAAATTACTTCTAGTCATTATTTTAGGTTATTAACCTTTTGATCACCATTTCTAATTAGATCCAACTCGTCGTTCAATTTTATTATATATAATGTTAATTCTTCAATCTTCATTTGCTGTAATTTAAACATTTCGAAAACATCAATCCCACCACTTTCTACAAGTTGTTGGCCAGATTGCATTCCAGGTAAATGATTGTTGCATTTAATAAATTGTTTTAATGAATCAATGGATTCTAGGTTATATTCAGGATTAAAAACAACATCCATCCAATCACTTGAACTGGATGGAAGTGCTACCTTAACTCTTTTCGCCAATATACCATCATCAACGTAAAGTTTATATCCAGTAGGTTTGGAAACATTCCCTAGTACTACACTACCATCACCATAAACTTTGAAATACTTATTTGTACCCACAGCCACACTAATTGCTAAATCACTATTATTACTTACGAACTTAGTAAGTTCACCAGTCCATCCATCAAAATTTAAGCCTTTTGCCCACTGCCAATCTGTTGCATATGAACCACTGGCATTAGGAGCAATTGCCAAAAAATGTTCGCCAGTATTATACGCTTGTGCAAAAACAAAGGCACCATTATTTCTACTTTGGACTATATCACCGTAAACATGAAGTTTTCCATTCAATGTACTACCAGTCCCAATTCCGACGTTTCCACTCCTGTATATATCACCTGTATAATTTAGATTTGGAGCACCGTCAAATTGCTGGCTAAATAATTTAGTAGTTAAGCAAATAATAATTACTAGTGTGATGAGTTTCATAAGTTGATATTTATTTAATTTATAGTTATTGCTATTTCATAAATTACATGAAATGATGACGACATATTGTAATACCGTCATTAAATGTAAATTGATGCCAAATCAACTTGGGTTCAAGTTATGATATAATTGTATTCCAAATAAGAATAATTTATTCCAATATTATTTATGTTTCTTGGGATTTATATTAAAATGCTCGACAATTCTTTCTAATTGTTCTACTCTTTTTACGAGTGAATTGAGTATTTCTTTCATCTTTTGTAACTCATTAGTTTGATCTATCAAGCCCTCTAGAAAATTATCATTTCCAAGAAATAATGGATGAAGCGTATTAATTTCAAAAACCTTTAATACTCTCTGAACTAAATCAGCTGTCAATTTTGCTTGTCCATTTTCTAATTTACTGTAATACGATTGCGAGACTCCGATCATTTTAGCTGTGTATTGCTGGGAATAATTTCTAAGTTCTCGAATGGCTTTTAATTGTATAGTCTCAGACATATAAATATTATATTTTTTATGATTTGTAAATGATAGTAAGATTCATTATATTTGCCAAATAATTAATGTATAAAATGAAAAAACAAGACATTTCAGCTCTACTTAGGAGACTTCATTTAGCTAAGATCGCTGATTATATGCGATTTTATTATGTACGAATTAAAAATAAAAATATTAATAAAATATTTGTTAATAATAATCCTGGCGTTAAATTACCTCCTGATTATTTAATGTATGAATCTTTTCAATTAAATTATGATAAATATTATTTTGATGGAAAAAAATCTGCGTTAGTAATTATTGATTGTGTTAAACCATATATTGATTTAAAAAATATTAGTATTTTAGATTGGGGTTGTGGCCCTGCAAGAATATTAAGACATTTGCCTTCTATTTTAGGTAATTCGAATAAATATTATGGATGCGATTACAATCATAAAACCATAAAATGGTGTGAACGGCATATACTAAATATCATATTTTTAAATAATGGGTTACAACCTCCGTTAAATTATTCTGATGGAATGTTTAATTTTATTTATAGTGTATCAGTCCTGACTCATTTATCAGAAGAAAATCAATATTTATGGAGTAAAGAACTTTATAGGGTAATTTCGGGAAATGGTATTTTATATATAACAACACATGGAGACGCGTTTAAACTGAAATTAACTGAAGATGAAATTATTCGCTTCGATAGAAATGATTTAGTCTCGAGAGGTAATGTTTTGGAAGGTCATAGAATGTTTGGGGCTTTTCATCCGCCAGCGTATATTAGAAATATATTTGAAAGTGTTGGCTTTGAGATATTATCTCATATTCCTGGAAAAAAGGTAAATGAAAGTTACATTTCACAAGATCAATGGATACTTAAGAAGAATTAGAGAGACTATATTCAAATTATAATTTGCCCAATTAATAAAATATTAACAAAAATACTGAAGATATAACTCCAATACAAGAAAGAGTCCCAAATAAGTAAGATCCCTGATCCTATCCAGGAGTTGCTTCATGTTCACTCGCACTTGAGCAAGATCATCATTCTGTGGTAGTATGGGTACAAGATTGATCGGCTTAGCCTGGCCAGTATCTGTATTTATTGCTAAATCGGCCACAAAGGTTCCAGGTCTGTCTCAATCAACCTCACTATTTGTCAAGCAGGTATAAATTGCCAATTTGCCTTGTAAAATTTTAAAATCTCATGCGAAAGGAACTTTCTGAACTTTTAATAAATCTAGAGAGTGAAATTGCTTCAATCTCATATCATGGAGAGTATTTGATAGCAGATAGGATTAAAGAATTAATAAGAAAGGATCAGGGTGTGGCAATGGATAACCATGAAATTGCTGAACATATCGCCTTTGATTTTTTAGCCAATTATCCAAATAACAATTCTCAATGGAATACGTATTACGGTCCGCAATTCGTTTTTCAAGATGAGAGTGGATTGTCTAGAGAATATCCAAGTATTCAAACGGTCAACGCAGAGATCATAGACTATTGGATTTCAAGAGCTAAAAATTCAACAAACCCCATTTTCAAATCGAGATACGCGGATTTAGTGGTTGATTTCTATCCACAAATTTTGAATTCCAGAGCGGATATTGATTTTTTTCAAATTGTGATTGATGCCAATTGTACCATTGTAAATATGAATTTGGCCGATTCCCTTGATTGCATTACCAAGATTGAGCGAGCCTTAGATTTATCTTTAAAAAACAACGATAGATTGAGGATTGATCGATGTAAAGTAGCAACTATTCGGCTCCATAAGAGTATAGCAATAAATGAAAAGCCAGGAACTTGGGGATTTGCTTTTCAATGGTTCTTACTTGAATACAAAAACAAAATTAAACTAACAAATGAGGAGACGGACTATCTAATAAAAGACATGGAGGAAAGATTAAAAGAAATATCCTTTAGTCCTTATCTAGTAGAATCCGCTGTTTCTTTACTAGCAGAGTATTATGCTAATTTAAAGGACGAAGAAAATCTATTGCGAGTTCTAGAAATCTTGATCAAATCATTTAAAAATGATGAAAGAAGCAATTCAGAACCTTTACTAATTACAAGTTCGTATCAAAACATAGTAGAAATACTTGAAAAATACAATGGCTTTACAAAAGTTAACTCACTAGCCAAGGAAATAAAAAAAGAAATAGGAAATTTGAATTTAGATTGGTCTAAGTCAATGAAAACTATTTCTGTTAGAACGGAAGTACCTAAGACTCAAATTGATGACTTTATAAAATCTATTTTTGAGAATGTCAAAATAGGTGTTGAATTCAAGGACATTGCTCCTGTAATAGGACTTAAGTTTTTACCTAGAAAACAAAACGTTGAAGAGAGTTTTAAATCTACAACATCCAAATCTCCGATCCAATTTTTAGTTACAACTCAGGTTATATCCGATGATGGCATACCACTTGCAATATTACCTCCACTTGATGTAGATCAAGAAAGTCACTTTGCAAGGCACTTTAACCAAAGAGTCCAATTGGATTCTTTTTTTCTTTCTATTGCTTTAGATGAAGTGAAAGCTAGATTTTCTGCTGACACAATAATTTCGTATTTGTCGAATTCTATTTTATTTATAAATGAAAATAAAGAATATCTAAAACGTTCGATTAATGCGTATTGGTCCGAAGACTATATCGTTTCATCTCACTTGTTTATCCCAATCATAGAGACTGCCATAAGAGAGTTAATTAAAACAGGCGGCGGGGTGATTTTGAAACCTAACAGATTGGGAGGATATGATCGTATATTATTGGATGGCTTGTTGGATAATATAGAAATATTTACATCTGTTTTTGATGATTTAGGTAATGATGTAATCTATTATTTAAAACTCGTTCTTAGCCATAAGTTAGGATTGAATTTGAGAAATGACTTTGCACATGGTATAGGCAAGGAGAAATATTTCCATAGAAACGCATCAGATAGGCTTTTTCATGTCCTATTGGCATTATCGGCCGTTAAATTATTGAATCATTCTTAGTTAACAATATAATCCTTACAGTTTATCAGGAATATAATTTGGATTAATTACCATCCTTACAAAGCAGGTATTCTCTACAATCTGGCTCTGAGAGATCCTATCTTTCATTTTACGACTACCTGTGTATTTATCTACCCACCCTTAAGTTTGCCGGATAAAGAAAGTAATAAAATCGCTAAATTTATTATCTCGATTTTATGACTATGGCTCGTAATAAAGAAGCACTTTTCCTAACTATAACTGAGGATGTGAGAAGCCGACACTACTTGAATGTAGGTTCTCTTTTAGCCGGGATTGGCATGGAATGTTATGTGGGTAAGGCTTCTAGTCCAAAGCAATTCAAAAAATCCTTATCTGAAAACAAAGTTGATTATCTTATTCTTTCTGGGCATGGTATGGAATGCTGTTTTACGGATAAAGACCTTTTAAAGATGCCATGGGAGGATGTGGCATTGGATATTTGCGAGACTAATTGCCTTCACAAAAATGCAGTGGTATTCATGTATTGCTGTCAGGGTGGATCTAAAGAGGTAGTCGATTTACTTTTGGATACATGCAGCAAAATAAAGTATGTAGTTGGAACACCAGAAGATGCTACCCCCACAGAATTTATGTTAGTCGTAAATAATTTAATTTACTGCCTTGAGGTTAGGAAAATTTCGATTGAGTCAGCAGTAAAATTGGTTAGCCAAGTTATTGGTAAGAAATTTGTTGTTCATTCTTTATAGATTAGGAAGTACGTGTAAAATCGAAACCCCGAACTTGGCGGGGTTTCTCAGAGCCTTTTGGCGTTGAGGATGTATATTGCGATAAATGTCTTAGAGGTAAGTCAAGGGGTAATACAAAAATATCATGAGTAAATTATTAATTACAGGAATTCCCGGAACAGGAAAGACTACTATTGGGAATTATTTGGCCGAACATTACGAATTTAACCATCATGATTTCGAGGAACATTTTAACAATCCTACTGGATTAGAGAAATTTATTCAAAATAGCTCTTTGAATAAAGTAATAACTTGGGGATTTGTTCCAGGAGGGCATGACACTGTCATAAACTCTATCCAAGATTTAGGATATATAATGATCTGGTTCGATGGAAATAGAGTTGCAGCAAGAAAAGCTTTTATGGCGAGAGGTACAGTTCCGGAAATCCTACTTGATTTACAAATGGAAAGAATAGTAAAAATGGATTTACAAAAATTTAATCCTATCCAATTTAATACTTTTGATTGCGATGGAAATTTTTTAAATGTGGATTTTATCTGTACCGAAATTTTTAAGTTAATTGCAGATAAATAATAAGTTTTCCAAGTACAGGTTAAAGTAAATTTTCAAATTGCCATTCCAGCAATAACCTCACCAACAGATACTAACCCATTTCCTCGTTCTCTTAGTTTTGTCTCCGTTAGTTTTATATAGTTAGTTTTGTACAGAGCACTTTTATGCACTGGACTAGGTAGATTTTGTGCACTAGTCGGAGGAACTAAGTGCTCTGGATGGAAATTATAATAGAGCCTGGAAACTCCTTTCCGTTCTGATGAAGAGAGTAGCGGTTTGCCACACTGGTCAGAAACAGTGATTAAACCCTTCGAGACAAGAGATTGAAGGCCTTTCGATATGATGCGCTTACAAAGACCTATCTTTACTATAAACTGGCTCTGTGAGATCCTATTCTTTGATTTACGGTGTCCTGTGCATTTAATTAGTACTTTGGATGCGATAACGACTAACACTTTTAATTGTGTACTGGCTAATAAGGATGAAAATCTATTATTAGCCTTTTTTTATCGCTTGGCACGTTGCTGACCCCTCTTGCATACTTTTCCAGTATCTTCTTTAATTAGTATTTAGATGTCTACCTTGAACATAATCAAAAATTGTCAGATTGGCAATATTGTATCTTTTTATGATTTATATCAGTATTATATTGTTCTTCTTTGAATGCAATTCTTTGATCTCTCATGTAAATGCTCATTGCTATAATGAAAATTATGATAAACAATATTTTAAGTACTTTTTTCATGGTATTTAGAAATAGGCATACTGTTAATTATCTCTCCAATTGATTTCACTACAGAAGATCGACCACTTAGTTTTGTCTTCTTTAGTTTTGTATAGTTAGTTTTGTTATATGCACCTTTTTGCACAGGTTGATGTCGCAAAGTGCACAGGTCACTGTCGGGAAGTGCACAGGTTGAGGAAT
>Ga0207656_10000105_pt1 | contig 31356 bp, 34 predicted proteins | sample KBSCornC12_FD_184297 | JGI IMG/M metagenome (GOLD analysis project Ga0207656, IMG submission 184297) | Corn rhizosphere microbial communities from Kellogg Biological Station, Michigan, USA - KBS Corn C1-2 (SPAdes) (version 2) | ecosystem: Host-associated > Plants > Roots > Rhizosphere > Soil ...
GGTCGTCCTCGCCGGGGAGCAGGCCGATCTCCTCGTAGTAGCGGATCGTCCGCGGGGTGGTGCCGGCGATCTTGGCGACCTCGCCGATCCGCAGCTCGCGCTCGGGCTCGGCGCCGCTCATGGAATCGCCCGCACCTCGCCGGTGATCGCTCCCTCGATCGCTTCGGCGGGCTCGCAGGGGGTCTCGGGGGCGGGCTCGTGCTTGGGCCGCAGCAGCGAGACGCCGGCGCCGATGACCGAGGTCACGGCCAAGACCCAGAGCGCCTCGTGCATGTTGTGGATGAAGGGGTCGAGCTGGGCGCTGGAGAGGCCCGAGGCGAGGCCGGAGAAGATCGCGAAGAGGACCTCTTTCGGGATCGAGTTGGTGACGATCGCCAAGACGAAGGCAATCGAGATCACCGCGCCGGTGTTCTGCAGCATCGTCCGCGCGCCGGCGGCGATCCCGCGGCGCTCGGTCGGCACGGTCCCCATCATCGCCGCGGTGTTGGGCGAGTTGAACATGCCCGAGCCGATTCCGACCAGGGCCAGCCAGACACCGCTCTCCCAGTAGGGCGAGTCGGCCTGCAGGGTCGTCATCAAGCCCAGACCGAGGGCGGTGACCAGCATCCCGGTGGCGGCCAGAGTGCGCGAGCCGTGGCGGTCGGCCCAGATGCCGGCGAGGGGGGAGGAGACGAGCATCCCGATCGCCATCGGCGCCAGTTTGATCCCGGCGGTGATCGGGTCATCGCCCTGGGCGCCCTGGAAGTAGAAGACGAAGATGAACATCAGGGCGAAGCGGGAGAGGCCGTTGATGAATGCGGCGCCGGTCGCGGCGGCGAAGAGGCGGTTGCGGAAGATCGAGAGGTCGAGCATCGGCGCCCGGCCGCGGTGCTCGATCAGGACGAAGAGGGGAAGGAGAATCACGGCGAGGACGAGACTGCCGATCACCAGCGGGTCGTTCCAGCCGGAGATGCCGCCGCGGGAGATCCCGTAGACGAGGCCGGTGAGGCCGACGACGAAGGTGAGGGTGCCGGCGATGTCGAGGCCGCGCTGGGAGTCGGTGCGGGCGAGCTCGCGGAGGACGAGGGCGCCCCAGAGGCCCCCGGCCAGCGCCAACGGCACGTTGAACCAGAAGACCCAGTGCCAGGAGATTGCGACGAGGGCTCCGCCGAGCACGGGTCCGATCACCAAGCCGATCGCGGCGACCATCGTGTTGGTCCCCATCGCCAGCCCGAGCTGGTCGCGGGGGAAGGCGTCGGTGACGAGGGCGGGGCCGTTGGCGAAGATGAAGGCGCCGCCGATCCCCTGCACGATCCGCCAGAGGATCAGCTGGGTCCCGTCGGCGGAGAATCCGGCGCCGAGCGAGGCGAAGGCGAAGATCACGAAGGCGCCGACGAAGGCGGTCTTGCGGCCGAAGAGGTCGGAGAGGCGGCCGGCGGTTAGGACCAGCACCGTCGAGGAGATCATGTAGGCGAGGATCACCCAGACCAGTTCCAGCAGGCTGGTCCCGAGCGCCCGCTCGAGGTCCGGCAGGGCGATGATCAGCGTCCCCGAGTTGGTCGCGACCAGCAGCATCCCGAGGCTGGTGCAGGAGAGAGCCCACCACTTGTAGTGCTCGTGCGAGGCATCGACTCCCGCGCGACCGATGAATCTCTTTCTTACGTTCACGTCAAATACGTTAGCACCGCTAGGATCAGGACGATGAGCGAGCGGACCTGGAGCGTCTACCTCTCCGGCGAGATCCACAGCGACTGGCGCGAGCGGATCGAGCAGGGCGTCCGCGAGGCCGGTCTGCCAGTCGTCTTCTCGGCTCCGGTCACGGACCATGCCGCCTCCGACGACGCCGGCACCGGCACGTTGGGAGAGGAGAGCGAGCCGTTCTGGCGCGATCACAAAGGGGCGGGCGTCAACGCGATTCGCACCCAGACCCTGATCCGCGACGCCGACGTCGTGGTCGTCCGCTTCGGCGACAAATACCGCCAGTGGAACGCGGCCTTCGACGCCGGCTACGCCGCCGCCCTCGGCAAGCCGATCGTCACTCTCCACGACACGGACCTCGATCACGCCCTGAAGGAGGTCGATCGCGCCGCCCAAGCCACCGCCCGCACGGCCGAGCAGGTAGTCGACGTCCTCCGCTACGTGATCAGGGGCGAGCTGCCTTAGTTCATCGACCGCCTTCGTCGAGCTGATCGAATCGGCACTCCTTGGGGGCTTTGTCGTCCCGAAAGCTGTGGAACCTGGCCCCATGCCGTATCCGCCCCGAAGCCGCATGGTCGTACCCGACCTCAATCACCAGCTCCGGCCGCAGCTCGACCCACTCGAGCTCGCGCCCGCCAGTCCACCTGCTCGGCTCGGCGCTGCCGCTTTGGCCCGTCTCCAGCGGCGCCAGCATCGAGCGCATGCTTTGTTTCGCCGCTTTCGAGAAGCCGGAGATATGGCCGACGGTGCGCAGCTCGTCGCCGTCGTAGAGGCCGAGGATCAGCGAGCCAACCGTGCCCTCCTCTTTGCCGGGGCGCCAACCCATCACCACGCAGTCGATCGTCCGCTCGCGCTTGACCTTCGCCATCCCTTTGCGCTTGCCCTGGACGTAGGGGGCGCTGAGGTCCTTGGCCATCACGCCCTCGATGCTCCCCAGCCAACGCTCGGCCTGTTCGGCGTCGGTGGTGAGCGTCGTCAGCTCAAGCTCCGCCGCCTCGGCGATCGCCTCCAGCCGCTGGCGCCGCTCGCGCAGCGGGTGATCGCACAGCACCTCGTCCCCTTCGGCCAGTAGATCGAAGACGATGTAGCTGGCCGGGATCTGCTTCGAGAGCAGCTCGATCCGCGACTGCGCCGGGTGGATCCGTTCCTGCATCGAGTCGAATTCGAGGTTGCCGTCGGAGCCGCGAATCACCAGCTCGCCGTCGAGCACCCAGCGCCCCGGCGCGAAGCTCAGCTCGGGGAAATAGCGGTTGAAGGGTTTGCCCCCACGCGACTGGATGTAGACCTCGTCGCCATCGACGAAGACGATCGCCCGGAACCCATCCAGCTTCGGCTCATAAGCCCACTCCTCCCCCTCTGGCAGCACTTTGCGGGTAAGCGCAAGCTGTGGCTTTATAGGCGGGGAGAGCGGCAGTTCCATCTACCGCGACCATACGAAAACGGTGGTAGGGGACAAGGGAACCCCTCCCCAGACACTCAACCTCGAGCCATAGCGAGAGGTGTCTGGGGAGGGGTTCCCTTGTCCCCCTCACCCGTTGCGGACCCGCTCGCGGCTCTCTTTTGGATCCGGGATCGGCACTGCCGCGAGCAGTTTCTTCGTGTAGTCGTCTTTCGGGTGCTCGCAGACCTGGTCGGCAGTTCCCTGCTCAACGATCTTGCCTTCATTCATCACCGCGATCCGGTCGGAGATGTGGCGGACGACGCCGATGTCGTGGGCGACGAAGAGGTAGGCGAGCCCGAGCTCGTCCTGGAGGTCGTCGAGCAGGTTGACGATCTGCGCCTGGATCGAGACGTCGAGCGCCGAGACCGGCTCGTCGCAGATCACCAGCTTCGGTTTCAGCGCCAGCGCCCGGGCAATCCCGATCCGCTGTCGCTGGCCGCCGGAGAACTCGTGCGGGAAGCGGTTGTAGTGCTCGCCGGCAAGGCCGACCCGCTCCAGCAGCTCCTGCACTTGCCGCCGCAGGTCCCCGCCCCTCGCCACCCCCTGCCGCTGCAGCGGGTCGCCGACGATCTGGCCGATCCGTTTGCGCGGGTTCAGCGAGGCATAGGGGTCCTGGAAGATCATCTGCATCTCGCGCCGCAGCGGCCGCATCTGGCGGCGGCCGAGGCCAGCGATCTCCCGGCCTTCGAACTTGACCGAGCCCGAGGTCGGCTCGAGCAACTGCAGCACCGCGCGGCAGGCGGTCGACTTGCCGCTGCCCGACTCGCCGACCAGGCCGAGCGTCTCGCCCTTTTCGACTTTGAAGCTGATGCCATCGACCGCGCGCACCTGGTCGACTTCGCGGTCGATCAGAACCCCGCTCTTGATCGGGAAGTGCTTGACGAGGTCGGTGACCTCAAGCAGGGGCGCTCCGGTGTTTGCGGGCCCGTCGTTCATGCCCGCGGCGCCTCCTGGGGCGCCTCGAGGCCGATCTGCCCTTCCACCTGGCGTTTCTCGCGCTTCTGCTCGGGCGTCAGCCAGCAGCGATCGCGATGGTCGGGGACATCCGGTAGCCGCACCTCAAGGCCCGGGTCCTGCGAGCATTTCGAGAACTCGTGCGGGCAGCGGGGCCGGAACGGGCAGCCCTCCGGCAGGTCCAGCAGCGAGGGCGGCGAGCCGGCGATCTGCGGTAGCCGGTGCGGCCGCGGCCGGTCGAGCCGGGTCAGCGACCCCATCAGTCCCCAGGTGTAGGGGTGCTGGGGGTCATAGAAGATCTCGTCGAGCGTCCCCTGCTCGACCACCCTCCCCGCATACATCACCAGCACCCGGTCGGCCACCTCGGCGACGACGCCGAGGTCATGGGTGATCAGGATCGTCGCCAGGCCGTGTTGCCGGTTCAGGTCCTCGAGCAAGCGCAGGATCTGCGCCTGGATCGTCACGTCGAGCGCCGTCGTCGGCTCGTCGGCGATCAGCACCTCCGGCTCGAGCGCCAGCGCCATCGCGATCATTGCCCGCTGCCGCATCCCGCCGGAGAACTCGTGCGGATAGCTGTCGACCCGCCGCTCGGCGTTGGGGATGCCGACGGATTCGAACAGCTCGACCACTCGCTTCCGCGCCTCCCCCTTGTCGACCTCGCCCTTGTGGGCGCGGATCGCCTCGACGATCTGGTCGCCGAGCCGGTAGACCGGGTTGAACGAGGTCATCGGGTCCTGGAAGATCATCGCGATCCGCTCGCCCCGCAGGCGCCGCATCGTCGCGTCGTCGGCGTCGATCAGCTCCTCGCCGTCGAGCTTCACCGACCCCTCGATCCGCGAGTTTTTCGAGCGGGTGAGGCCGATCATCGTCTGCGCGGTGACGCTCTTGCCCGAGCCCGACTCGCCGACGATCGCCACCACTTCGCCCGGCCGCACGTCGAAGCTGACGCCGTCGACCGCCTGCAGCAGCCCGCCTTCGGTGGCGAAGCCGACACGCAGGTCGCGGACCGAGAGCAGCCCCTCCGCGCTCATCGAGCCGTGCTTCCCAGCCGCACGCGCGGGTCGAGATAGGCGTAGGCGATGTCGACCAGGGCGTTGATGAAGACAACGAAGAAGGCGCCGTAGAGGGTGATGCCCATGATCGGCGGCAGTTCGAGTTTGCCGATCGATTCCGCCGCGTAGAGCCCGATGCCTTCGATGTTGTAGAGGACTTCGGTGATGATCGCGGTGCCGGCGATGGTGGCGCCGAAGTCGAGGCCGAAGAGGGTGGTGATCGGGATCAGCGAGTTGCGCAGCACGTGCCTGGTCATCACCCGGCGCTCGCTCAATCCCTTCGCCCGCGCCGTGCGCACGTAGTCCTCGTTCATCACGTCGAGCATGTTCGAGCGCAGCACCCGGCTGTAGAAGCCGATCGAAAGGACGGCGAGAGTGAACCAGGGCAGGATCAGGTGGGTGAGCCATTCCCACGGGTCTTCCGTCAGTTTCACGTAGCCGCCGTTGGGGAAGATTTCGAGCTTGTAGGTGAGGAAGTAGATGAGCACGGGCGCCAGCAGGAAGACGGGAATAGAGATGCCGGCGACCGCGAGCCCGGTCAGTATCCGGTCGAGCCAGCCACCCGCTCTGATCGCCGAGAGGTAACCGAGGAACAGGCCGAGGGAGAGCCAGATGATCCCGGCGCCGATGCTGAGGGACAGGGTCGCGGGGATTCCTTCGACGATCCGGTCCTCGACCGACGTCCGCGGCGAGTACTGGATCAGTTCGTTGGTGAAGACCTTCTTCATCATCGTTACGTACTGCTCCGGCAGCGACTTGTCGAAGCCCCATTCTTCTTCGATGCTCTTCACCAGCACCGGCGTCGCGTTCTTGCCCGCCAGCCGCTGGGCCGGCGGCGAGTTCGGGATCACGTTGAAGATCAGGAAGACGAGGATCGAGACGACGAAGAGGACGATCACCATCCCGACCAGCCGCCTGAGGATGAAGCGGAGCATCAGACCGACGTCCCCTGCGGCTCGGCAATTCCGGCGTGCGCCTCGAGGCGGACTTTCGAGCGCGGGTCGAGGGCGTCACGCAAGCCGTCGCCGACGATGTTCAGCGAGAGCACCGTCAGCATGATCATCACGCCGGGGATGATCGCCAGTAGCGGCTGCGTGGTCAGCAGCTCCTCGCCGACGGTGATCATCGTCCCCCAGGACGAGTTCGGCGGCTGCACGCCGGCGCCGAGGAAGGAGAGGGCCGCCTCGAACAGCATGTTGTTGGCGATGTTGAGGGCGAAGAAGACGATGATCGTCGAGGCGAGGTTGGGCAGGATCTCACCGAACATCACCCGTAGCGGCCCAGCCCCCTGCGCGATCGCGGCCTCGATGAACTCTTTTTCGCCGAGCGAGAGGACTTCACCGCGGATCGGCCGGGCTACGTAGGGCGTGTAGAAGATGCTGATGATCAGGATCGGCACCCAGACCGATCCGCCTTCGATGTGGATCGGGCCGATCGTCACCCCTCCGAGCGCCAGCGAGACGCCGATCGCGATCCCGAACAGCAGCACTGGCAGTGACCAGAGGACGTCGAGCGTTCGCGCGATCACCGAGTCCACCCAACCGCGGTAATAGCCGGCGAGCAGGCCGAGGACGACGGCGAGGAAGGTGGTGATCACGCCGGAGACGACGCCGATGAAGAGCGAGGTCCTGCCGCCGTACATCAGCCGCACCATCTCGTCGCGGCCGAGGCGGCTGTCGGCGCCGAGGAAGAACTTGCCGTCGGCTTCGAACAACTGCGGGCCGATCGGCTTGCCTTCGGGCGTGACGACTTCGCGGACTTCGCCGTTGACGTGCAGTTTTTCCAGCGTGTGCGTCTCGTTCGGGCCGGTGTGGGCGACGTGGTTGGCCCACAGCGGTGCTGCCAGGACGAAGACGACGATCAGGACGAAGAGCCCCAGGAAGGCGACCGCTACCCGGTTGCGCAGGAACCGTTTGAGAGCGAGCCGCCACGGCCCGTAGCCGGCGGAGCCCCCTTCAGGCGCCGCCGGAAGGGCGGCGCTGGGACCCCCAGCCGGAATCGCGGCTTCGGGCTGGGGGTCGATGGTCACCTCTGAGCGCCCTAACTCCTGGCCTTATTCGTTGAATTCGAAGCTGGTCAGGTACTCGAAGAACGTCGGGCTCCAGATGATGTTTTCGAGGTTGACTTTGCTGGAGACGAAGGTCGACAGCGTTCTGGTCCCGTAAGGAGCCCAGGGAGCCAGTTCCATGTATTTCTTGTCGAGTTCTTCGTAGGCCTTTTCCTGTTCGGGCCCGAGCTGTTCTTCGCCAAGCTTGGCGATTTCTTTGTTCAGGTCCGGTTCGCTGATGTTGGCGAAGTTCCCGTTGTTGGTCTGCAGGATGCTTTCGCCCGACAGCAGCGGCTGGAAAAAGTCGTTCGGATGCGGGTAGTCCTGGAACCAGTCCGACCAGCCGGTGTCGAGGTCGGGGGTGGACTGGTTGCCGATCACCGTGAAGTAGTTGTCGGCGTTGATGATCTTTAGCTTCGTGTTGAAGCCGAGTTCTTTGAGGACGCCCTCGTAGTATTCGCCCGCTTCGTTGTTCGGGCTTTCGGTGTCCGTCCAGACGGTGATGTCCATGTCTGACGGATTCGCTTCTTTCAGCATTTCTTTGGCTTTTTCGATGTCGTGCGGGTACGGCTCGAATTTGTTGTATCCGGGCATCCCCGGCGGCAGGATCTGCTGCGTCCCTTTGATCTGGCCCGAGTAGATCCGTTCCAGCGCCGCCGAGTCGATCGCGTAGTTGACCGCCTGCCGTACTTTGACGTCGTTGAACGGCGGCTTGGTCGTGTTCATCCAGAAGTAATAGGTGCTGATCGTGTCGTGCGGTTCGAACTGGGTGCCTTCGTATTTTTCTTTGACTTCGGTGTAGCGATCCGCCGGCGGCGGGTTCTGCATCCAGTCGTACTTGCCCTGTTCGATGTCGTTGACCTGCGTCTGCGGGTTGCGGACGATCGTGATCTTGGCGCCGTCGAGGGTGCCGGTCGGGTATTCCGGCATCGCTTTCGAATTGGCTTTGGCCCAGTACGGGTTGCGTTCGTATTCCCAGCCGCGGCCCGGCTGCGAGTTGATGATTTTGTAGGGACCGGTGCCGGGGGGCGGGTTGTCCGAGAGGTCTTCGTTCGGCGTCCCCTTCGGAACCGGAGCCGCGAACATCAGCCCTAGCTCGTTGGTGAAGGTGCCTCGCGGTTTTACGAGTTCGATCTTGATTTCCCCGGTTTTGTCGTTGGTCTTGATCCCGGGGATGCCGCCGGTCTTGGTTTCGGCGAACTTTTCGGCGCCGACGATGGTCGTGTAGAAAGGCGAGCCGCCGGAGCTGACCTTGAAGAGGCGTTCGATCGCGTAGGGGAAGTCAGAAGCTTTGACCGGCGTCCCGTCCGAGTACTTGAGGCCCGGCCGGAGGAAGAGCGTGTAGGTCTTGCCGCCGTTGCTGATCTTCGGCATTTCCTTCGCTAGGCCCGGGACGACTTCGCTGGCTTCCTTGCCTTCGGCGTGCTTGTAGGTCAGCAGCGGGATATAGACCTCGCCCATCGCCGTCCAGCCTTCCGCCGTGTAGGAGAGCTGTGGGTCCATGTAGTCCGGGAACGAGGCATAGGTGGCGTTGAGGACCCCCCCTTCTTTGCCTCCGCCTCCTCCGCTCGTGGAGCTGTCGCTGCTGCTCCCACACGAGACCAGTCCAACGGCCATGACCGCTGCAAGGACCAAAACCGCAATTACTCCCCCTAGCTTCTTCAACGTCCCTCCTCCGGGTTCGCGCTGCCGGGGTTTCTCCCCGGAAGCAACTCCACCACAACGTCATCGTGGTCGTCAAGCTCGTCGAGCGTGGGGCCAGAGCTTTCATCGAGTTCCAACCAGCTGGCTCCGAGCATTGGCGCCATTACGGCGACGATGGCGATTACCCCGGAACCGGCAACAAAAAACGTCGTTCGCGGCGTCACCAACGCTGCGATCAGGCCTCCGAGGGCAAAACCGATTCCGGGCATCGCCGCGCCGATCGACTCGAGCACGCTCATAACCCGCGCCTGCATCGTTTCCGCCGTCAGCTCCTGGACGGCGCTAATTGCCGCCACCCACTGGACGCCGTTGCCGGCCCCACCCAGAACCGAAGCAGCGCAGGCGAAGGCGAGGGTGGGGGCGACGGCGATGCCGAGGTAGCTGATGCCGATCCCGAGCGTGCTGAAGAGGAGCTGGTAGCCGAGCGACGCCTCGCGCACCTTGGCGAAGATGAAGCTGCCGAACACCATCCCGACGCCCCAACTCGCCAGTAGCACGCCAAAGCCCGTGTCGTCGGTGCCGAGCGTTTCCTTGGCGTAGACGACCTCGACTGGGAGGACGGCGGCGAAGAAGACGAAGGCCAGACCCTGCGCGGTGAGGATGCGCCGCAGCAGGGTCTCGTCGCGGATGTAGGCGAGGCCGGCGCGGACCCGGTCCCGCATCCTGCCCGTTTCGGGCTCGGCCTGGGGCATCGTCCCGGCGGTGAAGAGGATCCAGGCGACGACGTAAAAAGACACGGCGTCCAATAAAAGCGCCGATTGGACCCCGAAACTGGCCACCAGGAGCCCCGCCAAGGCCGGGCCAACCGCGGCACCGCCGGTGAAGGCGACGTTGAGGACCGCGTTGCCGGCGCGCAGTTCCCCGGTCGGTTCCAGGGCGGTGGCGACGACGGCGCGGGTCAGGGCCCGGCCAGCGAGAGCGAGGGCGCCATCGATCGCGGCCAGGGCGACTACCGCAGCCAACGAGAAGTGCTCGGCCCCGGCCAGCAGGGCGAGCACGCCAAAGGCCGCCGCCTCCCCGCAATAGATGAGGGGAAGCGCAAATCTGGGCGGCGGTCGCTCGGCTTGGGCGACCAGGATCGGCGCGAAAAGGGCCGGCAGGAAGCGGGTTCCGAGGAAAAGGGCAGCGGTCGCCAGGGCGCTGTCCGTGCGGTCGAAGACCAGGATCGAGAGGGCCATGATCCCCATCCAGTCGCCGAGCTCGTTGACCGTGTACGAGGCGGCGAGCCGCCGAAAGAGCGGTTTGCGGAGGGGATCGGTCAATCGTGGCTCACGCATATCTGGCCGAGCGTCTTACTGCATTTCTGCACAACTTTTCCTGCAGATGCACAACTTTCCGCCAGTCTGTGCTACAAAGTGCCCAGAAATTGTTCAACTCCACGATGCAGCGCACAACGTTGCGGGCTTCAACGACTACGGAAGGGGCAAGGAAACATGGGCTACCGTCACTAAGCTTTCTCAGCAGGTCACCGGTCCTTCGGGCCTGCACCAAGACTTCTAAAGGGACGCCTTCGGATGGGGGCGTCCCTTGTCGTTTTCGGGCTCGGCCAGTCGCCCCCTGCGCCACCAGAAACCCTTGATCGGACGAGAATCCGATTTTGGGCGAATTTGGCCATGCGGCTAGCTGCTCTTGCCGATCCCCTGACACCTGTCTAACTTAGGAGTTCCCAAATAGCGGAACCGCCAACCAGCGGCCTCCGCGCAGGGAAAGAGACCCCGCCAGTGAATTGATAGGCGGTCCCTAATGAGCAGTCCTAGATAAGTCGATTCAGAAGAAGAGATGGCTCAGTCCCGTCCCACCCGACTAGTGCTGGCGGCCATGGTCGTCGGCCTCGCGCTGGTCACGGCTGCCGCGATCTGGCGCGCTCCCAGTGCCACCTGGGACCTGTCGCTGTTCTGCATCCTGCTCGGCTTCTCGGTTTTCAGTGACCTGACGGCGATCAGCACCACCTCGAAGGTGAAGATCTCCGGCAGCTTCCTCGCCCTGGTCCTGGCGATGGTCTTCCTCGGCGGTACGCCGGCGGCGGTGATCGGGGTGCTGACGATCCTCGCCGGCTGGCTGCGCTGGCGCGACGAGGGTCACTACCTGCTCAACAACCTCCTCACCTACGCGACCTTCCCCCTCGTCAGCGGGATCCTCTTCCACGAGATCGTCGTCGAGGGCCACGTCACCGAAAACGACGCCTCCTTCTATGCGCTGATCTTCGGCGTCTTCCTCGTCGCGCTGGCGATCAACTTCACGATGATCGCCTCCTACTCGTGCTACCTGGACCGCAGCTCGTTCTTCAACAAGGTCCGCACCGCCCTCTTCCCGCTGCTGCCCTCGGAGCTGGCAGCGGCGCTGATGGCGGTCGGCGTCGCCTACCTCTACGTCCAGGTCGGCCTCGCCGGGGTCGCGCTCTTCGGCGTCGTCCTCGTCACCTTCCAGTACCTGCTCGGCGCCCTGCTCGTCTCCCAGCAGCGGGCGGAGGAGCTGGAGCTGCGCTCGAAGCAACTGGCGAGCTTCCAGGTCGGCATGTTGAGCGCAATGCTGCGCACGCTCGATCTGCGAGACCAAATGACCGCCCGCCACAGTGCCGCCGTCGCCCGTTATTCGCGGGCGATCGCCCAGCGCGCCGGCTACTCGCGCCGCGAGGAGGAGCTCGTCCACATCGCCGCGCTCCTGCACGACATTGGCAAGTTCATCCTTCCCGACCGCATCCTCAAGGCCAACGTGCCGCTCACCGACGAGGACTGGATGCTGATCAAGCGCCACCCGCAGCAAGGCGCCCGCGTCGTCTCCTCTCTCGACGGCTACGGGCCGGTGGCGGAGATCATCCTCGCCCACCACGAGCGGATCGACGGCAAAGGCTATCCGCGCGGTTTGGCGGGAGACGAAATCCCAGAGCTGGCGCGGATCATCTCCGTCTCCGACACCTACGACGTGATGACCGCGCGGGACTCTTACCGGACGCCGATGTCGAGCTACGACGCGATCAAAGAGCTCCGCCGCGTCGCCGGCAAACAGCTCGACGCCCGCTTCGTCGAGATCTTCATCGAGCTGCTCGAGGGCAAAGACGTCTCCTTCCAGCACGGCGAGGCCGCCGACTTCGAGAAGGAGCTGGCGCTGGAGGCGCGGATCGAAGAAACCGCTAGCCCCGACAGCGGCAAAAGCCGTTTCCAGGTCGCCGGCGTCAGCAGCTGAGCGACTATCGTTGCGCGCGCATGCGCGCCGTCACCTTCCAAGCCCCTGAGCAGGTGCGGGTCGAGGAGAAGCCCGACCCTGAGCTCGTCGCGGCCGATGACGCGCTGGTCCGGGTCGAGGCGAGCGGCATCTGCGGCTCCGACCTCCACATCTACCACGGGCGGGTCCCGGTTGAGCAGGGCTTCACGATTGGCCACGAGTTCGTCGGCACGGTGGTCGCGGCGGGCGACGGCGTCGAACGGGTCGCCGTCGGCGACCGGGTCCTTGGCACCTTTCACACCGCCTGCGCGACCTGCGCCTCCTGCTTGCGCGGCGACTACCACCGCTGCCGCAACGGCCGGACGTTCGGCCACGGCGCCCACCTCGGGGATCTGCAGGGGGCCCAGGCGGAGCTGCTGCTGGTGCCGCGGGCGAACCTGACCCTGCGGCGAGTGCCGGAGGGAATGTCGGCCGACGTGGCGCTGTTCGCCGGCGACGTGATGGGGACCGGCTACCACGCCGTCGCCCACGCCGAGATGCGGGCGGGCGACACCGTGGCGGTGCTGGGCCTGGGGCCCGTCGGGCTCTGCGCGGTCCAAGCCGCGGTGGCCGGTGGCGCGGTGCAGGTCTTCGCGATCGACACCGTCGCCGAACGACTGCAGATGGCCGAGCGCTTCGGGGCGACGCCGCTGCACCTGACTGAGGACGAGCCGAAGAAGGCGGTGCGCGCGGCGACCGAAGGGCTCGGGGTCGACGTCGTCGTCGACGCGGTCGGCGATCCGGGGCCGTTGGCGCTGGCTGTCAGCCTCTGCCGCGACGCCGGCACCGTCTCCGGGATCGGCGCTTACGCGGGCAAGGGCGAGGTGCCACTCGGTCTCGCCTGGCTTAAGGGCCTGCAGCTGCGGCTTGGCCTCGCCAACGTGATTGCCCACGTTGACCGCGTCCTCGCCCTGATCGAGGCCGGCAAGCTCGATCCCGCCCCGCTCGTCACCCACCACATGCCGCTCGACGAGGCCGCTGAGGCCTACAAGGTCTATGACAACCGCGAAGCGCTGAAGATCGTTTTGACGCCGTAAAAGCGCCTGCGGCATCTGTTTCAGTTGATTCGCACAGTTGTAGGGGATACTGTGCGATCTGATGGCACAGTTGGAGAGAGCCAAGTGCTAGCGCGGGGGGCGCTTCCGGTAAGGGCAGCGTTCGAGCAGGTGGGGGTGATGGTGATCCTCACGGTGAGGACGTTGTTCTCCGCGGTGAGACCTCCCTATCCCTACGGAGAGGAGCTCGTCTGGCAGTTCCTCTTCGTGCTGAAGCTCTCCTGGTTTCCGCTCATAATTTCGACCTTCGCCCTCAACTTCGGCGCTCCGGGATTGCAGGCGGCTGGGATCCTCTCGTTGTTCGGGGCGCTCGATCGCCTCGGTGGGTTCTTCGTCGTGATCGCGATCCGCTGGATCGGGCCGCTGGTCACCGCGGTGGTGGTGGCGGGCGTGGCCGGGACCGCGATCACCGCCGATCTCGGCGCCCGCAAAATCCGCGAGGAGCTGGATGCCCTGCAGGTGCTCGGCGTCGACCCGGTCAAGAACCTGGTGGTGCCGCGCTTCCTGGCGCTGATGATCGTCACCGCCCTACTCGACCTCTTCGCGATCGTCATGGGCCTGACCGCCGGCATCGCCGCCGAGCTGCTCTACCACCAGCCGCTCGGTGGCTTCTTCGCCACGCTCTTCACCAACGCCACCACCATCGATCTCTTGGCCTCTGTTCTGATGTGCACGGTATTCGGGGCGATCGTCGCCGTCGTCTGCTCCTACAAGGGGATGTCGGCGTCGGGTGGGGCCGCCGGGGTCGGTCGAGCTGTCAACCAAGCGGTGGTGATCGCCCTTACCGCGGTCTTCTTCTTCCAGTTCGTCCTCAGCTCGGTCATCCTCGCCACCAACCCCGAACTGCAGGCGGTCCGATGATCGGCTGGCTCGACACTCCGCGCAGCTGGCTCGATTCCTTCGGCGAGATCGGCCGCTTCGGCCTCCGGGTCGCCGGGCAGGTCTACTCGGGCCGGGCGTTCAAGTTCTTCGGCGAGAGCCTGCGCCAGGCGGGCATCCTCATCTTCGGCTCGGCCCTGATCATCTGGGCGTTCGTCTTCATCCTCGGCCTCCAGTGCGGCCTCCAGGCGGCTTACTTCAACCGCTCGATCGGCGCCCCGTCGCTGGCCGGCGTGTTCTCGGCCTACTGCGACCTGCGAGAGGGGTTGCCATACGCGTTCGGCTACATCCTCGCGGCCAAGGTCGGGACGGGCATCGTCGCCGAGATTGGGGCGATGCGGATCTCCGACGAGATCGACGCGCTGGAAGTGATGGGGATTCAGCCGATCACCTTCCTCTGCGCGACTCGCCTGCTGGGGGCCTGGATCGCGATCCCGTTCCTCTACCTGGTCGGGATCGGGCTGATCTACGCCGCCAGCTACCTCTCGGTCGTGCAGCAGGTCGGCGACGTCTCCTCGGGCGGCTACCTGCTGATCTTCTGGATGTACCAGAGTCCTCCAGACCTGATCTTCAGCCTGATCAAGGGCCTGGTGATGGCGACCGTGATCGTGCTGGTCGGCTGCTACTACGGCTACACCGCCTCCGGCGGCCCCGTCGGCGTCGGCACCGCCACCGCCAAGTCGATGGTCTTCAACATCGTCGCCGTCCACATCCTCGGCATGCTCGGCACCGTCATCTTCTGGGGCGCCAACCCAAGAGCCCCGATCGGCGGCTGACTCAGCCTTTGACGAGGATCGTGCCGAGGACGGTAGGGAAACCGAGCATGAGTCCGATCAAGATCCGGTCTAGCTTCGTTCTCAGGGCGACGATGTCGCCTTCGATGCGGTCGAAGCGCTTGCCCGTTTCCACTCGCCCCTCGGTAATCCGCCTGTTGACTTCGTCAAAACGCTGATCGACCCGTTCAAACCGTCGATCCACTTCGTCGAAGCGTCGATCGACATGCCCGAATCGTTCGTCAATTCGCTCGAGCCGCTCTTCCAGTTTGCCGTCGCTCCAAGTCATCGTCTCCATGCTTGCACCCTAGCGATCGAAATGCAACCTTTTGTCGTAGAAAGAAAATTCTTTGAAAATCTTCTGTGACAGAAGTGAGACTTTTGCTGCCCCGATCGGCGGCTAGCCGCCTTTGGCGAGGATCGTCGCGATCAGGCCGAGCATCGCGGCAAGCAAGGTGTAGTTGCCTCGTTGAACGGTGGCGTGAAGGGAGGCCATCTCCTGCCTCGCGGCCCTCGTTTCGGTAGCCAGATCATCGAAGCGGCGGTTCGTCTCTTCTCTTCCCTCGGTGATTCGACGATTGACCTCGTCAAACCGTTCGTCTACTCGGCGGAAGCGCCCATCGATCTGGTCGAACTGCTGCTCGCGTTTGTCATCCGTCCCGGCCACGATCTCCATGCTTGCACCCTAGCGATCGAAATGCAACCTTTTGTCGTAGAAAGAAATTTCTTTGAAGAACCTTTGTGACAGAAGTGAGACTTGTGCCGCTAGCGGTGCTTGCGGAAGGTCTCTTCGACCCAGCGGTAGCCGGGGCGGCCGCTGAGTTCTGCACGGAAGCTGTCGAAGGCGGGGGGCCGGGGGAGGTCGGGGGAGAGGGGCCCCTCGGGCGGGACGACCACGGGGTAGAAGAGCGAGGCGGCCGTGACGTCGGCGACGCTGAGCTGGTCGCCGACGAGGAACTCGCCGTCGCCCTCGGCTAGCTCGGACTCGAGCTTGTCGAGCGCCGCGACGATCGCCTCGCGCGCCCGTTCCGCGTCCTCGTCGCTGTTCGCCCCCCAGCGCATGCTGGTGTAAGCGCGGGCGTAGGCGCCGACTACGGGTTTGGCCTTGCCCAGCGGCCCCGGCACGCTTTCGGCGGCGATCTCGGCGAAGAGCTCAGGCTCCTGGATCAGGTCGTGGAAGGGGAGCAGGCGGGCATGCGGCCCGAGGTTCTCGTCGAACCAGTCCTCCAGCTCCAGGGCGCGCTCGCGCTCGTCCGGCTTCGCTGGGTAGAGCGGGCGGTCAGGGTGCTTCGCCTCGAGGGCGGCGACGATCGCGGTCGAGTCGCCGATCGCCCGGCCGTCCATCAGCAACACCGGGAGGGTCGGCTGCGCGCCGCGGGTGAGGAAGAGCGAGATCGGTATATGCGCTCCCGGCAGCACCGTCCGGCGGGTGTGGTCGATCTCCTTGTAATCGAGCGCCCAGCGGGCCTTCTCGCTGAAGTGCGAAATGTCGATCTGCCAGAGGACCGGCTTCTGGTCGGATTGCGCTGCCATCGTTCGCCTGCCAGCATAAGCCTGTGGCGCGCCTGAGCGATGAGGAGATAGAGGAGAAGCTGGCGGGGCTCTCCGGCTGGGAGCGCTCCGACGAGGCGATCGAGAAGATCTTTAAGCGCGACGACTTCGTCGGCTCGGTCGAGTTCGTCTCCAGCCTGGTCGAGCCGGCGGAGGGGATGAACCATCACCCGGACTTGGCGATCTCGTGGGACACGGTGACGGTGACGATCTCGACCCACTCCGAAGGCGGTCTCACCGCCGCCGACTTCGAGCTGGCTGCGAAGATCGACGCCCTGGCGTAGCGGTCCGGCGTGGCGAAGCGGAAGAAGCAGCGGCGGCCGCGCGAGAAGGCGCCGACCGTCGACTACACCGACCCCGAGGGGAGCGTCCTCACCCTGCGCCAGACGCTCAGCCCCGCGACGATCGCCAAGGTGGGGGAAGGGCTGGCGAGCGCGGCGGCCTCGCAGGACGACGCTTGGCGGCGACGCTCGGAGCTGCTGTTCGAGCGCCTGGCGGTGCGCTGGGAGATCGCCGGACTGCCGCTGGACGACCAGAAGATGCTGCTTGGTCGCTACCGGATGGCCGATGCCGATACCCAGCGCTGGGTGCGGCAGACGATCGCCGAGCACCTCGAGCAGCACATCCCCGAGCTGGCAGGCTGAGGTGACCGACGAGCTCCGCATCAACCGGGGGCTCTCGCTGCCGCTGGCGGAGATCGAGCTGCGCACCAGCCGCTCCTCCGGTCCCGGCGGCCAGCACGCCAACGTCACCGCCTCCCGGGTCGAAGCGGTCTTCGACGTCGAGCGCTCGCAGGCTCTCGAAGAGCAGCAGCGGGCAAGGCTGCTGGAGCGGCTCGGCCCGGTCGTCACCGCCGTCGCCCAGGACGCGCGGGGGCAGGCGCGCAACCGGGAGCTGGCGCTGCAGCGGCTGGCGCAGAAGCTCGCCGGTGGCCTGCGGGTGCAGCGCAAGCGGCGGCCGACCCGGCCGACGCGCGCATCGAAGGAGCGCCGGCTCGAGCAGAAGCGCCGGGCTGGCGCGCGCAAGCAAAACCGCCGCCGGCCAGCTACCGACGAGTAGCCTGTCGAAAAAGGAGGAGGAGAGACATGCTCGGACAGAACAAAGTCACCAGCGGGTTCGCCGTCAACGACATGAACGCGGCGAAGGAGTTCTACGAAGGGACGCTTGGGCTGAGCGTCGAGGTCCTCGACGAAGAGTTCGGGGTGACGCGGCTGCAACTGGCGGACGGGGGCGCGATCCTCATGTACCTCAGCGCCGACATGACCCCCGCCAGCTACACGATGCTCAACTTCGAAGTCGACGACATCGACGCGGCGGTGGACGAGCTCGTCTCGCGCGGCGTCAGTATCGAGCGCTACGACGGCTTCGAGCAGGATGAGAAGGGCATCATGCGCGGCCCCGGCCCGCAGATCGCCTGGTTCAAGGACCCGTCAGGGAACGTTCTCTCGGTGCTGCAACAGCCGTAAGCTCGCGCACCGTACCCTTGCCGTTGACCTGTACGACCGGCAGGTCTCCCGGCCACATCGCCAGGGTGGCGGCGAGGCCGGTGAGGAGGAGGCCGGCGGAGACGTAGGTGCCGGCTTCGATCGCGTAGCTGGAGTCGAGGCCGCTCACCCTGACGATCAAGGCGATCAGTCCCGCCGCCCACAACAGCGCTGCCGCTAACAACCGCGCCCGGAAGTAGCGCTTCAGCGCCAACTGCCGGGAGCGACCGAAGACGAGCGGCAGCGTGATCAGGATCAGCGCCGGCCCGACGAGGAACCCGGGGTCGATCTTGACCGTCTCCAGCGAGTTGGCGGCGAGGTCGAAGAGGGCCGATCGCCCCCACCAGGTGAAGGTGGCGCCGAGCAGTCCGACCAGCAGCAGGGCCGCGCAGAGGCAGGCGACATCGCTTGCCAGGCGCATGCGCCGGTTCGGCACGTACGCCTCGCGTAGCTGTCCTCCTTGTGGCGTCGCCGCGTCCATGCAAGGAAGCCTCCCCTGCCGCCGCGTCTTCAGCATCGGCGGGCCGCCGCCGAATTACCCGCGGGAACTACGGAGCCGGCAGATCCTCGGGCTGGGGTATCTCTTGCGGCGGGCGACCCTCGCCGCCTTCATCCCAGCTGCCCCAGGCGCGGCCATCGCGGCCTTTGTGTTCGCCGGAGCCGCCGATCGCAAGCAGCACGGTTGGAGCGTCTGAGCGGTTGACGATTTGCCGCCGCACCTCCGGCCCAACGCGCGCCAGCTCACCCTGTCCGAGCACCCGCTCCTCGTCCTCGAAAACCAGCGTCAGCTCCCCTTCTAGCACTAGGTAGACCTCCTCCTGGCGCTCATGGCGGTGCACACGCCCCCGCTGCCGCGGTCGCAGCGTGACCAGGTTGAGGCCGAAACTGCTGACCTCGAGCTCACGGCGGAGCAGCTGGAACTGCTCCCCGGGTTCGAGCTTCGTGTAGCTGACTCCGTCGGGCATCGGCCGTATCTTAGGTGCGAGAGGGATCGCCGCCGAGCTCCCTCGCCACCGCCTCGCGGCGGTAGTCGAAGATTTGCTTCAGGTCGCGCCGTACAAGCAGTCGGTTCGCGAGTTCGCCCAGCGGCCCGAAGGGGATCGAGTAGCGCACTCGGTCGTGGATGATCGTCGCCCTCGGGCCGTCATTCTCGAATTCGTGCGTGTGCTCCCAAAGCGCATACGGTCCCTGCACTTGCACGTCCACGAACCGCCGCGGCGGCTCCCAGACCGCGATCCGCGTCCGCCATCTGACCGGCACCCGATGCAGCCGCAGCCGGTACTCGATCAGCGTTCCAACTCCCATCTCGATTGGACCTGGCGTCGTCACCTCGAAGCCGAGCAACGGCGGCGTGATCCGCTCCAGGTTGTGGGCGTCGCCGTAGAAGGCAAAGGCCTGGTCGATCGGCAGCTCGATGCGCTGGCTACGTTCGAGGAGGTGGATGCGTGATCTCACTTCACGACTTCCATCCATGAGGCTCTGTCTTTGGGAACGACGATCTCGCCGAAGCCGTCTCGTAATAGGGGTTGCCTTTCAGCTTTTTCTTCTCAGGAGTCCAGCGGATCCCGCAGACCGATGTGTTCAGCGCTGGGACTTCTCAAGAACGAGGTCAAGCGGCCTCAGGATGGGCGCGGGTGGTTTCGAACCACCGACCTCTCGCGTGTGAAGCGAGCGCTCTCCCACTGAGCTACGCGCCCGGGAGGGGAGCCATCATACGACTGCGGGGGCGATTTCTCCGGAGGGTGCGGGAGGCTCCTGGGGCTCCTCGTCGACGGCATCTTTGCGCAGGGCCATGGCGACGAAGGGGTAGACGAGGGTCGAGAGCATCGCGGCGCCGACGAGGCCGGCGGCGGTGGAAGGGCGCATCTTGCCGCCGTCGATCGCGATGGTGGTGATCGCGACCACGAGGGGGAGCTCGGTGGCGCTGTAGAAGGCGAGTGCGGCGCGGTCGCGGAGGGCGAGGACGTTGCGGTAGAGGAGGAATGCCGGGACGCCGCGGACGACGAGGAAGAGGACGAAGAACATCGCCAGCTTGCCGAGGGCGGCGGCGGAGCCGAGGGCGGCGAGGTCGAACTCGATGCCGCTGGTGACGAAGAAGAAGGGGACGAAGAAGCCGAAGCCGACCGCCGTCAGCTTCGACTCGAAGACCGCCAGCTCGTGGCCCTTCAGCGCCGTGCGGGTGATCAGGCCGGCGACGAAGCCGCCGAGGAGGACGTCGAGGCCGAGGTTGCTGGCGAGGAGGACGAGGCCGAAGACGAGGACCACGGTCACCCGCACCGCCAGCTGGCTGCTCGCCTCGAAGGTCCGTTCCAGCGCCGGCCAGCCCCGCCAGGCGAGCCGCACCGAGAGCAGCGCGACGGCGAGGGCGAGGGCGACGAAGGCGATCAGGATCGCGCCCTCCCGCAGCGGGCTCTCGGTCGAGAAGAAGAGCGTCACCAGCAGGATCGGCCCGAACTCGCCCGCCCCACCGGCCGCCAGCAGGTAGGTGCCGAAGCGGGTCTTCAGCTCGCCGTTGTCGCGGAGGATCGGGATCAGGGTGCCGATCGCCGTCGTCGCCATCGCCGCCCCCGTGTAGAGGAAGGAGACGATGATCCCGAGCCCGGCGAGGATGCCGCCGATCCCGAAGGCGAGCCCGACCGAGAGCAGCCAGCCCCAGGCACCGAGCTCCAGTGGCGCACCTTTGATCCGCTGGAAGTCGATCTCGTAGCCGGCGAAGAAGAAGAGCATCCCCAGCCCGAGGTTGGAGAAGAATTCGATGAAGTCGCCGCTGTGGGCGAAGCCGAAGACGTGGGGCCCGATCAGGATCCCGGCCATCAGCTCGAGCACCACCACCGGCGGCGCGAAGCGCTTGGGGACGATGGCGACGGTGACCGCCGCCAGGGCCGCCACCAGGACGATCGCGAAGAAGGAGCCGGTGTCTACTTGGGTCGCGGCGATGGGCAGGGCGGTCAAGGCGCTCCCATCCTACGGCCGCCCCGGTAGGATCACCAGTGGACCGTGCTAGGCGGGGAATCAGCGGTGCCTTGTAACCCGAAATCCGCTTAGCGGGGCCGACTACCGTTCCGAGGAGCTGGCCGTCGGGGTCAGTGCGTCGCGGCGGCGTTGACGGCCGGGTCCTGCGCGACGTGGGCACGCGAATCAGGTCAGGTCCGGAAGGAAGCAGCCTTAAGCGGATGCCGCGGGTGCCGCAGGAGAGCCCGGCTCGAGCCTAAAACGACGGACACGCCCGGTGACCTCGCTTCGAAGGGCGGGTGCACGGTCCATATTTCGCTGGTGAAGACGCACTTGTTCCCGGTATGCGGGAAGAAGTGCGTTCTCGTCAGTCGATCAGGCGCTTGTACATCTGGTGGATCGCGAAGCGCCAGGTGAGGATCGCGAAGCCGACGAGGAAGGCGAAGCGGGCGATGTCGGCCCACTCGAAGCCGAAGGCGCCGCCGCGGACCAGTTCGACCAGCTGGTGCAGGGGGTTGAGCTGGGCGGCGATCTGGAAGCCCTCGGGCAGGCCTTCGATTGGAAAGAAGGTGCCGGCGACGAGGAACAGCGGCGTCACGAACAGCGCGGTCACGTAGTTGAACTGGTCGATCTTGGCGACGGTCGCCGCCATCGTCACCCCGAAGCCGGCGAAGCCCAGTGCGGTGACGAAGCAGAAGATCGGCACCAGCAGCATTCCCGGCGCTGGCGGCAGGCCGAAGGCGATCGTGACCAGCAGCGGGACGCAGCCGTAGGTGCCGGAGCGCAGTGCGATCCAGAGCATCTCGGCGCTGACCAGCTCCTCGACGTCGACCGGTGCGGCGAGGATCGCGTCGTAGGTGTTCTGGAAGCGGTGCTTGACGAAGGTGCCGAACATCGCCGGCAGGGCCGAGGAGAAGATCACCGCCGTCGCCACCATCCCGGTGCCGACAAACTGGATGTAGGGGATGCCGTTGACTTCGTCGACCAGCGTGGCGCTGAGGCCGAGGCCAAAGGCGAGCAGGTAGACGAGCGGTTCCAGCACGCTGGAGAAAGTCGTCCCCTTCCAGTAGGTGCGGAAGTTGGCGAGCTCGCGGCTCATCACCCCGGCGATCGCGGTCGGTTCGAGTCGCTTCATCTGGCGTTCCTCGGCGGGTTGCACCGCCTGCGTCGTCGCCTCCATCACTCCGCCTCCTCGCCGGTGAGCAACACGAAGACGTCCTCGAGCGAGGCGGCGCGGGTGACCGCGTCATCGGGGATGGCGCCGTTCTCGGCTCGCTCGGAGCCGACGATCGCGATCGCCGGTCCGGCCGGGCGCACAGACAGGCCCTGGGATTCGGCCTCGGCCCGGGTCTCGGCGAGGCGTTCGGGCGGGCCGTAGACCTCGGCGGTGAAACGCCCGGCGTGCTCGTCGATCAGCTCGACCGGGCGGCCGCGACTGATCACCTTGCCCTGGTGCATCACCGCCACCTCGTCGGCCAGCCGCTCGGCCTCCTCGATGTAGTGGGTCGACATCAGGATCGTCGTCCCGCGCGCTTTCAGCTCCCCGATCAGCGTCCACAGCTCGGTGCGGATCTGCGGGTCGAGGCCGACGGTTGGCTCGTCGAGGAGGACGAGGCGTGGCTCGTGGACGAGGCCGCGGGCGAGCAGCAGCCGCCGCCGCATGCCGCCGGAGAGCTGGTCGACCGCGTCGTGACGGCGCTCTTTCAGGCGGGCGATGGCGAGCGCTTTTTCGACCGCGGCGCCGACGTCCGGCACCCGGTAGAGGCGGGCGAAGATCGCCAGGTTGTCCTCGACGGTGACGTCGACGTCGAGGTTGTCGAGCTGGGGGACGACGCCCATCTTGCCGCGCGCCGTCTTCGCTTCGCCCGGCAGCTCGTGGCCGAGCACGCGCAGCTCGCCGGAGTCGGCGATCGCCTGGCCGGTCAGCAGCCGCATCGTCGTCGACTTGCCGGCGCCGTTGGGGCCGAGCAGGCCGAGGCAGATGCCCTCCGGCACCTCCAGGTTGAGACCGTCGACCGCCGTGATCGGCCCGAACGTCTTGACCGCGTTCCTGAGCTCAATTGCTGCCATGTCACCCGATGGTGTCACGGCCGGACCTTTTCTTCTGTGACGGTCTTCTGCACGGTCGGTCGTGCGAGACTGCGGCGCGATGTTGGACGAGCGCTGGATCCGGTCGCTGCACGTGGAGTCGATGCGCCGCGCCGATCTGCACGAGGAGCGTGAGCCGCACGTCCTCTTCCAGGCCTCGACGATCGGGGCGCTGCTCGACGGCGCCTTCGACGGCGACCTCAGCTTCGGCGAGCTGGCCGAGCACGGCGACCTCGGGCTGGGGACGCTCAACCACCTCGACGGCGAGATGATCGCAATCGACGGCGAGTTCTTCCGCGCCGACGTCGACGGCAGCGCGACGCGGATCGCTCTGGAGGAGCGGACGCCGTTCGCGGTCGTCACCTCGTTCGAGCCGACCGTGGACGAGCGGCTGCCCGAGGAGGAGCTCGCGCACGAAGAGCTGCTGGAGCGGCTCGACGTGCTCGTCCCCGACGGCGCCTCCTCCTGCGCGATCCGCCTCGACGGATGCTTCGAGCTCGTTCGCGCCCGCTCGGTCCCCCGTCAGGAACCGCCCTACCGACCGCTGACCCAGGTGGTCGCCGAGCAGCACGTCTTCGAGCTGGGCGACGTCGAGGGGACGATGCTCGGCTTCCGCTTCCCTACCTACGTCGAGGGGATCGAGGTGGCCGGCTACCACCTGCACTTCATCAGCGCCGACCGCACTCGCGGCGGCCACGTCCTCGACTCCCGCTCGCGCGGCCTGCGGGCCCGCCTCGATCCCTCCAACGACCTCCACGTCGAGCTGCCCCCGCGGGTCGACCTCGAGGACCCGCAGCTCGCGGCCCAGACCCACGCCGCCGTAGAGCTGGTCGAGCGCGCCGGCTAGCAGCGGCGGTAAACGCGCCAGCTCTCGTTGCGGGCGACTTCGACGAATCCCTTCGGCGCCTTCAGCGACGAGAAGCGCGTCGGGTCATTGGGGTCGAGGATGAAGTTATGGATGACGAAGGGGCTGGCGGGCGCGACGAAGTAGCCGCGACGGGGGATGCCTTCCTCGCTGGCGCTGATGATCTGGGTGGGCTCGATGTCGAGGCCGAATGCGAGGCGGGGGATGGCGCGGTGGTTGGGGACGGCGATCTTGCCGCAGAGGGGGTCGAAGGCACCGGCGTCGACGAGGTCGGTGAGGTCCTGCTCGATGCGGCCCTGGTTGGTGAGGTCGGAGTCGACGGTGGAGTCGAGGTCCCACTGGTTGGGGAGCCAGAGGACGAACATGAGGAGGACGAGGCCGGCGAACACCTGCCAGCGGCGGCGCCAGGGGTGGTCGGGCTCGAGCAGGCGCCAGCCGAGCAGTCCGACAGCGACGAAGATCGAGAGGATCGCCGCGGCGAGCATCGTGTAGCGGGCGATGATCGCCAGGCCGGCCGCGCCGAGGAAGGCGAAGGCGGCGAGGGCGAGGACGGCGGCGGCGATGCCGAGGGCGGAGCGGCGCCGCAGGAAGGCCCAGCCGAGGACGACGCCGCCGAGGGCGCCGATCATCCCCGGCCACTGCAGCACTTCGCCGAGCGCGCGGGGGCCGTAGATGACGAGGTCGACCGGGCCGGTCTTGCGGTCGAGGGTTTCGACGGTCGATTGGGTGCCGGTGAGCGAGTAGAGCGCTTCGCCGGTGGTGATCGCGTCGAAGAGGATCCACAAGATCGGCGCGGCCAAGGTCAGTGCTACAAGCGTGAGAGGTGGGGGTGAGAATGCATCCCTCGCTCGGACAAAAGCCGGCCTAATTAGGCCGGCTTTTTGAGTATCCGCCCGCTCGAGGGATGCATTCTCGCCCTCCTCGGAACGGCGGAGTCGCTCAGGGTCGAGCGAGAGGTAGAGCAGATACGCAAGCGAGAAACCCCATGCCTCGGGGCGGAGGAGGCCAGCTAAGGCGAAAAGAGCAAGTACGGGCCAGCCGGCGCGGGGGCGCTTGGCCTCGATGGTTAGGGCTCCTAGGCAGAGGGCGATGTAGGGGAGGTCTACGTAGGCGCGGAGGCCGTTGGAGAGGAAGGGGGCGCGGGTGAGGACGATTGCGGCGGCGACGATGCCGATCCAGCGGTCGAACCAGATCGTCCCCAGCCGGTAGACGAGGTATCCGCAGAGCGCCAGCGAGACGTAGGCGACGATCATCGTCACCGTGATCGCGCCGTCGCCGATCGGCGTCGTCACCAGGCCGAGCAGGTCGGCCAGCGGGTGCGGGGTCGGCGGCAGCGCCGCGCCGTAGTCGGGGCTCACCCCGTGCGCCAGTTCCCGCCCCCAGACCAGCGCGTAGATCGTGTCGTAGTTGGGGAAGCCGACCGGGAAGACGAGCAGCAGCGCCGCCGAGATCCCAGCGACCCAGGCGGCGGGCGTCAGCCAGTTGCGGGCCCCCTTCGGCACGCGGGCACGGTATCGGTGCCGCCCCCGGAGCGGCCCGGTGCCCATAGATACACTCGCTCGACAGCCGATGAGCGAGTCGACTTCCCTCTACCGCCGCCACCGCCCGGGGTCCTTCGACGAGGTCGTGGGCCAGACCCACGTCGTCCGCACCTTGCGCAACGCGGTCGAGCAGGGCAAGGTCCACCACGCCTACCTCTTCGTCGGCTCGCGCGGCACCGGCAAGACCTCGATGGCGAAGATCCTCGCCCGCTCGCTCAACTGCGAGCGCGGCGGCCCGACCGTCAACCCCTGCGCCGAATGCGAGTCCTGCGTGACGATCGCCGCCGGCACCTCGGTCGACGTAATCGAGATGGACGCCGCCTCGAACCGCTCGGTCGACGACGTCCGCGACCTGCGCGAGCGGGTCGCCTACGCGCCCGCCGGCGGCCACTGGAAGGTCTACATCCTCGACGAGGCGCACATGCTGACCAAAGAGGCCTGGAACGCCTTCCTGAAGACGCTCGAGGAGCCGCCGCCGAACACCGTCTTCGTCCTCGCCACCACCGAGTCGCACAAGGTGATGGCGACGATCGCCGACCGCTGCCAGCGCTTCGACTTCCAGCGGCCCTCGCTGGAGCAGATCTCGGAGGTGCTGAACCGGGTCGCCGCGGCGGAGTCGATCGAGGTCGACGAGGGGGCGGCGGCGATGATCGCCCGCTCCGCCCAGGGCAGCTTCCGCGACGCACTGGGGACGCTCGACCAGCTGGTCGCCTTCGGCGGCGAGCACGTCGAGCTGAAAGACGTGCTGGAGATGCTCGGCGCCGCCGACGCCGACCTGCTCTTCGAAGCGGTCGACGCGGTGGTCGCCGAAGACCCCAAAGGAGTCCTCCTGGGAGTCGAGAAGATGGCCCGATCCGGCCGCGATCCCTCCCAGTTCTCCCGCGACCTCCTCGCCCACCTCCGCCACCTCCTGATCACCCAGACGACCGGTGAAGTGCCCACGACCTTTGTAGTAACCGCCACCGACACGGCCCGCATGCAGGCCCAGGCGAGCGCGATCAAGCCGGCCAACCTGATCCGAACCATCGACGAGCTGGCCGACGCGCTCACCGCCGTGCGCGAGGGCGACGACGCGCGAATGGCAGTGGAGATAGCTCTACTTAAGGCCGCTCGGCCCGATCTCGACCCGGACACCGCCGGACTCTTGAGACGGATCGAGAGGCTGGAGAACGGGGGCGCCAGGGCCGCGGGTCCTGCCGCCGCAGGGGACCCACCGCCCCCTGCAACTGCGCAGGGGGCGGTCCCCCCTACGACGTCACCCACGGCAACTGCCCCGCCGCAGGACGACGATCCTCCAGCCGCTGAAGAGGAAGAGGCAGAAGCGCCTGAGCCTGAGCCGTCCAACCCTGTGGCCTCACCGGCGGGTGGCACGGTAGGGGGGACCCCCCCTGAGGAAGCTTTAGCTACCGGAAGGGGTGGTGGGTCCCCTGCAGCGGTAGGACCCGCCGGCCAGGAACCATCGTCTGCCAGCCCAGACGACCTCAGCCTCGAGGAGATCCAGCAGGTATGGCCCGCTGTTCTCCAGAAGCTGAGTGAGACCGCACCTGCTTTGGCAGCCACCTTCGAAGGCACGCGGCCGGTTAGCTTCGGCGAGGACGGCCTGCAGGTCGGGTTCCCCGCCGAGATGACCTTCAACAAGAAGAAGGCCGACAGCCCTGAGCGGCGGGACACCTTGGCGGCAGCTTTTGCGGCCGTCACCGGGGTGGGCCTGCGGCCGACCTACGTCATGCTGGAGGGCGAGGCGCCGCCGGATACGCCGGCGCCGGGCAGCGAGGACGTCGACGAGGACGAGCTGCTGGAACGGCTGAAGAGCGAGTTCAACGCGGAGGAGGTCAGTTAGTGGCGCGAGGAGGCGGACCCGGAGGCTTCGACATCCAGGGCCTGATGAAACAGGCGCAGCAGATGCAGGCCGACATGATGGCGGCGCAGGAGAAACTGAAAGACGAGGTCGTCGAGGCGAGCGCCGGCGGCGGCATGGTCAAGGTGAAGATGGGCGGCGACCTGACCCTGCGGGAGATCGTCATCGACCCCGAGGCGATCGACCCCGAGGAGGCGGAGATGCTCCAGGAGATGGTCCATGCGGCCGTCAACGAGGGGCTGCGCGCCGCCCAGGAGCTGGCCAGCTCGAAGATGGGCGGCATCGCCGGCGACGACCTCGGTGGCCTTGGGGGCATGCTCGGTTGAGCGAAGGTCCGGCACCGCTCGCGCGCCTCGTCGCCGAGCTTTCGCGCCTGCCGGGGATCGGCCGGCGCACGGCTGAGCGCCTCGCCTTCCATCTGCTGCGCGCGCCCGACGAAGAGGCTTTTGCTCTCGGCGACGCGATTCGCGAAGTGAAGGAGAAGGTCGGCCTCTGCGAAGAGTGCTTCAACCTCGCCGAGGGCCCCCTCTGCCGGATCTGCGCCGACCAGAACCGCGACCGGGCGACCATCTGCGTGGTCGAGGAGCCCGCCGACGTGATCCCGATCGAGCGCACCCACGAATACCGGGGCCTCTACCACGTGCTCGGGGGAGCCCTGTCGCCGATCGACGGCGTCGACGCTGAAGACCTGAAGATCGGCGAGCTGCGGCGACGGGTCGAGCGGGGCGGCATCAACGAGGTGGTGCTGGCGACCAACCCCACCACCACCGGCGAGGCGACCGCGCTCCACATCGCCGACATGCTGCGCGGTCAGGTGACGGTGACGCGGCTGGCCAGCGGGCTGCCGGTCGGGGCCGACCTTGAGCACGCCGACGAGGTCACCCTCGGCAAGGCGCTGGCCGGGCGAAGAAGCCTGGAATAAGCGGCACCGGATTTTCGTCCTGGACGATCGTCAATCCGCAATTAGCGGGGTTTTGAAGATCGTGCGTCCGCCGCTTTCGCGAAGGTCCGCCCGTGGCAGACCAGTCGAAAGCCGAGCCGGGCGCAAACGGCGGCTCACCCGCGGGCCGGATTGCCCTCAAGGTGTCTGAGCTTCACGCCGATCTCCTTAACAGCTTGCACGAGGAGATTGGAACCAATGGAGGCGACTTCGCCGGCGCGGCGCAGCGGCTGGCTGCCGAGTTTGGATCGGTGACCGCTACTGCGGTCGAAGCTGCTGCCGGGGGGCCCCAAGGGGATGCCCGCCGGAGCAACAGCGGGGAGGCTCCGGAGGGCATCCCCTTGGGGCCATCCAACGGTGGGGGCCCCGTCGAGGTTCCGGAGCAGGCGGAAGAACTGCCAAGTCTTTATCGGCCGGGTCATATGCGGCGGCGGCTGGAACAGTTGTTGGAGACGAACCGGCGGTATGGGCATCCGTTCGGCCTCGCCGTATTCGATGCCTCGGGTCCCGGCACTCGCCCTGGTGATGTCGCCGGCGGGCAGGAGACGGTGCTCTCGATCGTCGGGGCGGCGCTGCGGGACAGCATCCGGATCGTCGACGAAGCCTTCCGCCTCGAAGAGCAGGCGATTGCCGTCCTCGCCCCGAACATCGGCACGGTCGAAGGGGTGCAGATGTGCGAGCGGCTGCTCGGGCAGCTCGACGAGCTCGAGCGGGCGGGGGGGCTGCGGATCTCCATCTCCGCCGGCGTCGTCGCCTGTCCCGACCACGGTGCAGATGCCGAAGAACTTCTGCACAAAGCTGACGCGGCGATGTGGCGCGCCAAGGCCGTTGGGCAGCCAGTAGGCGTCGGCGCCTTGCAAGATCGCTAACAGTTTCTGCGAAATCTGTCGATAACTGGTGTAAACCCGGGAATCGGGTGGGAGAATCGCCACCGGCCGTCGAAAAGACCGCCACTAAGCCGCACCGATTCGCAAAGACGATGCCAGGAATCCGCACCAACGCCGCCGCCGAAGTCCTCGGAGTGAGCCCCAACACCCTGCGTAGTTGGGAGCGCCGCTACGGCTATCCGAAGCCGAAGCGGACCACCGGCAACCACCGCAACTACGAGCTGGTCGAGCTGCAGGCGCTGCGCGATGCGCTGACCGAGACCGGCAACATCTCTTCGGCGATCGAGCTGGCGCGCCAGCGCCAGGCCGCGCCCGCCAGCGACGGCAGCCTCTTCGCTGCCTTTGAGAGCTTCGACGAGGACGCCGCCGACCGCGCGGTCGAGGAGAGCCTCGCCCTGCGTTCGTTGGAGCGCACCGTCGAGGAGCTGCTGCTGCCGGCGATCGACAAGCTCGCCGCCGACCCCGAAGGGGAGGCCGAGCTCGAGTTCGCCTCGCGCTGGGCGACCGGCTGGCTGCATGGCGCCCGCCGCCTCGCCCACGCCGCCTCGCGGCCGGCCGGGATCCTGCTGCTCGATTCCAGCCAAGGCCAGGGCGCCGAGGAGGTCCACACCCAGGCCCTTGACCTTGCCCTGCGCCGCGCCGGCTTCCGCGTCCTCGTCCTCTCCAACGAGCTTGGCGACGAGCGGCTCGGCCGCGCCCTCGGCGCGCTCGACCCGACCGCGATCGTCCTCTGCGGCCCCGGCGCCGACACTCAGGGTGCCGTCCGCCTCGTCCGCAAGATCCGCGAGCTTGGCTTCGTCGCCCCGCTCTACGGTTTCCGCGCCGACGGCTTGATCGGCGCCGCGGTGCCCGCGGCGGGCAGCGTCCCCAGCGAAGTCACGGGGATGCTCAACTCGGACCTGCGCCGCCGCGCCGCCCAGGCTTTCGCCTAAAAGCGACCGGCACCGGGCTACGCCCGATGCCGGTCACGCGGAGCACAAATCACTTACAGAGAAGCGACTGCCGCCAAGCCGGCTTTTTTGACGACCGACGGCAGCGGCGCGAAGTCGAGCGCGGCACCGTATTTCTGGCCGATCGTCAGGCAGTAGTTGGCGAACTGCTGCAGGAACCCCTTCTGCTTCGCGTCATGCGGGATGATCGCGTAGGTGAAGGTCGAGATCGGGTAAGCGATCGACGCCTTCTTCGGGGGGTTGGTGATGCTGATCGTGTTGCTCGAGCCGAGGCTTTTCACGGTCGAAGCCGCGCTCGAGATGTTGGGGATATTCGGGAGCTCGTAGTTCCCGGCGTTGTTCTGGATCGCGGCGGCGTGGACGCCGGCGGCGATTAGGTAGTAGGCCGAGATGTAGCCGATGGCTCCCGGGGTTTTCGTCACCGTGGCGGTAACGCCCGCGTTGCCTTTGGCGCCGACGCCGGCTTTGAAGCCGACCGTGGTGGCGTACCCGACTTCGCTCTTCCAAGCGGGGCTGATCTTCGACAGGTAATTGGTGAACGCGTAGGTGTCACCGGAGCCGTCGCTGCGGAAGACCGGGGTGATGTTGAGCCCGGGCAGTTTGGCGCCTTTGTTGATCTGCTTGATCTTCGGGTCGTTCCACTTGGTGATCTTGCCGAAGTAGATGCCGGCGAGAACCTTGCCGGTCAGGTTCAGCTTCTTCACTCCCGGGATGTTGAACCCGAGGCCGGTGGCCGAGAGGGCCCAGGGGACCTGGACGCAGCCGTTGCAGGCTGCTGCCTGTTCCGGAGTCAGCGGGGCATCGGAGGCGCCGAAGTCGACCGTCCTAGCGGTGATCTGGGCGATGCCGGTGCCGGAGCCGACAGCGGAGTATTTGACGGGGATGCCTTCTTTGATTTCGAAGTTGCTGATCCAGTTGGCCATCAGCGGAGCGACCAGGGTCGAGCCGGCGCCGGTGACAGCGGCAGAGGCTGCGGCCGCCGTCACCGAGGCCATGACCCCAACCGACGCGACCAACGCGATCAGCAGACTGAGCAACCTAGTGCGTTGCAATGCGGATTCCTTTCCAGGGTGGTTTTGACGGCGCAAGCCTGTCCGGAAAGGATCAAGAAAGTGTGTCAATCCCGTGAAAGGAAGAAGTAACAATTGAGTTACAAGAAGGTGACTATGACGGCATAGCGTGCCGCGGAATATGAGTGCCACCGCGACCGCCGCCGCTCGCGCCTCCCGCGGCACGCGGGTAAGCCCCCTGCGTAAGCGCGCCGACCAGTTCGGCGACCGGGCGATGTTCGGGGTCTGCCTGTTGGCTGCGCTGATCGCCGGGGGCGCCATTTTCCTCGTGGGCTACCAGATCGTCCACGGCGCCCAGCCGGCGATCTCGAAGTTCGGCCTTGCCTTCGTCTACGAAACCACCTGGCAGCCGAACTTCGGCGAATTCGGCGCCGGGGTGCTGCTGTT
>Ga0207656_10000108_pt1 | contig 31286 bp, 20 predicted proteins | sample KBSCornC12_FD_184297 | JGI IMG/M metagenome (GOLD analysis project Ga0207656, IMG submission 184297) | Corn rhizosphere microbial communities from Kellogg Biological Station, Michigan, USA - KBS Corn C1-2 (SPAdes) (version 2) | ecosystem: Host-associated > Plants > Roots > Rhizosphere > Soil ...
AAACATTCAGTTCAAATTCATCATAGATGGTTTTGTCTCCGAGGTCATCATAAAATTTTCCTGATCCGTATTTTACATTGAATAATGAGCGGTCGATATTCAACTTTGATTCTGCCCTGTAATTTTTTCCGTCGGGTGTGACGATGGCCACAAATTCAATCGGCTGTGTAATGCCTTTGATGGTCAGGTTCGCTTTTATAGTATACGCGTTGTTTGCTCCAGGTTTTGCTTCAAGGATGATTAAGGTAGCTACTGGATAAGTTTCAACTCCGAAGAAGTCATCTGATTTCAAATGCTTTTCAAGTTTGCCGGCATAGTCACCATTTAAATCTGTGTCCTTGATTGTATTCATATCAATCGTAAAAGAGCCTCCTACCAAAATGCCTTTTTGCATTTGTAAGGTGCCCTCCTTTATGGAAATAGTGCCATGATGCTCGCCGGTTACTTTTTTGCCGGTCCATTTTATGATTGAAGCGGAAGTATTGACTTTGACATAATCGGGTCCTGGATTGGCAGCTATTGCAGCTGAAAACGATCCGAGGATAATAAGGAGAGAGAAAAGAGTTTTAGACATTTAAAAGAGGTTGTTTATTAATACCCCACCCAACAGCAATAACGAGTCAAGGTTTAGAGATGGCTAGCTTTTGGGGCGGTTTTGGGGACCAAAGGGCATTTTTAAACGCTGAATAGTAGGAAGCAAGAAGCAACGGAGCAACGGAGCAAGGGAGCAAGGGAGCAACGGAGCAACGGATTAATGGATCAACGGAGCAACGGATTAATGGATCAACGGAGCAACGGATTCACAGAGCAATGGGCACAAATCAGGGCAGTAAAGCAAAATAGTATGGATTCCGGATTCCGGATCACGGGTCACGGGTCACGGGTCACGGGTCACGGGTCACGTTTTTTACTCTAGTCAGTAATACTAAGGCCGTAGGGGAGGCGGGCTTGTGGCTCTCCGGATTGCATGACTTCCCAGATGCGCATCATTTGAGGTAGTTGTGTCTTGGACATCATGGAGGCATCCTGATTGTTCTGGTCCACCAGGTCGGTAATGAACTTTTGTAATGGGGTTTGGAAGACTGGATATTCCTTGACGCGATATTCCGTTATGCCGGCTAAGGTTGCAGCAGATTCGATAGCATCTTCCATCGTGCCTAGTTTGTCCACAAGGTGGAGTTCAACAGCTTTTCTTCCTGACCATATTCTTCCCTGTGCGACTTCATTGACTGCATCACAGGTCATGTGTCTTCCTTCAGCAACTTTGTTGAGGAAAAATTCATAGTAGGCATCTGTTCGCTGCTGCATGTAAGTATTTTCTCTTTCAGTCCAGGGAAACATGATGGTGAAGTCTGAACTGTATGGTCCGGTCCTAACAGTATCGAATTTGACACCAAGTTTTTCATCCAATGCACGTGACGGATTTGGGATAATAGAAAAGACACCAATACTTCCTGTCAATGTGTTTGGTTGCGCAAAAATGCTGTCGGCCATAGCGGACAAATAATATCCACCTGATGCAGCAAGATCGCCCATAGAGACGACGATCTTTTTGCCATCTTTTTTCATCTCGATGAGTTGCCTGTAAATATTCTCCGCACTCAATATGGATCCTCCCGGACTATTGATACGAAGAACAACTGCCTTGACATCATCCTGGCGGCGAATGTCTTTCAGCAACTTGACATAGCGGCCATCATCAATGACGCCATATTCTTTGTGTCCGCTGACGATTTCACCTTCCATGTAGATGACCGCAATTTTATCTTTTGCTTTATAATTGGTTGGTGTTATCGGAGTAGCTGCAGCATATTCATCCATGGACACGTAATGGATGCGATCATTAGGTTTTTTGCCGATTTGTTCATTCATCCAGGATTCACAATCGGCTTTCGCACCTATCTCATCCACCAATTTATATTTCAAAGCATCTTCTGCGCTTTTGATTTTAAATTCCCACGCCATTGCCTTTAATGAATCGACATTGATCTTTCGTGCTGTGGCAATATCATCGAGGTACATCGCATAAGTATCAGCGAGGTATTCGCGGGTTTGTAATTTATTTTCCGGACTCATTTCATTACGACGAAATGGTTCGGTGGCACTTTTGAAATTTCCTGCATAATAAATCTGAATATCCAAGCCGAGTTTATCAATCAAACCTTTAAAGAAAGGAGAGTAACTGGCAAATCCTCTGAAGTCAATAGTGCCGACCGGGTGCAGAGTAATGTGAGTGGCCGGACTGGAGAGATAATAACCTTGTTGCGTATAGTAATCGCCATAGGATGCAATAAACTTATTGGACTCTTTGAATTCTTCAAGCGCATCGAGGATCACTTTTGCTGAACTGCTTCCTAAAGCTGAAGTACCATTTTCAATCAGGATGCCTTTGATCTTATCATCTTCAGCAGCGTGTCTGATCAAACCGGCTATGTCATGCAGACCCGGAACATTATGTTCTTCAAAAGAGAAGGTGGAGCTACTGAGGTTATTGGTCTGTTCAGGAATGTGCTCTGAAAAATCCAGGGAGAGTATGCTTCCTTTTTCAATGACAGTTTTATTGCCAGAACCACCTGCTGAGGAAACTATTGCGGCACCAATTATAGTGACAAACAGGACGAAACCTATAAGGGCCAGGAAAACACCGAGGCAACTGGCAAAAGTGAATTTGATAAAGTCTCTCATGGGATGGACGCTAGATGCTGATTTTGTTGATAGAACCACAAAGGTCATCAATACAAACTAAAAAGGGGAGAAAAGAGGTGCGGGATTGGACTAATAATCAAGGGAATTTATCTAAAAACCTGGGGTTTTGGCTCTACCCTGGTTGTTGGAGATGGTTCGACTACGCTCACCACGGCGGAACTCCAACAACAACAAGATGGAGTTTTTGGAAAATCAGGGTTTGGCGCTTCCGTCGGCGAAAGTGGGGAGCTTCATGTTAAAGGATTCGAGGGTCTCGAGTACTTTTCCGGCGATGAAATAGTCCCGGTACCAGCGCTGGTCAGTGGGGGCTATGATCCAGGGAATATCACTTTCATTGATAGCATATTCATAGCACTTCATGTAATCACTCCAGAGTTCTCGTTCTTTCCAGTCGTCCGCATTGTGCTTCCATTGTTTGCGAGGATCATCGATTCTTTCCTGCAATTTTTCCTTTTGTTTTTCAGGAGAGATGTGCATGTAGAATTTTAAGACGATGGTGTTGTTGTCTTTCACGAGGATCTTTTCCCATTCATTGATGGCGTCCATTCTTGCTTTCACTTTATCATCATCGATCCAATTGTGGACGCGTTGGATGAGGATGTCTTCGTAGTGCGACCGGATAAACACTTTGATCTGTCCTTTCTGTGGTGCCTGGCGATGCACACGCCACAGAAAATCATGTGCGAATTCTTCCTCCGTAGGTTTGCGAAAAGGAAATGCATTGATTCCTGTCGGGGTACAATAGGAGAAAACTTTTCTTGTGGCTCCATCTTTACCGCTGGCATCCATGCCCTGGAAGACAACCAGTAAGCTATGTTTTTTTTCTGCATACATGATGTGTTGCAGATCGCCGATGCGGCGGGCCATGCGCTCGGTCTTACGTTTGAGATCTTCTTTCGTAAATTCTTTTGGCGCCTTTGTAGCGATTTCAGATAAAGTAATCATACTCCCATTTTACCACGACGAACAAGAAAAGCCTGGAGAATAGCTGCAAATCCTTTTTGTTGATCCGCCGTGACGAAATCAATTTGATATTGCAGGCATTTCATTTTTAAGCGCTCATAAAAGCCAGCCATGTGTTCGGTATATGCTTTGCGAACTTCATGCGGTCTCAACTTAATACGTTCATCCGTCTCCATATCAATGAACATATAGGGCCGGTTATCAAAGTTGAATTCCAATTCTTTCTCATGATCCAGCACGTGAAAGAGGACGACTTCATGTTTGTTGTGTTTCAGGTGTTGCAGTGCTCTGAAAATATCTTCCTCAGCCGTATTCTCCAGCATATCGCTGAAGATGATCACCATAGAACGTTTGTGAATACTATCAGCAATCTGATGCAATGCCTGTGCAGCCGATGTAGTTTTATTCAGATGAGGATGTTGAATGAGTTGCTCGAGATAAGTGAGCATCAGGTGATAATGCGTTTGACTGCTCTTACAAGGCGTATGGATTCTTAGCGATTCATCGAAGATGCTGAGTCCGTAGGAATCCCGTTGTTTTCTCAATAGATTCATCAACGATGCTGCAGCGAGAACACTAAACCTCATTTTATTCCAGCCTTCCTCTTGTGCAGTGAGGTAAGGATATTGCATGGAAGAAGATGCATCGATGACGATCTGGCAACGAAGATTTGTTTCCTCTTCAAATTTTTTGGAATAGAGTCGATCAGTGCGAGCGAAGATGCGCCAATCAATATTGCGAGTGGATTCGCCGGGATTGTAGAGACGGTGCTCTGCAAATTCTACAGAGAAACCATGGAAAGGGCTTTTGTGCAAACCGATAATAAATCCTTCCACTACCTGGTTGGCCAGGAGTTCGAGGTTATCAAATTTCCGCAGTTCAAATTGATCGAAATAAGTCATCGGGCCGAAAATAAGGAGGTTATCACCAATAAAAAACCCCAGGTGGTTTGCCTGAGGTCCTTTAACGATTTATTCGTTCGGTATAGTTTAGGAGGCCAGTATGGCTTCCAGTTTGTCGGATAGAACTTTCTTGCTGGTAGCGCCTACTTGTTTGTCCACGATTTGGCCATCCTTGAGGTAGAGTACGGTGGGGATGCTTCTTACATTGTATTTGTAAGAAATTTCGGGATTGTTGTCAACGTTAACTTTGGCGATCAGTGCACGGCCGTCGTATTCTTTGGACATCTCTTCAATATGAGGTCCAATCATGCGACAAGGGCCACACCATTCTGCCCAAAAGTCAACTACGGCGACACCCTGAGTGTCCATTACTTTTTCCTGGAAATTGCTGTCGGTGAGTTCGAATGCCATTTTGATATATATAATTTAAGTTAAAGTAAAAAGATTTGAGAATTATGCAACTTAAACAAACTTTCCGGGGGCAAAGTTGCAAATTTATCGCCTTGTCAGGACCGAATGCAGCGTTTTAAAGAAAATATAACGAAACGAAAGGGGACCTTCCTTTCCCGATCTGAGCCTAAGCTTAGAAGATCAGTCATTTGGATAGGATTGATGATCCTGGCATTGCTGATCGACCGTTTTATTCCAACTCCGGTAGCTGATCTTTTATACTATCGCGGCCTTTTCACTGGATTGCGCCCAGTCTATGATTACATTTTTGGCTATTCTCCAATACCAATGGTTTACCTGGTGGCTGGAGCTATTGTAGTGAGGATAGTGTATTGGATCGGGGACCGTAAAAAGGGATTTCGATATATGGCTATCCGGGCAATCGGTGGAGTGGCTGCCGCTGTTTTCTTTTTCTATGTGCTATGGGCCTTTAATTATCACCAGGTTCCACTTCCGAAACACCTGGGTTATGATTTGAAATCAGTAACCGCTGAAGATATTCAGGTTGAGTTTGACAGAGCATCAGCATCACTTATCACAGCGGCAAATCAACTTCCTCCCGACCTGACGGATGATTTAACATTGCAAAGGAAAGCGGTCAGTGATAATGATCTTCGCGATGACGTGGAAGCTGCATTGAAAACACTTGGACTTCCGCATCTCGGTCGTGTTCGAGTGAGGCAATTATGGCCAAAAGGAACATTGCTTCGTTGGAGTACTGCAGGAATCTACATACCGCAAGTTGGTGAAGGGCACATCGATGAGGGATTATTATCCGTTCAAAAACCATTTACGATGGCGCATGAAATGGCACATGGCTATGGCGTGACAGATGAGGGTGCTTGTAACTTCATTGCGTGGCTGGCTTGTGAACGATCTGAAAATCCATGGATCAGATATAGTGGATCGCTGACGTATTGGAAATATGTGGCTTACGATATGCCTTCTGACAGTGTGAAACAAGTGATGAAAACTTTTCCTGAAGTCGTGGAACGAACGATGACGCTAATACGAGAAAATGATGAAAAATATCCAGACTTATTTCCAAGATATCGGGATGCGATCTATACCTCTTATCTCAAACATCATGGCATAAAAGAAGGACTTCAGAGTTACAATGAAGTGGTCCTGATGGTTCAGCAATACCTCCAGCGCAATTCACTGGGCACCAATGCCAAATAATTTATCGATGTTAAATGAATTTTCCTCCAGCCATGTAACAAGTGAAGTATTCAATTGATCAATAGCAGGTTTTATCTGCCATTTGCTGACATCTCGTGGTTCAACGTAATTGGATATTGATCTAAAACTGAGAAAGGGAATTTTTTTCAAAAGACTGATATAAAAGAAAGGGGCGCCTTCCATGCTTTCAATTTGCGCACTTTTTCCTTTTCGCATTAATTCAATTCTCGATGCATCTCCATGTGAAACGAAAGAAGTCATTCCGGTTGCTGATGGTAAATTGGATTTGATATGATAAGAACATGGCAACAAACCGGCTTGAAATGGAAAAGCATCTGAATCGCTCCAGCCTAGTTGAAAAGGATCGCGTATAATCCCGTTTTGTTCTTCTGCACCGAAGCCGATCAGCATTTCACTGGCTATGGTATAAACCTGGCCCATGGACAATGATGGATCAAATGCGCCACCAATACCAGCTTGTATCCATCCATCCGGATGCCGATGGCTGATGTAATCCATCAACGCATACATCGTCTCCATGATGCCGATGCCGGTGTAAAGAATATCGATGAAGAGTGAATGAATCTGATACGTTTGAAAAGCATGTTGCTGCGCATTCGTTTGCAGAAAATGCATGAAGGGTTCAATTTCGGCAGGGGTAGCGGCAACAATAGCTATCCGGGGATTCACTTTCTTTTTGATTGAGAGAGGGAAGCGCTGAGGCTGCTCCCTAATTTAGAATGGTAACGCCATCCGCCACTGATGGACATATTGTTGAGAATGTTCCAGGACAAACCTGCATGAACCAAAGAAGGTGATGTGCTGACACCCCAGCGAATTGCGAGGCGAGGATGAATCCTGTAATTGAATCCGGCTTTAAATCGGAGATCATGCCGCCAATCTTTTTCTACTTCGAGAGCAAGATTAAGTTTATCGGAAGGCGTATAAAGAAGATCAGCACGAATCATGGAAGGCAGATCAAGCTCAGATTCTACACCCAATGGATTATAAATGTAAGCACCGAGTGAAAGTTGTTTCATCAAAGGTGCATGTAAAGAAACCGCCCATGAAACAGCATATAGATCATCATATTCTTCAGCAGAATTACGGTTGACATCAAAAGTGACACCGGCATTGAATTTGTCAAATAAGCGGCGGGCGTAACTTAAGCTGATGCGTTGTTCTGCATAGCCTTCAATTCCGACGTGTTGAATACCCAGTGCGAGTTGATCTTTCCATGGAAGCTTGATATGAGCAGCGCCTGCAACTTCTGTATAATCACTAAGGCCACTTCGTTTTGATGCACCGACTGTCCAGCCTCCGTAATCACGTTCTGCCAGCAAAGCAGGAAGGACAATAGCAGCTTCTGCATCTTCAGCCAGGATGCCGATCTCACCATTGCTCATATAGCCCGCTCCTGAAAAGAGGTATGGGCCGCTTTGTCCATAAAGGAATGCAGTGAAGCCAAGGAAGAGAAGGAGGGCCAGATTTTTCTTCAACATGAGGCGATTTGACTTGAACGCAAGATACAAGGAGAATGAAGAATAAGGAAGTAAGAATAAGGAAGTCAGAAGTAAGAAGACCAAAGCACCACCCTCCGACCCCTCCAAAGGGGAAGGATGATTTTTACTTTGCAAAAATTTGCAATACAGATTTTATGCAACTACTTATCAATTGATTTGCAAATTTGTAGTAACCAAAAAGCTATTATCCTTTCGTAAGCACAATCTTCCTCCCCCTTCGAAGGGGGTCGGGGGGTTGTGCTTTTCTCCCTTCAGGGGGCTAGGCGGCGGATGAAGTTCTCTTAATTCGATACTTTGCAGATATGCGATTCACTATGAATGAAATCAGGAGGCAGAGCCATAACAAGCGCGCGAATCCACGTTCTTTGTCGCGCATGGCCTGGATGGTGTTCATTGTCGTCCTCATTATTGTTTATTTCGTGTATAAAATCAATCAGCATCCAAATGGAGGATGGTCGAAAGAGCCCATCGTAAAAAACAAATATGAGCCAGATGCTAAAGAAGGAAAGGTGTATGAAAAACCATTTTTCAGTTTGTCGTATGTTGAAAAATATGAATTGCCGGAATGGGTGACGTATCAGCTGACCGTAGACATGTTAAATCATCATAAATTTCCACGAACCCAGGACTTTAATCCTGATCCCGCTATCACATCCGGTTCAGGTCATTATCACGATTACAAATCGAGTGATTATAGGAGAGGGCACTTAGTGCCAGCAGGCGATATGTCTTGGAACAAAGCAGCCATGGATGCAACTTTTCTCTTGAGCAATATCGCTCCAATGAAAGAGGAATTCAATGATGGAATCTGGAATGAATTGGAACAGGATGTACGGGATTGGGCAAGAAAGTATAAAGAAGTGATTGTCGTTGCTGGCCCGGTATTTAAAGATCCCATCACCAGCATCGGTGCAAATGACATTCTAGTGCCACGATATTTTTATAAAGCTGTTTTCACAACGGAAGATAACCATCCAAGAGTGATCGGATTTGTTTTCGATCAAACTAAAACAGCACCGGGTGAATTGCAAGAATATGTTGTCCCGATCGACAGTATTGAAAAAATGACGGGCCTTGATTTGTTTGCCAATCTTTATGGGAATTGGGATACAGAAATTACGCTAGAGAAAAATAAAAGTTCAATGAGGGAATGGCCTGCGAATGAGCGATGGTATGAGGAACGAGTAAACGGTAAACGGTAAGCAGTATTCGGTAAGCAGTAATCAGTAAACAGTAATCGGTAAGAAGAAATCAGTAAACAGTAATCGGTAAGAAGTTGAAAATCATCTGTTCGACGGCAATTCGTTGCGGGTCAGTTTTAGAAATTGTTCCGTAGTATAGATTCCAGCCACCCGGGCGAATTTATCTTTCCCGATTACAAATTCACTCATCCCTACATGTTGTTTGTTTTTCTTTGACCAATCGTAGGTGTAGCCTAACTGGGTAAACGGAAATTGTTTGTAGGGATCGGAATCACTGTATGAATCTCTGATAAACTGCGTCAACCAGATCAGGTTTTCACAGTCTGTTTGACTGGAAGGTGAACTGCTTATTTTATAATCACAACTATTGTCCGTGATTTCAGTATCCACACATGGTCTGATCAGGTCTTGCGGGCGAACCCAAAACAAAATGAAAACCCGTTTGGATGTATCCGGTGGCAAGCCTAAAAGTTGGAGGAGACGTTTGTCGATATTTTTTTTATTCGCATCGCCTGCATACCACTTTTGCAAATCCGGAAATGCAGTGACAAACACCGGACGTGATTTAGTGGCATAATATTTTAGGTCGCTCGTAGATGAACCAATATCATTGTGATAGTAAACCGTGTCTTTAGCTTTCTTCCAGGAGGCCATCAACACAAAATCGGACACTATGCCATCATGATCTTCAAACCGGCTCCAAAGCAAATCCGGGTTTTCTTTTTTGATCATCGTCAGACATTGGCAGATCCTGGCGGGAGAGGGATGAGCTGCATCTGATAAAGCATGTTGATAGAGCTGTTTGGTACAACTGAGTATTACAAGACTAATGCAGATAGTAATAGCTAAAATGAAGGGATTTCTTTTCACGGGTGTTGTAAGGGAGTATTTGTATTTGAAATGCATGTTTTTAGTTTCTGCTTAATTTTATGAGATTTAAATATAAGTCGCTTCAGGAAGAGATAGTCGTGATGTCGAAAAATGGGTTGGGGTTCAGGTTAACCAGCTGGCCAAAATAGGAGGGAAACAGTTTGAATTTTTTATCTTTAGCACAACAGATACTCCTTTTCTGTTGACCGATTAGTAGATTGATGGCTTAATCTGACATCCAGAAAATTACTTACGCAGGCATATGCACCCAATGCCATTACTTTTTACCCTTTGGGCCGTGCTCATCAGCCTGTCGATGACCAACGGGGCTAAACCTTCTCCAGACAGACCGTTCCCACCGAAGTACAAAATTTTCCCAATCGCTCAGAATGCTAATGCTCTCACCTGCGACTGTTCGATAACTCAGTCTGGTAATACTTATCCGATCAGCGCTTTGCAAGGGACCGTTTCAGCTTCTGCTTTTTACAGCTATGGCGTGCCGAATGGTTCCAGCGCCAATACAGGTCTTGAGCTGAATAATGGTTTGATATTATTCTTATATGAGGACACCAACACGGGCGTGATCAGCTTGTTCCTTATCGCAGATATCGCTAATAGTGGAACGGGAGGCTCTTTACAGTTTGATCTCAATTGCTTGCCCACAACTGCTTTTATTTCGGTAGAAGATGATCAAGGTGAATTCAGTGGAGCCCCTCCTTTGTTTTCAGGAAACTGGTCATGGTCCAGTTGCTGCACTGATGGTGGCGTCATTGAAGATATTGGGTGTAACAATACGATCAATCTTGACTTACTTATTTCCAGCGGAATTGACAGCATCGTGTGGTTGACAGGTGATATAATGATGCCCGATCAGATTCTGCTTGACCTTAGCGGAGAAGCGATCACCATCAGTTGTGGTACAGGTGGAATATGTTGTCCATTAACACTAGATACACAAGTATCAGTGACTGATGCTACATGTTCTGATACTCCGAATGGAAGTATTACGCTCGCACCTCAAGATGGTATTCCGGCCTATTCCTACAACTGGGCAAATGGAGAAACCACAGCGCATATTGATAATTTGTTACCGGGATCATATCCAGTTACTGTCACAGATTCACAAGGTTGTACTGAAGAGTTAGTAGTAGATGTCAATGTTTCACCCGGGACTCCAGCAGCTAATCCTGCTTCAATAGAATTATGTTCTGAAACCTCAACAGGCGTATTTGATCTTACAACGGTTGAAAATACAATCAATGGAGGTACAGGATTTAATGTACTCTGGTTTCAAAATCCCGATATGACCGGCAGTATTGGAAATCCTTCGAGTTATACTTCAGGGAATGCTACTATATATGCAGTTGTAGATAATGGTTCTTGTTTGTCGGTTCCAGTTCCGGTTGAAATCACCATATTACAATCACCAATTCCTAATCCAGCCTCCATGCATTCTTGCGAAGTCAGTAATGACATGGCTTTATTTGATCTTACCACTTTAGAGGCTACGGTTAGTGGAGGAAGTGGCAATGTGTTGTGGTATGAAGATTTTAATCTTTCCAACCCCATATCCAACCCTTCTGCATTCCTGAGTGAATCCACTATTATTTATGCAGTCGTTGATGATGGTACATGCGTTTCTGATCCGGTTCAAGTTGAATTGATTGTTGATCCGAAGCCCGAAGGATTTCCTGCTGAAATGAATCTGTGTGGTGATGATGCCTTTGAAGCCATTTTTGATCTCACCTTATTGGATTTACAGGTTAGTGATGGACTTGGCACGGTCCAATGGTACACTGATGTTCAACTGAATGATCCGATATTAATTCCATCCGCATTTCAAACGACTACGACGATTGTATATGCTACTGTTTTTGATGGGATATGTTATTCAGATCCTGTTCAGGTTCATCTCACTGTAGATCCGACAGCGGTTGCTAATCCGATCACCATTACTTTATGTGATGATGGATCGAGTATGGCGTTGATTGATTTGACGGATTATGAATTCCAGGTTGGAGGCAATGGCGGTGCTATCGATTGGTACCTGGATTTGTTTTTAACCGAACCTATTCCGGATCCCACCAATTTCCTCACGGAAGCCACGACCATTTATGCTACAGTGGATAATGGATTGTGTGTGTCGGATCCTGTTGCGATCACCATTCTATTGCAAATGAATGTAGAAGGAAATCCGACCTCTTTGTCAACTTGTGCAGACAGTTCCGGGCAAGGAATTTTTAACCTGACTTTGATTGACATTGTGGTGAGTGGCGGTACTGGAATGGTGCAATGGTATGAAGATGCGCAAGGTAATTTTCCTATTGCTGTCGATACAGCATATACCACAACTGGTGTAACAGTTTATGCACAGGTTGTAAATGGTGTTTGTTTTTCACCCTTAGTTCCTGTAGATCTCATCATTATTAGCACAGTCTCTGCCACACCTACGACTTATGCTGCTTGTGATGATGGGTCGGGCATCTCAACATTTGATTTGACGACAGTGGAAAGTATTGTGAGTAATAATACCGGAGTAGTCAGTTGGTATTTTGATTCGCTGGGTACTATGCCCATTTCTCCTGTTGATTCATTTCCCAGTAGTGATACGACTCTATATGCAAGAGTGACTGCAGGAACATGTGTTTCCAATATTGTTCCTGTTGATCTCATGGTATTGTCTACACCGCAATCATTTGGACTCACCATTAATTTATGTGGAGACACCAGTGCAATAGCGCTTATTGATTTGACGACATTGGATACGATGGTGAGTGGCAACAACGGAACAGTGTCCTGGTATGCCGATTCAATGATGCCGACACCAATCATGACGCCGACAGTATTTATGACTGGCGATACAACTATCTATGCGATAGTATCGAATGGAGCTTGTCTTTCTGCTCCTGCTGCTGTTGTGCTGCATGTTTCTGATGCCTTGGTAGCCAATCCAATCACATTAAATTTTTGCGTACCGGCAGGAGATACCTTGTTGATTGATCTTACACAATCCAATGTTGATGTTGCAGGCGGACCCAGCCAGGTCAATTGGTACCTGGATTCGTTGGGTGTCAATGTAATAGCAGCTCCTGATTCTTTTCCTGGTACTTCGACTACAATAGTTTACGCAGCGAGTACGGATGGTCTTTGTGAATCTGAACTTGTTCCCGTTGATTTAGAGATCCTTGATTTGCCGGTCGCTAATCCGTTTACGATTAGCAAGTGTGGCAATGCAGGTGCGCAAGTGGTTTTTGACCTGGTGTCGATTGATTCTTTTATCAGTGAGAATACGGGAAATGTAAACTGGTTTATTGACCAGGGCCTGACGGATTCCATTCTAACTCCTGGTGCTTTCTTAAGCGGAGATTCTATTGTTTATGCAACGGTTACAAATGGATTTTGTGGATCTCCGGTGGTGGCAGTCACGCTTGATGTCACCGATAGCCTCACTGCAAACGCAATAGTCATTGAATCTTGTCAACTTAATACAAGTACGGCTACTATTAATCTCACCTTATCAAATGGTGCGATTAGCGGTGGAAGCGGAACGGTCACCTGGTTTACGGATAGTCTGGGTCTCGATACGATTTTTAATCCTAATGCTTTTGTTACAACGGGAGATACGGTATATGCTATTGTTACAGCTGATGGATGCCAATCCAATATTGCCATGATTCCTATTGAAGTGGCTACTGCAGCATTTCCTGCACCGGCATGTGGTTTTTCATCGATTGACTCTCTATCTGTCTCGTGGTTGCCTGTCAATGATCAGTTTGCAGTGACCTATGCTCTTAATGGAAATGTTATCGGCAATAACCAGATGACACAGAGTACGCAATTCAATCTCGGTGGGCTGGGACAGGGCGATACGCTGACACTTTGGGTGACTGCTTTGTTTGATTCCATTTGTACCATGCCATTGACGGACTCCATCATTTGCATTACTGATGTGTGTCCGTTGCAAACTATTTCATTTTCCAACCTGGCAACTGCTTATTGCCGTGATGACGTTGCTGTTCCGCTGATCGTTAGTCCTCCCGGAGGGCAATTATCGGGACAAGGAGTTGTGGGAAATATGTTTGACCCTGGTTTAGTGGTTGGAAATAGTGCAGCTATTCAATATTCTTATCAGGACGTCACAACGGGATGTGTTTATGATACTTCATTTACAATAGCTATTGCTGATCCATTATTGCCTCCTGTGGTTTCTTGCATTGCACCAACTTTAAATACCGTCACTTTTGACTGGCCGCCGATTGCGCCGAATTATGGATATGAATATATTTTGAATAACAACCCTTTAACCGGTCCACTGCAAACTGCGAATACAACTTTAATTTTTGCTAATCTTCTTGAAGGCGATTCTGTAACGTTGACCATATGGACTATTGGAACGGCTCCATGTGGAAATAGTGATTCAGTGACTGTGAAGTGTTATACCAAGTTATGTCCCCAGGCTACATTACAAATTACTGATCCCGGCAGTTTATGTTCAGAAGATGATCCTATTCAAATGGATGTTATAATCAATGGACTTCCTGGTTCACCCGTCATCACCTGGTCAGGATCTGGCATCAGCAATTCTTCCGGCACATTTGATCCAAAGCTTGCATCTATAGGTGCAAACACATTGACAGTAACTGTTGAAGATGATGGTTGTGTGTATGATTCATCGATTGATGTTTTTGTACAACCACAGCCACAATCTTTATTTGACCTGGATGGTGTTCCGTGTTTGGATAGTTCATTGCAAGTGACTTTTACAGGACAGGCATCAGGTAATGCGCAATTCATGTGGAACTTTTCAGGCGGAGACACAACGCAGATTAATTCGCCGCAAAAGTTTTTTATTCATTGGCCTCAACCGGGCGATTACATGCTTAGTTTAGTTATTCAGGACAATGGATGTATATCGGATCCATACATGCTTCCGGTTTCAGTCGATGCACCCTTAAATTCGCTAGTATTAAATTGTCTGGAGGAAGATTATCATTCATTGACGATAACCTGGCAACCTGTTATTGGCGCAACGCAATACCAGGCCGTTAGTTCAGCTGGTGTTGGTACGATCAATGGAACTACTTACACTGTCGGGCAGCTAAAAGATAATCTCGTTGTCACGATGACAATAACCGCAATCGGCGCATCTGCCTGCGGACCTGTTTCTGCCACTATTGAATGTCAGACTTTGGAATTTATTCCGCCAAGATTATATATTCCCAATGTCTTTTCTCCCAACCAGGATGGCATCAATGATGTCTTCTTTTTGCAGGCCAATCCGGAAGTCACTGATATCACTGCCCTGCGCATCTTTGATCGTTGGGGAAATATTGTTTTTGAACGATTCAATTTCAAACCCGATGATCCTTCGCAAGGATGGGATGGATCCTTTGAGGGCAAGGTGATGAACCCGGATGTCTTTACTTATTCTGTGGAATACAAAACCAAGTATGATACGGTGGAGACGAAAGCAGGGGATGTGACTTTGGTGAGATAATTTTATTTCTTCTTCACAAACATCGTCTTCACCACTAATACACTTCCTTCGATTTTACCTTCAATTTCTCCGGGATCGGAGGAAAAGCGAATATTCTTGACAATGGAACCTCTTTTGAGGTCTTTTTGGAATCCTTTCACTTTTAAGTCTTTGATCAGCAGAACTGAATCTCCTTCAGCCAATACCTGGCCATTTGAGTCTTTTATTGCTTTTACTTCGTCCATGGGTCTTTTATTTGGCGTTCTTGAAAGGGTAAAGCTACTCTTTAATACTGATTGACGATTGAAGAGGGCGATTGATGATTACACAAGGATTTGTTGATGGTGGAGTTCTCTACAACATCCAACGAAATACAAAAAGTTGAATTCCATGAAGATTGCTACAGCCTTCGACATTGGCATCCTACTGGTTGTTGGAGAGAACTCCAACAACAACAAGAATTAATTAGCGTGAATTTGCGAAAATTAGCGGCTGAACTTCAACAACAACAACAAATATTCAATGTATTTTTAAAGGGTTAAAGCAATTCTTTTCATCTGGATGAAAAAATTGATTGCCATACTTGCTCTCCTTTTTTCGTGGAATGCCATTTCGGCACAACCTTCCAATTCATCTTTTCTTCATTATACCACGGACCAGGGACTGAGCAATGATCATGTCCTGTGCATTTCAAAAGATAATCTCGGTTTTTTGTGGGTAGGGACCGTCAATGGACTAAATCGATTTGATGGCCGTACGTTTAAAATTTTCCGTCATAATATAAAGGACAAGAACAGTATTCCCCAGGACAATATCAACGGCATCACTGTTGCCCCGGATGGATGGTTGTGGGTAGCCACTAGTGGCGGTCTGTGTAAAATTGATCCTCATTGGTTACGAATAGAACAAATTCCATTGCCTGAGAATCAGGATACCATCAACAACGATATTGTAACACAAGTTGCTTTTGATTCAAAAGGAATGGCCTGGACCACCACAGAGAGTGGTATTTGCAAAATCAATCCCGCAAACAACAAGCTTGAATTTTTTTATAAAGCAGAGCCCGAAACATTAGGCTGGTATGGAATGATGATTGATCGGCAGGATCGGGTCTGGGTCATTAAGGATTACTTGCGACGTTTCGATCCCACTACGAATATTTTAAAAACTTTTAGAAGTGCTACTAATCTTTCGTTGGGTGCATTGAGCGCAGTGCAGGATTCATCCGGGCAGATATGGGCAGGAACCTGGGGTAACGGTATTTTAAAATTCAATCCCAAACTGGATGAATTTGATGAAAATCTGATACCTGGAACATTGGCTATGAACATCATGCCTGAAGTGACCCCGGCAGGGCGATCCTTTTTCTGGATCGGAGGTGGGCAATCCGGTTTAGCCGCCTATTTTCCTGACACGAAAGATTTTTTTCAATTTGAACCGGATACAAAGGATCCATTTACACACAACAATTATCTGGCCACCTCTTTTTTTAAAGATACTGTAAGCGGTGATGTTTGGATAGGAACTGAAGTCGGATTGGAACAATATGCACCGGCTACCATTCGATTCGGAAGAGCGATGATACCGCCTGAAAAAGACATGGGACAATTTAGTCTTGTCTCCGGCGTCGCACATGACAATACCGATGTAAGTGGACATCGATATTTTATCGCAGTATGGGGCACAGGTTTATTTGCCTGGGACAAATCATCCGGAAAATTTGAACGATTGCGATCCAATTCCAAACTGACCAGTGAAAACAACTTTAATTTATTCCAGGATAGTCATGGCATGATCTGGGGATGCAGGAGGGGAGGAGTGAGTAGCTATAATCCACAAACTCGAAAGTTTTATGATTATGAAACAAGATTTCTGCACCCGGATAGAAATAATTTATTCTGGAAAGCAATTGAAGATCATGAAGGGAACATTTGGTTTTGTTCCAACAAGGAAGGGATCTTCCACTACAATCCAAAAAGCAACGTTGTGGAGTCCGTCCATCTTCAATTGGATACGGTCAATGCAAAAGGTTTTTTTGAGGTCATGGATGTATCTGAAGATAATTCCGGGCGATTGTGGCTGGCTTGTAATGCGGGCGGAGTGATTCGATTTGATCCCAAAAAAAATGAAACTATACATTTTTCTTACCCGGGAAAACATGCTTCATTACATTGTAACGCCATCCAGGCAGCTGCTAATGGAAAAATATATGCAGGGTTTTATGACGTCTTCGTGGAGTTGGATGAAGAAGGAAAAATCCTGCGACAATTCAATGAAGAGAGCGGATTAAAGACAAGCCGCCTCTATTTTATGGTAGAAGATTTGCAGGGAAAAATCTGGTTCAATTCCGCTTACCTCCTGCATTGCTATGATCCCGTATCCGGAACTTTCACCTATTATGGCAAGGCTGATGGATTGTTTAGTAATTCGATGACGGATGGATTAAGCATAACGCCTTCCGGAGAAATATTTGTTGGCTTTCAAAATGCATTCAACTTCTTTTTTCCTGATCGACTGCGCCACAATCCGCAACCACCACCGATTGCTATCACGTCCATAAAAGTGATGAACAAAGCACGCGATGTCATGACCTCTGCTGGTGATACATTTCTCTTGTTGAATCCGGGAGAGGACTTTTTTGAAATTGAATTTGCTGCACTCAATTATAATCAACAAGAGCGCAATCGCTATGCATATTGGCTGGATGGATTTAATAAAGATTGGGTGTACACCGATCGACCAGTCGCTTCTTTCACCAATCTCAATGGTGGAAATTATGTCCTGCATATGAAGGCAGCTAACAATGATGGTGTGTGGAATGAAAATGGAACTACTCTTGATATCAGGGTCAACCCATCATTTTACAAGACGTGGTGGTTCCCATTTTTAATAGGATTGGGACTGGCTGGACTGGGCTTCGGTTTTCTTTGGTATCGACGACAACAAAGAAAGCACCTGGAAAAATTCAGGGAGAACCTTGCCCGTGATCTTCATGATGAAATGGGAAGTACACTTAGCAGTATTCGTTTTTTCAGCGAATATGCGGATCAACAAATTGGAAATGACAAACCGCAGGTTACTCCTGTGTTGCAACGCATCAGCCAAAGTGCAACTAACCTGAGTGAGTCCATGCAGGATATTATTTGGGCCATGCAAACCGATCACGATCAATTGGAAGATCTGACTTCGCATATGATGGAATTTGGTTTACGGTTATTGGAATCGAGGAACATAAAATTCAAAACACATATTGCTGATAGTTTTTCGGGCAAGCAATTGAAGCCGGAAGTGCGTCGCAACATTTATCTTATTTTTAAAGAAGCGGTGAATAACATTGCGAAATATTCGGAAGCGACTGAAGTGGTTTTCGACTTTGGCTTGAAAAAAGGTGTTCTCACCATGAAAATCAATGACAATGGGAGAGGATTCGATTTGGACAGTTTGCAAACGGAGGGATCAGGTAATGGATTAAAAAATATGAAGCAAAGGGCAACTGAGATTGGTGGGAAACTGGAGATTAGCTCTCATCCCGGGGACGGAACCCGTGTGGAGATAATGGTGGAGATCTGACTTTCACCCTTTTATGCTATTCCATCTCAGGGAATAGTACACGACATTTGCTACATGGAGACAAACATTCGCATACTGGTGTACGAGGACAACCGTGACTTGCGGGAGGGCATGAGTTTTATGCTGAATGCCACACCGGATGTATTGCTGGTCGGCGCATTTGCAGATACGAGTAACCTGGAGAAACAAATTCCTAGTCTTCAGCCGGATGTGGTCCTCATGGATATCGATATGCCTGGGCGATCAGGTCTTGATGCTACGCTGATCGTTAAAGCCATAAGGCCGGAAACTCAAATATTGATGCTCACCGTTTTCGAAGATGAGGATAAGATTTTCCAGGCCATACGCAATGGGGCTTCGGGGTACCTGCTCAAGCGCACACCTCCATCTGAAATTATCGCCGCCATTTTTGATGTTCATCGCGGTGGTTCGCCGATGACCTCCAGTATTGCCAGGAGGGTATTGCATTTTTTCCAGAAGCCTGAACCCGTCGAACATCCGCAGCAAGACTATCACTTGTCACCACGTGAGCAGGAAATTTTACAGAGTTTGGTCAAAGGGTATTCTTATAAATTGATTGCCGATGAGCATTTCATCAGCATGGACACAGTCAGATCTCATATCCGGCATATTTATGAAAAGTTGCAGGTGAATTCTAAGACGGAGGCTGTGCTGAAAGCTTTGAAGGAGAAGATAGTTTAAGCGCTTCTACTTGCCCCTAAATCCCCTGAAGGGGACTTCCTTTTGCATTTTTTTTCTACCAACTTTATGCTGCGCTACGGCGAAGCCATTTTCCAATCACACTTTCATGTGAGATGGATTCCCCAATTGAATATTTTTCACATCTACGTGCGATTTCATGAGTAAATAGATGCATTGATCTTTGCGTCACTTATTTCCGTGAACATTTTTGATCATCACCCAATGTCTTTTAAAAACAACACCGCAGAAACCTGCGTGCCAGGGTTCTGCCAGCCAATTCTTTGTTTAAAATTTTAAACCCTATTGCTATGAAAACAGTCCTTACACTTTTAATACTCTTAAGTTGTATTCGACCATCCGGTTCTCTTTGCGCGCGTGAAATTCAATATGTGCAGAATAATGTATCATCCGATACGCTTGATCCGCTTGCCATTGCTCATCAATACATTGATGCACATTTAAAGGATTGGGGACTGACTGGTCCAGATGTTGCAGACATGACGATCAGTGACCGGTATTCAGACAAGAGTAGCGGCATCACCCGGATCTATTTTCTTCAACGATATAAAGGTATCCCGGTGCACAATGCGATCCTGAATGTTTGTCTGACAAAAGAAGGAAAGATTTATTTCGCCACTAGCCGGTTTGTTGGTGACCTGGCAAATAAAATCAATTCCATTACACCAGTATTGCATCCTGAAGAGGCCATTATACATCTGGCTTCCAATTTTGGTATTGCTGCTATTGAAATGCAACGGAAGCCTAGTATCAAGGTCTCGCAATATGTGTTTGAAAATTCAGCTATTGCCAATGAGGACATCACAGCTGAATTGATGTATCAACCTTATCATGGAAAATTATTTTTGTCCTGGGATATTTACTATTCTCCCTTGGGCACACATGATGGTTGGAGTGTGCGAGTTGATGCCCTTACTGGTGAAGTCCTGAATAAAAATAACCAGACCAGCTATTGCACTATCACTGAAAATTCATTCAGGAGAGGTGTAGATGATTGTATTGATGCTGAAAACACAAAAGCATTTACTACAAATGTTAATCCTGTTCAACCGGTAAAAGATACTCCGTCATCGGGTGCGCAGTACAATGTTTGGCCGGCACCTTTCGAAGGACCTGATCAGGGACCTCGCACGTTGGTCGTCAATCCATCAGATTCCCTTGCATCTCCTTATGGATGGCATGATACGGATGGACAAGTGGGTCCGGAATACACCATCACGGACGGCAATAATGTATTTGCTTACCAGGATACGACTAACTCCGGATTTTCTTGGCATGATGAACCTGATGGTGGGCCTGAGTTGAATTTCGATTTTCCTTTTGATCCCAACCAGGATGCCGGGCAAAATATTAATGCTGGTGTTGTAAATCTTTTTTACTGGCTCAACTACATGCATGATTTCAGTTATCACTTTGGTTTTGATGAAGCAGCCGGCAATTTTCAAAAAAATAATTATGGTCGTGGCGGTTTAGGAAATGATTTTATATGGGCAGTGGCTCAATCGGGTTCTGCTACGGACACCGTTTTCAACAATGCCGAATACTTTAATCGCAATGAAGGCAAAAGCCCAACCATTTTTATGTATGATTTTTATGATTTCCCTTCTTATTTATTGGTCAATGAACCTATCGGAATAAAAGGCAAATACTACACCAATGTGCCCAGTGCCGGATGGGGTGACGGAACTTATGTCACTGATGTGCCAGTCACTGCCGAAGTTGTTTTGGTCAACGATGGAGTTGAATCGCCATCAACAGCGGATGCATGCCAGGATATCCTCAATGCATCGGAGCTTGTTGGAAAAATTGCAATGATCGACAGGGGCGCTTGTCAGTTTGGGTATAAAGCTTTACAAGCACAAAATGCAGGAGCTATCGGTGTCATCATATGCAGTGCTGACAATAAAGCTTATAACATGGCAGCTGGTCCGGACGCACCCAATGTGCATATCCCGGTGATCAGTGTCCCTTTGAAAATTGCAAAGACCCTTCGGGAGTATGTCGGTCATGGATTGAAAGTGACTATAGTTAATCCTGGTCAACAGGGTCCAAATAGACTAGATAGTGATCTCCAGGGTTCGATAATTGCGCACGAATTTGGTCACGGTATTTCCGATCGTCTCGCTGGTGGGCCGGATAAGATATGCCTCGATAATGCAGAACAAATGAAAGAAGGGTGGTCCGATTTTTTTGCATTAGGGACTACTGTTCAACCTGGAGATAATGGAACAACCAGGAGAGGTATTGCCACTTATGTTTTAAAAGAATCGCCCGGGGACAATGGTTTGCGTCGGTTTTCCTATTCTACGGATATGAATGTATCTCCATTGACCTATGGAGATGTGGCCATCAACCAGGAAATTCATGAAATAGGGGAAGTGTGGGCGAATATGTTGTGGGACATGTACTGGGCGCTTGCTGATCAATATGGTTGGAGCGCCAATCCTTATGATGAATCCAGTGGAAATTACAAAGCCATCAGGTTAGTCGTCGATGGTTTGAAAAATGTGGCTTGTGATCCCGGATTCGTTGATGCAAGAAATGCTATCATGGCTGCTGATGAAGCACTATACAATGGAGATGATATTTGTTTGTTGTGGAGTGTCTTTGCTCGCAGAGGATTAGGGTATAGTGCTGACCAGGGATCATCGGAGGATGCCGGTGACCAGGTGGAAGCTTTTGATTTACCTCCTGCTTGTTCCCACAGTATTATCATTACTAAATCGGTTACTGACTTCATTCAGCCAGGTGAGGATATTCAAGTTAGCATCCATGTTGGCAATTATAAAGATGAAATAGCAACCCATGTTGTGGTAAAAGATATTATTCCTGATGGAACAACCTTTATGGCTAATTCAGCTAATTATACTGCAATACAACAAGGGCAGGATCTTCTTTTCGAATTAGGAAATTTGAATCCAGGTGAAATAGACACGATAATTTACAAGCTTCATACGTCAAGTGAAAGCTGGTCAAAACGGATCTTCCTTGATAATGTTGCCAATGTAAATGATACCACCTGGACTGCTTATACCATTGGAAGTGCGGCGGCCAACAATTGGACCATTAATGATTCTGTGCCTGCACATTCGGGAAGTTTTTCGTGGACAACAAAAGAAATTCCTGACAAGAGTCAACAGGCATTAATGCTCAATCCGGATGTGTATGCATTTCATGTGGATGGTGAGCATCCTGTTTTACGATTTTATCATCGTTACCAAACGCAAGCTGGTATGAATGGCGGATTGGTGGAAGTGCGAGAACTCGGCGAAACAGATTGGCATCAGCTGGGGGAAGATATGATCCGCAATGGTTATAAAAGAAGTCTTGATTATCGAACTTTTATTTCAACAGGACTAAAAGCATTTTCAGGAGATGGCGGTGATGACTTCCATGCAACCTATGTTGATCTAAGTTCATGGTTAGGGAAAGACATCCAGGTTCGTTTCCGCTTCGGCACGATCGCCAATACACACAATGGAATGGGATGGTCTATCGATGATATTGAATTTATGGATATGTTGTCCTACAATGAGGAAACTTGTGTAACCAGCGACCAAGGAGATGATGAATGCACTACTGCGCCAGAAGGTGGAACCATTGTAGAGTCCAGGGAAGATCCGGTGAGTGCCACTAATGAGGTGTTGCATGAAATCAATTTCAAAATTTACCCTAATCCTGCATCGGATTTGATCACAATCGCTATGTCGAGCGAGCAACAAGAAGATGCCACTGTCACCTTATTAACTTTAGATGGTGTGCAATTATTTGCAAAGACTATTTCCATAAATGGCAGTGATTTTATCAGCCTCAACATTGGTGATGTGCCTTCGGGGATTTACCTGGTGAAAGTTTGCAACAAAGAAGGTCAGCGAGTTCAAAAATTAATCATACAACGATAAACAAACTTGTGATATGGACTACGCCCTAGGAATCCTTCTTTACAATCTCAGATCCATGATTTCGTCAGAAAGAGATAGAAATCAAGAGAGCCTTACTCCTTCGAAGGACCAGAAATAGCACCTATTTCTAAAATCTAAAATCTAAAATCTAAAATCCAAATTCTAAAATAAAAATACAGTTGTCATGAAATGGATGCTTACACTTTCATTCTTTTTAAGTTTCTTTTTGTTGTGTATGAATTTAAATGCACAGCAATCAAAGAAGGCCATTGATCCAGTCAGTGTGGCTAAAAATTACATTCAATCCCATCTCAACGATTGGGGTCTTACGGAGCGAGATGTAATGGAGATGACCATCAATGACTCTTACACAGACAAGAGCACAGGTATCACCCGAATTTATTTTCTGCAGCGTTACAATGGTTTCCCGGTATACAATGCCATTCTGAACATCAGTATCGATATGGAAGGCAAAGTCTTTTTCACCGGCAATCGATTCATTACAGACTTGGACAATAAAATCAATGCCACGGTGTCCAGGCTAAGTCCTGGTGAAGCTGTGTCCGCACTGATCACACATCTTGCGTTGTCCAATGAAAAGCTGCAGATGAAAAGCAGTGCTGTTGAATCGCAATTTGTTTTTGATAAAGGAAATATTGCCACAGAAGACATCACCACTCAATTGGTGTATCAGCCTGATCATGGAAAAGTAAAATTAGCCTGGGACATCATGCTGTCACCGCAGGGCACGAATGATAAATGGAGTACTCGCATTGATGCTGTTACGGGTGTTGTGCTCGACGAAAATAACTGGACAGTTTATTGTGGTCAGGATGGAAAGGCGATAAATGGGGAAGAGAATCCATGCCAGGTACATCCTGATTCTTTTAATTCAACTCCTGATCTTAATTCAACTTATATAACAAACATTGATGAAACAATGACAGGAGCACAATACAATGTATGGCCTGCGCCATATGATAATCCAAATGAAGTGTCCCGAACCCTGGTGACTGATCCTTCAGATTCTGAGGCATCGCCATATGGATGGCATGATACCAATGGGCAACCCGGAGCAGAATATACCATCACTCGTGGAAACAATGTGCATGCTTTCCAGGACAGGAACGGTATCAAGAATTCAAGTAATGATGAACCAAATGGTGGTCCGAATCTTCAATTCGACTTTCCTTATGATCCATTATCAGAACCAGAACAATATATAGGTGCTGCCGTGGTCAACGCTTTTTATTGGACCAATTACATGCATGATTTTGCTTACCGGTTTGGGTTTGACGAAGCTGCCGGGAACTTTCAACAAAACAATTATGGAAATGGAGGTAAGGGTAATGATTTTATCAAAATAGGAGTTCAGCATGGTGCCAACCTTGACAGCATCAACAATGCTTATTATTCCAATGCCGCTGATGGTTCGAGTGCTTATATCGGGATGAGGATATTTCGCGGATATAAAAACTTCCTCACCGTGAACGAACCAAATTTGATTGCCGGCAAGTTTAGGACCAGTCCGCCCAGTGCCGGATGGGGAACAGGTGCTTATGTGAATACAACACCAGTCTCTGGTGAAGTGGTGCTAGTGGAAGATGGAACTGACAATCCATATTCAACTGATGGTTGTGAAACCATCCTTAATGCTTCGGAGTTGAGTGGGAAAATTGCTCTTCTTGATCGTGGAGGTTGTCAGTTTGGATGGAAAGCTTTGCAGGTGCAGAATGCAGGAGCGATTGGAATGATCTGTCGCAATATTAATGATGATAATTATACGATGAATCCTGGACAGTATGGAGCGCAGGTTCAAATACCGGTGGTCATGATTGGTGTAACCGATGGCACTACGCTAAGTCAATATATTGGACATGGATTGAAAGTTTCCCTGGTGGATCCCCAGGATAATGTTCCTGAAGCACTCGATAGTGATCTGGATAACACCATGATGGCACATGAATATGCTCACGGCATTTCGGAACGCATTGTGGGAGGACCAAGTACAGCTTGCCTGGACAATGCTGAACAAATGGGTGAAGGTTGGTCCGATTTCTTTGCTTTAGCAGTAACAACTCGTTTTGGTGATAAGGGTAATACGAGAAGAGGGTTTGCAACTTATGCATTAAAAGATCCAAGGACCGGAAAAGGTTTTCGAACTTTTCCATATACCACTGACATGAATGTGATGCCCATGACTTATGGTGATATCGCAGCTGATCAGGAAGTACATGACCTGGGCCAGGTGTGGTGTGCCATGATTTGGGATATGTATTGGGCATTGGTGGATCAGTATGGATGGAATGCCGACCCTTACAATACTACCAGCGGAAATTACAGGGCAATCAAATTGGTTGTGGAAGGATTGAAAAATGTTCCTTGCAGTCCTGGTTTTGTGGATGGACGTGATGCTATCCTTGCTGCCGATGAGAGTTTATACAACGGAGAAGATGTTTGTACGATATGGAAAGCATTCGCAAGACGAGGTTTAGGTTACAGTGCGGACCAGGGATCGCCATTCGATGCGGGGGATCAAAAGGAAGCATTCGACGTACCAACGTCATGTTTGGATCAGCTACTCGTAAAAAAATCAGTAACCGATTTTATTCATCCCGGAGATGAAATTAATATCAGCATTAAAGTAGGGAATTATAAAAATGAAACGGCTACTAATGTCCGTGTATCAGATGAAATACCGGAAGGCACTCATTATAAAATTAATTCTTCCAATATACCTGTCCAGGTGCAGGGTAATGTGATTTCATTCGCGCTAGGAAATATGCCGTCGAAGGATACACTTACTATTTTCTATACCCTTGTGACCGATCCGGAAATATGGTCCAGGAGGATTTATTTAGACGAGGTAACTACTGAAAGCAGTACTAAATGGCTTGCCTATACATTGGGAGTTGAAGCGTCCAATGATTGGACACTTACAAGTGGACTTCCATTGCATACCGGGGACCTCGTTTGGAATTCAACAGAGGTGCCAGAAACTAGCCGGCAGGCACTTGAGCTCAATCCGGATCAGTATACTTTTCATGTAGAAGGTAATCATCCGGTGCTTCGGTTTTATCATCGTATGGAAGCTGAGGGCGGAACGAGTGGTGGAAGAGTGGAGGTGAGAGAAGTTGGCACCAATCAGTGGGAAGAAGTGAATTCCAATTTTCTTCGGAATGGATATACGACGAAGATGGATTACCGCACTTTCCTTTCTCCGGGTGTTTATGGTTTTTCCGGAAATAGTGGTGATGCGTATAAAGCCAGCTATGTAGATCTGAGTCGTTGGACAGGAAAAGATATTCAGATCCGCTTTCTGTTTGGAACCATTCCCGACAGTCATGGTGGTGCAGGATGGATGATTGATGATATTGAGTTTATGGATATGGTCAATTATAATGGTGAAGCCTGTGTCATGACCGACCAGGGTGATATGGAATGCGTGAATGCACCTGAAGCTGGGACAATAGTCGAATCAAGAGAAGAAATGACAAGTGTTATTGAGCAAAATGTAGATCTTCCATTTACCCTTTATCCAAATCCTGCTGCTGATCATATTGTGATTGCCTGGAGAACTGAACAACTGAATAATAATGTAAAGGTGACTTTGCAATCTATTGATGGCCGAGCGTTATTCAAGGAATCTTATCCGCATTCAATCAATAATCAATTGAACATTCGCACAAGCAATATTCCTCCAGGATTGTATCTTGTGATGGTGAGTGATAGCGAAGGACAGTTTGTGGGGAAGGTTGTTATTCAGAGGTAAGAGAGTAAGAAAAGTAAGAGAGTAAGCAGTAAGAGAGTAAGGAGAAAGAGAGTAAGCGGTAAGAAAGTAAACAGTAAGATAGTAAGGACGTAAAATCTTAACAGGCCCGTAGGGCCGACATGTCTGTAGTAGATTGTCAAAACGCAGATCCTAGCCCTGTCCGCGAGCGCCGAAGCTACTCTGCGGAGGCACTCGGGGCGAAATGTCATGAGGATGCTAATGGTGAATGCATAGTCATCTCGCTAAATATTCTTTGTTGCAGAATATCCAATTGTATAGATTCATTGAATGATGCCGATTAACCCTGGCCTTCAGGCCAGGGAAGACGCATAAAACGATTACAAACAGGACTTAAGTCCTGACTATTTTTATTTTCTCTCAAGTCCCCAGCCTAAAGGGTGGGGTTAATCACCATCTATCAATGCAAAAAAAAAGAGCATGAAGAATTCCACTCCATGCTCTTTTCTTTTAATGGACTTGCACCTTCATTGCTTATACATCGCGAATGTGCCGCCGTTAGTTGGATCCTGGAGTTCCTTCCAATCGCCATTGATTTCCTTTACGCCATCATCATACGTGCCGGTGAAGGAGTACGTGTACGTGTCCCCGAGTGGCTTGTAATGCGCTTCGAAATCATCTCCATTCAATTCCCAAGTGCCCTTTGCATAAAGGCTGCCATCTGGATAGTAAGAACTGAGGCCGCCATTCTGTTCGAGGGACCATTTTTCATAGAAGGAGGGGACGTCAGTTCCGAAACCCCAATTGCCTTCCCAGGTACCAAACAAGTTGATTTTAGCATCATCTTTTTTGCAGGCAACAAATCCGAGCGAGGCGACCCCCATTAAAAAAACAATTTTTGAAAACTTCATTGATCAGCATTTTAAAAGGTTAATGAATATTGCTGACACAAAGATCAAGAGCATGCTATAGCTGTGAAATCGCATGATGGTGTGAAAACGAAATGCATTCAGGTGCCTGGTTCACACGAGTATGCTATGCAATGAATTAAGATTTAAAATTTAAGATTTAAGATTGGAAATTTGGATTGACGATTGACGATTGACGAGACACTCACGATTCACGACTGACGATTCACGGTTTCCTTTATTCGTCAAAACGTATTTGACTGCCCACTTTCACTATTTGCGTATTCAGGACGGTGGAAGCTTCGATGCCATTTTGTTGACGATGGACTATTGCAATGAGATGTAAATGATCAATATCGAAAGTGGAGTCGATGGTAAAGGAATAGGATCCCAGTTCCTGGACAATTCCGTATTCGAAAGGGATTTTAGAAATCAGGTCACCTTTTGGTTCACTTAAGACTTTTCGAAGGACATTATGGTTTTGGTAGTCTGGCAGGTAAAATGGTTGTGTAACAAGCGGACAATTTGACCAATGAGGAGAATTATGAAAATAATTGTACTGATCATGTGTAATCACGCTGTCTTCGACTAATGCAAGGGTCAGGAAAATAGCATCTTTAACATTAATGTCTTCATAATATTTTCCGAATACCTTGGCGGTAACAGTTTGGCTTTCTATCGAAGTCTGAATAGATAATTCCAGCTCAGGTTGCCTTGAAAGAAAAAACACAACAGAATCAATCAATCCTTGTATTTCAACCTGGGGAGTAAAATCCCGGGCATATCCACGCTGAATTCGGATAGAAGGACGCTCATAAACGGACAATAATTCCTGGAGAATAGGTGTCTCTTCCACTTCTAATTCATCCTGCCCATGAATAGAATAACTGATGACATTTGGGCTCGCATGATCAAGGCTATCCAGGCGATAACCAATCCATGGGCACCAGCCACAGGTCCGCGAAGTAAAGCTTTCGATTAATACTTTTTTATTGAGCGGAGGCTCCACTTTGATTTCGATTGGATCACTGAGTACGTCATGATACCTTGCCGTGATGATATAAGTTCCAAGTGCATCAGGTAAAAATTTATTTTTATCCAGTTTCTCATGATTCAGAAAGAAAGTAGAACCCGCTGTTACATCATCGCCTGCTTTAGTAAATGCAGACAATTCGGCGATTCCAATACCGTTGAGTGGTACAACATAAGAAGAGGACTTTACTCTTATCGAATAGATGCCATGAGTTGTATCTTCAGGAGCTGAATATTCGTCTACAGAGCAGGATAAAAAAGAGAACAGGAGCAATACTAAAGGGAAAGTTTGTCGCATTGTACTTCATAAACGGGAAGCCTGGGAATGTATTGCAATAGAAAATTAATTTTACATAGACTACAAGGCAATTCATTCGTGTAAATTCTTGAAATTAGTGACTAATTAATGGAACATCTTTTTTAAAGCCACGAATTACACGAATTCACACGAATGATTTCTTATTCACTGAATACCGAATACTGAATACCGAATACTGATTACCGATTACCGACTACCGAACCTCCTCGCCATAAAAGAAAGCGGAAGCCCAATACACACGATCAAAATGGAAATAGCAATAAGGGAATTGCTCAGCGTAAGCGGATGTTTCGGTATGCCGGACAATGGGAGAACGATCAGTGCCATAATGATCCAGATAAAGATCCCATAAGCGGTACCTGTCAGCATTCTATGCTGAGTCAGTAAAGGAAATTTTCGAACTAATGCAAAAAACAAAATGGTGAACGTCATCGCAATGCAATAATGAAAAATCAAACCTGCTACGGCCATCATCTTGTTATCAGAAAAAGCATCCTGGCCAAAAACTCCGCTGGCGATGAAATACAAAACAGCAATAGGATTATTACCTGTCCGGAGAAAGTAGTGAACAAAAGCAGCAGAGATATCTAATGTCCCGACGAGGAGGCCGGCCCCAATGATTTTTTTAATATTGAAATTCTTCATCCAATATTGTCTTGTCAAAGATGCCCGAAGTTTATTCTAAAAATTTATCCTCTATCTCATCCATGTAGGCATGATACAACTTCATAAAATCTTCTTCCGACAATTTTATAGAGTCTCCGAGTTTATACTTTAAAATGGATTTTGCCGGCGTATAATGGATGTTCTTATCAGCAGCGAGGAAACCCTGGTGTTCCAGGATCGACGTGCTCAGCATGCGAACTTCATTTAATGGGTTCCCGTCATTCATTTCCTGGGCACGGCTCCTGTGCATGAAATAGTGATCCAGGGCCAGGATGAGGTGATTGAAGTAATGGGAGGCAAAGACGTCCAGGGCGTGGTTTAGCTGCGCAGCATGGCCTTCCGCCAGTTTCCTGGCTATGGATACCAGCTCATTATAGGCCAGGATCTGTCCGTCCAAAAGCAACCTGCATTCATTGATATAGGCCTGGCTGTAAGAATTAACACTAAGCATAGGGTGATTTTTGTTCGCCTAAAGTTAACCCGAGTTGGCATATAGCGAAGGAAAAGATAATATCTTAAATTTCGTTGAAATTTCAAAAAGACCTAACGGCATGAACAGCGTATGACTGGGTCTTGTCAGCAGTGAGATTTGTTCCATCATCGAAGTTTATAAACCACGCCTTAATTGAACCCATCTCACTTGAACTCCAATACGGGTATACTTCAAATCCGCCTATAGCCATTCTGTTCAGGTAAAGTTTTTTCAACTCTATATTACTTGGCAGATACCAGTCATTATATCCGTTTAGAACAAGATCGTTGCAAAAACGAGCAGCAATATTTGGAGTCCCACATGCCGTCACAATAATGGTGGTATTCATCTGGCCGGTCCCTAAAGCACCTGAAGTGCCACCAATGAATGTGCCCATACAGCCCCATTGCAACGTAGTATCCAGAATACCCGTTGCAGCTATTAATCCATGTGGAATATTTGGATCATAACCAGGGTCACCAGGCTGCAATACATAAGCAATAATGCCTCCTTGATAAAATTGACCTATATCGGATGGCGACAAATTGGTCCAATTCCATCCGTTTGAAATTTGTGCCTGACCTAACACGCCACAATTGGAACACCAGATCATAAGCCCGGCAATCGGAGTGGGTATTGCATCTCTTTCTGCCTTGGTCATACGAGGAGGTAAAAACCCTTTTGTCGTCGAAG
>Ga0207656_10000109_pt1 | contig 31266 bp, 34 predicted proteins | sample KBSCornC12_FD_184297 | JGI IMG/M metagenome (GOLD analysis project Ga0207656, IMG submission 184297) | Corn rhizosphere microbial communities from Kellogg Biological Station, Michigan, USA - KBS Corn C1-2 (SPAdes) (version 2) | ecosystem: Host-associated > Plants > Roots > Rhizosphere > Soil ...
CGGTAATCGGCAGACGAAGGTTTTGCATTGTGATGCGGAGTGGTTTGGCGTGACGTATCGGGAAGACAAAGAATTTGTGAGTGAGCGGTTAGATAATTTGATAGAAGCTGGGGTTTATCCGGGGAGGCTCTGGGGTTAATGAATATCGAATAACCAATAACCAATTAAGAAGTATAATGTAATAGGTTTTACAAGAATCATCTTGCACAAAACCAGTTGCGCCACATACCAATTATTGGTATCTTTGGAAAAAATATTATCGATGGCACGCAACACATCCATCCTCCTTGGAGAGCATTTTGAGGATTTTATTTCATCTGAAGTTTCCTCTGGACGCTACAGCTCCGCCAGTGAAGTTGTGAGAACAGCATTACGACTACTGGAAGAAACAGAATCCAAAAAGAAAATATTACGCAAAGCTCTCGCTGTAGGTGAAAAAAGTGGGTTTGACAAAACCTTTGATCCTGCGACACATTTGAAAAAGTTGCACAGTAAATTAAAATGAAGCCGCTGCCTTATGTTTTTAGTAAAAAGGCGATCATTGACCTTGAGGAGATCTGGCTACACACGGTTGACAAATGGTCCGTTGTACAAGCTGACAGATACTACATGCTGATCATAGACGAGGTTAATTTTATTTGTAAAAACATCCATAGCGGAAAATCAATGGACGACATTCGCAAAGGCTATCGGGCGTCAAAAGTTAAATCGCATCTCATTTTCTATCGGGTAGTCAACGATACGGTTGAAATCATTAGAATTCTTCATGAACGAATGGACATAGAAAATCGATTAATTGAATAATAATCTGGATTTGATTGGAGTGAAAAAGAACATGACTCAGCAATTTGTCTGGTCTGGCTTGTAATTAGTAGCGGGGTTGTAGTTCATCGGCAGTTTTGAGTCCGGAGGTTAGCCAGGACATGAAATATTATTAAAATGCAATTAATTTAGAGAATCAATCTTATAACCACTAAAACAAAATTCAGCAATATGCATCTCTACAGAACAGACAACGCCGAAAGATTTGAAGATCTGATTGATTTGGAAGTGCAAATGGCTAAACGAGAAGACACAAAAGTTGATTTATATAAAATTGCTGGAGATTTGGCCGTTGTATTATTAAATAACACTGAGCCCTATGATGATACCGATTCCATAGTGTATCAGATGCTTTTCGGCCAACGAGTGCGAACAGGAGTAGATTTCGCGGAAATTGGAGGATTTTTACCAAGTTCGATGATCCCTGAAATCACATCCTGGATTAAACAAAATGGAATTGATACCTACGATGGATTTTCAAAAATTTACGACAATCTATCAGATGAAGTAAAGCAGTGGCTCCTAGATATGGGGACCGATGAAAAATATGGACTTTTTTCGGGTTATGTTAGACCCTTGGTTGTATTATATTTTACAGCACTTGAGGATGAGAATTCAGTAATATTTGAGGGTGAAGCTGTATAGCCAACAATAGTTAAACTGCATTAGTTCACGTATAAATTTATTAACAATGGAAACAATTCTTGTTGCTTTTATTTCCGGATTTTTTTCTTTAGCTGGCATTTGGTATCAAAACTATCTTCAGAAAAAATCAGTGTTTGTTAAAAATGATCAAGTTATTTCGGTTAAGGGTGAAACCAAATCAAATCAACATGAAAAAAACCCAATATGGCGAGTTGTTTTTACCATAGGGGTGGTGATTTGTCCACTTTTATTATTAATGGTAGTGGGTAAAGAAAGACTTTCTGGTGGAGACAAATATTTAATGGAATATTACTTTATTTGGGTAGTCATCACATTCGTGGCTATTTTATTAGGTTGGAAACAAAAATCTTTATTTGAGAAGATCATTCTCATTGCCTCGTTAGCCTTTCTAATTTTTATGACTTTTGAAGTCATGTATGAAACGAAAAGAAATGCAAACTATCCCATGGATCAAATGCAACCTCAATGAGAACCCTAGCTAGTATAAGCTGGCCACTCACTTTTTCTTGCCGATAAGCTTTCGTTTCGAATTTAATTAATTCTCATTTCTGTTGATATCTCGTTTAAATCAACCTGTTGATGAATTCTTAATTAACAAAATCATGAATATCCACCACCTTCTCCTAATCGCCCTCACTCTCCTCTCCTGCAACTCCCCGCACACCCCAACCTACCAGGAGGGCCTGGATCGATGCACTGAAAGAGTCAAAATGTATCAGGAAGCGCATCCGGGACGAATAGCTCTTTCCTCTCAGGATTGTATTGTTGGGTCAGCTCTGCCGGAATTTACTGCGCAGACCCTATCAGGACATATCATAGATCACCATTACTTCGTAGGGAAAATCAGCATCATTAATTTTTGGTTCGAGACCTGCGCACCTTGTGTGGCGGAAATTCCCATTTTAGATCGATTGGTGAAGAAGTATGGAAAAGAGAAATTCAATTACCTGGCCTTTGGTCGTGATACCGAAGCAGATATAACAGCATTCCTTAAGGATCATCCGTGGAAGTTTGAACAAGTCAGAGATGGTGCTAATATCTATGACAGTATCTTTCAACGAAAATGGGGCTATCCTACCACTTTTGTCGCTGATCAAAAAGGAGTCATTATTGCAGCTTTCGGAGGGATTGATGAAAAACGGGAAGGGGAATTGGAGCGGGTGCTGGATAGTACGATGAAATAATAAGGAAGGACAAATAAGGAATAAGAAAGTAAGAAGTAACATTCTCTATTGATTCGCGTTGGTTGGCCGAGATACTTCGACTACGCTCATCACAGCGGAACTCTAACAACAACAGCTTCAACAACAACTTCAACAACTTCAACAACTTCAACAACAAAGGTTTTCGTTTTTAGCTCCAGTGGGCTGGCGAAGTTAAATCCCAGGCCACAAGACGGATGGATTTCGTATCTTATTCTTCAGATTCGACCATAAGCAAATCCAGCCATTAAAATATTAAATCGGATGTCCTGCAAAACCTCACATTTATTTCTTTTCCTGAGCATCCTGCTTTTTGCTTCCTGCATTAAAGAACCAGAACCTCCATGCACCGATTTCACACTCCCAGGTGAGTGGATCCTTACAAAAATCAAAGGCTTGTCCTATACAGCCTATTTTCCGAAAGATGGAGAATACATTCAAAAACTTGAAATCGGAGATAGCACCTGGCGTGAATTTATCTATGATTCGTTGGTCATGGAATCAATATACACCGTCCATTACGATACCACCGGATCAACTTTGTATAGAGGTCAAATCACGTTTAATAATCAAATAGCAAAAGGATTTGCTTTTGAAGGATGTTCACTCATTTTATCAGGTGTGTTTGAGGATAGTGTGGATGTTTATTATGAGAGGGAATAAGTATGCAATCAATAGCATAGGCCTGAGTGCTTCGACTTTAAAACAGATTACTATTATTAAAGGCTGATTAACTCCGTTCTTTCGAGTGGAGATGATTGGCCGATGAAGTGGGCTTCCCCTAACGAATTCTTCAATTGCAAATATTGGCAACTGTACTTATATACATAATTTACTGATAAATCAGTATTGCAGGGTTATCTATTATCCAGAATCTTTGGCTTATGTTCACTTATTAAAGAGAACATAAGAAATCATCTCAATAAATAATATGACCGACATTGTCATTTATTTTCTTTTCATTAAAGTCAATTTGTTTATTTACTATTTAAATAAATAAACTAAGTAACTATTTTTAATTAGTATAAATAAATTATTTATCCCATGAAATATTCAATAACAGGTAAAGGAGATTGTCAATTGGTATTTGCTCACTATCCAGGTCTAGGCGGTTCAGTGGGCACATACTCTAGTGAGATAAGATTAGAACTAGCAATGCTAAGGGTATCGCCGGCCGAGGCTGAGTCAAGGCCAGTGGATACACATATCTCTTTTCTCGATACAATTCCAATTAACGTCGTAACTGAAGAAAAAATAGATAAAGTCACAATTAATCTTCCAATTAACAGCTTCGATAGTTTTTACAAATTGCTGTGTGAAGGCTTAAATGAAAATAAATACAAAATAAAATTGGAAACAATTGGGAGAGATACAATGACGCTGGCTAATTTTCATTTTATACCGGCCTCATAACATTAACACCTGCTAGACATCATATTCGAAAATGACGGAAAGCTTAGACAAGTGTCAAATCTACATAAATTACTGATATATCAGTATTCCGGGATTTTCATTTAACCTGAACATTTGCAGGGTTGCTCCTTAATAAATACATAAGCGAAATCGTGATAGGAGGACAATTGCATAATAATTGAATTGACATTCATCTTTTTGAAATGTTATGAAGATTATAAATTTTAATAAAATATTTTTAAACCAATAACTAAATCTTTTAAATCATGAACAAGTATGTAGTAATAGATGAGATCAAAAGTCATCCTGAAGGTGACCAGATTGTAGTGACATTCGGATTGATGTCATTCGGTGGCTCGATGGACGGGCCAATGACAAAGGGGCAGATAGCCTTTAAAGAAACCGAAGACTTTGTTATTTCTGTAGAAAATTCAGAAGAGGTTTCTATGAGCATGCCAATGAAGTACTTCAAAGGATTAAGTAAAATGCTTGTGGATGCTGTGAATAGCTATAGATACACGGCAATATTGTATACCATGATGGACCGTGGTGCATCCGAGGCCATTTTTAATTTTGTAAGAAACACATAGCCATGGACTTAAAATCTTCAAATTGCTTTGAATAGCATATAAACTGAAATCACAACCAAATTTTAGAACATAGATTATTTAACCAATCAATCATTTTTATCATGAAAAAATATGCAATAACAGGAATAGAAAATTGTCAGCTCACTTTTTATCAAGGTCCACTGTTTGGGCCAGGATCAGGGACCGATATTTTTCGTCATAAACAGTTTGCAATGCAACTCGCCATGTGGCCGTACCAAGACCCCGATGTAATTCCTGGTGAATTCACAGGACCTGTGAAAAATACCCGTATTACTTTTTTTAATTTTGGCATAGCTGACTCAGTTGGTGAAGAATCTTTAGATCAAGTTTCCATAGCGAAATCGATTGACACATTCGAAGATTTTTATAAAAATCTTAGCGAGGCCGTAATCGATAAAAATTCCTCAGCCACATTGATAACTATATCGGACTCTGTTCGTACCATTCCTTATTTTGATTTTAATGGAGAATAATACGTATCTTTTTTTGCTAAAGAGAGGGGCACACAATGCCCTTCTCTTTTTATTTGAGTGATTATTTACTTGGCCAGTGATTTTGGTAATAGAGAAAGCCTTGATGTAAGCCGATTAACTCCGCTCTTTAGAGCGGAGAATATGCAACCTAGATTCACAGGACTTTAGTCCTGATCGCGGAATTCTTCCTCAGGGCTAAAGCCCTGGAAGTAACTCCTCGTGTTTTCTCCGCTCTCAAGGGCGGAGTTAATCGGCATTGCATTTCTCATCACCCCTCTTTTCAGTTAAATATTTAAAAATCATTATTAATCAGTATTCATCGACCGATGAATTGAGCATTAATTTAATTGTGTAAATTTAATAAACCACCGACATGCAACACTCTCTCCTCCTGCTCCTTTTCTCATTTCCATTGATCGCTGTCGCCCAGCAGCGCGTACTCTTTGCCGACAGCCTTGAAGAACGATCTGAAGTGAATAGCATTAAGAATCCGGTTGAATATGAGTCATCTCATCATACCGTATCGTTTACGAAAATGAAAATGGCTGAACGGTCCCTGAAAAATTTCGAAATCCATTCTGAATATTATGAGGATCCCCAAACCAGGGCTCAAAACCAAAAAACGAGAGTCCCTCTATATGTACTGCGCTATTGTATTGATGGCACCATCATCGGTGAGCCTATCTATACGAATGCTAAGTTTACCGTCAGCGATCATTTTTCGTATCAACTGATCGGGCCTGGTAGCAACCAGGTTAAGATCTCCGGTATTCGTTCATCAACTGAAATCTACAAGGATCTCCATGTCAAGGACTTCACGATTTCTAAAATCAAGCCCGATACTTCATACCTCAGCGCGGAACTACTGCTCAACGATCAAAAAGAGGCCTGGCTCCTCGATGCCCTCTTCCTTGGTGATGGACCAGTCTCAATAGGTGGAATGGCCTTATTCAATGGCGATACGGTCTTCATCCGCACAACCAACAAAGCAAAAAAATACCATGCTCTCGGTGTGGAACTGCGTCTTCATGATAAAGTCATTGCAGGCGTGCAATTGCCAGATATGCACATTGGTCCCAGTTATTCGGTAGTGGATAAAATGTTGCCAGAGGATTTGAAAAATATGGCTTACGCCATTTTATCCATCATCTTGTATACTAACGAAAACCGGCTCAGAGATTTATAATGCAGGATTTAGCAGGGAAACATTTAGATCCAAACTCCCACTCTTTTCTAAGTTGATTTTTACTGAATTGCGAAATGATTATAGCCATTAAATAAGTGTTAATTAGCTCAAACCAGTGGCTTAAAATTGTAATTTTGAAGAATACGCTTTTCGCCTTTCTTCCTGAATCCAGGTATCGTTAGGAATATTCAACATTATCAAAATTATTAAGTCATTGAAATGAAAATATTACTTCTATTCTTAACCACACTCCTACTCTTCTCCTCCTGCAAAAAAGATCAAAACGAACCCATCATACCTGATCCTACCCCAACATATTTCTCATTTGATGGATCTATCGGCTCACATGACAATTCAACCATTATCACAGCCGATCAAAATTTATTGATCTGTGGGACTAACTTAGGAAATGTATGCCTGCTCAAAATTTCAAAAGCGGGATCATTGATATGGCGAAAAGAATTTGACAACGAAGTTGGAATACCTTCAACAGCCATCGTTCAATCTACTGACCAGAGTTTTTTTATAGGTGGATATACGTTTCGGAATGTCTTTACCTCTCAAATTGACGCCTTGTTGATTAAGACCAATACCGAAGGTGACACACTTTGGACGAAAACATATGGTGGATACGCAGATGATTATGTATACTATATCATGAACACCAATGACGGGAACCTGCTAATGTGTGGCACATGTTTCAGCCATACTATTAATAGTGATATCTACCTGGTCAAAACAAACCTGGATGGCGATACGCTTTGGACAAAGGCCTATGAAGTACCTGGCTCGGAAAACCCTTTCCATATCCTGCAAGTACAAAATGGCGATATACTAATTACCGGCTCACATGAAGAACAGGGATCAAACAAACAGCTCTATTTTCAAAAATTGGATGAGCATGGAAATCCCTTGTGGAATCGAATCATCAGCGATTCCGTCCCGCAATGGGGTTTGTCTACTATTGAATTATCAAACGGTGATTTTATCACATGTGGTAAGGTTACCCATGGTGAGTACAACAGAATTCTGGTGATCAAAACGGATAACGAAGGAAATTTACTTTGGGAAAAAGAATATGGCGATACCGGTTTGTCAATGCAGGGGAATTCGATCAAAATGAATGCAGATAGTTCCTACGTCATCACTGGAACTTCCGAAGCAATTCATTCCGGTGAGACCGGAATCATTTTATTGAAAATCGATGTCGATGGAAATGAACTTTTTTTAAAAACGTTTGGCAGCGGATTTGTGGATTCAGGCCAGAATGTCCTTAAGGATGAAAATGATGACAATATCATCACCGGCAATTACAATGGAAATATCTTCATGACCAGGACAGATAACAATGGAGTATTTAAATAATCACCAGAATCATGACCGACCCCTGGACCGATCGATGGAATGAACGTTATAGCACTGACGAGTTTGCGTACGGTACACAACCCAATCAGTTTCTAAAAGAACAATTAGAGAAATTAAAGCCAGGGAAAATTCTCTTCCCGGCTGAAGGCGAAGGTCGCAATGCAGTGTTCGCTGCGAAACTAGGCTGGACCGTGTCAGCATTTGATATCAGCGATGCCGGAAGAAATAAGGCTATGCAACTTGCAGCAGCTTATAAAGTGACCATTGACTACCAGGTTGGAGCACTGGAGTCATTAGATTATCACGCCGAACAATTTGATGCAATTGCTCTCATTTACGCACACTTTCCGGCTGATATCAAATCGCATTACCACAAAACACTTGATCATTTTTTACGCAATGGCGGTACAGTGATTTTTGAAGCTTTCAGCAAACGTCACCTTGATTATCTCGCCAGGAACGAAAATGTCGGCGGACCTAAAGACATCGCGAGTCTTTTCTCTATAGAAGAAATACAATCAGACTTTGCGAATTATGAAATCATATCTTTAGAAGAAAAAGAAATTGATTTACATGAAGGCCTGTTTCATAATGGAACTGGTTCGGTCATCAGGTTTGTTGGGCGAAAAAAATAAACCAACTTTAACAAAGAGGTTTTTCGAAGTATCTTGCTTCTCATTTGAATTGCTCTCCTTCAGACATCAGCCTAATCCACTTCCGTTACAATGGTTATCATTGAAAATCCTTGAATAACTCAAATAAATGGCCACTGACGGAGTAAAAATTATTGATGGGGACACCGCACATGATATCTATTGGGGTATCCTTGATTTTTATGATGAAGGAGCCGCTCTCGATGAGATCAGAGCCCGATTCCCGTTCCCCTGTCCGGATCAATATGATGATTTCGAATATGAAATGTATTCCACTGGCTATACTTTAGCCATGTGGGAAATCGGCGAATTGACGAATGAAGAAAAAGAGGAGACAAAAAAGATAATCGACAAAGGTGCGGGGGTCAAAACCTGGACAGAGGAAACAAACGAAAAAACAGGAAAACAACGACAAAAAGAACTGGATAAATTTTGGGTCAAAATCAATACATCCAATCCGAAAATCCGAAAAAGAAAAAAATACAAAACCATCAGGGATTTTCTATTCGAGATCAACGATGTTTTAGCCTTTCAATTGCCTGATCAAAATTATTGTGTAACCATTCTCTTAACCATAAAAAAATACAGGGGGTATTGCACCTATGGTTTCGGCAAACTTTTATATTCTTCTACTGTACTTCCCACCATCGATTATATTTTGAATGGCCAAATTATTGGAAGGAAAATTCCCTCAGGAGTTCATTTTGATGTAAGCATGATCCAGGCAATGGGCTACGATGAAATCGTTAAGCAGGGTGGAATTCAATCTATCCTGGAAAAGGAAGCCGAAAGAACAGGACACTACATCATCGGTTTAAGTAAAATAGGGATTGATCATTCACATTTAATTCCTATGAAAGATAAGTTTACCAAAATAGGAACTATTGACTTAGGACCTGTAAGTCAGAATTCTGGTTCATATTGTATCCTGGGCACTTTTGAAAACTTAACTCTGAATTTCAGTGAAATTGAAACAAGTATGATTGCATTTAAAGAAACTACTTTCAAAATCAAGGATCTGATTGAAATAAAAACTAAACACGATATTTAGTTCAGGGCATTTAGGACTCTCCTCTGCATTTCGTTGGTCGTTGGAGAGAACTCCAACAACAACATGGTCTTTCGTAATTGGCTCTCGTCGGTTGGCGGAGATACTTCGACTACGCTCAGCACGGCGGAACTCCAGCCAACGGCCATCCTCACTTTAATTAGAGTTAATTTGCGTGAATTAGTGGCTAACGACAGACGTTATGAAAATCAAATTATTTCAATCACCGGTTGCAAAGATCATTTTCCTGTTTATCAGTTTTGTGCTGACCACTTTTATCCTGGGCGGCTTTATTTTAAATGGACTATTGAGAGTTCCATCCCAAATAGCCAACGTAATCGTGATCATGGCCATACTGCTGATCACCTGGCTGGCCTATAAAAGAGAAGGCAAAAATCTTTCCGAATTAGGCTTGAATCCACGATGGCGAAACTTTGGTTTTGGTGTATTAGGCTTATTGATCGGGGGAATTTTTGTGATCCCGCTTGTTTACATCGTCGCTTATATCAAAGGATACCCGGTAGTATTCAATCCAACCTTTAATGGTGCATATGTGCTGAGTGGACTATGGTTGCTGTTCCCCACGGTCGTGCTGGAAGAACTAGCATTCAGAGGAATTTGTTTTAAGAAGACTGTTGAAATTTCAAACGTGATGATAGCTAACATCATATTCGCTACTCTTTTTATTTTATCACATTGGATCAATCTTGGTGCTTTCGGCAATCCTGTTATGATGACCGTTTTGCTGATTACCGGCCTGGGCCACATTCTGTATGCCACTGCTTTTTTAAAATCAAAAACACTCTATTTTCCAATAGGTCTTCACCTGGGAAATAATTGGGTGAGTTTATTTGTCTTTTCAGGCTTAAGCATTAAAGATCCCACGAATGGACAACTAAAACCATCATTGATAAATATATTAGGAGAGGAAGGAACGCCTTCATTTAATGTTCAATTTATCTTAACCACCATCGTCACTGCAGTACTTTTTATACTTTTTATTTTGGCCATTCGTAAATGGACTTCGGTTAGAGAACAAACCTAACGAGCCCATTTTTTAATTAGCGTCAATTTGCGGAGATTAGCGGCTGAAATAGCAACTCTCAGACATCGTTTCTGAATTCACGCTGTCAACGGGCAGTGCAGTATTATGAATAACTGACAATGAAAAACTACATTACCATATCAGGCCTGATGATTCTCTTTCTGATGGGTATGTCCTGCACTCAGCACGATAAAACATCCGCCGATCCGACATTTACATTTAACCCGGAAAATGAATTCCTCGGATTAGGCATTCAACAGTTTGGAGATCTCGACAGTATGATTGCTCGGAGAAAGATTCGGGCCCTGGTTCCATACACGCATCTGTACTATACCATCGACATGAATAAACGAAGTGGTATTGCCTTCGAAGCACTCAATCTTTTTGAAATTGAATTGAACCAGCAATTGCACTTAAACCCTCACCAGGTGCGCATCATATTCATTCCAGTCAATCGCAGCCAGGTCATCCCACTGTTACGCGACGGCTATGCTGATCTCGCCTTTGCCGGTATGACCATCACGGAAGAACGAAAAGAACTCGTTGATTTTTCCTATCCATCAATTACCGGGCTCAAAGAAATAGTGGTCGGTGGACCGTCATCACCTAAACTGAATACACTGGCAGATCTCGCCGGCCAGGAAATTTATTTGCGAGAGGGAAGCAGTTATGAAGCCGCTGCCATTCGCCTCAGTGATTCATTGGAAAGAAAGGGACTGTCTCCAATTAAAATTAAAGCACTGGATCCTTACCTCGAATCAGAAGACATCCTGGAAATGATCAATTCCGGAGTTATTCCTTTCTCCGCCGTAGTGGAAGATGTGGCCCGCTTGTGGTCCAATGTCATGGATAGTTTGGTCCTCTATGATCAAATTCCACTCGCCACTAATGTGTCGTATGGCTGGGTGTTTCGAAAGGACTCCCCGAAATTGAAATCAACAGTGGACAAGTTTGTCAAGCAAAATGCTAAAGGCACGTTGATGGGCAATATGCTGTACAACAAGTATGCAAAAAATGTGGACCTCCTTCCCGAGATCTATACAAACAAAACCATGTCCCAGGTGAATGTACTCAAAGCGCCATTTTTAAAATATGCCGAGCGTTACCAACTGGACTGGCTGCTTTTAATTGCACAGGGTTACCAGGAATCAGGTTTAAACCAGGCATTAGTCAGTCACACAGGCGCTGTTGGGATTATGCAGGTATTACCCTCTACTGCAGCCGGAAAACCATTCTTTATCCGGGATATTAAAACTGTAGACAGTAATGTACATGCTGGGGTCATGTATATGAGGTATTTAATTGATCAGTATTTTAATGATCCTGAAATTGATTTACTCAATCGACATCTCCTCGCTTTAGCTGCTTACAATGCCGGACCGGGGCGTGTAGCCCAGTTAAGGAAAATAGCTAAAGCGAAAGGATTGAATCCAAATGTATGGTTCGATAATATTGAAATCATTGCTGCAGAAGAAATGGGGAAGGAAACGACAACATATGTCAGCAATATTTATAAATTTTATGCTTCTTACAGGGCACTAAGTGATTATGCATCAAATCGGGGTACCGATATAAATCATTAAGTGAAAAGCTTGGCCTTCCTTTATTCTTGTTTTGGATTTGAATTGAGTGATAAATGAAAGAAAAAATAAAACGTCTTTTAGACTCAGTGGGACTGTTGAATTTTTTTAGAAAAATAAAGGCTCGTTTTAATCCGGGAAAATATCAGCACACCAAAGAATGGCACCTTCGTATCGGGGATTTGCATTTAACATTTGACACCAGTGATCCCCACTCCAATAGATGGTTTTACCCCAGGTATGCTGATGGACGCATCCATGAACCAGTGACCACAAAATTATTTTTGGACTATATTAAGAAGGACAGCCAGGTACTGGATATTGGTGGTCACCTGGGCTATTTCTCCTGCATTGCAGGAAAGCTGGCCAGCCAGGGTTGTGTTCATGTATTTGAAGTCGATTCCAATTGCCTCGAATTGATTAAAAAAAACCTGGCTATAAATAATATCACTAACGTCACCATTCACCATCTCGCAGTGACCGACAAAAATGATTTCGTTAAAATTCCAAAACTGACGCATCCGGACCCGGGTTTAATCATTAACTCCAGTACAGGGAATGATTACATCGAAGTAAAAGGAATCCGGTTGGATGATTTTGTTTCCCAACATAATATCAAACCTGATTTTATTAAAATTGATGTGGAAGGGGCAGAATGGAATGTTTTAAATGGAATGAAAAATATTTTAAACCAGGAGAATCTCATCCTGCTCGCCGAGATTCATGTCGATCAGTTAAGGAAATATTTTAACACCGATTATTCTGCTTGCATAGATATTCTTCTTAACAACGGTTTTACTGTGGAGAATATCGATCATAGGTTAAATGAAAGTTCTTTTCAACCTGTTGACAAAAATACAAAGCTGGAAGGCAACACTATGTTATTATGCAAAAAAACAAGGCAACCCGGTAGCTTATGACTGTTGACAGATTACTGTTTACTGATTACCGATGACTGGTTACTGATTACTGTTTACTGATTACTGTTTACTGATTACCGATGACTGGTTACTGATTACTGTTTACTGATTACTGATTACTGATTACCGATGACTGGTTACTGATTACTGTTTACTGATTACTGCCGACTACACAGTGCTGACTTTTGCTTAAGTTTCCACTATGAATTCCAAAATCGAAACGCTTGAAAATCTTCTCGCAACAGCCAGGCAGAACCCTGCTTCGCTTGAACCCTTTTTTGAGGCACTGTGGCAAAGCGGCGGCATGCTTCCAACGACAGAGCGAAGAAGCGTTGTAGAAAGAGCATTTGAATTCATAAAGACACTTTCTCCTCCTCAACAAAAGGACCTGGCACTCGCCCACCTGGCACTAGGTTATGTTGCTTTCCATGAAGGCAATTATGAGAAGTCGCTGCCCGATGTGGTTTTGGCCAGGCAAATATTCTCGGATCTCGGTGACGAGAATGGCGTCCAGGCAGCCTGCGTGATGATAGGTATTGATTACAGGACTTTAGGTGAATTTGAACTCGCTCTCAAATACCTGCTGGATGGCTACCAGGTGCTTTCTAAAACTAAAGAGTATAGAATGTACCTCCTCTTCTGCGTCTATCATCTCGCCGAAATGTATTCAGAGTCTGGTGAGTATGATCAGGCGCTTCGATTTTATAATGAATTGGAAAAGGCAACGGAAGAAGCAGGTCGTATGAACATGCTGGCAAGAGAACTGGTCGGAATCGGCGTGATCTATCTGCACCAGAAAAAATATGCCTTGTCGCTGGAATGTCTGCAGCAATCTATAAAGATGGCAGAGGAAATCAATGACATACCTATCAAAGCAAGAGCCCTGACGGAACTGGGGATCTATTATGAAGTCATGGGCGATTTTAGGAATGCAATAGATTATCAAAAAGAGGCACTGAACATCCGACGTGAACTGAAAATTCCAAATGGCGTGATTACTAACCTGGTCCACCTGGCCGAACTTTCCATAAAACAAAACCATCCGGACGAGGCCATCGGGTTACTGAATGAAGCCATGAAGATTGGTGAAGAAATTAAAGTCAAAGCCAAGGTTTATAAAATGCATGAAATGCTGGCCGGAATCTACCAGTCGAAAGGTGAACTGATCAAAAGCCTGTTTCACTATAAAGCATTTTATACAATCCGGGAAGAAGTGCAAAGGGAAGACAATCAAAAGAAGATTAAAAACCAACACCTGATCTTCGAAGCCGAACAAACGAAAAAAGAAAATGTTATCATCAGGACACAAAAGCAGGAGATTGAAAATAAAAACCGGCAGCTGCAGGAAACAATAGACGAACTCACCATTACCAAAATCAGCCGCAAGGCAAAAGTCTTTACGCTCTTTATTGGTATAGCATTGATCATAGCAGAGGAGCCCATATTTCATTTCGTGCTCAAGCAGGTCGGCGAGGAAAATCAATTGCTCAATATCACAGCAAAAGTGATCATCATTCTCAGCTTAAAGCCTATCGATGCTGCTGTTGAACGGTATTTGCTGAAGAGACTGATCTTGAAGAAAAGAAAACTATTTTTGGAAAAAAATCAGGTAGCCAGTGCGTAAGAATGCTGTTTGGATAAAGACCGAGAGGGAGAATGGAGTGGGAATCTCTAAAAAGCAGGCACTTCTATTATTTTCCTATCTTGACCGCCCAATATGGTTTAAACCTATTGATTTTATTGATTTTTGTTTATTTTTCACGATCCTAATTCAAAAAGACAAAGCACCTAAAACGTATAGCCCTGAAACCCTAAAGAGCTGATATGAAAACCCTGATTTCTCCTTTTTCGCTTGTCTTCCCATACTTCCTTCGCATTGTTTATTCGCCTGGAAAGCCATGAAGCTTTTCCTGAAATATGACTTCAACATGATGGGCAAAGCCATCCTGGATGAACAATTGAATAAAATCAAACTGCCTTTTTCTCTCCTGGGTCCGGGTGAAGTAGAAATACTAAAAACACTTTCTGATACCGAGGAGGAACTTCTCCATGCCCAACTTAAAAAGTATGGCATTGAGATCGTAGAAACACCAAAGCGTATATTGGTACAGAAGATCAAGGATGCCATCATCGAAATGATATATGTGCAGGAAAATTTGCCTGCCTCAAAAATCTCTGCTTACCTGGCCAGCAAACTCCAGCATAGCTATGGACATCTCGCCAAACTTTTTTCGGAAGTGACCTACACCTCCATCGAAAATTATATCATCCTGCAAAAGATTGAATATGCAAAACAACTTATCCTGACGAATGATTTGACCTTTACGGAGATCTCCCTAAAGCTCAACTACAGTAGTGTGGCCCACTTTAGTACCCAGTTTAAAAATGCAACCGGGCTCACCCCTTCAGCCTTTAAATTAATCATCAGTAAACGACACCATAAAGAGAACCGTAGCAAAGAGCGTTAGACCATGGGGCCTTTCACAATGATTTTTTAATTTATTCAAGTTACTGATCATGCACGACGATACAATATATATTTTGCTAGCCGATGATGATGAAAATGACCGCTTTTTTTTCAAAGATGCGTTTAGCGAAATCAAAATTAAAACAGCAGTTATTACCGTAAAGGATGGGATTGAATTGCTTCAGTACCTCCAGGCTCCGGATGTGATCCTGCCGCATATACTTTTCCTGGACCTCAACATGCCTCGTAAGGGAGGCATGGAATGCCTGAAGGAAATTAAACGCGATGGCCGTTTTGATGACATGGCGATCGCCATTTATTCCACCTCTGCTTCTGAGGAAGATGTTGAAGAAACATTTATCAATGGTGCCAATGTATATATCAGGAAGCCCAGTGATTTTGAAAATCTTAAAAAGGTATTAACGAAAGTGATTACGATTAATTGGCAATATCATACTTCGGGACTAAACAGGGATGTCTTTTTACTCAACCTGTAGTCTGGAATCTTTTGTGATGAGCATCAAAAGAATATTTTCCGCCTCTTTTTCCCTCAAAGCCGTTTTTGCCCTGTCCCTTTTCGCTCTTATTTATATTTCAGGCATTACCTACCAGCATTCACGTTCACTCGCTGAATCTACCGATTGGGTCATGCATGCCTACCAGACTAATGTCCAACTGGAGAAAATGTATTCCTATCTGAAAGATGCTGAAACCGGGCAGCGGGGCTTTATCATCACGCATGACAGCCTTTTCCTGGAGCCCTATTATTCCGCCCTCGAAAATGTACAGAATACATTCATTCAGTTGAGAAAGCTGACGGAGACTAAGCAACAAGAAGAAAGCCTCGATACTATATACCATTTGATTAATCAAAGATTTGTGCATTTAGCCATGTCCCTGGCGATCACCAATACTATTCCCCTGGATTCTGCTATGCTAAAAACCAATATGCAAACGGGGAAAAGCATGATGGATAGTATACGGGTGCAGATGAGTAAAATGATTGCCCTTGAAGAGTCTTACCTGTCCGAAAGACAGGCCAAATACGAGCAAAAAATCTCGATTACGCCACTGTTTTCCCTGCTCTTGTTTTTGTTTGCCCTGAGTATATTTATTTTTTCCTACTGGAGAATTAATAAGGACTTAACTATTCTTAAGTGGCATAATGAACAACTTCGGATCAATTCAGAATCCATGGCCCAGGCTGACTGGTCTTTAAAAGAAAGGAACCGTGAACTAGAGCAGAAGAACAAAGAACTGGCTTCATTCAATCATGTCGCCAGTCATGATTTGCAGGAACCTTTACGAATTGTGCAAACCTATATCTCGCGTCTGACCGAAAAAGAAACCGAAGCCATGACGGACAACAGCAAAGAATATCTCGTCCGCATAAAATCTGCTGTCACCCGTATGCGATATCTCATTGATGACTTGCTTTTATTTTCCCGAACAAGCAAAGCCGAAGGACTTTTTGAAATGACCGACCTGAATATTTTATTAGAAAACGCTAAGCAGGACCTTGCACAATCAATTGAACAAAAGAAAGTGACCATCACCTGTGCTCGTTTGCCAACCTTGCATGTAATCCCTTTCCAGATTCAGCAATTGTTTACCAACCTAATGGGGAATTCTATCAAGTATAGCAGATCGGATGTGCCGCTACGAATTGTTATCGAAAGTGAAATGCTATCGGAAAATGAATTGCCCGGATTAAAAATAGGTGCGAAAAAGAAGTTTTATAAAATTACGGTTACAGACAATGGAATAGGTTTTGAACAGCAATATGCCGAACATATTTTTACCCTGTTTCAGCGGCTGCACCATGACGATGAATATGAGGGCACAGGGATTGGCCTGGCCATCTGCAAAAAGATTGCAGAAAATCACGGTGGTTTTATTGCCGCAGAAGGCAGGCCCGGCAAGGGATCTACCTTTTTCATCTACCTGCCGGCGTAGCACTGGCATCGATTTATCTCATTGGCAAGGCTGAAATGGAAATTATGTAACATTTGATTGTTAATGTGTAATGCTTTCCAGGATCACGCCAAATACTTTTGTTACGTCACTTATCTGACGATATAAAATCTCATCCTGATCTCGCCATAAAATTTCCGTAGAACATTGTTTAATACTATAACCCAAACCATAATGAAACGTAGTAAAGAAACACCCGGTCAGAACACTATCCTCCTGCAATCAAAAGTTCCCACAGTCGATTCAAAATCCGGAGCAGCCATCAACTTGCGCGATTTGTTGGTAGCCGGTTTAATGGACATGTATTGGTCTGAAAAAACATTAATCACCACCATATTGAAAATGGTAAAAAATTCAACTTCTAAGCAACTGATTGCCGGACTGGAAGTTCATCTGGAAGAGACCAAAAATCAGATCACCAGGTTGGAAGAAGTCTTCGAATTGCTGGAGGAAAAAGCGATGGGCAGGAAATGTGTCGCCATGGAAGGATTGATCAATGAGGCTGAAGTCATCATGCAAGAAACTGAACCAGGTGCTGTGAGTGACGCTGGCATTATTGCAGCAGCACAAAAAATTGAACATTATGAAATCGCTTCCTATGGTACATTAGCCAACTACGCCAAAATCCTGGGCGAAATGGATGCTGCTTCTATTTTAATGGAAATCCTGGCAGAGGAAAAAGAAGTGGATGAAGCACTATCGGAACTGGCTACATCTTCTATTAATGAAGAGGCCATGCAAACCGAGCAAGATTTTGATGAGCGTGAACTTGAGGAAGTGTATGAAGCAGAAAATCTCGATGACGAAGATGATGATGATGAGGAAGAGGAAGCAGATGAGGAAATGTATGAGGAGGATGAAGTGGATGAAGAATACATCAATATATCCTCACAAGCAAATCGAAAATATTAAATCCCGGTTCATGTCTTTGCTTCAACCCATTAACCCTCGTGTATGGATGAAGTGATCACAAATTAGTACCGTCCTAATAGCGATTCTTTGAATTCTGAAATGTAAATCATTTCAAACCCGAGAAGCCAGTTTTTTTTGCCTGGAACCAACTGTGTGCGGTTATCTAAATCCAAACGAGGGATATTTGAATAGAAAGCCGCACATATGGTTCTTTTTTTGAACTCAACTAAATCCAATTCACAATGAAAAAGCTACTCATCATCACTTCCTTTATTTTTTGTAGTTATATAGCTTCCTCCCAGGAAGTTGGTGTTCGCCTTGGTGATGTCCTTGGTAATACGATTGCCTTGGATGCTGTCTTTGGTACCGGTGATTTCAACCGAATCCATACCGACCTCTCTTTTGGAACCAATTTTGGTCTCGAGGTACTATGGGATTTTGCCTACCATCCATTCGGAGGGGAAGCCTTCTATTATTATGTAGGGGTAGGTCCATCCTTCTTATTTAGCGATCCCCTCTTCTTTGGGATTAGCGGTGAACTTGGTCTTGAGTACCATTTTAATGGAGTGCCGATTGCCGTGGGTGCAGATTGGCGACCGACCTACTTCATCGTGGAAGATGCAAACTTTGAAGCCGGCTCGTTTGGCTTCAACGCCCGTTTTGTTTTTTAGGCGCCCAACAGGAAATAAAATAATCCTATTCTTATACGGCCACCTTCGTGTGGCCGTTTTTTTATTTTCTACAACACTTGCCGGCTCAAACACTCCACTTCATTGATTGGTCGGGCAAAAAAAATAAGCTAACTTTAACTAACAGGTTATTAATAGAATTGACTCGTATTCGTTTTCCAATAAACTTTAAAATATCATAATCATGGAACTCAGTCACTCCAAATCAATCGGAAATACAATCGTCTACGGAATTACCCTCTTCATACTCAATCTCGCGCTCGTTTCCATTTTCGGATTTCTGACTTTTGATTCGTGGGCGAATATCAATAGCCGCGTGGGAGCATTGATCCTCGCATTCTTCCTGCCTTTCTTCATCGTCTACAAGACGAAAAATATGTCCGACCTGGAGAGACTGATCAAATTTGGGTTCGGATTCTTCTTTTATGCCCTTGCTGCCACGATTATTGGCGGCCTTCCTCATGCCTTTACTTCAGCATTGTTGCCAAGTCTTACGATTGCAATGGGAGTGTTGTATTATGGAGGGAAACTGGTCAGCAATTAACCTTCACATCTGATCTCAGCCTTCCTCAATCGTAAATCGTAAATCGCCCATTGTCTTAGGTCCATGGCAATCTTAAATCTTGAATCTTAAATGAATTTGTACACATAGGATTATTTGTTATATTAGGGTTCAATTGTTACGGAATATTTTATTGCATAACATTTTTTAGGCATCCCCTGAATGCCATCTTAGCGCATTGTAATTCAGTTATTAAATAACCTTTCTAAATTCAATTCACTATGAAAAAGCTGATTATTTTCTCTTCCTTTTTTTTACTTAGTTATGCAGGATATGCCCAGGAGGCTGGTATCCGCGGGGGCGATGTTCTTGGAAATGATATTGCTTTAGACCTGGTTTTGCGTAGCAGTTCGGCCACACGCATTCACGCGGATCTCGGCTTTGGAAATGATTTCGGCCTTGAGGTCCTGTTCGATTTTGTAAACCGGCCCCTTGGAGACGGAGGATTAAGTTTTTACCTGGGTTTGGGCCCCTCATTTTTATTCGCTAGTGATTTGCTCTGGGGACTCAGTGGTGAAGTCGGCCTCGAATATCATTTTAATAAACTACCCATTGCCATCGGTGCGGACTGGCGACCTACCTATTATTTTACCGATAACGCAGATTTTGAAGCCGGGGGATGGGGCGTCAATGCAAGGTTTGTCTTTGGAGGTCGGGGAGAATAAGTCACAACAACATACTTTTGGTTATACAATACGGCCACTTTGCAGTGGCCGTTTTTTATTCATCCATGCAATCCTGATATTTTTCTCATCTTGCTTCTGGAATTCATTCGACCTCCATCAGCCATTTGATTGCCCTATGAATGGAAAAAAAATAACCTTCCTCGGCGTCAGCTCAGGGATCTGCGCCCCCACCGCTAAGGGTCAGATCGGCGCAGAATTGGCCTTTGACGCCATTCGGGCTCATGCTCTGATCTCGCCCAAGCCCGCTAATCCAGGGGATTTCGATCGTCGGAAAATATTCATTGACAATGAGACGGAGAAGATCGTCACCATCAAGGACCTCTATGACTATATCGATGAGATGGACAACTCCGATATCTTTTTCCAGGACCTTGAAAAACAACCAGACGATCCGCTGAAAAACGATCGCTTCGCCCGCCATATCGGTTACCTCGATGATATTTTTAAAAAAATAAAAAGCAAAGTCTATGAAGCCTTGTGGTATAATGAATTTCCCTTCATTATTTCCGGCGATCATTCGACTGCTGCTGCCACCATTGGTGGAATTCGCCGGTACCTGGATAAATACGATCCTTCGAAAAAACTCGGTGTCATCTGGATCGATGCTCACGTCGATGCACACAGTCCCTGGTCCACTCCCTCCGGCAATATGCACGGCATGCCAGTAGGTATGGCTTGCGGTATACAAAGCAATCTTGATCCCCTTAAAGATCTTGAACATCACAAAAAGCGGATCAATAAAATCCGTGAAGAAGATATCGAAGAGAAGTGGCGTAAATTATTTGTCGATCCGAAAGACAAACACAACCTGAAAAATCATGATTTCGTATTCATCGGCATTCGTGACTTTGAGCCGCATGAGAAAAAATTTCTACTCGGTCGTGATACAGAAACACCACATGGTGCCAAACCTGAACCAAAACTTCCTACACAATATTACACCTATAGCGACGGAGAAGGTCCACAAGGAAATAACGTGTATTACAATACTATCCGCAACCAGGATAATGTAGAAAAGACCATGCAGGAAGTTGCTGAAGAAACGATCCGGTATTTTAAAGACAACGGTTATGATCACCTGTATATATCCCTGGATATTGATGCCATCACGGGTGTCAACCTGAATAAAATGCTCACCCATCCTATTGATCTGAAATCGTTTGCCAATAAAAATGCCATTGAACCCATTTACGGCACCGGCACACCGGTAGAGCATGGTTTATCAGTATCAGATGTCAAACAATTGCTTCATTATTTTATTCATGTCCAGAAAGAAATAAACGTTATCGCTTTCGAATTGGTGGAAGTCAGTCCTTTGTTGGACATCAGAAATAAAACTGCTCAAATCGCTTTCGATATCATCAGCACTCTTCTTGAACCACGTCAAAACACCTTGCAACCATGACCCTTCTCCCGAAAAAGAACATTAAATCCAAATCAAAAAAAGATACCTACAGTCATCTCATCCGTGAAAATTTTGAATTTCCCAAATTGGGATTTTCAGAAAAACATCACGAACTCTATTTTCACGGCATTCGCGTAATGGAGCTCGTGGAGAAATTCGGGACCCCGATGAAGATGACTTACCTGCCAAAAATCACCACGCAAATCAGGAATGCCCAGGAATTCTTCAAGAAAAACATAGGCCGTTTAAAATATAAAGGCAATTACTTCTACTGCTATTGTACGAAGAGCTCTCACTTCAGTTTTGTCATGGATGAGGTCTTTAAAAATAAAGTCCATATCGAAACCTCCTCCGAATTTGATTTTGACATCATCGACAGTTTATACAAAAACAAAAAGCTGACCAAAAATAATTATGTCATTTCCAATGGTTTTAAGCCGGCGGGATATCTCAAAAGAATTGTCGATCTCAATGCAAAAGGATTTAAGAACCTGATTTGTGTGCTGGACAATAAAGATGAAGTCGATCAATTGGATGCCATCAACAGCAAACCCTTAAAGTTGGGCATCCGCCTCGCCATCACGGAACATCCGACTTCCGATATTTATATGTCACGTTTGGGTATCAAAGGCACCGAGGTCATTGATTTCTATAGAGAAAAGATCCACAATCATCCCTATTTCAAATTGAAGATGATTCACTTCTTCATCAACAAAGGAATTTCGGATACAGTGTATTATTGGAGTGAGCTGGAAAGGATGGTCCATACGTATTGTGATCTGAAACAATTTTGTCCGGATCTGGATGCCATCAATATTGGTGGCGGCCTGAAGATTCACGAAGGTTTCGGTGAAGAGATCCCTTATGATTATCTCATTGGAGAGATTGTATCCACGATTCAAAAGATTTGCAAAGAACGGCAGGTGGAGGAACCGGATATCTTCAGTGAATTTGGTACGCACACTGTTGGCGAATGCAGTGCTGTGATCTACGCCGTCATCGGGCAGAAACAGCAAAATGAATTTGAACGCTGGTACACCATTGACAGCTCGTTTATCACTACACTACCTGATATTTGGGGCATAGAACAAAAATTTATTTTACTCCCTATCAATCATTGGGATCATCCTTATGTGCGGGTTTATCTCGGTGGCATCACCTGTGATGGATTAGATTATTACAACTCAGAGAAAAACGGAAGTGATATTCTCCTGCCTGCGGTTGACAATGAAGAGACCCTGTATGTTGGCTTCTTTCACACTGGCGCATACCAGGAATCACTGGGCGGCTATGGCGGCATTCAACATTGCCTCATTCCCGCTCCGAAACACATCCTCATCAACAAGAAAAATAACAAACTGACCTTCGAAGTATTTGCAGATCAGCAGGAATCAAAAGGGATGATGAAAATTCTCGGGTACTGAAATTGTGAGTTGTGAGTTGTGAGTGGAGAATTGTTGTTGTTGGAGTTCCGCCGTGACGAGCGAAGTCGAATCATCTCCAACAACCAGTAGGATGCCTCTGGTAAAACCCGACTGCTTACTGCTTACTGGTTATTGGCTATTGCCGACTTTACTTCTCATTAACAAATCATCTACAATCCAAAGTAAATAAGCCACGCTCCCGGACGTTATGTTTGCGGTTTGAAAAACGGAAAGATCATATTAGTACTGACTAGCTTCCTGATAGGACTCTTCTTAGTCCCAATGGATCTGCCTGCACGCGATGTGCCGGCCGAATTGGCTGCCAGTCTCACCGCTCAACCCAAACATGCCTCCATGAAGCGGCTGCATGAGATCTCTCAAAACAGCTTGCGATCCAGGCAAATAAAAAGCAGAAAGAATCATCACCCTATCCAGCGTCCCGATGATCCACTGTCTGTCCATCACGCAAGGCCTTATTATGTCTTCACGTTCCAGGACCAGGAAGTTCATCCTATCCTGACGACACGTTCCAATGTAGACACACCCATCTATATAGGCTGTATCCATCCTTCCGATTACATCTCGAAGATTTTCCACCCACCGACGGTTTGACTTTTTCTTTTACCCGCTGAATTCACTTTCACCGGGATGTCACAAACATGGTTTGTGATGATCGTCTATTCCCTTTATCAAAATCTATTCAACAACCATTTTAAATCATTTTAAAAAAATATCTAATCATGAAAAAGACAATCTTTATGCTGGTATTCGCAGCATTCATCGGTTTCGCAGCTAACGCTCAGGGTCAGAAAACAACCACCGGTAGTACAACAGGAAGTACAGCCACTACTACAAAACCGGCTACTACTACTACAACTACAACAACTACTACTACCCAGACCCAGGCTCCAAAACCAGCCGCTCTTAAAGTTCCTTCAGCCGTGGAAACTGCTTTCAAAGCCAAGTATGCCAGCGCAACACCAACCTGGTCGATGAAAGGAAGCGATTACCAGGCTAAGTTCAAAGTGAACAACGAAGAGATGAAAGCTAAATTTGATGCTACTGGCAAGTGGTTGGAAACTGAAACCAAAATAGCTGCTACATCATTGCCAGCTGCTGTTCAGACTTCTATCAAATCTACTTTTGCCGATTACAAAACTGAATCTGCAGCTAAACTGCAAAGTGCAACTACCGGCAGCGGTTATTGCGCTACAGTAGCTAAGGGCACTGAGAAGTATGATGTTGTTTTCGGTACCGATGGTAAAGTCGTCAGCAAAACCAAAATGTAGAAAGTGAATATGGAAAAGATGATGAAAGGTTAAGTCAGGGCCTTGATCATTCGGACATACATTCCTTATTTACAGAGCCCACGCTGATCGTTCAGCGTGGGTTTTGTTCTTTAACAATAAGAAATAAGGAATTCAAAATAAGAAAGGGGGAAGTATTCACTTCTTACTTTCTTATTTTTCCTTTCTTATTCTTACTTCCTCAGCCTTAGCCTTTAACTATTACCCTCCTCCTTCCGTTTATTAATCTCATCCCTGATCTTCGCTGCTTTCTCATAATCTTCTTCACCGATTACTTTATCGAGCATAGCATTGAGATCATCTAAGGAATACTCCGCGTAGCCGCGACGACGGGTCCTTTTTTTAGGTTCTTCTTTTACTTCTTCAGATTCACCAGGTTGTGGCTCTTCAATGCGAACACCGGCAGCATCGAGAATGAAGTCATACGTGTAGATGGGGCAACTATATCGCACCGCCATGGCTATTGCATCGGATGTCCGGGAATCAATTTCATACTCACGCCCATGTTGCATACATACGATGCGGGCATGAAAAACACCTTCCACAAGATTGTTGATGATAATCTCCGTGACTTCGATTTCGAAAGTATCGAGGGTATTTTTTAAAAGATCATGGGTCAAAGGCCGCGAAGGCACCATGCCCTCCATAGCGACCGCAATAGCCTGGGCCTCAAAGCCACCGATGACGATCGGGAGTCTTCGGTTACCGTCGACTTCACCCATAACCACAGCGTAATTGCTTGATTGTGTGACACTATGGGTCAGGGTAACAATATAGAGTTCGATTTTTTCCAATGATCTTCTTTCCTAAGTCGAAATATATGTAAAAATGCCGATTGCCCCCTGAGTGTTCATTCCGGACCAGGGGCTTTATCACCTATAAGATTCCTAATGTTGAGCTGCCTTAAACTTGCGGACCGCTTCGGTCAACCGGGGAACAATATCAAAAAGATCCCCGACGACCCCATAGTCCGCTGCTTTAAAAAACGGCGCTTCGGGATCTTTGTTGATCACAACGATCACTTTCGAACTATTGACACCCGCCAAATGCTGGATGGCTCCTGAAATTCCAATGGCTATATAAAGATTCGGACGAATAGCAATACCGGTTTGACCGACATGCTCATGATGAGGACGCCAGCCGCTATCCGCTACCGGTCTCGAACATGCTGTCGTCGCACCAAGTGACGCGGCTAAGTCTTCAATGATCCCCCAATTTGCAGGATCCTTCATACCTCGTCCGGCTGATACCACGATTTCAGCTTCTGGCAATGGAACAATTCCAACTGTTCGTTTGACATCAACAACTTTCGTTTTCGATTCCGGTATCGCAATTGATAATGTTGTCACTGCTACATCTGAACCAATGACCTGGGGCTTGAGCGAATTACCTGCAATAGATAAAACAGAAATGGGTGCATTCACTTTACACGTTGCAAATGCTTTTCCAGAAAACACTCCTCTATCGGCAGTAAGTGCTCCGTCTTTTATTTGAGGCAATGCATTGACACCTCGCACTGCACCTCCATTGAGTATGACTGATAATGTGCCAAGCAAACTTTTTCCATTTGCACTATCTGCCAGCAACACGCAAGTAGCTTGTTTGTCTTTCACCACTTGTGCAATCACTTTCGATATCACCTGGTTGTCAAAATGATCCAGCCTTGCATTAGTCACATGAAAAACTTCTTTCGCACCATAGCTGCCGAGTTTTCCACCATCCTCTGCACTGCCTAATAATAAAGCTGCACAGGTTGTGTTGAGTGCTTCAGCAATTTTAGCGCCGAAGTACACCACTTCAAGCGCTGACTTTTTTACTTTACCATCTTGTGCTTCTGCATATACCAAAACCATATGATTCAATTTTAGATTTTAGAATTAAGATTTTAGAATTTAAATATTAAATCACTTTTGCTTCTTCGTGCAACAGTCGAACCAGTTCATCCATATTCGACGCATCGACATAATGCACTGCAGATTTTGCAGCCGGTACACGAAACAGAACATGAGAAACTTGAGGCTCAATGTTAGATGGTGCTATAATTTGAAGCGGTTTTGTTTTTGCCGACATGATTCCTTTCATATTCGGAATGCGTTGTTCCGCCAAACCTTTTGATGCACTCACAACAAAAGGAGCACTCACTTCTATCACTTCTTCCCCGCCTTCGATATCTCTCGTCACCAATGCCTGATCACCTTTATATTCCATATGACTGGCATTGGAAATAAAAGGAAGATCAAGAAAGCCAGCAATCATGCTACCGACCATGCTACCATTAAAATCGATAGTTTCCTTTCCGCAGAAAATGATATCAAATCCTTTATCCTTTGCATAATCCGAAATATAATGTGCAACAACATCCGCACTCTTCGGATCAAGGTCTATTCGCACAGCATCATCAGCCCCTATCGCTAATGCTTTGCGAATAGTGACATCATTAGCTGCCGGACCAACATGAATGACGGTCACTGTACCTCCTTTTTCTTCCTTCAATTCCAGTGCCCGCACCAGGGCATACCATTCATCGTATGGATTCATGATATAATTGACGCCACTGGAATCGTAGGCCGTGTTATTGTCCTTAAAGGCAATACGGGCCGTGGTTTCCGGTGTTTGGCTAATCGCTACAAGCAGCTTCATATCTTGACTTTATTGGATTTCAAGGTCAAAGGTATCCAAAAAAGGCTTTTTAGAAAGATTGCAGGAAAAGACTGAAAAGGAAGGACGAATAAAGAATAGCGAATGGTTCGACTACGCTCACCAAACCTAAGGAAGTTAGAAGTAATTATTCTCCGTGCACTCCGTGTCCTCCGTGCGAGGTATTTTTACACCCATGTCAAGAATCGAAGAACTGGAAAAGATGCTGGATGAAAATCCGGACGATCCTTTTTTAATCTATGCCCTCGCAAGGGAATATGAAGCTAAAGAAGGAACCTTGCAGGCTCTGTTGATGTATGAACATCTTGTAACAAATTATCCAACTTACATCGCGACCTATTATCATTACGCAAAGCTCCTTCACAAAGCAGGCAATCGAAATGAAGGCGTTCGCCTGTTAGAAAAAGGAATCGAAGAAGGCACCAAAGCAAAAGACATGCATGCAGTGTCGGAGATGAGAGGGATGCTTAATTTATGGACAGGCAGTGATGATGAAGAATAAGGAAGGACAAATAAGGAATAAGGAAGTTAGAAGTAAATATTCTCCGTGTACTCTGTGTACTCCGTGCGAGGAAATTTAGTGAGTAGTGAGTAGTGAGTAGTGAGTAGTGAGTAGTGAGTAGTGAGTAAATAATTTACAACCGACTGCTTACTGCTTACTGCTTACTGCCGACTAAATTTCAATTTCGCCTCTGAAAGATTCCACCGCCGGCCCCGTCAATCTTACGTTTGAAAATGACTGCCCTCCCTCATGCTTAAAATCAACATGGAGATCCCCACCACGAGCATGCACTATCCACGAATTTATCGGACTATTAGTGGAATATGCAGAAGCTATTGCTGATGCAACTACACCAGTTCCGCAGGCTAAGGTTTCATCTTCCACACCACGTTCGTAAGTGCGAAGTTTTATTTCTCCGGGAGTAATGATCTCCACAAAATTTACATTGATGCCTTGTTCTTTGAAGGGCGGACTGTTCCTGATTTCGCGACCTTTCAATTTCACTTCCATCTCTTCGATGAGATTCGTAAAAAATACGAGATGAGGTGAACCGGTGTTCAATATAAAATTATCATCCCGCTTTTCAATCTCGTTGACATCAGTCATTGACAAACTGATTTCACCATTCCGGTCACGCTGGCTAAAATGCCATCCATCCGTTCCCAAAAATTCAAGAGCACCAGCATGAACACCAAGATCTTCAGTAAAAGCTGCAAAACAACGGCCCCCGTTTCCGCAAAAGGAACTGGTCCATCCATCGGAATTGTAATACTTCATGAAAAAGCCGGCTTCATCCTCCCCTTTTTGTAAGAGGATCATGCCATCCGCCCCTATACCAAAGTGACGATGACAAGCCCTGGCGATCCAGTCTGTAGTCAACATGGGACCTATGTTTCCATCCCGATCATCGATCATGATGAAATCATTGCCGGCGCCATGATATTTGACAAATGGAATTCTCATCTTGCAAAATTCGTGTTAATTCGTGTAATTAGTGGCCAAACTAATTGAGTTAAAAAATCCTAAATTATTCCGCCCTTCTGCCCTTCCGCCCTTCCGCCAAGACTAGCCACGAATTACACGAATTAACGCGAATTAAATTTTAGCTTTTCCTGGGTCCTTAGCTTTACGCTCGTCGATAAAACTTTATAACGGGCACAATGTTTTAGAATTCTCCCCAGTTTTGTACTATATTATCACACTGGAACACCACCCAGCTTATGAAAAAATATATTCCTTTTGTCATCACCGGTCTTCTCAGCGCAGCACTGGCACTCGGACTCTTTATGTTATTTGGCAGGCAACCTGTCATTATCCAACCAGCCAGTACGCAAACCGTCCTGACCAATTATTCTCCTTTTGAATATCATCCTACTGTTGGAACAGAAGCTGCTCCAAACATGGTCAAAGCTGCTAATACTGCTAAGCAAGCGGTTGTCTACATCGAATCCCTTGAGGTCGACGGAACTTTTTTCGCATCGCGCACTACTGGAGGCAGCACAGGTTCAGGTGTGATCATTTCACCTGATGGTTACATCGCCACCAATCACCATGTCATCGAAGATGGCAATAAAATCAATGTCCTGATGGAAGATGGACGCGAGTTTGATGCAAAGGTGATTGGCTCTGATCCATCCACTGATCTCGCTCTTCTTAAAATCGACGCAAAGGAATTACCTCACCTCACTTTTGGGGACAGTGATTCTTTGATGATCGGTGAATGGGTACTGGCTATCGGAAATCCATTCCGGTTATATTCAACAGTAACAGCAGGTATCGTCAGCGCAAAAGCAAGAAATATCAATATCCTGGACAATGGTGGCATAGAAAATTTCATTCAAACAGACGCAGCCGTCAATCCCGGAAACAGTGGCGGCGCTTTAGTCAACACAAGCGGTCAACTGATGGGTATCAACACAGCCATCATGACTTACAGTGGTCAGTATGAAGGCTTCTCTTTTGCCATACCATCCAATCTCGTTAAAAAAGTATTGGAAGATATTCGTGAATATGGTTCGCCGAAGCGAGGTTGGTTAGGTGTTGTAATTCGTCCGGTCGATAATCAAATTGCAGACGAGGCAGGAATGACAGAAGTGACGGGCGTGATACTGGACAAAGTAAATGAAGGAAGTGCAGCAGAAGCAGGTGGCTTAGATGCAGGCGATATCATTCTTTCTATCGATGGACAAAAAGTGACCTCCTATCCTGACTTCATGGGGAAGATAGGGCAACATCATCCCGGTGATGTGTTGACCCTTTCGTTTATCAGGAATCAAAAAAACAAAGAAACCAAAGTTAAACTCAGTGATACACTCACCAGCACAACAGCTGATATAGCTTCATCAAAATCAAGCGATGCTATTTTAGACGACATCGGACTTGGTGTGCGCGACCTCAATGAAAATGAAAAAGCAAAACTTCCAAAAGGCGGAGTGCTCGTCAATGAAATCAATAAAGATTCTCAGATCGAACGCGCTAACATGGAAGAGAACTTCATTATTACGCGGGTCAATGGAGTTTCTGTCACCAGCGTATCGACTTTAAAACGGGAATTGCAAAAATCAGGGGATAACTTATATCTCCAGGGTTATTATGAAAACTTTCCTGGGGATTTTGCTTATAGCATTACATTGAATTAAATATTCACTCAGAAAATGCACCACCCCCCGACCCTCTCCAAAGGGGGCGAAGGCAATTGCTTAAGTTTACCGAGTTTAAAAAGAGATTCTACAATCAACTGATTTGCAAATTCATCGCTTCTCAATGGCAATTTACATTTCACATGCACGATCATTCTCCCCCTTCGAAGGGGGTCGGGGGGTTGTGCTTTGTAATTACACCTGATACTATCACTGCTGACTGCCGACTGCCTACCACCTACTTATGTGGTGACATCGTGTAATAAAATTTTAATGTTGTTCTGTTCCATTTCAGGATCCTGATAATAATGCGTCAGTATCGATCTCATTTCTCTCCGCCCTTCAATCGTTTCTTTTATCTCTGCTAAATCAGCAGAGGAAATCAAAGTAATAAGAGGTTGCTTCACTTTTAGCATCAGGGGAAAACAGGACTTGATAACCGCGTCCCACTTTTTGTAATTCTGAGGCAGATCATCCGGTAAAACAAATTTTCTCGGTGAAACTTCTTCCCTGGCTTTGAATGGCGTTTCCAAATTGAGGTAACCATAATCATCAGTCAATTCCTCGCCTTCCTCAATATCCCTGATCGCGAGTTCGAAATCATATCCAGTAGACATGAGATTGGAATTGAAACTATGATTGACGTAGCGGCCAAAGTCCCAGCAGAGAATGAAATTTCCATCCTTGTTGCGATAAGCATATTTGGAAATCAGGGAAGCATGCATGGTATCCATAATCTTTACTTCCCCTGGCTTGAATTCCAGGTCAAACTTATCCCTTGCCCATGCGATCGTGCCTTTGGGAATTTTCCTGGTGGCAAATACGCCATACCCGATTTCATCGTCGATGTATCGGAGCTCTGTATCCGGATGAATCATAGTGGTCTCAAATAGAAACGGAAAGCTAAGGAGGTATTCAATGATGTTTTGGAAATGAGGTGTTAATTCCCCCCTAGCCCCCTGAAGGGGGAAATTTGGTTTGTAAAATTTGAATTAATCAATTCATTTTTAAGGATTTGGTATTATCCCATTTTACCCCCTCCAGGGGGCAAGGGGGG
>Ga0207656_10000110_pt1 | contig 31241 bp, 28 predicted proteins | sample KBSCornC12_FD_184297 | JGI IMG/M metagenome (GOLD analysis project Ga0207656, IMG submission 184297) | Corn rhizosphere microbial communities from Kellogg Biological Station, Michigan, USA - KBS Corn C1-2 (SPAdes) (version 2) | ecosystem: Host-associated > Plants > Roots > Rhizosphere > Soil ...
GCACCGGCAGACCACCGAGCGCATCGACGTTGACCATGATGCCCAAGGTGCCGGAGTGGATCGCGAACCAATGGCCGGCCGGGTCTTTCAGGCCAGCAGGGATCTGCTCCCAGGCCTTGGGTTTGTAGGTGCCGACCACCTCGGCCTTTTGCGCCTGCAGGCCGAAGGTCACGCCGTAGTAAACGACGTCGGCCACCGGTGCGGCTTTCTCTGCCACCAACTGCGCCAGGGATTGGCCGGAGTTCTTGTTGTCCAAGGGCACTTGCACGCCGGTGCTGGCGGCGATGGCCTTGAGCTGGGTGGCCCAGTCAGCCCAGTCCGGCGGGCAGTTGTAGCAGATCGCGGTTTCGGCGGCCTGGGCCAGGCTGGCCACACCGCACAGCAGCACGGCTGCCAGTGTTTTACGGAATGCGCGCATCAGGGGTTTCCTCGTGGGGTTGAGTGCTTTCGCCCGGCCGGATATGGCAAGGCAGGCAATGGGACGTCGGGGCATGGCCGGCGATCTGCGCCAGCAGTTGGTCAATCACGGTGCTGGCCAGCAGCGCAATCGGCTGCACCACACTGCACAGGGTGGGGTGCATCTGGGTGCCGAGGCTGATGCCATCGAAGCCCATCACCGAGAGTTGTTCGGGCACGTTCCAGGCGTTGCGGCGCAGTTCGGCGATCAGGCTGATGGCCAGGAAGTCGTTGGAACACACCAGTGCGGTGGGTGCATCCTCGCCTTGGAGGAATGGCGCGATGGCGGCGAATTCCGCCTGGGTGTGTGCCGGCATTTCGATGACCGGACGCGCTGGCAAGCCGCATTCGCGCATCGCCTCGCAATACCCGGCGTACCGCAGGCGCGCACGGTCCGACTGCAAGGCGGGACCGGCGACCATGCTGATGCGGCGGTGCCCCGCTTGCAGCAAATAACGCGTGGCCAAGGCCATGCCCGCGCGGTTGTCCACCGACACAGCGCTGTAGCTGGGGTTGCTGGGTTGGTGGTAGGCCAGCACAAACGGGGTTTTTTCTGTATTCAGGCTGCTGAGCACGACGTTGCTTTCAGCATCCGTGACCGTCAGCACCAGGCCGTCCACGCGCTGGCGCAACAACTCTTCCACCACAATGCTTTCGCGCTCGCTGTTGTAGTCGGTAGTCGCCAACAGCAGGCTGTAGCCGCGTGCACGTGCCGCGCGCTCCATGGCCTGGAACTGTTCGGCGAACACCGGGTTGAGCAGGTTGGGCACCACCACGCCGATCAACCGGGTGGTTTGCAGGCGCAATTGGCGGCCCAGCAGATTGGGCCGGAACCCCAACTCACGGGCGGCGGCGAACACCTGCTCACGGGTGGTCGGGCGCACCTGGTCGGGGGAGGCAAAAGTGCGGGCGGCGGTGGCGCGGGATACGCCGGCCAGCCGCGCGACGTCTTTCAAGTCAGTCATTGTCACTCGCTTGAGATCGATCTCATTGGCGAGGACAGTAGCGGCGGAATGTGGCAATTCGGCGGTAGGGTGATGACAGTTTGATGTCGGTGGACCCGATATACAGGGGCCAAACTGTGGGAGGGGGCTTGCCCCCGATGGCAGTGGGTCAGTACTGGATTGGGTGGCTGATACACTGCCATCGGGGGCAAGCCCCCTCCCACATTGGATCGGTGCCCATCCATAGATGGTCATACTCGCAGGGTAGGGTCACAAACCGGGCGCGCAAAATCCGCCCACTAACCTTTCGATTCGATCCAAGTGCGGGCACAATGCGTGTCCTTTTTTGGCAGGCACCGCCGCAGGCTCTCAAAAATGATCAAAACGCCGTACTACCTCATCGATAAACAGAAGCTTCTGGTGAACATGCAGAAGATTGCTTACGTGCGCGAACAGTCCGGCGCCAAGGCCCTGCTGGCGCTCAAGTGCTTTGCCACCTGGTCGGTGTTCGACCTGATGCAGCAATACATGGACGGCACCACCTCGTCGTCGCTGTACGAGTTGAAGCTCGGCCGCCAGAAGTTCGAAGGTGAAGCCCACGCCTACAGCGTGGCCTGGGCCGACGATGAAATCGAAGAGATGCTGGATAACTGCGACAAAATCATCTTCAACTCCATCAGCCAGCTGCAGCGCTTTGCCGAACGCAGCGAAGGCAAGACCCGCGGCCTGCGCGTCAACCCGCAGGTGAGCAGCTCCGACTACCTGCTGGCCGACCCGGCGCGTCCGTTCAGCCGCCTGGGCGAATGGGACCCGGTGAAGATCGAAGGTGTGATCGAGCAGATCTCTGGCTTCATGTTCCACAACAACTGCGAGAACGGCGACTTCAGCCTGTTCGACAAGATGCTCGGCGTCATCGAAGAACGCTTCGGCGCGCTGCTGCACAAGGTTGAGTGGGTCAGCCTCGGCGGCGGCATCCACTTCACCGGTGAAGACTATGCCGTGGACGCGTTCTGCGCCCGCCTGAAGGCATTCTCCGAGAAGTACGGCGTGCAGGTGTACCTGGAACCCGGCGAAGCGGCGATCACCAACAGCGCCTCGTTGGAAGTGACCGTGCTCGACACCCTCTACAACGGCAAGCACCTCGCCGTGGTCGACAGCTCCATCGAAGCCCACCTGCTGGACCTGCTGATCTACCGCCTCAACGCCAAGCTGGCACCAAGCGACGGTGAACACACCTACATGGTGTGCGGCAAATCCTGCCTGGCCGGAGACATCTTCGGCGAGTATCAATTTGATCGTCCGCTGGCCATCGGCGATCGGCTGTCGTTCATCGACACCGCAGGCTACACCATGGTCAAGAAAAACTGGTTCAACGGCCTGAAAATGCCGTCCATCGTAGTGAAACAACTCGACGGTACAGTCGAGATGGTTCGTGAATTTGGTTACGACGACTACCTGTCCAGCCTTTCGTAAGCTGGCGGATAAAGGAGAGATAAAGCAATTGAAAAAGAACGTTCTTATCATTGGTGCAGGAGGTGTCGCCAAGGTGGTGGCCCACAAGTGCGCGCAGCACAACGACGAACTCGGTCGTATTGCTATCGCGTCGCGCAACATCTCCAAATGCCAGGCCATCATCGACAGCGTCAAGGCCAAGGGTAGCCTCAAGGTGCCCGCCGATATCCAAGCCTTCGCGCTGAACGCCCTGGACGTGGAAGCGACCAAGGCCCTGATCCGCGAGACCGACTCGCAGATCGTCATCAACGTCGGTTCCGCGTTCCTTAACATGTCGGTCCTGCGGGCCTGCATCGACACCGGCGTTGCGTACCTCGACACCGCCATCCACGAAGAGCCGGGCAAGGTCTGCGAGACCCCGCCGTGGTACGGCAACTACGAGTGGAACCACCTGGAAGAGTGCAAACAGAAGAACATCACCGCCATCCTTGGCGTGGGCTTCGACCCGGGTGTCGTCAACGCGTATGCCGCGCTGGCGCAGCAACAGCATTTCGACCGCATTGATTCGATCGACATCCTCGACGTCAATGCCGGCTCCCATGGCAAATACTTCGCCACCAATTTCGACCCGGAAATCAACTTCCGCGAGTTCACCGGACAGGTGTGGAGCTGGCAGAACAGCCAGTGGACCAGCAACACCATGTTCGAAGTCAAACGCACCGATGACCTGCCGGTCGTCGGTTCGCAGAACCTCTACCTGACCGGCCACGATGAAGTGCACTCGCTGTCGAAAAACCTCGACGTGCCCAACGTGCGTTTCTGGATGAGCTTCGGCGAACACTACATCAACGTGTTCACCGTGCTGAAAAACCTCGGCCTGCTTTCCGAAAAACCGGTCACCACCGCTGAAGGCCTGGAAGTCGTGCCGCTCAAACTGGTCAAGGCCGTGCTGCCCGACCCGTCCTCGCTGGCCCCCGGCTACACCGGCAAGACCTGCATCGGCGACCTGGTCAAGGGCACCAAGAACGGCCAGCCCCACGAGATGTTCATCTACAACGTGGCGTGCCATGAAGAAGCCTTTGCCGAGACCGACAGCCAGGGCATCTCCTACACCGCTGGTGTACCACCGGTGGCCGCAGCGCTGCTGGTGGCACGTGGCGAGTGGGATGTGAGGCACATGGCCAACGTCGAGGAACTGCCGGCCGAGCCGTTCCTGAAGGCGCTGGATGTGATGGGGTTGCCGACTCGGATCAAAGACGAGAACGGTGATCGGGCTTGGGATGCGATTGCCTGAATAGGCAGTTGCAAGTGGGAGGGGGCTCGCTCCCGATAGCGGTAGACCAGTCACACCTGTGTTGACTGAGACACTGCAATCGGGGGCAAGCCCCCTCCTACATTGGGTTTCAGGGTGTCTGTCATTCCAGGTTACGGGCCGAGTTGCTCAGTGCCCTTGAGCATTGCAGAAGCGCCGGCGCCAACTGTTTCTCCGCATCCGCCCGAGTCCAGCGGCTGGTCGGCGCCACCACATGCACCGCCGCCACCGGTCGACCATTGGCACCCAGTACCGGCGCGCCGATGGTCATGTCGCCCAGGAACAGTTCCTGGCCATTGACCGCATAGCCCTGCTCGCGCACCTGCTGCAACGACGCCATGATTTTGTCGACTTCCGTCAGCGTCTGGCTGGTATGCGCAATACGCTGGCTGTTCTCGATCAACACCAACGCTTCCTCCTGCGGCAACGCGCTCAAATACGCCCGCCCCGACGCCGTGCAGTACATCGGCACCCGCGAGCCGATCGGCATGTGCACCGGCACAAAGCCCGCGCTGACGAAACGTGCGATGTAGGTCATGTCGTAGCCCGCAGGCTCGGTGAGGCACGAGGTCTCGCCGGTCAGCCGGGTCAACTCCGACAGAAACGGATTCGCCACCTCGATCAACGAATGCGCATCCAGGTAACTGAAGCCCAACTCCAGCACCCGGGGTGTGAGTTGGTAATGCCGGGTGCGGGAGTGTTTCCGAAGGTAACCCAGGCTTTCGAGGGTAAACACCATGCGCTGGGCCGAGCTTTTGGTCATGCCGGCGGCCTCGGCCACCTCTGCAAGGCTCATGCTGCGGCGCTGTGCACTGAATGCCTTGAGCACCGACAGGCCTTTTTCCAGGGATTGGTTGTGCAGACTGTTGCGTTCTTCGGACATGGCGGACTCGCGGTCAGGTCGATCAGGCGTGGTGATATTTCTACCTCAAATCACAGAAATAGACCACTTAATATCGCATATCGATACGAACAGTTCATTTTGTCGATTTTCTATAGCTATATTCGATTTTAATCAATCGAAATGGCACAGAGCTTGCGATTTCATCGGCAGCCGCTTGCGGTACTGACTATCCGTTTTCCTTCTGGAGTAACCCGATGAACAGTCTTTCGCCCTTGTTTCGCCGCCTCGCCTTCGGTCTTTGCGCCACGCTGTGCGTCACCGCGGTGCACGCAGAAAGTGCGTCCTCGTACAAAGTCGGTGCAACGGCCAGTGGTTCGCCGTTTACCTTCCTCGACATCAAGAGCAACAGCATCCAGGGCGTGATGGTCGATGTGGCCGAGGCCGTGGGCAAGGCTGGCGGCTTTACCAGCCAGATCGAGCAGACCAACTTCGCTGCGCTGATCCCCTCTCTCACCTCCGGCAAGTTGGATTTTATTTCCGCCGGCATGCTCAAGACCGAAGAGCGCACCAAGGTCGTCGACTTCAGCGCCCCGGTGTATGCCTACGGTGAAGGCCTGATCATCAACGCCGACGACAATACCGCCTACCCTGACCTGATGCCGCTGAAGGATCAGGTGGTCGGCGTACAGGCCGGCACCGTCTTCTATGACCAGTTGAACAAGCTCGGCATCTTCAAGGAAATCCGCACCTACGACTCCATCGGCGAGATGGTCCGCGACCTGTCCCTGGGCCGCATCAAGGCCGCCGTGGGTGACCAGCCGGTGGTCGCCTACCAGATCCGCCAGAAGCTGTTCAAAGGCGTGAAACTGGCGCCGGACTACAAGCCCACCAACGTCGGCCAGGTGTGCCTGGTGGTGCGCAAGGGTGACGCGCAAACCCTGGAGCGCCTGAACACCGCCATTGCCAGCATCAAGGCAGACGGCACCCTCGACAGCATTCTCAAGAAGTGGGGCCTCGATACCCAGGTGCGCCCATGAACCCGGCGGAGTTCCTGCAAAACGCCCAGGACTTTTTGCCGATTCTGCTGCAAGGCGCGTGGGTGACGATCCAGATCACCGTGCTGTCGTTCCTGCTCAGCAGTGCCATCGGCCTGGTGCTGGCGTTGCTCAAGCTGTCGCCGATCCGTGCACTGTCGTGGGCGGCGAGCACCATCATCAATGTGATCCGTGGGCTGCCGATCATCGTGCAGTTGTTCTACATCTACTTCGTGCTACCGGACATGGGCGTGCACCTCACCGCGTTCTACGCGGGCGTGATCGGCATGGGCATCGCCTACTCGGCGTACCAGGCCGAGAACTTCCGCACGGGCATCATTGCCGTCGAACAGGGCCAGCGTGAAGCCGCCGAAGCACTGGGCATGCGCTCGGCGCTGATGATGCGCCGGGTGATCCTGCCGCAAGCGTTTCGCATCGCCCTGCCGCCGTACGGCAACACGTTGGTAATGATGCTCAAGGACTCGTCGCTGGTGTCCACCATCACCGTCGCGGAGATGACCCGCCAGGGCCAACTGATCGCCTCGTCGACCTTCCAGAACATGACCGTCTACACCCTGGTCGCCCTGCTCTACCTGCTGATGAGCCTGCCGCTGGTGTACGGCCTGCGCCGCATGGAACAACACCTGGGCCGGAGGAAAAAAGCATGATCGAGATTCGCCAACTGCAAAAACATTACGGCAGCCACCGAGTGCTGCACGGCGTAGACCTCGACGTGGCCAAGGGCGAAGTGGTGTGCCTGATCGGGCCGTCGGGCTCGGGCAAATCCACTTTGCTGCGCTGCATCAACGCGCTGGAAGCCTATGACGGCGGGCACATCAACGTGTTCGGCGAAACCGTGCAGCGCGGCAGCAAGAGCGTGCACGCCCTGCGCAGCCGCATGGGCATGGTGTTCCAGCGCTTCAACCTGTTCCCCCATCGCACCGTGCTGGAGAACGTGATGGAAGGCCCGGTGTACGTCAAAGGCGAGCCGCCCAGGCAGGCTCGCGAAGAAGCCCTGGTGCTGCTGGAAAAAGTCGGCCTGAGCGCCAAGGCCGAGGCCTACCCGGAGCAGCTCTCCGGCGGCCAGCAACAACGCGTGGCCATCGCCCGTGCCCTGGCGATGAAACCCGAAGCCATGCTGTTCGATGAACCCACCTCGGCCCTCGACCCTGAACTGGTCGGTGATGTGCTGGCGGTGATGCGCACCCTCGCCGATGAGGGCATGACCATGATCGTGGTCACTCACGAAATGGGCTTTGCCCGCGAAGTGGCCGACCGCGTGTGCTTCCTGCATGGCGGCTACATCGTCGAAAGCGGGCCGGCCGAACAGGTGCTGGGCAACCCGCAGCATGCGCGGACCCAGGACTTCCTGCGGCGCGTGCTGCACCCTACCGGTAACACGCGGAGCCTGTCATGAAGTCATTGTGGTCAGCGACTGCGCCCTCAGTGGTGCCGACGCCTGCCTTGAGCGAGTCGGTGAAGGTGGACGTGGCGATTGTCGGCGCGGGGTATACCGGCTTGTCGACGGCGCTGCATTTGGCCGAGCGCGGCGTCAGCGTGTGCGTACTGGAGGCCAACGAGCCGGGCTGGGGTGCGTCCGGACGCAACGGCGGACAGGTCAACCCGACGCTCAAATACGATCCGCAGCAACTGGTGCGGATGTACGGAGCGGAGCGCGCCGAACCGTTGATCTCGACTGTATCGAACTCGGCCGACCTGGTGTTCAAGCTGATCGAAAAACACGGCATCGATTGCGCGCCGGTACGCAAGGGCTGGATGCAGGTGTCGTACAGCGAAAAAGGCGTGGCCGGGTTGCACGCACGGGCAGATCAATGGGCCAGGCGCGGTGTACCGGTGCAGCAGCTGGATGCCGCAGCGGTGGCTTCGCGCATAGGCAGTGAGGCGTTTGCCGGTGGCTGGCTGGACGGTCGCGCCGGGGCGATTCAGCCGTTGGCGTATGCCCGTGGCTTGGTGGGTGCGGCGTTGGCGGCGGGTGTGCGGATCCATGGGCAAAGCGCGGTGACCGGGTTGCAGCGCCAGGGTTGCGGCTGGCAATTGCAGACGGCTGGCGGTGCGCAGGTCACGGCCGATCAAGTGGTGTTGGCCACCAACGGCTACAGCGGCAACCTGTGGCCGGGCATGGCGCAGAGCATCCTGGCGGCGAACAGTTTTATCGTCGCCACCAAACCCTTGAGCGGGCGAGCGGCGGACAGCATCTTGCCGGGGCAGGAAACCGTCTCCACCGCACAACGGCTGCTGCTGTACTTTCGCAAAGACAGCCATGGCCGCTTGCTGATGGGCGGACGCGGGCTGTTCAACGACCCCACGTCACCCACGGATTTCGCCCACCTGGAACGCTCGCTGGCACTGCTGTTTCCGCAATTGGGGCCACTGGAATTCGAGTATCGCTGGGCGGGCCGTATTGCGATCACGCGGGACTTCATGCCCCATGTGCACCAGCCCGCACCGGGGTTGACGTTGGCACTGGGCTGCAATGGCCGTGGCATCGCGCTGTGTACCAGCCTGGGGCAGCAATTGGCGGGGCGGTTGTGCGACAGCACGGCGGAGTTCGCCTATCCGGTAACACCGTTGCAGCGCTTGCCGATGCATGGGTTGCAGCGGTTTTACATTGGGGCGGGGGTGGCGTGGTATAGCTTGCTGGATCGGCTCAATTGGAGCTGAACAGAGCCCTCACTCACACCACTCCCCATGTGGGAGTGGGCTTGCCCGCGATGGCGATGTGTCAGCCACTGGATGTGTTGGCTGATGTACCGCCATCGCAGGCAAGCCAGCTCCCACACTGGTTCTCCTTTTCCGGGAGACCCTATTACACCCGTAAAGCGATTAATACTCTCAATCGCCAACGGCGATCGCTCCCATGAACGGGGCGCGCCCTCAAAACACCGACCACCCAATCCGCTCACTCAACAATTCCAACGCCTTCATCCCCGCCAGCGAGTTCCCCGCCGTATTCAACTCCGGCGACCACACGCACACTGTAAATTGCCCCGGCACCACCGCGACAATCCCGCCGCCCACCCCGCTCTTGCCCGGCAAGCCCACGCGATAGGCAAAATTGCCCGCTTCGTCGTACAGCCCGCTGGTGGCCATGATCGAGTTGACCTGCTTGGTCTGACGCGCCGTTAAAATCTGTTCGCCGCTGTGGGCACTCGTGCCTTCGTTGGCCAGGAAGCTGAATGCCTTGGCCAAGTCCAGGCAGCTCATCTGCAAGGCGCAGTAGTTGAAATAGCTGTGCAGCACCGCGTCCACGTCGTTGTGGAAGTTGCCAAAGGATTTCATCAGGTAGGCCATGGCGGCGTTGCGGGCACCGTGCTGGGCCTCGGATTCGGCGACGACGCTGTTGACCAGGATCTGCGGGTTGCCCGACAGGCGCCGGACGAAATCGCGCATTGACAAGATCGGCACGGCGAAGCGCGATTGGTTGATGTCGCAGATCACCAGCGCACCGGCGTTGATGAACGGATTACGCGGGCGGCCACGTTCGAATTCCAGCTGCACCATGGAGTTGAATGGCTGCCCCGAAGGCTCATGGCCCAGGCGTTCCCAGATGGTTTCGCCACCGTGGTCGATGGCCTGCACCAGGCTGAACACCTTGGAAATGCTCTGCACCGAGAACAGCGTGTCGGCGTCACCGGCGCAATAGGCCGAGCCGTCGTTGCCGTACACGGCGATGCCCAATTGGTTGGCAGGCACATCGGCCAATGCCGGGATGTAATCGGCGACTTTGCCGAGGCCGATCAGGGGGCGCACTTCGTCGAGGATCGACTCCAGCAGCGCCTGCATGTCTTGTCCAGTCATCTGTCTTTGAATCGGTGGTAAGCGGGGCGCGGAGGATACCTGAAACACGCAGGTCAAGCTTGATCAGGGGCGCTTCGCACCCCAACGCGGGACAAGCCCGCTCGCCACAGAGGGAGTGGGGACTCCCTCGCCACAGCTCGATGTTGCGCGCGTTCAAAAGTGCGCCACATCCGACACCCGCTCATCCAGCACATCCCGCGCCAGTGCCCAGGCCCGCTCCCGGGATTCCACCACCAGCAACGGATAACCCCAGGCCTTGCCGAACATCGCGGCAAACGGCTTGAGCGCCAGGCGCTGCGCGGCACTGGGCTCGACCTGGATCATGCCTTTGACGTAGGTATGCAGCGCCTGTTTGTTTTTCTTCATCCAGATCGACGCTTGCTTGCGCTCCTCATGGGAGTGTTCGTGATTGTTCTCGTCCACGGATTTTTCGTGCAGCAGCAGGAAGGGTTGCTGGCGGGCCAGCAGGCTTTCGAACACGGCGAAGGCATCCTCCGGCCCACCTTCATTGGGCGCATCAAAGACGATTTTCACCACCGGGAATGTTGAACTGTCGAGTCGCATGGCCGAGCTCCTTGTTGAGAATTGATCTCACTATAGGTCTCAAGCCGCTGGACGGCATTGCACAGAATAGCCAGACTGTTTCGCAATTCAGCCAACCTGCGATCCCTTGTCATGAAACACCATCGCCTGGAAATGCACGATCCGTCACTGTCCAGAGACGCCGACGTATTCCCCCGCGCCGTAGTGGCCGTAGGGGCCACCGCCACGTCGGATACCTGGGAACATACCCAGCATGCCCATCGCAAGGGCCAACTGATGTACACCTTGCGCGGGGTCATCCATTGCGAGATTGAGGCCGGTATCTGGATCGTGCCGCCGCAATGCGCGCTGTGGATTCCCGGCGGAACGCCCCACGCGGCACGGGGGGCTGGCGCTGCGGAAGTCTATTGCCTGCTGATCGACCCCGATGCCGCCTGCGCCCTGCCCCGGCAATGCTGCACGCTGGCGGTGTCGGCCCTGCTGCATGAGCTGATCAGCAAGGCGGTGAGTTTCCCGCAACTGTATGACGAGCACGGCGCCCAGGGCCGTTTGATCAGTACCTTGCTGGATGAATTGGCCGTCGCGCCTGTTGAAGCCCTGCACCTGCCCATGCCACAAGATCCGCGCCTGCGTCGCCTGGCCGACAGCCTGCTGGCTGAACCGGCGGACAAGTCCACCCTCGGTCAATGGGCGGTGCGCATCGGCATGAGCGAACGCAGCATGACGCGTCTGCTGCTGGAGGAACTGGGCCTGAGTTTTGGCCGTTGGCGCCGGCAGTTGCATGTAATCCTGTCGCTGCAACGCCTGGCCAGGGGTGAGAGCGTGCAACGCGTGGCCCTGGACCTGGGCTATGAGAACGCCAGCGGTTTTATCACCATGTTCCGCAAGACGGTAGGCCAGCCGCCGGCGCGTTACCTGGCGGACCGCGCCGGGGCGTTGAGCTCGCTGGCCCCGGCGACGATTGCGCTGAACTGAAGGTGTTGCCTACCCGGATCTGCGGGCTGGCTCGCCACACAGTCAACTGTTCAGATCTGCCAAGCCCAAATGCTCACGCAACGTCGTCCCTTCATACGCAGTGCGGAACAAGCCCTTGCGCTGCAAATGCGGAATCACGCTCTCGACAAATTCAGTAAACGAGCCCGGCAGATACCCTGGCGAAATCACAAACCCATCGCAACCGCCCTGCTCGAACAGCTCGGCCAACTGGTCGGCAATCTGCGCGCCGGTGCCCACCAGCTGCGGAACACGTACGCTGCTGGCGAAGATGCGTCCGAGCTCCTCCAGGGTGGTTTGCGGGCCCTGCATCAACAGCTTTTCAGCCGCCGCCGGGTGGAGCAGCGGCGACTGGGCGATCTCGGCCAGTGTCGCCGAAAGCGGGAATGGCGACAGGTCCACATTCAACTGCGAGGCCAGTGTCACCAGCCCCAGTTCCGGACGGGCCAGCGCATTGTGCCGATCGCGCTTGGCGCGGGCCTCGGCCTCGCTGCCCCCCATGAACGGCATCACCGCCGTCAGCACTTTGCAGCTGTCGGCGTCGCGCCCCTGCTGCACCACCTGGGCACGCACGTCATCGCGGAATGCACGCATGGCCGCCAAGTGCGGATGGATAGTGAAGATCGCCTCGGCCCAACGCGCACCGAAGCGCCGACCACGCCCGGAAGAACCAGCCTGGATCAGTACCGGTCGGCCCTGGGGCGTGCGCGGGATATTCAGCGGGCCTTCGACCCTGAACCACTCGCCCTGGTGCTGCACCGAACGGATCAATCCAGGGTCTGCCAGCACGCCGCTTTCGCGGTTCAGTTTCAGCGCGTCCTTGCCCCAGCTGTTCCACAGTTTCAGCGCAACTTCAACAAACTCATCGGCGCGGTCGTAGCGCAGGTCGTGCTCCAGGTGCTTGTCCTTGCCGAACAGGCGACCCTCGCTGTCGTTCATCGAGGTGACGATGTTCCACGCCGCGCGGCCCCTGGACAGGTGGTCGAGGGTGGCGAATTCACGGGCGATGTGCGCCGGTTCGTAATAGGTGGTGGACCGCGTTGCGCCCAGGCCCAGCCTGCTGGTCTTGCCGACCAGGTAAGACAGGATCGGCAAAGGGTCCAGACGCGTGGCGTCCTGGGCGCCGTAGCGCAAGGCCAACTCGCGCGAGCCGCCCATCTGGTCGCCCACGGCCAGGCGGTCGGCGAAGAACAGGAAGTCGAACAGCCCCTCTTCCACCACCTTGGCGACCCGCGCGTAGTACTCCGGGTCGAGGTAATTGCCGACGGTTTCAGGATGGCGCCACACCGCGTGGCTGTGCACCACGGGCCCACTCAACAGGAACGCGGATAAATGGATCTGGCGGCTCATGGCTTGGGTGTCCACACGGTGATGGCGCTGACCTGCAACGGCTTGGGAATCAGCTTGGCGGCGTAATAGGTGTCGGCGATGCGCTGTTGCTCGGCGAGGTTGTCCAGCTTGACCGGGATGATGTCGTAGCTGCGGCGGCTATTGGCGCGCTCGACCGTGGCCGGGGCGATATTGCCCCACAGCGGGCCAAGGATGGCGGCGGCTTCCTTGGGATGGGCCTTCACCCATTGGCCGGTCTCGCGCAGGGTGTCGAAGGTCACCTGCAACACGTCCGGGTGGGCCTTGGCGAACGTCGTCGTCGCCAGATAGAAACGGTTGTAGTCGGCCAGGCCGTCCTTGCCGTCGGCGATTACACGCACATGGTGATCCAACTGTTGGGTGGCGAAGAACGGGTCCCAGATCACCCACGCGTCGACACTGCCATTAGCGAAGGCCGCGCCGCCATCCGGTGCTTCCAGGTAACGCGGAGTGATATCGGCCAGGGTCAGCCCGGCCTTTTTCAACGCCGAGATCAGCAGGTAGTTGCTGCCCGAGCCCTTGGACACGGCAACGGTCTTGCCCTTGAGGTCGGCGATGCTGTGGATCGGCGACGTGTCCTGGACGATGATCGCCTGGGCGCCGGGCGATGCGTTTTCCTGGGCGTAATAGGTCAGCGGCGCATCGGCGGCCTGGGTAAACAGCGCGAAAGCGTCAGCCACATCGGCGTGCAGGTCGACGCTGCCGGCATTCAGCGAGCTGAGCAGGCCGGTGCTGAATTCATGCCAGTTCACCGTGAATCCCAGGGGCTTGAGGCGCTGTTCCAACTGGCCATTTTGCTTGAGCAGGATCCACAGGGTGGATGAGCGCTGGTAGCTGATATCCAGGGTTTGCTCGGCCTGGGCCGCCGTGGCGGCGAACAGCAGGCTGGCGGCGACGATTAGTTTTTTGAACGTCATGGGAGGCCTTGGCGAGGAAGAAATGAAGGGCGCTGCTTATGCCAAAAAACCGCGTCAGGCCTGGCAATAAAGCTTGTTCGATTATATTAACGATGAGCAATGATGAAAGAATCTTATAATTCTATGGTTATGCCCAATTCATAGGCGGCAGGGAAAAGCGTCCTAAGCTCAGATCGAAAGAGTATTTAACGAATAGTTTTTAGAACTTTAAGCTCAGGCCTATTTCGTCACAGATCGAGCTCGCCATGTCCCTACGTCACCCCTTCGCCGCACTCCTCGGCTTGCTGGCTCTGTCCGTCGCCATCAGCGCGCAGGCCCAGGAAACCGTACGCATCGGTTACCAGAAGTCCTCGACCCTGATCACCTTGCTGAAAACCCAGGGCACCCTGGAAAAAGCCCTCAAGGCCGACAACATCGACGTGAGCTGGCACGAGTTCCCCAGCGGCCTGCCGCTGCTCGAAGCACTGAACGTGGGCAATGTGGATATCAGCGCCGACGTGGCCGACACCGTGCCGATCTTCGCCCAGGCGGCCCAGGCCAAACTCACCTATTTCGCCCAGGAAGCGCCCTCGCCCGCGGCCCAGGCCATCGTGGTACGCAAGGACTCGCCGATCCAGAACCTGGCGGACCTCAAGGGCAAGAAGATCGCCGTGACCAAGGCCGCTGGCACCCACTACTTGCTGATCGCCGCACTGGCCAAGGCGGGGCTGGCCTTTTCGGATATCGAACCGGCCTACCTGTCACCCGCCGACGGTCGCGCGGCGTTCGAGAACAACAAGGTGGACGCCTGGGTTACCTGGGAACCCTTCCTGACCAGCGTGCAGCGCCAATTGCCCACACGCACCCTGGCGGACGGCGCAGGGCTGGCCAGCTACAAGCGTTACTACCTGACCGGTACGCCGTACGCCAAGGCGCACCCGGAAGTATTGAGAGTGGTGTACGAGCAGTTGGAAAAAGCCGGGCAGTGGGTGAAAACCCACCCCCAGGATGCGGCCAAGGTGCTGGGGCCGTTGTGGGGCAACCTGGATGTAGCGACGGTTGAAGCAGCCAATGCGCACCGCAGCTACCTGGTGCAACCGGTGACGCTCGATCAGTTGGGCGAACAGCAAAAAATCGCCGATGCGTTCTTCAAGGCGGGGTTATTGCCCAAGGCGGTGGATGCCAAGGATGTACAGACCTGGAAACCTTGAGGGCGTAACAGGGAGTACTGCAACTGTGGCGAGCGGGCTTGCCCCGCGTTGGGTTGCGCAGCGACCCTGGAAGGAGGAATGCGGTGAGTCAGGCACTCTTCGGCCGCTGGTGTGGGGGCTGCTTCGCAGCCCGACGCGGGGCAAGCCCGCTCGCCATAGATTTGGATCACGATGGTCACAACAGTGTGCGGGCCAGGGCCTTTTTCCATTCGCTGTAACGCCCCGCCATCGCGGGATCATCCTGCGGCTCAAACCGCTCCCGCTGCCGCTCAAGCGCGCCCAGCGCTGCATCACTCGCCCACACCCCCGACGCCCTCCCCGCCAGGTGCGCCGCGCCCAAGGCCGAGACTTCGGGTGACAGGCTGCGCACCACCGGGCGTTGCAGCAGGTTGGCCAGGAACTGCATCAGCCAACGGTTGCGCGTCGCACCGCCGTCCACCCACAGCTCTTTCAACGGGCTGCCGATGTCCTGCTGCATGGCCTCGAACACATCGCGGATCTGATAACCGATGGACTCCAGCGACGCCCGCAGGATATGCGCACCAGAGGTGGCCTCGGTCAGCCCACAGATCAGGCCCCGTGCATCGGCCTTCCAGTGGGGCGCGCCCAGCCCGGACAACGCCGGCACGAAATACACGCCGCCGTTATCCGACAGTTGCGCCGCCTGTTCGGTGAGGGCATCGAGGGATTCCCCCGCCACCAGGCGCGAGGCCCACTGCACGGCGGCGCCGGTATGGACGATGTTGCCTTCCATGCCGAACGTCGGTTGACCACCGTCGTGCCAGGCCAGGGTGGTGGACAAGCCGTGAGTCGAGGCAATCGGGCCGCCCATGGGCGTCATCAACGACGACCCGGTGCCCAATGTCGCTTTCACCAGCCCCGGTGCAAAGCCGCCCTGCCCGTACAGCGCGGCATGGGAGTCGCCAATCATCGACATTACCGGGATGCCGGCGGGCAACCCGCCCGCCGCAACGGTTTCGGCAAAAAAGCCTGCACTGGGCTGGATGGGGGCCAATGCGGCCAATGGAATCTTGAACAGCGCCAGCAGCGCCGGGTCCCAGGCACAGGTGTGCAGGTTGAACAGTTGCGTGCGGGCGGCATTCGAGTAGTCGGTGGCGAACGCCTGGCCGCCGCTGAGCTTCCACAGCAACCAGCTGTCCACCGTGCCCAGGCAGATATCACCGGCAGCGGCGCGTGCGTGGCCATCCTCAAGGTGGTCGAGAATCCAGCGGAACTTGCCGGCCGAGAACATCGGGTCCAAGGCCAACCCGGTTTTTTCCAGGATCAGCGCTTCGTGCCCCTGCTCATGCAACTGGGCACACAACGTGGTGGAGCGCCGGCATTGCCAACTGATGCACGGTGACAGCGCTTCGCCGGTATGCCGGTCCCAGGCCACCACCGATTCTCGCTGGTTGCTGATGGCCAGCGCGGTGATCGGCCGGTCCACCTGGGCCAGGCACTCCTCAATGGCGGCCAGGGTGCTGTGCCAGATCAGCAGCGGGTCCTGCTCGGAAAACCCCGGCTGCGGATGGGTAATGCTCAGCGGCCGCGAGCCCCGCGCAATCACCTGTCCGCGCTCGTTGACCAGCACCGCCTTGGCGTTGCTGGTGCCTTCATCTATCGCCAGGATCAGCGGCGTATTGTCTGTCATCGCATTCACCGCAACCGAGTGGCAGCCGCCACAATCCCAGCCGCGTCGATGTTATGCAAGGCGCGGGTCGGTTCGCGAGCGCCGGCGGCGGCATATTCACCATCGCCGATGCCCAGGCGCACCAGGGCAATCCCCAGCCCGGCTTCGGCCAGCACTTCGGCCACCAGGCTGCCCACGCCACCGTTGATGTTGTGCTCTTCAACCGTGATGACCGCCCGCGTGCCACGCAGCGCGCTGAGCAACACGTCACGCTGCAATGGCCGGATCGACGACAGGTTGATCACCTGCGCCTGGATGCCCTGCTCCGCCAGCACCCGTGCCGCATCCAGCGCTTCATGCACCACCGAGCCCAGGGCGACGATGCTCACGTCCGCGCCCTGGCGCAGGATATCCACCTGCCCTGGGGCAAATTGATAGTCGCCCGTGTGCAGGTCCGGCAACGCTTTGCCGTCGAGCCGGATATACACCGGGCCGTGGTAGCGCAGCGCGTAGTCGACGATCTGCCGGCATTCAAGCGCGTCGGCCGGAGCAAAGATCTGCACGTTGCCAAAGCCGCGCATTACCGAAATATCGTCGAGGCTGTGGTGCGTGCTGGCCAACGGGCCGTAACTGGCACCGGCATTCAGGCCGAACATCTTCACGTTGGCCTGGTTGTAGCAGACGTCGACTTTGATCTGCTCATTGGCCCGCGAAATCAGGAATGGCGCTGCGTTGCAGGTCGCAGCGATCTTGCCGCCCAGGGCCAGGCCCGCCGCGACGCTGACCAGCGACTGCTCGGCAATGCCCACATTGATCAGACGCTCGGGAAAGCGCTGCACAAACGGCCCGATCTTGGCCGTGGAGGTGGAATCGCTGACCACCGGCACCACGTCCAGCCCGGCATCGACGGCGGCAATAAAGGCTTCCACCATGACGCTCGCCAGATGTTCACTCGCCATGATTCAACTCCTCCAGTGCCGCGTTGATTTCATCACCCTTGGGCACGCGGTGGTGCCATTCGGGACGGGCTTCGATAAACGACACGCCCTTGCCTTTGATGGTGTGGGCGATCAGCACCTGGGGCGCGCCGGTCTTGGCCTGCATGCTTTCCAGGGCTTCGATCAACTGGTCCGCATCGTTGCCGTCGCACTCGCTGACACGAAAACCGAAGGCCGCCCATTTCACGTCCAGCGGGTCCAGCGGCATGATGTCCGCCGTCAGGCCCGCCAGTTGCAGCTTGTTCTTGTCGACGATCACGAACAGGTTATCCAGGCCGTATTTGGCCGCCGCCATCGCCGCTTCCCAGTTGGAGCCTTCAGCCAATTCACCGTCGCCGGTCAGCACATAGATGCGTTTTTTGCTGCCGGACATCTTCGCCGCCAGCGCCAGCCCCACCGCCACCGGCAGGCCGTGGCCGAGGGCGCCGGTGTTCAGTTCGATGCCAGGGGTTTTCTGCCGCACCGGGTGACCCGGCAGGTGGGAGTTGAAGTGCTGGTAGGTGGGCAGCCAGTCGACGGGGATGTAGCCCGCCTGCGCCAGGCAGCAATACAAACCACCGACACCGTGGCCCTTGCTCTGGATATAGATATCGCGCTCAGGGTCTTCAGTGCGTTCCGGCCCGGTATTGAGAATGCGGAAATACAGGGTGGCAAGAATATCGGTTTCCGAGAGATCGGCCCCGGTGTGGCCGCCGGCCGGTGAGTCGGCATTCAGGCGGATCACATGGCGCCGGATCAGGCGGGCCTGTTCTTTGATCTGGTGGGCGTCGTACTGGAAGGCATTCATGCAGCGGCTCCTTTGAGGCTGACCACGCGGGGTAAAAGTGTGCAAAGCTGTATTTGAATATTTATTCAGCAGTGACAATATATTTCTATTTAGACGCCGAACGCTCGACAGGTCAAGTGAATGACCGGTGGAAAAATGAAATAAAACCTGGAAATGTCCCTCGGACAAACGGCCGAAATCCCACACGCGCGTATCTATCCCGTGGCTTTGCGCTGGATGAAAGTCGCGATCCAGAGGCCTGTTGGAAAAATTAAGCGCTTGACATTGCCACGGTGGCACTGGAATCTGAATTAACAGTCAAGCACGCATAAATATTCAGCGCACTTGAAAGCACTCCAAAAAAAATAAATCAGGAGAACACTGTGGACGCCAAAGCTACTGTCCAGCACCCGGCCGAACTCAAGCCGCCCCACCGCCCCCGGTTGGTGAAACTGCTTCCCAGCAATATCGGCGGCCCGCTGATCGGCCTGGTGTTGCTGGTGCTGGTCTTCTCCTTCAGTTCCGAATTCTTCTTCTCGCTGCGCAATGGCCTGAACATTCTTGATCAGGTCACGGTGCTGGGCATCCTCGCAATTGGCATGACCGCCGTGATCGTGATCGGCGGCATCGACCTGTCGGTGGGGTCGGTGCTGGCCTTCTCGATGATGATGCTCGGCTGGCTGTACCAGGACCAGGCGGTGCCGCTGGGGTTTGCGATCCCGATCTCGATAGCCAGCGGCATGCTCGCCGGGCTGGTGTCCGGCGCCTTGATCACCTATGCCAAGCTGCCGCCGTTCATTGCCACGCTGACCATGATGTCGGTGGCCCGTGGCCTGGCGAACATCCTCACCGAAGGCCGGCAGATCGTCGGTTACCCGGACTGGTTCACCAGCCTGGCCACGGTGCGTCACTTCGGCTTTCTCTCGGCAACCGTCGGGCTGTTCCTGGTGATGCTGGTGGTGGCCTGGGTGTTCCTGCGCTTTCGCGCCGGCGGCCGTAACCTGTATGCCATGGGCGGCAGCCCGGAGGTGGCGCGCCTGTCCGGCATCAAGGTGCGGGCGATCACCCTGTGGGTATACGCCATCAGCGGTGCGCTGGCCGGCATCGCCGCCGTGACCCTGGCCGCGCGCCTGGACTCGTCCCAACCCAGCGCCGGCCTGAGCCTGGAACTGGACGCCATCGCCGCCGTAGTAATTGGCGGCGCCAGCCTCAGCGGTGGCGTCGGCAGCATCGGCGGCACCCTGGTCGGTGTGCTGATCATTGGCGTGCTGCGCAATGGTCTCAACCTGCTGGGCGTTTCGCCCTTCATTCAACAAGTGGTGATCGGCGTGGTCATCGCCCTCGCCGTGACCATCGACACCCTGCGACGCCGCTCCAGCACTGCCCGTTAAACCTGTTCGACAGTTGACACCCTCCAACAATAAAACCAGGAGTCACCGACATGTTCAGCCCCAAGAAACTGCTGTTGGCCACCGCCCTCGCGGCTGCCACCCTCACCGCTGCCGGCACCACCTGGGCCAAGGACCTGACCATCGGCCTGGCCGTGGCCAACCTGCAGGCCGACTTCTTCAACCAGATCAAGCAATCGGTGGAAGCCGAGGGCAAGGCCAAGGGCATCAAGGTGATCACCGTGGATGCCCAGGGCAACTCCTCCACCCAGGTCAGCCAGATTGAAGACCTGATCACCCGCCAGATCGATGTGCTGATCTATATCCCTGCTGGTGCCACTGCCGCCGGCGTCCCGGTAAAAGCCGCCAAGGCCGCCGGCATCCCGGTGATCGCCGTGGACCGCAACGCACCCGATGCACCGGGTGACACCTTTATCGCCAGCGACAGCGTGGCCGGGGCCAAGACCCTGGCCGAATACGTCGGCAAGATCACCGATGGCAAGGGCCGCATCGCGATCCTGCAAGGCCAGCTCGGCACCACCCCCGAGAACGATCGCGCCAAGGGCTTCGAAGAAGGCTTGAAAGCTTTCCCGGACCTCAAGGTCGTCGCCCAGCAACCCGCCGAGTGGGCCCAGGACAAAGGCTTCGCCGTGGCCCAGGACCTGCTCCAGCGTGACCCGAACATCACCGTGTTCTTCGGCCGTGCCGATGCCATGGCCTTGGGCGCTGCCCAGGCGGTGAAGGTCGGCAACCTCGACCACAAGGTCGTGGTGGTCGGTTTCGACGGTGACGTCGCCGGGCTCAAGGCCGTGGAAAGTGGCGTGCTGAATGCAACCATGACCCAGCAGACCCAGAAGATGGGCCGCCTGGCCGTGGCATCGGCCATCGACCTGAAAGCCGGCAAGGCCGTGCCCAAGGAGCAACTGTTGCCCACTGTGCTGACCACCAAAGAAAACGTCGCGCCGTTCCTGCAACAGCACCCGTAAGCCTTGGAGGTCGTCATGCAAGCAGCAGCCCTGGACACCGCCCACGCCGACGCGGTGCTGTGCCTGCGCAATATCAGCAAGGCCTATGGGCCGGTGCAGGTACTGTCGCAGGTCAATGTGGACATCCGCCCCGGCGAAGTGCTGGCCCTGCTCGGCGAGAACGGTGCGGGCAAGTCGACCTTGTCGTCGATCATCGCCGGGCTGGTACAGCCTGAAGCCGGGGGCAGCATGACCTGGCGCGGCGCGCCTTACGCACCCGCGTCGCCCGGTGCGGCGCTGGGCGCCGGGATCGGTCTGATCCACCAGGAAATCCGCCTGCTGCCGCAATTGTCGATCGCCGAGAATATCTTCGTCGGTCGCCTGCCCATGCGTCATGGGCGGGTGGACCGCGCGTACATGGAGGCCCAGGCGCAGATCCAGCTGGAGCGCCTGGGGCTCAAAGTGCCGGCATCGCGCAAGGTCGAAGGCCTGAGCGTGGCGGCCCAGCAATTGGTGGAAATCGCCAAGGCGCTGACCCTGAAGGCCAGCCTGTTGATTCTGGATGAACCCACTGCGGCATTGGGCGGCGAAGAAACCGAGTTGCTGTTCAAACAGGTGGAACGGCTCAAGGCCGAGGGCGTGTCGTTTATCTATATCAGCCACCGCCTGGAAGAAATCGCACGCATCGCCGACCGTGTGCTGGTACTGCGCGACGGGCGCCAGATCGCCTTGCACGCCACCGCCCAGGTGCCGGTACGCGAGCTGGTGGAACAGATGGTCGGGCGCAGCCTGGAGCGGATTTTCCCCGCCCTTCAAGCGCCACAGGATCGCGTGATGTTGCAGGTCAAGGACCTCAGCTGCCGCGAATTTGCCTTGCACGGCATCGATTTCAGCGTGCGCGCCGGCGAAGTGTTCGGCATTGCCGGCGTGGTCGGCGCCGGGCGGACCGAACTGGTGCGCACTATTGCCGGCGCAGCACAGGATGTCCAAGGCCACCTGGTACTCGACGGTGAAGTACGCCAGCTTCGCTCGCCCTTCGAGGCGATCCAGGCCGGCGTGGTGCTGGTGCCCGAGGACCGCAAGCAGCAAGGCGTGGTGGTGGAACACCGCATCGAAGACAACCTGATCTACGGCAACACCGACCTGCTGGACAAGCGCGGCTGGGTATTCCCTGCCCCGCTGCGCGAATTCGCCCGCACGGCGGTGGCCAGGCTGGGGGTCAAAGGTGCGCCGCAGTCGCGCATCTCCAGTTTGTCCGGCGGTAACCAGCAGAAGGTGATCATCGCCAAATGGCTGGCGCGCAACCCCAAGGTCTTCATCCTGGATGAACCGACCCGCGGCATCGACGTGGGTGCGCGGGCGGCCATCTATGAAGTGATCGCGGACCTGGCGGCCAAAGGCATGGCGGTGATGGTGGTGAGCTCGGATCTGGATGAGGTGCTTGGTTTGTCGCACCGCGTCCTGGTCATGAGCCGGGGCCGGCAGATGGGGATTCTGGAACGTGGCGAGGCCACCCCCGTGTCGGTGATGGAAATGGCGACTGCCTGACCCACAAACAATGAAGATCCAATGTGGGAGGGGGCTTGCCCCCGATAGCAGTGGTTCAATTGAAAAATTTATAACTGATACACCGCCATCGGGGGCAAGCCCCCTCCCACAGGGGTCGGCTGTGATTTCAAATAACGGAGTTATCCATGCAGCTTTTTAGTCTTCAAGGCCAAGTGGCCTTTGTCACCGGCGCCGGCAGCGGCATTGGCCAGGCGATTGCCGTGGGGCTGGCCGAGGCCGGCGCGGATGTGGCCTGCTTCGATCTGCCGGGCAGCCCCGGCATCGCCAGCACCGTCGAACGCATCCAGGCCCTGGGCCGTCGTGCCCTGGCCTTGAGCGGTACGGTCACCGAGCGCGCCGCACTGGACGCGGCGGTGGCACGCACCGAAGCCGAACTGGGCCAACTGAGCGTCGCGGTCAACTGCGCCGGCATCGCCAATGCCCAGGCCGCCGAAGACCTGGACCTGCAACGCTGGCAGACCACCCTGGACATCAACCTCACAGGAATTTTCCTCAGTTGCCAGGCCCAGGCCGCCGTGATGTTGCCCCGTGGCAAAGGCGCCATCGTCAATATCGCCTCGATGTCCGGCAGTATCGTCAACCGTGGCTTGCTGCAAGCGCACTACAACACCTCCAAGGCCGGCGTGATTCACCTGAGCAAGAGCCTGGCGATGGAATGGGCCGACAAGGGCTTGCGGGTCAACTGCATCAGCCCCGGCTACACCGCCACGCCGATGAACTCGCGCCCGGAAGTCGCCGACCAGGTGAAGATCTTTGAACAGACCACGCCCATGGGCCGCATGGCCAGCGTGGAAGAAATGGTCGGCCCGGCGATTTTCCTCGTCAGCCAGGCCTCGTCTTTCTGCACCGGTGTCGACCTGTTGGTCGATGGCGGCTTTGTGTGCTGGTAGGAGTTCGTCATGTCCCAACGATTTAGCGGTAAAACTGTGGTCATCACCGGTGCCTGCCGGGGCATCGGCGCCGGCATTGCCGAGCGTTTCGCCCAGGAAGGCGCCAACCTGGTACTGGCTTCCAACGACCTGGAACGCGTGACCTTCACCGCCGACCAACTGGCCCGGGAATACCAGGTCGACACCCTGGCCCTGGCCATCGACGTCACCCGTGAAGACGATATCGAAAAGCTCTACCGCGAAGGCCACGCCCGTTTTGGCAGCATCGACGTGTCGGTGCAGAACGCCGGCATCATCACCATCGACCACTACGACAAGATGCCCCGTGCCGATTTCGACAAGGTGCTGCAGGTGAATACCACCGGCGTGTGGCTCGGCTGCCGGGAGGCCGCCAAGTACATGGTCAAGCAAGGCAGCGGCCGGCTGATCAATACCTCCTCCGGCCAGGGCCGCCAGGGGTTCATCTACACGCCCCACTATGCCGCGAGCAAAATGGGCGTGATCGGCATCACCCAGAGCCTGGCGCTGGAACTGGCGCGGCATGACATCACGGTGAATGCGTTCTGCCCCGGCATCATCGAAAGCGAGATGTGGGACTACAACGACCGGGTGTGGGGCGAGATCCTCAGCACCGACGAGAAGCGCTACGGCAAGGGTGAATTGATGGCCGAATGGGTCAAGAACATCCCCCTGCGCCGCGCCGGCAAACCCTCGGATGTGGCGGGCCTGGTGGCGTTTCTCGCCTCGGACGATGCCGCCTACCTGACCGGCCAGGCGATCAATATCGACGGCGGCCTGATCATGTCGTAAGGGTTTGGTATCCTCACGGCCATTGAGTCATGCCTTTTACTATAAAGAGCCCTGAGGCCTTCATGAGCCAGATCGAAGAACAGCGCCTGATCACCAAGATCGCGAGCCTCTATTACGAAGAAGGGCTCAAGCAGTCCGAGATTTCCGCGCAACTGGACCTGTCCCAATCGTTTATCAGCCGTGCCCTGCGCCGGGCGCTGCAGGAAGGCGTGGTGAAGATCACGGTGATGCGCTTGCAAGGCCTGCACCTGGAACTGGAAACCCAGTTGCAGCGCCGCTACGGCGTGCGCCGGGTGATCGTGGTGGAAGCCACCGAGCCCGGCAATGACGAGAGCATCAAGCAGGCCATCGGTTCGGCCGCCGCCCACTACCTGGAAACCAGCCTGTCGCCCCAGGACCGTATCGGTATCTCGTCGTGGAGCAGCACCATTCGCGCCATGGTCGGCCACTTGCACGCGCAGCCGGGCAAACAGGCCGCCCAGGAAGTGGTGCAACTGTTGGGCGGCGTCGGCCACAAGGGCGCGTTTGAAGCTACTTTGCTGACCCAGCGCCTGGCGACCCTGCTCAACTGCCCGGCGTTTTTGCTGCCCTCGCAAAGCATCGAGCAATCGGTGGAGAGCAAGCAGCGCATCGTGCAGATGGAAGAGGTCAAGGAAGTGCTGCAGCGCTTTGACAGCATCACCCTGGCGATTGTCGGCATCGGCGACCTGGAGCCCTCGCAACTGCTGCGCAACAGCGGCAACTACTACACCGAAGACATGCTGCGCCTGCTCGCCGAACGCGGCGCGGTGGGCGATATCTGCCTGCGTTACTTCGATGCCCAGGGCAAGCCGGTGCTGGAGGAAGATGAAGAATTCGTGGTCTCGGTGGCACTGCCCAAGCTGCGCGCCATCCACCGGGTGCTCGGCCTGGCCGGTGGGTTGAACAAGGTCCAGGCCATTCGTGGCGCGCTCCAGGGCGGCTACCTGGACATCCTGATCACCGACCTGGACACCGCACAGGCCCTCAACCAATAACCGTTTCTGGAGACTGCCGCTCATGACGTCCAAGCTCGAACAACTCAAGCAATTCACCACCGTGGTGTGCGACACCGGTGACCTGGAAGCCATCAGCCGCTTGCGCCCGGTGGACGCCACCACCAACCCGTCGCTGCTGCTCAAGGCCGCTGCCATCCCGGAATATGCCGAGTTGCTGCGCAGCGCGGTGGGCCAGTCCAAGGGCGATGTGGACCTGGCATGTGATCGCTTCGCGGTTTCAGTGGGCTGCGGCATTCTCAAGGTGATTCCGGGGCGCATCTCCACCGAAGTCGATGCGCGCCTGTCCTTCGACCAAGACGCGCTGTGGGCCAAGGCCAACCAGTTGATCGCGCTGTACGACCAGGCCGGCGTCGGCCGCGACCGCGTGCTGATCAAACTGGCCTCCACCTGGGAAGGCATCCGCACCGCCGAGCGCCTGGAAAAGGCCGGGATCCAGACCAACCTGACCCTGCTGTTTTCGTTCGTCCAGGCCGCCGCCTGCGCCGACGCCGGGGTGTTCCTGATTTCACCATTCGTAGGCCGCATCTATGACTGGTACCGCAAGAACACCGGCCTGGACTACACCGGCACCGAGGACCCAGGCGTGCAGTCCGTGACGCGGATCTACAACTACTACAAGGCCAACGCCATCAACACCGTGGTCATGGGCGCCAGCTTCCGCACCCTCAGCCAGATCGAGCAACTGGCGGGCTGCGACCGCCTGACCATCAGTCCCGAGCTGCTGCAAAAGCTTGATGAAGACCAGGGCCTGCTGGAGCGTCGATTGAATCCGGGGGCAGTTGGGGAGCCGCGCCAGACCCTCAACGAAGCGCAGTTCCGCTGGGGCTCCAACGAGGACGCGATGGCCACCGAGAAACTCGCTGAAGGCATTCGCCAGTTTGCCCGCGACCAGGAAAAACTCGAAGCGGTGCTCGCAACGCGCTGAGCCCTGGACCGTTATGCCGTGCACAACGTCGCCGCCGAGATGATCGGCATGGCGACGCTGGGGTTCAGGCGGGCACTTTTTTACGGCACTCGTCCATTGCTCGAGCCGCCACCGCGCCCATCACGCCGCCCACGATCGGCGCCAGCCAGAACAGCCAGAGCTGTGCCAGGTAATCAACTCCGGCAAACAATGCCGGCCCGGTGCTGCGCGCAGGATTGACCGAGGTGTTGGTGACGGGGATCAGGACCAGGTGAATCAAGGTCAGCGCCAAGCCAATGGCAATCGGGGCAAAGCCAGGCACCGCGCCGGGTGCGGTCACACGCAGGATGATGAAGACGAAGAAAAAAGTGGCGATCAGTTCGGCCAGCAATGCAGCCTTCATGTCGAAATGACCGGGACTGAGCGGGCCATAGCCGTTGGCAGCAAAACCGCCCACCGAGAAATCGGCCTGCCCGTTGGCAATCAGGAACAACGCGGCAGCAGCAGTAATCGCCCCCGCAACCTGCGCCAGGATGTACGGCAGCACATCAGCGCCCTCGATACGACGCCCCACCCACAGGCCGATGGTCACCGCCGGGTTGAAATGCCCGCCGGAAATACCGCCCAGCGCATAGGCCATGGTCAACACCGTCAGCCCGAACGCCAGGGAAACCCCCACAAAACCTATACCCAACCCGGGGAACGCAGCCGCCAGGATGGCGCTGCCGCAGCCGCCGAAGGTCAGCCAGAAAGTACCCATGAACTCTGCAGTCAAACGTTTTTGCACAATCAACTCCCATTGCCGCTCAAGTGCCGTCGCCACGGGAGGTGGGCGGCCCGAGGCGACGGTAGCAATGGGTATCAATATGTCGTGTAGGACTTGTCTGGTCTTAGCGGCTTACAACGCCCTGCCCAAACTTCTTGATCGCCAGGCAATACCCGATCAGGGCTACCGCCGCCAGCAACCCACCGGCCGCACCGATCCAGGCGAAGCCGAACTGGCTGCCGACCCAACTGCCCATCAGCGCGCCGCCGCCAATGCCGATGTTGTAGATGCCGGAGAACATCGCCATGGCCACGTCGGTGGCGTCGGGCGCCAACACCAGCACCTTGGATTGCATGGCCAGGCCGAAGCCCATGATCGCCATGCCCCAGAAAACGCTCAGCATCACCAGGTAAGATTCGGCTCCGCTCAAGGGCAGCAGCAACGCCAGGCAGGCGCTCAGGATAAACACCGCGCCCACCACGAACAGGTGCGGGTTGAAACGGTGTACCAGGCTGAACAGCAGCGAGCCGATGATGCCCGCGCCGCCGAACACCAGCAGGATCAGGGTCACCGCGCTGCCGCTCATGCCGGCCACGCCTTCGACAAAGGGCTCGATGTAGCTGTAGGCGGTGAACTGCGCAGTCACCGTCATCGCGGTGAGCACATACAGCGCCACCAGCGCCGGGCGCTTGAACAGCAGTGGCAGGCTGCGCAGCGAGCCGGAGTTCTGGCTCGGTAACAACGGCAACGTACGCGCCAGCCAGAACACCAGCGCAGCGGCGAACGCGCCGATCACCAGGAACGTGGTGCGCCAGCCCATGGCCTCGCCCAGCAGACGACCCAACGGAATACCCAGCACCATCGCCAGGGAAGTGCCAGTAGCCAGCAGGCCGAGGGCTTGCACCTGCTTGCCTTCCGGCGCCAGGCGCACCGCCAGCGAGGCGGTGATCGACCAGAACAGTGCATGGGACAAAGCAATGCCGACTCGGCTGAGCATCAGGATGCCAAAGCTGGTGGCCACACTGGACAGGACATGGCTGGCGATGAACAGGCCGAACAGCACGATCAGCAGCTTGCGCCGCTCCACGTTGCGGGTCAGCAGCATCACCGGCAGCGAGGTCAGGGAGACGATCCAGGCGTAGATGGTGAGCATCAGCCCGACGCTGGACACTGGCATGTCGAAGCTGGCGCCGATGGCACTGAGCAGCCCGACGGGCACGAATTCGGTGGTGTTGAACACAAACGCGGCCAACGCGAGGGCGAAGACCGGTTGCCAATTGGCTTGGGGCGTTGCGGCTGAAATGCTCATTGAAGGGCGCGGTACTCGGACGATGATCAGACGGCCACCCAGGACAAGCGCCGCCGCCGAGCATTCTATAGGTTTCCGGCCCGGCTGTTGACGCTCATCCCGCTCAAAATCACCTCAACCGGGGCAGGGTGCGGTCATGATGAGCACGTAGACCCCGATTGAATGGGCTTGCCGAGGGCATCCGCTCGCATATACCACTGGTCGTAACAGCGACAAGGCCTTCGGCGTAGATCAAGGGTCAACCTGCCCCATCAATTCCGGAATCGACTCCGGCCGATTCGCATAACGCTGTGCCAACGCCGCGCACACCATCAACTGGATCTGGTGGAACAGCATCAGCGGCAGGATCAGCACGCCCATGCTCGCCCCGGCGAACAGTACCTGGGCCATCGGCACACCGGTGGCCAGGCTCTTTTTCGAACCGCAGAACAGGATGGTGATACGGTCTTCCTGGTTGAAACCGAACGCCTTGCCCAGCACCGTGGAGGCCACCAGCACCAGGCCCAGCAACACGCAGCACGCGACCACCAGGCCGCCCAGTTCCCACAGTGGGATCTGGTGCCAGATGCCTTCATTCACCGCTTCGCTGAACGCGCCGTAGACCACCAGCAGGATCGAGCCCTGGTCGACGAATTTCAGCCAGGACTTGTTGCGGCCGACCCACGCGCCGATCCAGCGGCGGGCGATCTGCCCGGCGATAAACGGCAGCAGCAATTGCACGCTGATTTTCAGGATCGCGTCGACCGTCGAGCCGCCCTCGCCGTGCACATTGAGCAGCAGCGTCACCAGCAACGGTGTCAGGAAGATGCCGAACAGGCTGGACGCCGCCGCGCTGCAGATCGCCGCCGGGATATTGCCCCGCGCCAGCGATGTGAAGGCAATCGCTGATTGCACCGTGGCCGGCAAGGCGCACAGGTAGAGCATGCCCATGTACAGGTCTTTACCGATCAGCGGCGACAGCACCGGCTTGAGCGCCAGGCCCAGCAACGGGAACAGCACGAAGGTCAGGCTGAACACCAGCAGATGCAGGCGCCAGTGCCCGGCGCCGGCGACGATAGCCTGGCGCGACAGCTTGGCGCCGTGCAGGAAGAACAGCAACGCGATGGCCAGGTTGGTGACCCAGCCGAAGGCCACGGCGGTCTGGCCGCTGGCGGGCAGCAGGGAAGCGAGAATCACCGTGGCGATCAGGGTCAGGGTGAAGTTGTCAGGCAGGAAACGGGGGCGAGTCATAAGCAGGATCTTCCGGGGGTTGCCAAGAGCGTCATCGCGACTCTAACGTAACGGCTTGTTACCGACTAACGCCAATGAGCCAACAAATGCCGCCTAAAGGACATGCCAACACGGTGCGCCGTAGCGTGCCAGGCCTTTCCAGCCTGCCACGGCCGGTGTATGGGCGCACCGAATCGCTGCCCAACCGCGCCCTGACCCGCCGGCACAGTCACCCGTGGGTGCAATTGTCCTACGCGATTTCCGGGGTGCTGGAGATCCAGACCAGCGTCGGCCGCTTCGTCGCACCGCCCCAGCGCGCGGTGTGGATTCCAGCCGGTGTACCGCACCGCGTGTTCAGCTCGCCCCACACCGAAATGCGCAGCCTGTACCTGGATTGCAGCGTCACCACCTGGGCGGCGGAGCGCTGTCATGTGCTGGCGGTGAGCAGCCTGCTGCGCGAGCTGATCCGCAGCTTCAGCGAACTGCCGGTGGAGTATGCCGAGGATGGGCCGGACGGGCGCCTGGCCCAGGTGGTGCTGGATCAGTTGGCGGCGGCGCCGCACGTCGATCTGATGCTGCCATTGCCATCGGATCCGCGCTTGCGGTCGATCTATCGCAGCCTGAGTGCGCACCCGGAACAGCAAACTACCTTGGGCCAGTGGAGCCAGAAACTGGGGGTGAGCGAGAAGACACTCAGTCGGTTGTTCTTGAGCGACACCGGGCTGACGTTCCGCGCCTGGCGCCAGCGCCTGCGGTTATTGAGCGCCCTGCCCGCCCTGGAGCAAGGCGAGCGGGTCACGGATGTGGCGCTGGGGTGTGGCTATGAGTCGACGTCGGCGTTTATCAATGCGTTTCGGCAGCAATTCGAGGCCACGCCCGGTGAGTTTTTCCGCTGATCATTCCCTTACAGGGCGTTGGCTGCGGTCACCGCATTGGATATCAAAAACGCTGGCCAAACGCCTGCGCCCTTTGGCAGTCACCGTCAGCGCGCGCGAATCAAGCGTTCGCGCCAGCCACCCGCCTAGCAGCATATGATCCAGCAGTAACGCCCCCAGCGCTCCTCCTACATGGGCACAGCGTTGGCTCCAGTCCAGGCATGGGTAGGCGAAGCGCCGGCGCGCCTGGACTCGAGCGGTAAGATCCAGGCCCAGTTCTGCCATGCCTTCCATGCCCGTTGGCGTCAATTGGTACATCCCCTGCTGCAGCGCCATCCATTCGCGCTCCAACAAGGCGTCATGCACCTTTACCCCCAACTCACCGGCCAAATGATCGTAGCAACTACGGGCATGGCGCAGATGGCACGGAGTGGACGGCTTGAACGCCGGCAGTTCAAATGAACTGATCGCCAGCAGCGCCTCCAGCGCATGGGCGACATCGCTGTTTGCCAATTGAAAATAGCGATGCTTGCCTTGGCTGATCATCGTCACCAGCCCTTGCTCCAGCAGTTTTTGAAAATGGCTGGACGCCGTCGACGAGCTCTTCTGCGCGACCACTGCCAGTTCTGTGGCCGTGCGCGCACGCCCATCGAGCAGGCAACAGAGCATGCGCGCCCTGGCCGGGTCGGCAATCGCAGCCGCTACATGGGCCACGCGCAATTCGGAAGGTTCAACATCCATAGTTCGACGCTCCTCGAAGTGAAAGCCATATCGGCAGAGTACTTTACAAGCCAATCCAGGAGAGATGCCGATGAATCACACGCGTTTTTTTGGCCAGACCGTACTCAGGTGTACGTTCGTTATGGCAATCATTGGCTGGGGAGTCGGGTTCTACGGCCCGCCGATTTATATGCAGGCCGTCATGGATCGCACCGGGTGGCCGATTGACGAGGTGTCTGCGGCGGTGACCCTGCACTTTCTCAGCGGCACCCTGGTCATCGCCAATCTGCCGCGACTGTACAAACGCTGGGGTATACCCGCAGTAACTTGGGTGGGCAGCCTGATCCTGGGCATCGGGGTTAATATCTGGGCTCAAGCGGACGCGCTGTGGGTGCTATATTTCGGCGCAATGTGCTCGGGTATCGGCTGGGTCACATTGGGCGCCGCGGCCGTCAACACGCTGATTGCGCCCTGGTACATCAAAGGGAGGCCAACCGCACTGGGCAAGGCCTATAACGGTGCAAGCCTGGGTG
>Ga0207656_10000111_pt1 | contig 31159 bp, 34 predicted proteins | sample KBSCornC12_FD_184297 | JGI IMG/M metagenome (GOLD analysis project Ga0207656, IMG submission 184297) | Corn rhizosphere microbial communities from Kellogg Biological Station, Michigan, USA - KBS Corn C1-2 (SPAdes) (version 2) | ecosystem: Host-associated > Plants > Roots > Rhizosphere > Soil ...
GCTGGCGGGGCTGGACGCGGAGCGACGCACTGCGATCGTCGACGAGCTCGCCTCCTCGTCGTTGCTGGAAGAGCACGGCTCGTTGGAGCTGAGCGGCTCTCTGCATGAGATCCGCGAGGTCCTGCGCGAGCGGCTGCCCACCTGCATGGTCGAGGCGCGGCAGCCGGTCGGACTTGCCGTCGAACAGATCCTCGCCGTCGACGAGCGCTCCTTCTGGGTCAGCGGTTGGATGCACGACGAGGACGGGGAGGGGGAGGTCACCTTCGTCTCACCCGAGGGCGCACGGGTGCCGGTCACCGCCGATGCCTTCCGTTTCGAGCGGCCCGACGTCGTCCAGTTCTACGCAGGGTTGCACGGCAACCCCACAAGAGACCACGGCTACACCGCCTTTATCGAGCTGCCAGCGCCGAGCTTGTTGTCCAGCGGCTGGATCGCCGAGCTGAAGACCTCGCAGGGGGTCGCGGTTGAGGTCCGCTGCCCCGACCCGGAGCTCGACCCGCAGGCGGTCCGCTTGAAGATCCTCGGCGAGCTCGGCAACCGGGGCCCGGTAGGCGGGCCACTGGCCGCTGAGCATGGCCGCCGAGCTTTGACCCGTCTGCAGGAACGGATCGTCGGCGAATCGGAAGTCGACTCGATCGACGTCTACGGCGAGCCCCCGGCCGCGCCGGCGGTCTCGATCGTCGTTCCCCTTTACAAGCGGCTCGATTTCATCGAGCACCAGTTGCTTCATTTCTCGACCGATCCCGACCTCGGGGAGGCCGAGCTGATCTACGTCCTCGACTCGGTCGACCAGAAAGAAGAGCTCGCCGCCAAAGCGCGTGAACTGTTCGCCCTCTACGGGCTGCCGTTCAAGGTCGTCAACCTGACGGCCGGGGCCGGCTTCGCCGGCGCGAACAAGCACGGGATCGAGGCGTCGAAGGGTGGCCAACTGCTGCTGCTCAACTCCGACGTGATCCCGGATCGCCCCGGCTGGCTGAGGGGGATGCGCGAGTTCTACGAGTCGCAGGAGAAGATCGGCGCCCTCGGCGTGAAGCTCCTCTACGAGGACGACTCGCTGCAGCACGCCGGTCTCTATTTCCACCGCACCGCCGGCTCGGAGCTGTGGGAGAACGCCCACTGCTTCAAGGGGCTGCACCGCACCTTCCAAGGGGCCAACGTCGCCAGGGCCGTCCCGGCTGTGACCGCGGCCTGCATGCTGGTCGACCGCGACCGCTACGAGGAGGCGGGCGGCCTGCCGCTCCACTATGTCCAGGGCGACTACGAGGACTCCGAGTTGTGCCTGCGCCTTGCCGAGGCGGGCTACGAGAACCGGTACCTGCCCTCGGTCGAGCTCTACCACCTCGAGGGCCAGTCCTACGTCGCCGACACTCGACGCGTTCCCAGCGAGTACAACATGTGGCTCCACAGCGAGATCTGGGGCAACCGGATCGAGGAGCTGATGGGTGAGTTCGATCCATTCGAGGAGGGGGAGCAGATCATTGAGTAGCGCCGTCGACACCGACCTTTCACGCGATATCTCCAGTCGACTTGTCTGGATGCTCGGTTCTCCCCGCACGGGGAGTACCTGGCTGATGCAGCTGTTCGCCGAGATCCCGGACATCTCTGTGATCGACGAGAGCTACATCCCTCTGCATCTGGTGCCGATCGACCACGCCCTCCAAGAGGGGGAGTACTTCGAGCAGGGACCGCGGAAAGAGGATCCGCACTACTTCTTCGCCAAGCGGTACCTGCCAGAGCTCTTCCCGGAAATGCGGGCGCTTTTCATACGCGGCCTGCTGCGGCAGCTCGAGGAGCTGGGCCAGAAGACGGACCCGCGCTGGATCGTGATCAAGGAGCCGAACGGCTCGCATGCCTCAGATTCGTTGATGTCGCTCTTCCCCGAGGCACGGTTGCTCTTCCTCGTGCGCGACGGCAGGGACGTGATCGATTCGCTGATCGACGCGATGCTTTCGAAGGATTCCTGGTGGCAGCAGAGCCAGAGCTCCGACGAGCCGCGCATCGTCAGCGAGCGGATGGCCTTCATCAACCATCACGCGAAGCTTTGGCTGCAGCGGACCCAGTCGACCGAGCGCGCTTTCGCGGCGTTACCGGAGGAGCAGCGCCATCGGGTCGGTTACGAGGACCTCCTCGCTGACACCGTCACCGAATTCACCGCGATGCTCGACTGGCTGGGTATGGACGTGCCGGCGGATCAGATCGAGGCAGTGGTGGAGAAACGCTCCTTCAAGGCGATCCCGGACTCCCAGAAAGGACCTGGCAAGAGAGCGCGAAGCGCCAACCCTGGTCAGTGGAAAGAGCGGCTGCGGCCGGGTGAGATCGATCTCGTCGAACGAGTCATGGGCCCGAAGCTGCAGGAGCTGGGTTACGAGGTCGAGGGGGCCGTGCAGGCTCGGTCCGGGTGAAAACGCCGCTGCCCGTCGCGGCTTCCGTCGCGCAACGGCCTGGCTACGGCGGGCACGCCTGGGCTTTCCTGCAGTTCGTGCTGGGGTTCGAGGAGCTCGGCTATTCGCCGATCCTGATCGACCGGCTCAGCGCCGAGATGGCGACGGACGCGGACGGCGCCCCCTCGTCGACGGCGCTGGAAAGGGGAAAGGAGTGGTTCGGAGAAGTGACGTCGTCGCTGGGGCTGAGCGAGAGCTCGACCCTCCTGCTCGACGACGGCGAGACGCTCGGGATCGAGAGGGAGCGGTTGCGCCAGATGGTCGCCGCCGCGCCCTTCGTCCTCGACGTCATGGGCTTCCTCGAGGACCCCGAGCTATGCGAAGCGGCGCAGCTGCTGGTTTTCCTCGACGTCGACCCAGGCTTCACCCAGATCTGGCAGGAGACGGGAGAAGCGGACCTCTTCGGGCACCACGGCCGCCACGTCACTGTCGGCGCCAACCTCGGTTCCCCCGACTGCTCGATCCCAACCTGCGGTTGTGACTGGATCGCGATCCGACCCCCGGTAGTGCTCTCGCGCTGGCCGGAGTCCCACCCCGCCTCCGATGCCTTCCGTAGCGTCGCCACCTGGCGCGGGCCCTATGACCCCGTTTGGTACGAAGGCACGAAGCTCGGCCTGCGCGTCCACGAGTTCCGCGGGTTCGCCGACCTGCCCGGCCGAGTCGAAGCTCCATTCGAGGTCGCGCTTGATATCGACGATGCGGACCACGAGGACGCCGAGGCGCTGCGTGAGAAGGGATGGACGCTCCCCGATCCCGCCGTCGTGGCCGGCAGCCTGTCCTCCTACCAAGACTTCATTCGCTCCTCGGGAGCTGAGATCTCAATTGCAAAGAACATCTACGTCGACACGCAAAGCGGCTGGTTCAGCGACCGCAGCGCCTGTTTCCTCGCGAGCGGCAGGCCGGTGCTCGCCCAAGACACCGGGTGGAGTGGGCAGCTGGAGTCGGAGGGGCTAGTGCCCTTCACCACCCTTGATGAGGCAGTGGAGGGAGGGCGCCTGATCCTGGCGGATCTTGCCGGGCGCGGCGAAGCCGCCCGTTCGTTGGCGGAGGATGTCTTCGACTCGAAAAAGGTGCTCGGTGGACTGCTCGCCGAGCTCGACGCAGGCTGAGGAGGGGAAGGTGCAACGGCTCAACTGGGGCTGTGGCGACCACCTCGGTGCCGGGTGGATCAACTCCGACATCAAGGACGGCGGTGGGGTCGACCTCGTCGCCGACATCCGTGAAGCGCTGCCGCTCAACGATGCCAGCATCGACTACGCGGTGAGCGTCCACGCGCTGCCGGAGCTCTCGATCCCGGAGATCGAGAAGGCTTTGGCGGAACTCCTGCGGACCCTGAAGCCGGAGGGTGTGCTGCGACTCGTGCTTCCCGACTTCCGCCTCAGCATCGCTGCCTTCGCCGAGGGGCGTGAGGACTTTTTCAAGATCGAGCCGGACGCGGCCAGGACCTCTGAGGGTCGCTTCATTCGCCACATCCTCTGGTACGGCTACACCCGCACCCTCTTCACGCCGGAGTTCACCCAGGAACTATTGGAGGGGGCGGGCTTTGTCGACGTGCGCACTTGTACCTACGGGGTCACCCAGAGCCGCTTCGCCGAGATCGTCGAGCTCGACAACAGGCCTGACGAGAGCTTTTTCATCGAGGGATCGAAGCCTGCGGGAAACCGCCCGGGTTCCGCATACAATGCCGCCGTGGTCCAGCCGCCGCCGATTACGGTCTCGGAGATCGTCCATCTGACCCCAAGCGACGACCTTCGGGGGCACTTCCGGATCGAGCAGTCTGGCTCGACCCTCGAGCTGCTCGGCTGGGTGCTCGGCTCCAAGGCCCCGGTCGACCAGGTGAGCGTCGTCACCGGCGGCAAAGTGGTGGCTCGTTCCCCCGCGGTGCTCGAGCGGCCTGACATAGCGCAGGCCTATCCCGACGCTGAGGGTGCGGACACCTGCGGGTTCAAACTGGTGCTGGAACCGCTCGGTGACGGCACCAGCAACCTGTTGGTGCAGGCCGAGCTCCAAGACGGCAGCGCGGCGCCGTTGGGGGAAATGCAGGTTCATACGGTAGGTCGCCGGCGGCGTAAGGGGATCTTCGGATTCAGCAGGTGAGGGAAGCAACGCGGCCCACGGTGTCGGTCGTGATCCCATGCTTCAACCAGGCCCACTACCTCGCCGAGGCGATCGAGAGCGTGCTGGCGCAGACGCTGGCGCCGGCGGAGGTGGTCGTCGTCGACGACGGCTCCGAAGACAATTCCTATGAAGTCGCCGCCCGGTACGAGAAGGTAACGCGGATGCGTCAGCAGAACCGTGGGGTGGCCGCCGCCCGGAACGCCGGCTGGCAAGCGACGAGCGCCGAGTTTCTTGCCTTCCTCGACGCCGACGACCGGCTCCTGCCGGAGGCGCTCGAGCTGGGTGTCGACGCTCTCGTGCGCCGGCAGCAGGTGGCGTTTGCCTCCGGGTTCTCGCGGGACGTCGGCGACGACGGAAAACCCTTAAAGGGGCAGCGGCAGCCTTTCGTCACCCAAGACCATTACCAGCGCCTGCTCGAAGACTGCTTCATCTGGTCGGGCTCGTCGATCGTCTACCGGCGCTCGGCGCTGGAAGCGGTCGGTGGCTTCGACGAGGGCCTCGTCGCAGCGGACGACTACGACCTCTACCTGCGAATTGCGCGACGGTCGCCGATCTACTGCCACGAGGCGGTGGTGACCGATTACCGCCGCCACGGGACCAATACGACCCGCGACCCGGGAGTTGTCCTCCGCTCACAGCTCGAGGTGCTGGGGCGGCAGCGGGGAAGCGTCGGTGACGCCCGCGAGCGAAAGGCGCGGCGGCGGGGCATCCGCAAAACGCGGCGCGAGCATGGGCGGGCGCTGGCGGAGCGGATTGCGGAGGACTGGCGGCGGCGACGGCGGCGACAGGCTTTGCGCGGCCTGAGAACGCTCTTACGTCGGGATCCGCAGGGAATGAGCCACCTTCTGGAGGCACATGACTGAGTCAGCCCCCCTTGTCAGCGTCGTCCTGCGCACTTACAACCACGCGCCGTTTATCGCCCAGGCGATCGAGAGCGTGCTGATCCAGCGGGTCGACTTTCCCTTCGAGCTGGTGATCGGGGAGGACTGCTCGACCGACGGGACGCGCGAGATCGTCCAGGCCTACGGTAGGAGCTACCCGGACGTCGTCAGGCCGGTGTTGCCGGAACGGAACGTCGGGCACGGGGAGATGCTACGGCGGGCGCTGGCGGCGACGAGGGGGGAGCTGATCGCCTATCTCGACGGCGACGACTACTGGACCTCGCGCGAGAAGTTGGCGAAGCAGGTCGCTTTCCTGCAGTCCAACCCCGATTGCCACGACTGCTTCCACGACGTCAGCCTCGTCTACGACGAAGCGGGCGTCCCCTCGGGGACGGTCTCGCCGCGGCTGGCGGAGGAGCATTTCGGGATCGAGCAGATCCTGATGGACTGTTTCGTCCCTGCCCCGGCGATGATGTTCCGCCGCACGGTCTTCGAAGAGCTGGAGCGGGAGGCGTTCGACTCCGCCTGGCTGGACTGGATCATCCACGTCCAGTCCGCCACCCACGGGCCACTCGGCTACATCCCCGAGGTGCTGGCCGCCTACCGGGTCCACCGCGGCGGCATGTTCTCGGCTCTCGACCGCATCAGCCAGCTGGAAGAGGACGACCATTTCTACGCTCGGTTCCTGGCCCAGCTGCCGGACCAGCGGGTGCTGATCAAGCGCTGCCTCGCCCATCGCAAGGCGCAGCTGGCGATCGAGCGCCTGGGGGTGCCGTTCGAGGCCTGCGTCGTCCTCGCCGATCCGCGGCGCGAGTTCCGTCCCTACTTCAACGGTCGTCACGCCCGCGCCCTGCCGCGACGCGAGGGCAGGGAGGTGACCGAGCTGCAGGCGATCCGCGAAGCCGCTGCCACCCTGCCCCCGGCGGTGGAGGACTACAGCTCGGGGGGCGCGCTTGCCGAGGGAACGCGGAGCTGTTTCCTGGTCGTCCCCGCTCCTGCTCGTGCCTGGCTGGAGGAACACGAGGATCTCCGCGACTACCTGGCCAAGAACGCGCGGGTCGCCTGGGAGGACGAGTGGGTGGCGGTGTATGAGATGGCGCCGCTGGAACCCGCCGGCGCCCGCGGTAGGGAGCGCGACGTGCGGCAGGTGAGTGTGAAGCCGCTGCGCGGCCACTCGCCCTCAGAGCTACCCGCCGTCTTCTTCGAGGCCCCCACCGAGGACGCGCTGCTGCCGTCGCACGCGGTGATGGTCGCGGGCTGGGTCGTCGGCAATGGCAGCGAGGCGAGCGCGATCGAGTTCGAGCACGACGGCGAGGTCGTGTGGCGGGCACCGGTGGGACGCGAGCGGGCAGACGTCGCCGAGGCTTTCTCGGGTGCCGCGGTGGGAAGGCCAGGCTTCCAGACCACCCTCAATGCCTGCGATCTGCCGTTCGGGGCGTGCGTCACCGTCTCCGCGGTGTTCGCGAATGGCAAACGGACTCCCATCTGCGAGCTGACCTTGAGCGAGCCAAGCGAGGGCGGTGGGTCCGACGGCGATGGCTGAGGCGCCGAGGGCGAGCGTCTTCGTCCTCACCCACGACCACGTCGACTGGATCGGTCAGGCGCTCGACAGCGCCCTCGCGCAACAGGCGCCGTTCGAGTTCGAGCTCCTCGTCGCCGACGACTTCTCCACCGACGGCACCCGGGAGAGAGTGCTCGAGTACGCGGCGCGGTACCCGGACCGGATTCGCACCTTCCTCCCCGATCGCAACCTCGGCGTCGCCGGCATCTGGCTGCAGGCGGCGCGTCAGTGCCACGGCGAGTACGTCGCGATCCTCGAGGGCGACGACTACTGGACCTCGCCCGACAAGCTCGCCAAGCAGGTGGGCCTGCTCGACGGCAACCCCGGCTGGAGCACCTGCTTCCATCGCGCCACCCTCTTCTTCGACGACGGCAGCCGCCCCTCGCGCCCGGCGACGCCCGCCTTCTCGAAGGGCGTATTCGACCTCGACGACATCCTCCGCAGCTGCTTCATCCCGTTCCTCACCGTCGTCTTTCGCCGCGACGTGCTGGCGACGGTGCCAGAGTGGCTCTTTGGCTACCGCTGGTTCGACTGGCTCTTCCACATCTGGTGCGCCCGGCGGGGCGCGATCGGCTTCCTCGACGAGGACATGGCCGCCTACCGCGTCCACGCCGGCGGCAACTGGTCGGCGCGGAGCAGGGTCACCCAGTTGCAGGAAGACCTCAACGTCTACGACCGGCTCGCCGAGGAGATGCCCGACCGGCGTGAGCTGGTCGGGCGTTGCGTGGAGAACCGCCGCTGCCAAATCGCAGTCGAGTCGGCGGGGGTGGCAGCTGGGACGCCGGTGGCCCTGATCGAGCCCGACGACCGCGAGGAAGAGCAGCTTCTCTACTTCAATGGCCGCGAGGCGGCGGCGCTGCCGAGCGGCGCTCGGAATCCCACGGCGGAGCTGGCGCAATTGGTCGACCAGGCTGCTGTGGCCGAACCGCAGCTCCACTACCCGGTGCCGGAGGTCGAGCCGCGCCCGGCGCAGGCAGGCATCTGTGCCGTGGTGGTGCCGCGCTCGACCGGGCCTCTGCCGGGACCCCTCGAGGCTCTCCTGGGCGGGAATCCGCTTTGGGCCGACGATTGGTGCCGGATCTGGGAACTCGCTGTAGATTCCACCGCCTCAAAAGGTCGGCGGGAGGAAGCGGCGGGAGACATGGGCGCGCTGGTGGAAATCGCAGAGGTGTCGCTGGTCGAGCCGCTCCCCGAGGAGCTGCTCGGCCGCTTCGTCGACGAGCCGAAGCCCGGCGCGGTGCTCGACGCCAAGGCCGTCGACGTGATCGGTTGGGCGCTCGGCTCGGAGCGATCTGCGGTGGCGGTCGAGTTCTCCTACGACGGCAAACCTTTCTGGCGGGCGAGCCTGCGGGCGGAGCGACCGGACCTGGGCGAGGCTTTCCCCGAGCGAGAGGAGGCGGCGCGGGCGGGATTTCGCACGACGCTCAACCTGCTCGGCACGGCGGCGGAGTTCGAGGTCGAGGTTGCGGCGGTCCTGAAGGGGCAGCGGCGGGTTCCGATCGCGACGATCCGCGGCCGCCACAAGTGGCGCCGCGACCGCTCGCCGGCCTTCGCCGAGCTGGTCTCGGTGGTCATCCCCTGCTACCAGCAGGCCCAGTACCTCGGGGAGGCGATCGAGAGCGTGCTCGCCCAGACCTATCCCCACCTGGAGGTCGTCGTCGTCGACGACGGCTCGACCGACAACGTCGCCGCGATCGCCTCCCGCTATCCGGGGGTGCGCTGCATCCGTGAACCGAACTCGGGCCCGGCGGCGGCCCGCAACGCGGGCATCCGCAACAGCAACGGCGACTTCCTGATCTTCCTCGACGCCGACGACCGGCTGCTGCCGAACGGAGTCGAGGCCGGCGTGCGGGCGCTGGCGGCGCGGCCGGAGTGCGCCGCGGCGATCGGCACCTACCGGCGCACGACCTTCGACAACCAGCCGCTGAACACGCATGAGCAGCCCGCCGTGAACGAGCACCAGTATGAGCAGATGATGCGTGACAACTGGGCCGGCTTCCCAGCCCGGGCGATCTACCGGCGCTCGCTGCTGGAGCACGTGCGCGGCTTCGATTCCTCGATCGACGCCGCCGCCGACTTCGGCTTCAACCTCGCCGTCGCCCGCGAGTTCCCGATCGCCAGCCACGAGGCGATGGTCGCCGAGCACCGCGAGCACAGCCGTAACCTCAGCGATGACGCTTCCGTGATGCTGAGTGAGACGCTGGCGGCGATGCGCAAGCAGCGCCCCTACCTCAGGGGTGACGGCGAGCGCAAGCGCGCCTACCGCGAAGGAATGCGGAACTGGAAGCGCTACTGGGGGGATCTGCTGGCGCTGCAGGTGGCACGGGCAAGGCGGGAACGGCGGTTTGGCGAGGCTTTGCGCGGCGCCGCCAAGCTGGCCCGCCATCGACCCCGGGCGCTGCCGCGGGTGTTCGGCTCCGGCGATACGGCGGCGGTCTGAGCTGAGCGTGCCCGTCGCGATCGTCGCCGGAGCACTCGCCAACAAGCCGGGTAGCGGGGGGGAGGCGTGGGTCCGGCTCTCCTGGGTGCTCGGTCTGCGCCGGCTCGGGTTCGACGTCTGGTTCGTCGAGCGGCTGCCGTCAGCCGACCCGGCGGGTCGGCGGTACTTCGAGGAGGTGGTGAGGGACTTCCGCCTGGAGGATCGGGAGGCGCTCCTCGGCGAGGGTGGTGAGGCGCTCTTCGGGATGGGAGAGGAAGAGCTGACCGAGGTCGCCAAGGAAGCCGAGGTCATCTTCGACATCAGCGGCCATCTTGGCGAGGGGCCGATCCTGGCCGGCCCGGGTCGCCGTGTCTACGTCGACCTCGACCCTGGCTTCACCCAGGTCTGGCACGCCGACCCAGGTATCGACTTCAGCGTTGCCGGTTACGACCACTACGTGACGGTGGGCCAGAACATCGGCGAGCCCAGCTGTCCCATCCCGACGGACGGGATCGAGTGGGTTCCGACGCTGCCGCCGGTCCTGCTGGAGGAATGGGAGCCAACGCTGCGACCACCGGGCAGGCTGCGTTTCACCACTGTTGCGACCTGGCGAAGCCCTTACGGCAGTCTTCTTGTCGGCGGGCAGGAGATGGGGCTCAAGCACCACCAGTTCCGGCGCTTCGCCGAGCTGCCGCGGCGGGTGCCGGACGCCGACTTCGAGATCGCTCTCGCCATCCACCCCGGCGACGCCGCCGACCTCGAGCTGCTGCGCGAAAACGGCTGGAAGATCGTCGACCCGGTTGAGGCGGCGGGGACGCCGGCGGCCTTCCGCGACTACGTGCGCAGTTCCGGCGCCGAGTTCTCGGTCGCCCAGGGCGTCTACGTCGAAGCGCGGACGGGCTGGTTCAGCGACCGCACTGCCGCCTACCTCGCCAGCGGACGCCCGGCGGTCGTGCAGGACACCGAGTGGCAGGCGACTTTGCAAACCCCTGGTTTGCAAAGTCGCCCGGCGCTCCTTCCATTCGACGACCTGGAAGCAGCGGTTGTCGGCGCCGAAGAGATCGCCGGCGACTGGGACGAGCGCTCGCGGGCGGCGCGGGCCTTCGCCGAGGAGCACCTTGATTCCGACCGTGTGCTCGGGCGCTTGCTGGCGAGGATCGGAGTGGAGGGTTAGCGTGCGCCTCCCGCGCCTCGCCATTGCGCTCGGTGTCGGCTTGGCCGTGCTTCTCTTCGGCCTTGCGACGAGCTCGGGCGGTGGTGTACGGGCGCGATCGCTTGCGGGCGCTCGAGTCTCGATCGTCGGCTCCCCGCAAGTTGTCTTCGACTGGAGCCGGGAAGCCTGTGTGTCTGGGGGATATCCGGATCAGCCGGCGAGAGCCTTCCGGGACTTTCATGGGCGCGTTCAGCTTCTGCTCTCCCACTACGTGAACCACCGCCTGATCGGGCCTTCGCTGGACCACCTGCGGCCTGATTGCGACCCCGTCATGAGCTCTTCCGAAAGTCCCGACCCTTCGTCGTTTGCCGATCGAGAATGGATCGCCTCGATTTTCACCCGCGACGGCAGGACGATCTGGGCGCTGGTCCATGACGAGTACCAGGGCAACCGCCACCCGGGCCGTTGCCCCAGCGGGTCCTATTACCGCTGCTGGTACAACGCGGTGACCCTGGCGCGCTCCAGCGACGGGGGGCGGACCTATAAACCTGTTCGCCGCGGCTCACGACGCCTTGTTGCGGCACCGTCCTTTCGCTACCGACCGGACCTGGGCTCGCGCGGCGTCTTCGCTCCCAGCAACATCGTCCGCGGGCGCGACGGCGCGTACTACGCCCTCGTTCGCGTCCGCGACCTCAGCGGCCGGCAGGGCGTCTGTGCAATGCGGACCACGAGGATCTCCTCCGCCGCCGCATGGCGGGCTTGGGACGGAGAGGGATTCGACCTTCGATTTCATGATCCGTACCACTCGCGCGGCCGGCCTCGCATCCCCTGCGAGCTGGTCGAACCCGGGGCGATCGCGGAGATGACCGAAAGCCTCACCTACAACCGTGCACTGGGCCGATACCTGCTTGTCGGTCTCGCCCTTCCGGGCCCCTCCAGCGTCGGCGCCAAGGTGCGCGGGCTCTACTACTCGACCTCCGCCGACCTGGTGCACTGGACCCCTCGAACTCTGATCGCGCCCGCGGTGACGAACCACAACCATCGCTGTGGGGGGCCGTCGGCGATGGCCTATCCGTCGGTGATTGACCCGACCAGCGGTTCGCGCACCTTCGCCACCAGCGGCACGGAACCGTTTCTCTACTACACCCTGCTCCATTACGACCACTGTCGGCTGACTACGGACCGTGACTTGATGCGGGTCCGATTGGCGGTCGCTCCATAGTGCGCTCATGAGCGAACGGCTGAAGATCCTGCTCGGTGGCATGGTTGCCGGCGATCCCCGTCAGGGTGGAGCGAGCTGGGCGGTTTTGCAGTACGTCGCGGGGCTCTCCGAGCTGGGGCACGAGGTGGTGCTGGTCGAGCCGGTGGCGGTGGAGGCGCTCGAGCCGGAGGGAGATGTGGTGCGCTACTTCCGTTCCCTGCCGCTGCTGGAGGGGCGGGCAGCCCTGCTGGCACAGAGCGGAGAGGAGACGGAAGGGCTGCCGTACGCGGATCTGTTGGAGTTTGCGCATGGTGCCGACCTGCTGCTGAACATCTCCGGCATGTTGCGGGACGAGCGGTTGCTGGAGGCGGTGCCTGTACGAGCCTTCCTCGACCTCGATCCCGGCTTCAACCAGGTATGGGAAGCAACCGGTAGTGGAATGGGCATCGATCGCCATACCCATTGTGTCTCCGTCGGAGTCCGGATCGGCGCGGAGGATTGCCCGATCCCCACCCTCGGCCGCAACTGGATCCCAACCTTGCCGCCGGTGGCACTGGAGCATTGGCCGCAGGCCGATGAGCCGCCGCGCCGGGATGCGTTCACCAGTGTCGGCCACTGGCGCAGCTACGGCTCGATCGAGCACGACGGCGTCCACTATGGCCAGCGCGCACACGCGCTGCGCGATCTGTTCGAGTTGCCGCGGCGAGCCGAGGAGCGGTTCGAACTCGCGCTGGGGATCCACCCCGACGAGGTAGATGACTTGCGAGCGCTGCGAGAGAACGGCTGGGTGCTGCTCGACCCTTGCGAGGTGGCCGGCAGCCCCGCTGCTTACGCCGCGTTCGTCCGTGGGTCGAAGGCCGAGCTGGGAGTGGCGAAGAGCGGGTACGTCAACTCCCGCAGCGGCTGGTTCAGCGACCGCAGCGCCGCCTACCTGGCGAGCGGCCGACCGGTGGTCGCGCAGGACACCGGGTTCGCCGAGCTGCTGCCCGTGGGGGAGGGACTGCTGCGATTCAGCACCCTCGACGAGGCGGCATCAGCGGTAGACGAGGTGAGCGCCGAACCCGAACGCCATGGCCGCGCTGCCCGCAGCCTGGCCGAGGAGATCTTCGATGCACGCAAGGTTCTCCCAAGCCTGTTGGAGCGATTGGCCGTGCCGGCCGACGAAATATGATCAGACCCTTGGGGAGCATCGTCATCGACCAGGTCGAGGTAGAGCGCGGTTCGGAATTCGACGAGCACGGCCACGGTCAGGTGCGGGGCATCGCGGATGGCGAAAGCTTGACGGTGCAAGGCTGGGTGGTCGGAAAAGGTTCAGTGCCGATCGGTATCGAGTTGAGCGACCAGGCGGGGAAGAAGATCGCCGAGGTGCCGATCAACCAGCCCCGTCCGGACATCGCCAAGGTGTTCGACGACATGGTTGGAGCCTCAACCTCAGGATTCAGGGCGACTCTGCGCCCGAGAGGGTCGGGGGGTCGGATCCACATCCTTGTTGCCTTCGATGACGGTGCCAAGATCGAGCTCGCGAACCTCGACTGCAGGGTGGACGGCGGCGGAATCGAGGTCGACGGCGCAAGCTGGACGGTTGAGACCGAGGATCGAGAGAGCGAAAAGGTGATGTTCGGCAGAGAGGGGTGGCTGTACCTGCGCCGGGATACCAACGACAGTCTCGGGCAGCACACCGGGAGGGTCAGGTTTGAGCCCGGGCAGCTGGCGGAGTGGCGTACGGTCCTCGAAGGGCGAATCAGGGAGAGCGAACGTTTCGGCGCTGTCTGGTCCTGCGTGGTGGCCCCCGACAAGGAGTCGGTGTACCCCGAGTTTCTGCCCGAGAAGATCGTTCCGGCCGAGCGTCGTCCCGTTCATGAATTCCTTGACGTCGCCGCCGAGGTGGAGGCACCCGTCATCTATCCCCTCGACGACTTAGTGGCAGCCAAAGGCGATTTCGACGTGTATCCGAAGACCGATACCCATTGGAACTACCGGGGGGCGTACGTCGCCTATCTGGCCTTTTGCGCCGGCGTGCGGAGGCAGGGCCTCGAGTTGGAGGTGGTCGGGGAAGGCGACGTCAGCTGGGTGGATGGCCAGACGGAGGGAGACTTGGGCAGCAAGGTTCGCCCTGAGCCCATCGTCGGCGCCACTATCGGACCAGCTCTGAAGGAGAATCGCGCGCACCTGGTGTCCGACAACGAAGTCACCAATCACGGTCGGGTGCTGTGCTTCGAACAGGAGCAGCCTGGACCCCGATGTGTGGTTTTCGGAGAGTCCTTTACGCCCTTCATGCTGCCGATCCTGAAGGAGACGTTCCAGCGGCTGGTCTTCGTACACACCAGCATGTTCGCGACGGGAATCCTTGAACAGGAGCGTCCCGATGTGATCCTCAGTTTGCCGACGGAGCGTTTCCTGATCCGAGTACCAGACGACGCGAGGGCCGATGCTGAATTGCGGGCGACCGTGCTTCGAAAGGGCGGGGAGCTCCCATGGCCGGCATTGGCCTAGGCGAAGGGATCCCCTTCAATCGCCCGTTCGTCGCTGGCAACGAGCTCGCCTACCTCGAGCAGGCGGTCGCCGCCCGCGACCTCGCGGGCGGGGGTGAGTTCACCGAGCGCTGCCAGGGTTGGCTGCGGGAGCTGACCGGCTCGCCGCTAGCTCTGCTCTCGCACTCGGCAACGGGTGCGTTGGAGGCGGCGACGATGCTGGCCGGGCTGAGGCAGGGGGACGAGGCGATCATGCCCTCGTTCGGATACCCGACGATGGCAAGCGCGGTGGTCAGGCAGGGGGCCATGCCGGTCTTCGTCGACATCGAGCCGACGAGCCTGAACATCGACCCGGACCGCGTCGCCGAGGCGGTGGGGGAGCGGACCCGGGCGATCTTCGCCGTCCACTACGGCGGTGTCGCCTGCGACATGGAGCGGCTGGGGGAAATCGCCGCCGCCCATCAGTTCACCGTGATCGAGGACGCCGCCCACTGCCTGCTGGCCGAGCAGGACGGCCGCGCGCTCGGCTCGATCGGCGACCTCGGCGCGATCAGCTTTCACGAGACCAAGAACGTCACCTGCGGCGAGGGCGGTGTGCTGCTGGTCAACAACCCGGCACTGGCGGAGCGGGCGCAGGTGATCTGGGACAAGGGCACGAACCGGGCGAGCTTCATGCGCGGCGAAGTCGACCGCTACACCTGGGTCGACGTCGGCTCCTCCTTCGGCGCCAGCGACCTCACCGCCGCCTTCCTCCTCGCTCAGCTGGAGGCCGCGGAGGGGGTGACGGCGCGGCGGCGCGCGATCTGGGCTCGCTACCACGCCGGCTTCGAGGACCTCGAGCGGGGGGGCCTGGTGCAGCGCCCGGCAACGCCCCCGGGCTCAGTCCACAACGGCCACGTCTATTACCTGCTGCTGCCGAGCGCTGAGCTGCGGGCGGCCTTCATCGAGCGGCTGCGCGAGCAGGGCATCGCCACCGCCTTCCACTTCGTCCCCCTCCACAGCTCGCCGGCGGGCGAGCGCTTCGGCCGCGTCGCCGGCTCTTTGGAGCGGACCGAAGACCTCGGGGAGCGGCTGGTGCGGCTGCCGCTCTTCGCCGACCTCGGCGAGGGTGAGGTCGAGCAGGTGATCGAGGCATCTCACGCCGCGCTGATCGACTTAGCACGGCGATGAATGCGCCGAGCGACCCCGAACTGCGCGCCGCGCTCGAGCGAGCGTTGGCCACTGTCGGTCTCGAACCGGAGGGGGCGATCGAGCGTCGGCCCTCGCCCTATCGCACCAGCTTCCCGATCGAGGAGATGGAGGTGGCGCTGGTCGACCACGGTCCTGTGCGTCTCGGTTGCAAGCGAATCGATTGGGGTGAGCTCGGCGGCGACGCGCAGTTGGCGAAGCCGCGGTTCCTCCATGACCCCGAGCGCGAGCCGGCGGCCTATCGAGCGTTGCTGCCGCAGGGCCCATCGGGACCGCCGCGGTTCTTCGGCGCGGTTGTCGAGGCGGACCGCAGCTGGCTCTTCGTCGAGTGGGTCGAGGGGCGCGAGCTCTTCCAGGTCGGCGAGCGCGAGCTCTGGGAGGAGGCGGCGCGCTGGCTCGCGCGCTTTCACGCGGCGCTGGCCCCGGAGCTCGACCGCCACCGCGCCGAGGCGCGGCTGATCGACCACGACGCCGCCTTCTACCGCGGCTGGATCGAGCGGGCAGAGCGTTTCGCCGCCGAGCGCGGCAACGGCTCCGCGGCCACCGTCGCCTGGCTCCGCGAGCGCCACGAGCAGGTGGTCGATGCCCTTCTGGCGCTCCCACGGACCGTCCTCCACGGCGAGTTCTACGCTTCCAACGTGCTCGTCGCGAGCGCATCGGATTCCGTCCCCACCCCAGTGGGGGAGAAATCGGATGCGCGGGTCGCCCCGGTCGACTGGGAGCTTTCCGCGGTCGGCCCGGGCCTGAGTGACCTGGCGGCGCTGGTCAGCGGCTGGCCGCGGGAGGATCGCGAAGCGCTTGCCGCCGCCTACGCCGGCGAGCCTGGGGTAGCACCTTTTACCCCCCGCGACCTCGACCTCGCGCGTCTGCAGGTGGCGATCCAGTGGCTGGGCTGGGCGCCGCCGCAATGGCAACCGCCGCCCGAACAGCGCCACGACTGGCTTGCGGAGGCGACCCAGGTCGCCGAGGAGCTAGGGCTATGAGCGGCGAGCAGCGCTTCCTCGTCGTCAACGCCGACGACCTCGGCCTCTCCGAGGCCGTCAACGACGGCATCTTCGCGGCGCACGAGGAGGGCATCGTCACCAGCGCCAGTCTGATGGTGCGGCAGGGGGCGGCGCCGGCGGCGGCCGAACGCGCGGCTGACCATCCCGACCTGGCAATCGGCCTTCACATCGATCTTGGCGAGTGGAGCTACGCCGACGGCGAGTGGACCCTGGCCTATTCGCACTGCGACCTCGACGACGCCGCCGACGTCGAGCGCGAGTGCCGGGCGCAACTGGAGCGCTTCCATGCCCTGCTCGGCCGCAATCCGACCCACCTCGACTCACATCAGCACGTGCACGAATCGGAGCCGCTCAAGCGGGTGGCGGAGGCGCTGGCCGCCGAGCTCGCGGTGCCGTTGCGCAACCGAGCGATCCGCTACGAGGGGGGCTTCTACGGCCAGAGCGGCAAGGGCGATCCCTACCCCGCCGGCATCACCCCCGGGCGACTCTGCGAGCTGATCCGTTCTCTGCCACCAGGCTGGACCGAGGTCGGCTGCCACCCGGCAGCGGGACCGGTCCCGACCTCCTCCTACGACGCCGAGCGCCAAATCGAGCTGGCGACCCTTCGCGATCCGCAAGTAAAAAACCTGCTCAATGTGATGCACGTCCGACTGTGCTCTTTTGCACAGGCAAATCGCCCCTAGTGGCGTACCTTCGGGGCATGATTCGTCCCGCCCCTCCCGCACCGTTCAAGACCGCGTTCCTCGTCTTCGCGATTGCCGTTGTGGTCGCCATGCTCGTAGCTGCGGCGCCGCATCCTTACTAGCTAGGTGCCTAGTACCAGCGCGCAGTAGCCGTCGGCGATCTCCGCTGCCGAGAGGCGGCCGTTCGGCCGTACCCATTGCGGCGTGTAGTTGACCATCCCCAGCAGCGCGAGCAGCGATAGCCGGCGGTCAGCGAAGGTCATCGAGCCGTCGGCCTCGCCGCGGGAGAGAACGTCGTCGAGGATTTTCTCGAAGGCCTTGCGTTGGGAGCGGACGTGGCGCCAGCGGGCCTGGCGCTCGATCGCTTGGCGCTCCTGGGTGAAGACGAGCATGTGGTGGCGGTGGGCGACGACGTGGGTGACCCAGGCCTCGACTAGGTCGCGCAGTTGCTGGACCGGCGGCGCTTCGGCGGCGACGATCTCGCGCGCCTGCGCCAGCAGCGGTTCCAGCAGCTCGTCGCAGATCGCGATCAAGAGGTCGTCCTTGCCCTCGATGTAGTGGTAGAGGCCACCGGCGGCAAGGCCGGTCGCCGCGGTCAGCTCGCTCATCGAGGTGCCGTCGTAGCCGCGCTCGGCGAAGAGCTTGGCGGCGGCAGCGACCACCTCGCTCCGCCGCGCCTCGTAGCGGGCGCGCAGCGCTGGCCGGGTCGGGGGAGAGGGCAACGGCACTGCAACAAGGTAGCCGAAAACCGAACGAATCTTCGAATTTAGAACGACGATTCGGTAACTTGTGGGAATGGACTTCGAACTCAGCGACGAGCATCGCCTGATCCAACGGACCGTCCGCGACTTCGCAACCGGGGAGGTGGCGCCGGTTGCCGAGGAGCTCGACCGCGAGAAGCGCTTCCCCTACGAGATCGTCGCCAAGCTGGCGGATCTCAACCTGATGGGGATCCCGTTTCCGCAGGAGTACGGCGGCGGGGGCGGCGACTCGCTCGCCTACGCGCTCGCGGTCGAGGAGCTGACCCGGATCGACTCCTCGGTCGCGATCACCCTCTGTGCCCACACCTCGCTCGGCACGCAACCGATTTACCTGTTCGGCGACGAGGCCCAGAAACAAGAGTGGATGCCGCGGCTCTGCGCGGGCGAGATCCTCGGCGCCTTCGGCCTGACCGAGCCCGAGGCCGGCTCCGACGCCGGCAACGTCCGCACCAAGGCCCGCCTCGACGGCGGCGAATGGGTGATCGACGGCGCCAAGCAGTTCATCACCAACGCCGGCACCGAGATCTCCGGCGTCGTCTGCATCACCGCCCGCACCGGCGACGAGGAGATCTCCAACCTGATCGTCGCCAACGGCACTCTCGGCTACGAGCAGGGCGAGCCGTACCGCAAGATGGGCTGGAACGCCTCCGACACGCGCCCGCTCACCTTCACCGACTGCCGGGTGCCGGAGCAGAACCTGCTCGGCCCGCGCGGGATGGGCTTCCGCCAGTTCCTGCAGGTGCTCGACATCGGCCGCATCGGCGTCGCCGCGATGGGGGTCGGCCTCGCCCAAGGTGCCCTCGACGAGGCGCTCGCCTACGCCAAGGAGCGCCAGGCCTTCGGCCAGTCAATCTCCCGCTTCCAGTCGATCCAGGCCAAGCTCGCCGACATGGCGACCGAGATCGAGGCGACCCGGCTGCTCGTCTACAAAGCCGCGCGGATGAAGGACAAGGGCGAAAACTTCAGCCTCACCGCCGCCCAGGCGAAGCTGAAGAGCGGCCGCCTCGCCGTCCGCTGCTGCGAGGAGGCGGTGCAGATCCACGGCGGCTACGGCTACATCGAGGAGTACCCGGTCTGCCGCTTCTACCGCGACGCCAAGATCCTCACGATCGGCGAGGGGACCGACGAGGTGCAGCAGATGGTGATCGCGAGGGCGTTGGGAGCCTGATGTCCCTACCGACCGCCGTCCGCATCCGCGAGGTCGGCCCGCGCGATGGCTTCCAGAACGAGCCGGAGACGATCCCGACCGAGGAGAAGGTGCGGCTGGTCGAGATGCTGGCCGCCACGGGAGTGCGGCGGCTGGAGGTGACGAGCTTCGTCCGCGCCGACGTGGTGCCGCAGCTGGCCGACGGGCGCGAGGTCCTGGAACGGGCCGAGATCCCCGACGAGGTCTCGGTCTCGGTCCTGGTCCCGAACGAGCGCGGGCTGGAGGCGGCGCTGGAGGTGCGCGACCGGATCGACGAGGTCAACGTCTTCCTCTCCGCCTCGGAGACCCACAACCGGCACAACGTCAACCGCTCGGTCGAGGAGTCGCTCGCAGGAGTGGAGAAGGTGCTTGCCCGGGCGACCGCGGAGGGACTGCGCTGCGAGGGCGTGATCAGCACCAGCTTCGGCTGTCCCTACGAGGGCTACGTGCCCTTCGAGCGCGTCTTCGAGATCGCCCAGCGCCTGGCGGCAGCGGGCGCGATCGAGATCGGCTTCGGCGACACCACCGGGATGGCCAACCCGGTCGAGGTCGGCGAGTTCTTCCGCCGCGCCGCCGAGGAGCTGCCCGAGGTCGAGCGCACCGCCCACTTCCACAACACCCGCGGCCAGGCGCTGGCCAACGTGCTGGCGGCACTCGAGGTCGGGGTCGACTCCTTCGAGTCGAGCTTCGGCGAGCTCGGCGGCTGTCCCGTCCCACCCGGCGCCACCGGCAACATCGCCAGCGAGGACCTGGTCTCGATGCTGCACGAGATGAGGATCGAGACCGGGATCGACCTGGAGAAGCTGCTCGACGCGGCGCGGGCGGCGCAGGAAGTGCTGGGGCGGCCGCTCGGCTCGCACACGCTTGTCGCCGGGCCGGTGCAGTGGCACGCCGAGCGCGATCCCTTCAAGGAGAACCCGCCGCGATGAGCGTGACCAAAGGAGCTGCCGAGGGCATGCGCGAGAAGCACCTGGAGCTGATCGCCGAGCTGGAGTCCGAGCTGGAGCGGGTCCGCGTCGGCGGCGGGCCGAAGGCGGTCGAGCGCCACCGCGGCCGCGGCAAGCTCACCGCGCGCGAGCGGATCGAGGGCCTCTGCGACCCCGGCACGCCGTTCCTCGAGCTCTCGCCGCTGGCCGCGCACGGGATGTATGACGATGCAGCGCCGGGGGCGGGGATCGTCAGCGGCGTCGGCACGGTCAGTGGCCGCCGCTGCGTGATCGCCGCCAACGACGCCACCGTCAAAGGCGGCACCTACTACCCGGTCACGGTGAAGAAGCACCTGCGGGCGCAGGAGGTGGCGCTGCAGAACTGGCTGCCGTGCATCTACCTGGTCGATTCCGGCGGCGCCTACCTGCCGCTGCAGGACGAAGTCTTTCCCGACCGCGAGCACTTCGGCCGCATCTTCTTCAACCAGGCGACGATGTCGGCGCGGGAGATCCCGCAGATCGCCGCGGTGATGGGCTCCTGCACGGCCGGCGGCGCCTATGTGCCGGCGATGAGCGACGAGACCGTGATCGTCCGCCACCAGGGGACGATCTTTCTCGGCGGCCCGCCGCTGGTGAAGGCGGCGACCGGGGAGGAGGTGACGGCGGAGGAGTTGGGCGGCGGCGACGTCCACGCCCGCAAGTCCGGCGTCGCCGACCACCTCGCCAAGGACGACGCCGAGGCGCTGCAGATCCTGCGAGAAATCGTCGCCACCCTGCCGCCGAGCCCGGCCCCGCCCTGGGAGCGGATCGAGCCGCGGCCGCCCGCCGGCGACCCGGAGGAGATCCTCGACGTCGTCCCGATCGGCTCGCGGGCGCCCTGGGACATCCGCGAGGTGATGCGGCGCGTCGTCGACGGCGGCGAGCTGCGCGAGTTCAAGGAGAAATACGGCAAAACCCTGGTCTGCGCCTTCGCCCACCTCGACGGCCACCCGGTCGGGATCGTCGCCAACAACGGCATCCTCTTCTCCGAGAGCGCTCTCAAGGGCGCCCACTTCGTCGAGCTCTGCGACCACCGCCGCATCCCCCTCGTCTTCCTCCAGAACATCAACGGTTTCATGGTCGGCTCCAAGTACGAGGCGGGCGGGATCGCCAAGGACGGGGCGAAGATGGTCGCCGCCGTCTCCACCGCCCGCGTCCCCAAGCTGACCGTCATCGTCGGCGGCTCCTTCGGGGCCGGCAACTACGGCATGTGCGGCCGCGCCTACTCGCCCCGCTTCCTCTTCATGTGGCCCAACGCCCGCATCTCGGTCATGGGCGGCGACATGGCAGCGGCCGTGATGAACGAGGTCGGCCAGCCCGAGATCGCCGCCGAGCTGCGCGACCAGTACGAGGAGCAGGGGAGACCCTTCTACTCCAGCGCCCGCCTCTGGGACGACGGCGTGATCGACCCCCGCGACACTCGCAAGATCCTCAGCCAGGCCCTAGCCGCCTGCGCCAACGCCCCGCTCGGGGACCTGGCGGCGCCGGTCTACCGGATGTAGGGGGAGAGTTTGCCGCCCCCTGCCCTTAGGGGGAGGTGGGTAGCCAATTTCCCTCGATGAAGGCCAAGCGGCTCTTGGCCGTGCTGGAACGCAAGCCGCTCAACTATCGGGTGGTTCGCCAGTCCGGCTCGCATCGCCGTTTGATGTCTCCCGACTACCCGCCGCTTACGTTTGCCTTTCACGACAGTGCGACGATTCCGCCGAACGGCGTTCGCAAGACCCTGGTCGGCGAAGTTGGCCTTAGAGAAATCGAGGCGAGGAAGTTACTCTTGAGGAAGAGGATCTAAATGGGACCCATTCGTGTCATCTACCACTACGAAGAAGAGGGCTGGTGGGCCGAGTCACCCGATGTCAAAGGATGGCTGGCCGCGGGCCACACCTACGCGGAGGTTCTGAAGCTGGCAGAAGAGGGCATTCCGTTCTCGCTTGAGCGCGAGGTGGATCTGGAGCACTTCGTGCCCGCCGGCGAGAATCTCGCTGCATGAGCAGCGGTTCGCACGCTGGACGAACCTCTTGGAGACGACTTTCGTGCTGCCGCCGGTCTACCGGATGTAGCCTGACACGAGAGTTCTTTAAGTACCGCTTGTTTTCCCGAGCGCTAGGACAATATGCTCGCCAGGCGTGAGCAGGCTTGGGATCAAGGCTTTTGTCGTCCTGGCGATCGTCGCGCTGGTGGTGGTTGCCGGGTGCGGTGAAGGCGACGGGACGACCGAAGGCGGGACCGGTCAGGGGCGGATCCAACGTCAGACCGCCCAGCATCGGGCTGCGGCTCGCCGTGCCAAGATCCGTCGACAGGCGCGGGTGGCGGAGCGCCGCCGTCGGCAGGCAGCAGCCCGCCGCCTGCATCAGGCGGAAATGCGCCAGGTCCGCGCCGAAGCGGCAGAACAGAGGGCGGCCGAACAGGCCGAAGAAGAAGCCAGCGAATGCGATCCCAACTACTCCGGCGCCTGCCTCGATCCGTACGCCTCGGACTACGACTGCGAAGGCGGCAGCGGCAATGGACCGGAGTACACGGGTACGGTGACTGTGGTCGGCGAAGACCACTACGGCCTCGACGCCGACGGCGACGGAACCGGCTGCGAGCCCTACTAAGCGCAGGCGCCTTGCTACTGGCCGGTCTCTTCGCCGGCTGCGGGTCAGACGATGGCGGTCGTAGCTCGGCTCGGATGCCAGAGAGGACTACGACGGCGCCGCATGAGACGGCCCCGGAAGCCGTCGCGCCATCCCACTGCCCACCCGGCCATCCCGCCTGCCGCGAAACGGTCGGCCGGATCGTCTACGTCGAGCGGGTCGATCCCGACGGCGACGGCGACGCCCACTTCGTGATCCGCGACCCTCAGGGGATCACCCTTCCGAACCTGACCGCGATCGACGTCCGCAAGGGCTTGCGCCCGCACCCGCTGCCCGGCCCTGGCGACCTGATCAGTGCCGCCGGCCCGGTCCAGACCGGCTCTTACGGCCAGCACCAGATCCACGCGCTGGAGCTGCACGTCGCGCCTTAGACTCGCCACCGTGCCCCGCTCCTTCTCCCAAGTCGATGTCTTCGGCAGCGGGCCGTGCTCGGGCAACCCGGTGGCGGTGGTGCTCGACGCAGAGGGGCTCTCGGGGGAGGAAATGCAGCGGTTCGCGCGCTGGACGAACCTCTCGGAGACGACCTTCGTGTTGTCGCCGAGCAGTCCCGAGGCGGATTACCGGGTCCGCATCTTCACCCCGGTCTTGGAGCTGCCCTTCGCCGGACACCCGACCCTCGGCACCTGCCACGCCTGGCTCGAGGGCGGGGGGGAGGCGCGCGACTCCGCCGAGATCGTCCAGGAGTGCGACGCAGGACTGGTGCGGATCCGCCGCGACGAGGATCGACTCGCTTTCGCGGCGCCGCCGCTGGTTCGCTCCGGTCCCGCCTCCGAGGAGGAGGCGGCGAAGATCGCCGCCGCGCTCGACCTCGATCCCGAGGAGATGCTCGCGATCGAGTGGGTCGACAACGGCCCCGGCTGGATCGCGGTCCTGCTCGAGAGCGCCGAGCGGGTGCTGGAGCTGCAGCCCCGCCAGATCGACTTCGACCTCGGCGTCGTCGGCTTCCACCCGCCCGGCTCGGAAGCGGCGATCGAGCTCCGCGCCTTCTTCCCGATCAACGGCGTCGCCGCCGAGGACCCGGTCACCGGCAGCCTCAACGCCTCGGTTGCCCAGTGGTTGCTCGGCAATGGCCGCCTCACCGCTCCCTACATTGCCACCCAGGGCAGCGCGATCGGACGCGCCGGCCGCGTCCACGTCGGCGAAGACAAAGACGGGACGATCTGGGTAGGGGGCCGGGCTGAGACGGTCATCCACGGCGAGATGAGGATGCAATGACGACAAAGAGACTGGCCACCTTCTTGCTTGCGGCATTTACGGCAGCGGCCTCGCTCTCTTCGCTGACCGGTTGCGGAGGCGGCGAAGAGGGGCTGACGAAAGCGCAGTTCATCAGGCAGGGAGATGCAATCTGCAAGCAGGCAGGAGCCGAACAAGTCGCGCTCGCGGCCCATTACAAAAAGAAAGAAATTGCACCCGGGCACTTCAAAGCGGTGACTGGCATCGTCGTGCCGCCGATGGAAAAGGAGCTGCGAAGGCTCAGGGCCCTAAGCCCACCGCAGGGAGACGAAAAGAAGGTCCGGGCGATCCTCGAGGAGATCGAAAGCGGGGTGCACGATGTGCAGCACGACTACCTGGACGTCTTCTACGAGGAAAACGATCCCTTCGCCGAAGCGAACGAACTGGCGCGGAAGTACGGCTTCCATGCCTGCGCTGAAAGCTCGCATGCGGTGATCAAGCCGCAGGCCCCCTGATGACGTATGAACGGGAGTCCCGTTTTCTCCGGGCCCCTCTCTTGACATGTGACCAATAGGTAACGTATGCTCCTCGCATGGACGAGGTCTTCAAGGCGCTGGCGGATCCGACCCGCCGCGAGCTGCTCGACCGGCTCTTCGAGCGGGATGGGCAGTCACTGAGCGCCCTGGAAGCGGATCTGCCGATGTCCCGCTTCGGCGTGATGAAGCACCTGCGGGTGCTCGAGGAGGCAGGGCTGGTGACGACGAGACGGAAGGGCCGCGAGAAGCTGCACTTCCTCAACCCCGTCCCGATCAGGCTTATCCACGACCGCTGGGTGGGCAAGTACGCGCAGCCCTGGGCCTCGGCGCTCAGCGAGCTGAAGCAGGACCTGGAGAAAAACGAGAACGAGGAGGACGAACGATGAGCGAGGACCAGGCTTACGCCGTGGTCGGCGGGCGCGGCAGCATGACCGTGTTCGAGATCTACATCAAGACGACGCCGGAGCGTCTCTGGGAGGCGATCACCAGCGAGGAGATGCGCAAGCGCTACAGCTTCGGGGTGGGGACCGCCTCCGACTGGACCGAGGGCTCCGAGTACAAGGCCGGGGTGCCGGGCGTGCTCGACATCGCCAGCGGCGAGAACCTCGAGGTCGACCCGCCGCGGCGGCTGGTGCAGAGCTTCAACGCGCTCTGGAGCGATCAGGTGAAGAGCGAAGGCACCTCACGCGTCACCTGGGAGATCGAGCCGGTCGGCAGTTCCTGCCGGCTGCGGGTCACCCACGACCAGCTCGGCGAGCAGGCCAACAACGAACTGTACGGCGGCTGGCCGATGATCCTCTCCGGCCTGAAGACGCTGCTGGAGACCGGCGAGGACCTCGACACCCCGGGGTCCCTGCGCTACTCGGGCGCGGCCGGCGCCTGATCCAGCTCGGCCACCAGCTCCTCGACGCGGGCGGCGATCTCGTCGCGGGTCGCCCGCACCGCGTCGAGGGGTTGGCCCTTCGGGTCGGGCAGGTCCCAGTCGAGGTAGCGGCGGCCGGGAATGTAGGGGCACTTGTCGCCGCAGCCCATCGTCACCACGACGTCGGCCCATTCGGCGTCCTCGGTGGTGAGGAGCCGGGGTGGGCGCTCGCCGATCTCGATCCCGAGCTCGCGCATCGCTTCGGCCACCTCGGGGTGGACGCGATCGCCGGGCGTGGTGCCGGCGGAGCGGGCGCCGTGGCGGCCGGTGGCGGCGCGTTCGAACAGCGCCTGGCTCATCTGCGAGCGGCCGGCGTTGTGGAGGCAGACGAAGAGCGCGTTTGCCATCAGGGCAGCCAGGCCGACAGCTTGTCGAGGGCGCCTGGAACGACGTAGTAGTAGGCCCAGAGGCCCTGCCGCTCGGAGGCGACGATGCTGGCTTCGCGCAGGACCTTGAGATGGTGGGAGACAGTCGGCTGCGAGAGGTCGAAGAGGGGGACGAGCTCGCAGACGCAGACCTTGCCGGCGTGCTTGCGCAGGACGTCGACGAGCTGCAGCCGGATCGGGTCGCCGAGCGCCTTGGCGATCGCCGCCATCCGCTCGGCCTGCTCGGTGGAGACGTCGGGATGAACCAACGGCTCCGAGCAGCACTCGCCGGCGGCGCGCTTGGTCTTGGGTGCTAGCTCCATCTCGACAGACATCTATTCACATATATCTATTGAAATCACAACTGTCAATGGAATAGGGTCGCGGCCGTGACCGCTGCCCCGCTGCCCCGCCGGCTCCTCGCCGAGTTCCTCGGCTCCGCCTTCCTCGCGGCGACGGTGATCGGGTCCGGGATCGCGGCCGCATCGCTTTCCCCCGGCGACACCGGGCTGCAGCTGTTCGAGAACGCCGCCGCGACTGCGGCCGGGCTCTTCACCTTCATCTTGATGTTCGGCCCGGTCTCTGGGGCGCACTTCAACCCAGTCGTCTCGCTGGTCGACGCCGCCTTCGGCGGCCTGCGCTGGCGCCATGCCTTCGCCTACATTCCCGCCCAGATCGGCGGCTGCATCGCCGGAGCCGTCCTCGCCAACGCGATGTTCTCGCTCGCGGCGATCAGCATCTCCACCCACCACCGCGCCTCGCCGGCGCACCTTCTCGCCGAGGTGGTGGCGACCCTCGGCCTGCTGCTGGTGATCTTCTCGCTGGCACGTACCCGCCGCGGCGAGATGGCTCCGGCCGCGGTCGGCGCCTACATCGGCTCCGCCTACTTCTTCACTAGCTCGACCAGCTTCGCCAACCCGGCGATCGACATCGGGCGGATCTTCTCGGACACCTTCGCCGGGATCGCGCCGGCCTCCGTGCCTCCCTTTATCGCCGCGCAGCTCGTCGGCGCCGCGCTCGCCTTCGGCGTGATCCGGGTGCTCTACCCAGATCTGACGCCAGACGAGGCAGCGCAAGCGCCGTTCCCACACGGTGAGGGAGCGGTGATTTCCAGCGTCGGCAGCTGAGGCGCGGTCACGGCGGGCACGGGTAGAGCGAGTTTCTGGGTCAGGCACCGCGGGGTAGCCTGGGCGCACCCAATCAAGGAGAAATGAGCAGATGAGCCAACCGACCCTGGAGGAAGCTCGCGAGATCAGTAAGTGGCGGCCCGAGCTGGGGGTGCTCTCCGTCTATCTCGGCTTCGACCCCGCCGATCGCGGCGGCGCCTGGCGGACCGAGCTGCGCAACGGCCTCGACGCGATCCTGGACGCCAACAAGGAAATCGATCACGAACCGCGGGTGGCGCTGCGCGCGACCGTGAAACGGGTGATGGAGCGCTTCGAAGACGGCGATCTGCGGCCGCCGCCGCGCGGCGAAATTGGCTTCGTCGCGGTAGCCGAGAAGGAGGGTGCCGAGCACTGGTGGGGGAGCGGGGCGCCGCCGGCCGCCGACGCCTGCGTCGAGTACTCGCCCGAGCCGGTGGTGGCGCCGCTGATCGACCTCTGCTGCCACGGCGCCCCCCGCGGCGTCGCCCTGCTCTCCTCCGAGCGGGTGCGGCTGCTGCGCTGTGCCGAAGGCACCCTCGACGAGCTCGAGGACTGGGAACTCAGCGTCTTCAGCCTCGACTGGCGCGAGCGCAAATCGCAGAGCACCAGCAACCCCGCCCGTGGTCACGGCGTCAGCTCCTCCGGTCATGACCAGTTCGACGAGCGGCTCGAACACAACCGCCAGCGCTTCCTCACCGAGTGCGGCGGACTCGCGGCGCGCGCCCTCGAGGGGAAGGGCCTCGACCAGGTGGTCGTCTTCGGTCCCGCCAAAGACCTCGAGAGCTTCAACGCCGGCCTCGGCTCGGCCAAGGCGAAACCGGCGCTCGGCGGCGAGCAGGACCTGATCTCCGTCCCCAAGGGGAAGCTGGGCGACGTCGTCGCCGACGCGATCGAGCGGCTCGACAGCGAGCGCGACCGCGCCGTCGTCGAACGGGCGCTGGAAGAGGCGAAGGGTGGCAGTCGCGGCTCGGCCGGCGTCCAGGAGACGAAAGAAGCCCTGCTGGAAGGCCGGGTCGACCATCTCGTCTTCGACGCCGCGATCGACGACGACGCGGAGCAGATGGTCCGGGCCGCCCTCTCCGGTGGCGCCGAGGTGACGATCGTCCGCGGTGAGCTCGCCGAGCCGCTGGCCGAGGCCGAAGGGGTGGCCGCGATTCTCCGCTACTGACTGTGACTCGACGCACGGTTCGGCCGAACCTGCGTTCGGGTAGACAGAAAGCGATGGGATCGAGAGGACGAAACGTAAAAGGAGAACGAGCTTGAGCGAGCAAGAGCGAGTCGCCGGTGGCCCCTTAGGCAAGGTGGTCGGCCGAGCGAAGCAACTGGCCGGAGCAGCGCTGGGTCATGAAGACCTGCACCGCGAGGGGCAACTGCAAGAGGTCCAGGCCGACGCCCAGGCGGAGGCGGCCGAGCAGGCAGCCGAGGCCGAGCGCAAGGAGCAGGAAGCAGAGGTCGAGGCCGAGCGGGCTGAGACCCAGGCCGAGCGCCGCGAGGTCGAAGTGGAGGCGCAGGAGATCGCCGCCGAAGAGGAGGCCGAGCGCAAACGGGGCGAGGAGGAGCGCGTGGCTGCGCAGCAGGCGCAGGTCGACAAGGCCCAGGCTGAGCGCGAGCGCCGCGCCAGCGAACAGGGCGCCCAGTCCGCAAAACAGCAGGCCGCTGCCGAAAAAGGCGCAGCGGAGCGCGAGGCAACCGAACTGCAGCGCGAAGCCGACCGTGCCGAAGAGGCCGCCGCGGCGATCGACCGGAAGGAGGGCTAGATGTCGCTGCTAGCCGTCCCGAAGATGATCTTCGACTCGTCGATCAAGCTGGCGCGGGCACCTTTCGACATCGCCCAAGGTCTCTTCGGCAGCCCCGAATCGAGCGCAGATCGTCTCCGCAACCGTGCTGCGACTCTGCGTGATCAAGCCGAGGGGCAGGAGCGCCAGGCTGAGGAGCGCCGGGTCGAGGTCAGCGAAGCGGCCGATGAAGCCGCAGCGGAAGCGCGGCGCAAAGCCGAGCAGGAGCGGCGCAAAGCCGAGAAGCGCCGCCGCGAACGCGAGGCCCGCGCCGCCAAAGCCGAGGCAAAGAAGAAGGAGAAAACCGCGAAAGCGGCAGCCAAAGCCAAACGCACCGACGCCAAAGCGAACAAGGCCGCGCAGCTCGAGAAGCTCGAGGCCAAAGAAAAGAGCCTCGAGGCCAAAGAGGAGGCGGCGGCAACCGAGCGCGAGGCCAAGCGGCTGAAAGAGGCTGCGGCGGCGGCGAAGGAGGAGCGGAAAGACGGCGACGGCAGCTAGCCGGTTGGGCTCAGCCTCTTGCGGGCGGCCCGTACTCGCTGTAGGAGCCTGTCGCGCTTCAGCGCCGGCCCGATCTCGAGGCCGCGGAGATTCCGGGCGGTCGGGGCGGCGTTTCTGCTGTTGGCAGGGGTTGGCTGGTTGTTCATGCGGTTTTGCCTCTCGACACAAGCGGCGCTGCGGCCGTTGTGCCAATCGTCTGAATAGTTACCCCGTGCCTACGTGACCAAACGCTCGTTTGAAGGGAAGTCAGCCGGGAAGCAAGGGGACAGGAGTCAATCCCGTGGAAAGCGCCGGTTTCCAACATCGAGCCCTGGTTTACGAAGGTGCCGACGAGTACCTGGCGGGGACCGTGCCCTTTCTCTGGGCTGCCCTGGAAGCGGAAGAGCCGGCCCTAGTGGCGGTTAGTCAGGCGAAGACTGAACTGCTCGAAGCTGCACTGGGCGGCGACGCGGGGTGGGTGCACTTCGTGCCGATGGAGGAGGTCGGCCACAACCCCGCCTCGATCATCCCGCTCTGGCGCAACTTCGTCGACGAGAACGACGGCGGGCCGATGCGGGGGATCGGCGAACCGATCTGGGACGGTCGCAGCTCGGCGGCGCTGGAGGAGTGCCATCGCCACGAGGCGCTGCTCAACTTCGCGTTCGCCAGCGACCCCGTCTTTTCCTTGCTCTGCCCTTACGACAGCGGTTCGCTTCCGGCTGACGTGGTGGAGCGGGTCGCCGTTTCGCACCGCCATTTCGAGCGTCAGGGCAGGGCCGGAGAGAGCGCGGCGTTCGACTCTGCCGTCGATTGCCTTGCCGGCGAGCTCCCCCCGCCGGCGCCGGCCTCGGAGGTGCTGACCTTCGACCTGGCCGACCTGGCGGAGGTGCGGGGCCGGGTCGCGCGAGCCGCGCGGGCAGCGGGGATGGACCGGCGCGGGGTCGCCGACCTCGTCATCGCGACCAGCGAGCTTGCGGCCAACAGCGTCATGCACGGCGGCGGTACCGGCACCCTGCGGCTTTGGAGTGACAGGAGGACCCTGCTGGTCGAGGTCGAGGACCGCGGCCGGATCGAAGACCCGCTGGTCGGCCGGCGGCGACCCGGCATTAGCCAGGAGGGCGGGCGCGGGCTCTGGCTCGCCAATCAGCTCTGCGATCTGGTCCAGATCCGCTCAGGCGAGGGGGGGACGGTGGTGCGCCTGCACGTTCACGTGGGTCATCGCTCTTCGCCCAAGCCCCTCTCCTCGGCCGCTCTGTAGGCGACCTGGAGGAAGTCGGCGATCGTCATCGCCGCGAACAGCGAGGCGACGAAGCGGGTCACGCGCGGGGCGAAGAGGAGGCCGACCGAGAAGGAGGCGATCACCCAGAGCCCGAGGCAGAAGGGGCAGATCAGCAGCTCGCCGATCGCCTTGCGCAGGCCGGTGCCGCGCGAGCGCTCCTCGAGTTCTGCCGGGCCGCCCTTGCCTTCGAGTTCGGTGAAGGGCGCCCGCAACGGGCTCGTCACCTTGTCCTTGGTGAGCACGCGGCTCAGTTTGTGGGCGGCGGTGCCGATCAGCAGCAACTGCCCGGCCGGGACCTGCTCCGGGAGCTCCCGCCCCTGCCGCTTCGCCACCACCAGTGCCGCGGCAACCAATGAGCCGAAGATGCTCATGAAACCGAGGTAGGGGAGGAGCGGCGGCCGTTTCTCCGGCGGGGCGTAACCCTCGGCGGGGTTCGGCAGGTCATCGACGATGTCGCTCAGTTTGCTCTCACTCACGGTCTCTCCCTACCCACCGCGGTGGAAGCCCCAACCCTCGCTGCTGGCGGCGATGCGTCACTCTGTGCTCAACGTTAGGATCGCGCCGAAGCTCCGAAGCCGTCCGACCAAACAACATCCCTGAGAATGCAGCGCTTCAAAGTCAACACCCGCGACCTGCGACCAGGCACCCGCGACGTCCAGATCGAAGGTGAGCTGGACCTGGCGGTCGCCGGCCAGCTCGACGAGGTGCTCACCACCGCGGTCGAAGAGTGCACCCAGGTGCTCGTCGGCCTCGAGCGCTGCGCCTTCATCGACTCCTCCGGGATCGCGGTGATCCTCCGTGCTCACAACCGGATGCAGGAGG
>Ga0207656_10000112_pt1 | contig 31126 bp, 21 predicted proteins | sample KBSCornC12_FD_184297 | JGI IMG/M metagenome (GOLD analysis project Ga0207656, IMG submission 184297) | Corn rhizosphere microbial communities from Kellogg Biological Station, Michigan, USA - KBS Corn C1-2 (SPAdes) (version 2) | ecosystem: Host-associated > Plants > Roots > Rhizosphere > Soil ...
AGTCGAGAAGAACCTCCGGGACTGGCATTTCAAACTTGGTGAATGTCAAACTGAGTTGGAAATGCCAGTCCCGGAGGTTCTTCTCGACTGAATCGGCTACTTTTCCTAAAAATTATCTTGCTTTACACCTGAAAATACCCCATTTCCAGACAATCTACCAAATCAAACTTTCAGCCTTATGATGGATCAACTCATATCACGGTTTATGGATCAGCTGGATGAAGCTGTTGAAATAGGACGCAATGCCACTATCCAACCCGTGTCAAAAGATATCACGCATGTCTATGTCGCCGGTCTCGGAGGCTCTGGGATTGGAGCCGATTTTGTTTCTTCTTTCATTAATGATGAATGCCGGATTCCATTTCTTGTTCGAAAAGGATATCACGTTCCAGCTTTTGTTGGAAAAAATACATTGGCCATTGCGAGTTCGTATAGTGGCAATACGGAAGAGACCTTAATCTCTTACCAACAAATGAAATCGTCTGGAGCAAGAATCATTGCGGTAGCATCCGGTGGTAAATTGATTGACAATGTAAAGGCTGATGGATTTGAATATGTCAAAGTTCCTTCTGATTGGCCATCACCTCGCGCATGTCTTGGATATTCCATGACCGTGCAATTGTGGATACTGCACAAAGCTGGATTGATCAGTGATCGTGCCATACATGAAATTCAATCTGCTGTTAAGCTTTTACGAAAAGAAGAAGCTGACATCAAAGCCATCGCAGAAAAAACTGCCCAAGAATTACATCATCACATTCCTATCATCTATGCAGAAGACAGGATGGAACCAGTGGCTGTTCGTTTCCGACAACAAATCAATGAGAACAGCAAAGCATTATGCTGGCACCACGTGATCCCGGAAATGAATCACAATGAATTGGTAGGCTGGAGAGAAAAAAATCCCAACCTCGCTGTACTTTATTTCCGCAATGAAGATGATTACAGCCGCAATGCACTTCGCATGGATATCAATCAAACGATCATCAAACCATACGCAGATAAGATCATTGAAATTCATTCCAAAGGAAATACCATGATCGAACGGGCGTTGTATCTCGTACATCTTGGTGATTGGATATCCTGGTATCTCGCCCAATTGAGAGGAATGGATGCATTGGAAGTGAAGGTGATTGATTTTCTTAAAGGAGAACTGGGAAAAGTGAAAGTATAGGCTAAGGCAAAGGCTGAGGCAAAGGAAGAATTAGAGTAATTTTGTGATAGCATGATTTGGCGATGAAGTAAAATGATTTCACTGATCACTGATCACTGATTACTAAATTACCGATAAAAAATCAGGTTTTAAATTTTATACTAACATGGGTTTATTAGAAGGAAAAGTTGCAATCGTCACCGGCGGATCGAGGGGAATCGGAAAAGCGATTGTGGATGCATTTGCCAGTGAAGGGGCTTCTGTCGCCTTCACCTATCTGTCATCCCGCGAAAAAGCGGAAGCACTGGCTGCAGAATGGCAAGCGAAAGGAAGAAATGTCATTGCCTGTTATTCAGATGCAAGTTCATACGTGCATGCCGAGTCCTTGATCCCTTCTGTTGTCGAGCAGTTCGGCCGCATTGACATCCTGGTCAATAATGCAGGCATTACGAACGATACATTGTTGTTACGCATGGATGAAGAACAATGGGACAGTGTGATCGATACGAACCTCAAGTCCGTGTTCAATATGACGAAACAGTGTATCAAAATCATGATTCGTCAACGATCCGGTTCGCTCATTCATATGAGCTCAGTCGTCGGCATATTTGGAAATGCAGGCCAAGGGAATTATGCTGCATCTAAAGCTGGGATCATCGGATTCAGTAAATCCATCGCGAAAGAAGTAGGCTCCAGGAATATTCGAAGCAATGTGATTGCTCCAGGATTTATCGAATCGGATATGACCGGTGAATTGGATGAGAATACACGCAAAGCTTTTTTATCCAACGTTCCATTAGGAAGGTTGGGGCAAGCTAGTGAAGTAGCAGAACTTGCAGTATTCCTTGCATCAGATCGGTCAGGTTACATCACTGGCCAGGTAGTTTCTATTTGTGGCGGACTCAATACATAATTATGCGGAAGTGGTTACTTCTGTGCATCCCCATTTTCTCACTGCTTTCCTGCAGTCCTAAAATTCATGTTCGCCAAGCCACGCTGGAGGATGTATCTATCATAACTCCCTCGAACGATCGCGATCTCAATACATTGAAAAGAGATTGTTATGATCCACAGGCTTACGTGGAGCATCCTGAATTGATGCGGATGAAATATATCCGGGTCAATTTCCACTTCATGAACTCAACCAATGGGGCATACAACATGCCGGAAAGTGATGTGGTCCAATATGTCAAAGATTGGCTTTATGCCGCCAATGATAACCTTGGAAAGAACATGAAAATGTTTTTACCTCGTGGCAATACAACTCCCGTCTTACCGATTCCATATCGATATGTTTTGACACCCGATCCGAGCAAGCCTGGCGATCAGGGTATCTATTATCACATCGATGATGAGTTATGCTATGCCGTCAAGACTGGGAGAGAAAGAAATATCAGCGACAAAAGAGTGATCAACAAATACGCTGTTCGGGATGATTCGATTTTGAATATATTCATTCAAACCCACCAGTTAGATAGTATTAAATCAAAAACCTATAAGCCAGATATTTCAGGCATTTCTTTAGGAAGCTCTGTCAAGATATTTGGTCAGTGGTTTAACAAGCCAAGTGTATGGGATTGTCGGGGCATTGCCAATCATGAGATAGGTCATTCACTAGGATTGTCGCATACCTGGAGTGGTTTGGATGGATGCGATGATACGCCTCCCAATCCAAATTGTTGGAATTTTACAGAAGCACCACCTTGCGATTCGATGACTTCCAACAACATGATGGATTACAATGCTTATGAAGCTGCAGTGACGCCCTGCCAGATCGGCAAGATCCTGATGAACATGGGCAGGGAAGGATCGATTCAACGAAATATACTCGAACCCCGATGGTGCCATCTTGACTCTACAGCAACAATTACAATTACAGATAGTGTGCGATGGCGCGGTGCTGCCGATCTGGAAGGAAATGTTATCATCGAGAGCGGTGGAAAATTGGAGATCGGTTGTCGCATCAGTTTGCCTGAACATGCTACGATCACCATCAAGTCCGGAGGAAGCTTAATCCTCTTGCCTACCGGTCAGCTTCACAATTCGTGTGGAAAACAATGGGATGGCATAGTCCTGGAAAAATTGAAAAAAGAATCCGGGAAAATTATCGTCATGAAAGGAGGACGAATCGAAGACACTTCTATATCCACGGGCACGGCCCGTGGTTAGCAATATGCAACCCCTTCGGGGTTGGGATGATGATGAATCATCATCCTTTTTTCCTTTCCGCCCTTCTGCCTCTTCTGCCTTTTCTGCCTCTTCTGCCTCTTCTGCCTTTTATTTTTTGTCCTGCTGTGCAAAAACTCTCTTCAGCAAATCAGTAGTCCGCTGTGATTGATCATCGCGGATCTTAGCTTCCTTCACTTCGATCAAAGAGAAGAGACCATCTAATGCTTTTTGATTGACATAGTCATCAAGATTGGGATTAACTTTTTTCACGAATGGAATATTATTGTAGGCGTTGATGACAGAATGCCAATATTCCCTGGCATTAACTTCATCCAGTGCTGATTGAATGACAGGGAGAAATGCATTATAGAGTGGTGTCTTCGTTTCAGTTTCAAGATATCGGGTGGCTGCATCTTTTTCGCCCATCAAAATATTCATGGCGTCCTTGATAGTCAGTGATGTGATAGCATCAACGAAAATGGGAGTTGCTTTTTTAGCGGCCAGTTCTGCAGCCTTATTCATCTTATCGATGAGTTGTGTTTCCACATCCTGAAAACCCGGAACCATTTTCACTTTTGCAATAATAGTTCGCGCTTCCTCCGGGATGAGAATCTTATAAGGACTGTCCATATATCCGCGATCTGCAGATAGTTTATCAACAGCTTCGTTGACACCAAATTTCAACGCTTCTTTCAAAGCTGATCCGATCTCACCTTCGTTTGGTGCAACGGCAGCTTTAGCTTTATTGAAAAGTTTGTTTAAATCAGATTGACCTGATGCATTGAAGAATCCAATGGTGGTGATCAACAGCAGGGATATAGTAATTCTGGATAGCATACTTTTATTCATGACTCTAATAACGCAGGAAAATTAAAGTAATCCTTTTACTATACCCTAATTAACTTGATCTTAACCTAATTACACCTTTTTCAAATTCTTTTTGGGCTAAGGATAGTGGGCGCGTCAACATTTTTCAATAAAATATCCCGGATCCATCTGCCGGTAGCTGGTGCCAGGCTTACCCCCATCATGGAATGACCGGTCGCTAAAATGACTGCAGAACCTGGATATACCTTTCCGATATATGGCATGCCATCTGGTGTACATGGGCGATACCCATACCAGATTTGTTCCGGTCTTGAAATTTTCAAGTCAGGATAATACCGTGGCAATGATTCCAGTATCCATTTGATTTTATCTTCTCTTATTTTTTGATCCCAGCCGCTGATTTCAAGTGTACCGCCAATGCGTAATCGATTCCCCATGGGTGTGAGTGAAACACGCGCTTCATGCAATAAGGAAGGAATTGAAGGAGAGGACTGCGGCGAATCAATTGTCATAGAATATCCTTTGCCGCTTTGCATAGGCAAATCAACTCCGATTGATTTCGCCAATTTTCGCGTCCATGCTCCTGTTGCAATAATCACATTTTTTGCTTTGAAAAGTTGACCATCTTTTGATTTTAATTCACCACCATCTTTTCCGAAATCATTTAAGCTGTCGATTTGAGTTTTAGAAATAAACTCAACGTCTTCCAGCTTCAACAATTCAATCATTTGTTTCATAAAAACATCGGGAGAGAAAGTGGCATCACCAGTATAATGAACTCCGCCTCTAACAGAAAATGAAGTTGAGGTATCCATCAACTGCAACTGAGAAGGATTCAATACATGAGTTTCGATTCCAAGAGCATCAGCTTTTTCAGCAGTTTCTATTTCATCTTTTTCAGCTTTCGCAGTTTGATATAACATCAGGATGCCTTTCTCCTGCAAATCGAAAGAGAACCCTGGAAGTTGGGACCATGATTTGTATATCGTTTTACTTTCCTGGTGAAGATCCCGCAAGATCGGAGCGCAGGCTTCGACATGTTTAGCAGTAGACGATTGCATAAACCTCCAAAGCCATTGCATCAATTGCAGATTCAGTCTTGGTTGTATATAAAAAGGACTTTTCTTTTTAAACATCCATTGTATTCCTTCTGATAACATACCCGGTGAAGCCAAAGGAGTAAAATGACTTGGGACAATCATGCCTGCATTTCCGAATGAACACCCATCTGTGAAATCACCTTGATCAATGATAGTAACCTGCATGCCTGCCTCCTGTAAATGCCATGCACAACAAAGACCTACGATGCCACCGCCTACTATTATTACATCCTTCATATAACCTGGAAACCGTGAGCATAAGGATCATCTTCATCATCAATGATGATCGTGTTGTAACCTGTGATCCGGGCCCATCCTTCAATCGATGGTATAATAGCAGCAACATCCCCTACCCGATCCGATGCTTCAACTTTACCAATAAATTTACTTCCGATAATGCTTTCGTGAATAAAGGAATCACCCACTTTCAATTTTCCTTTATCGACCCATTGCGCCATTCTTGCCGATGTGCCGGTCCCGCATGGCGAACGATCAATGGCTTTTTCTCCATAAATAACAGCACCTCGTGCAGTTGAATTCGGATCTTTGACACTACCTGCCCACAGAATATGAGAGCAACCTTTAATACTGGGATCAAGTGGATGGACAAACGAATATTTTTTATTGATATCATTTCTCAATGCACGACCATATTCAATCAATTGCGATACTGAATAATGATCAATGCCTTTAAAATTTTCCTGTAGATCAACGATGGCATAAAAATTTCCACCATAAGCAACATCCACTGTCAGTTCGCCGAGGTCAGGGCAAGTAGCTTTTAAATCACTTGCTGCCAGGTAAGAAGGTACATTAGTCAGTTTAACTGTTTTGACTTTACTATCAACAGTATTGTATTCCACTTTGATCAAACCGGCCGGCACTTCAAGCAAGAGCTGCCCTTTAATTTTTGGAACAATAAGTCTCTCTTCAATTGCAATCGTAACGATTCCAATAGTACCATGTCCACACATGGGCAAGCAACCACTTGTCTCTATAAAGAGAATCGATGCATCATGATCCGGATGAATCGGAGCGTAAATAAATCCACCACTCATCATATCATGTCCGCGCGGCTCAAACATCAATCCACGCCGGATCCAATCATACTGCCTGATAAAGTGAAGCCGCTTTTCACTCATCGTGGCACCTTCCAATTCTGGCTTGGAAGTCTTAACGACGCGGACTGGATTTCCGCACGTATGGCCATCGACACATTCAAATACTGTTCTCATCCGGGAGTAAATGTATTGAAGCTTGATAACTTCCTGATTCTTATTTGTTCATGAAGTTCATGCACTGGGCTTCTAAGCAGTTTTTAAGGTGCCGTTAAGCATTAGTTAATCGGATTGGATTTGATGGGTTCAGCATGCCACTTTCTACCTTTGGCTTATAATATGATTGACACCATATGAACCACCAAAACCCGGTTATTCTAAAAACACTTTTCTCCTCATTTACCATTCTGTTTTTCCTTTCCATTGTGCAGGTGCATGCTCAAACCAATAGTGTCAGCATCCAGGGCAATGTCAGCACCTCTAAAGGAGAGAAATTGGATGCGGCGGTAGTGTTGTTGAAAGACACTGACTACAGGGTGCTGACCAATTCTGATGGCAGCTTTCTTATCAAAGACGTTTCGCCCGGACAATACCATCTCATTTGTTCCTACCTCGGCTATCTTTTATATGAACAAGACATCTCGATAACAGGAACTGATTTAAAACCATTGAAAATTATTTTGGAACCGGATCTGCATACCCTTAGCGAAGCTGTGATCATCGGCCAAAAAGAAATCAATACCATTCAGCGTATGCCGGAAACGGAAGGCACCATGATTTATGCTGCCAAAAGAAATGATGTCATTCAAATGGATCGCCAGAACAGCAATACAGCGCAGGTCATACAACGACAGATATTTTCGAAAGTACCAGGCATGAATCTTTGGGAGTTTGATGGCTCAGGAAATCAAATCAGTATCGGTACGCGTGGACTGAATCCGCATCGCAGTATTGAAATGAATGTGAGGCAAAACGAATACGTGATTAATTCTGATTTGTTTGGTTATCCCGAAGCGCATTATGCTCCGGCCATGGATGGCGTGAAGAAAATTGAAGTCATTCGTGGAAGCGCGGCTTTACAATATGGACCTCAATTTGGAGGACTCATCAATTATATCATGCGTGATGGTGATCCGCATAAGAAATTTACTTTCCAGACTCAGCAAACTATTGGATCAGAAAAGTTGATCTCGTCTTTCAATTCGATCGGTGGCACAGTTGGCAAATGGAATTACTATGCTTATTTCAATACACGGACGTCGAAAGGATATCGCCCTAATAGCAACTATAATAATTATTCAGCTTATGCTAGTGTTGCTTACACTTTTTCATCGCAACTTTCAGCGAAACTTGAATATTCCTTTTTGGATTATGTTGATCAGTTAGCAGGGGGGTTGAGTGATTCGATGTATCATGCTGATCCCTATCAAAGCACGCGATCACGAAATTATTTTCAACCTCATTTTAATATTCCCGCGCTTACAGTGCGGCTCAATCTGAGCGACAATACTTCAATATCCTATATCTCCAATTACATTTCAGGACAACGCAATAGTGTGATGTTTATCCAGCCCCCGGGTATTGCTGATACAATCAATCCGGTTACGCTCGAATATGCACCACGACAGGTTGATCGGGATTGGTATGGAAGCTGGTCAAATGAACTAAGATTATTGCAGAAATATAATTTTCTACAAAACACTAGTGTGCTTTCTGTTGGTCTTCGATATTCTGACAGCCAGACACATCGTGCACAACGTGGGCTGGGCACTACAGGAACTGATTTTGATCTTACGCTCACAGGCCCTTACCTGACGGATCTTAATTTTACAACAATTAATTATGCTGTCTTTGGCGAAAACATATTTCACCTGGGTGAAAAATTTTCACTTACGCCTGGGGCCCGTCTTGATATTTTAAATACGATTACAACTGGTGTTATCAATTATCTTCCGGCTCATTTATTGATTGATAAAAACCGAAATATTCCACTTTTCGGATGTGGTGCTCAGTATACCATTTCGCATTTGATCAATGTATATACAAATGTTTCGCAAGCTTATCGACCGGTGCAGTACAATGATTTAATTCCCCTTGGTTCGCTCGACCAGATTGATCCGGATATGAAAGATGCGCATGGATACCAGGCCGACCTCGGAATACGAGGAAGCATACAGGATGTCCTTCGATTCGATGCAGGCTTGTATCTTCTTTCTTATGAGGACAGGATTGGCACCATTTCGCTGAAAGATGAAAATGGTAATCCTTTTATTTATAAAACCAATACCGGCAATTCAATAGCAAAAGGAATAGAAGTCTTTGTGGAGTTTCATCCGCTCTATCTATTTAATCACCAGGATATCGGGGACATCAGCCTCTTTACCTCAACTTCAACTGATCAGGCGGAATACCGAAATGGAAGCACCATTGTCTTCAATAACGAAAACATAAATATTGATGGCAATAAACTTGAAAATGCACCGGACCTGATATCGAGGAATGGAATTACATATAGTTACAAACAAATTTCGCTTACGTTCTTGTACAGTTACACCAGTAAGTTTTACAGTGATGCCAGCAATACTGAACATTCTTCATCAGGTATGACGGGCATTGTACCTGCTTATGGAATTTTCGATATGAGCGGAGTGATTGAATTCGGAAAATTCAATTTGAATTACGGCATCAACAATTTAACCAACTGCCATTACTACACTCGTCGCATCAACACTTATCCCGGTCCAGGCATTTTACCCGGTGATGGACGAACATTCTATCTAGGTTTTGGCGCGAAGATTTGAAAAGCTGTTAGATTCTTTGCCTTTAATACTTCCCTGTATTGGGATGAAAAGTTCGCCAGCTGTGCCAATACTCCTGGTAAACTGCGATTCGGCTGAGATCCTGTACTTCCGATTGAAAGGAACGACCATTCAGATCATATTTATTCAAACCATCTGTCAGTGTATCACCTTTCATTTCAAATACCTGGTCAATGGAAATACGTTTAAAACCGACCAGGTTCCGATCATTATCCGAAACCAAAATAAGGATGGGCTTATTGTGGATGACATCCTGGATAAGTTTCTTTCTTTTCAATTCATTCCAATCATAGGCCTTGCTATCTTTCCCCACAATCACGCCGGCAATCCATGATTTATCGTGCCACGATGTGGTATCATACACTGTGAGTTTTCCTTTCAGTCGTCCTGCTTCAAAATCGCTTTCATCATCATAGTCCTCTTTGAAAGTTGAATCAGGTTGCATGATCAACGATTCCGGATGTGATTGTAACCAGCTTCGCAAAGAGGTTTGTACTGATGGCCATTCCAGTAATATTGTTCCTTTCAACGGTCCTGCAACAGCTTCACCATTCTCCTGTCTCCACCAGCTTTTAGTTGTCTTGTCTTCAAACATGGCATTGAAATGATCCATGCCTACTAATCGAAAGGTTTCATTTTTTCCATTCACAATTGGTTGGTATACACGACCGCTTCTACACACCGTGCAATACGTAACCATGATCGGCACTCCACCGATCGTATCAAAGACTTTGTGATGATACCCGAGGAATTGAATCGGATAAGCTCTTGCTTCGCCTTTATTTTCGATGCCGATAATCAACCGGTCATCGCCGATAACATTTGCTTTCGCATCGTGCATCAAAACTTTTGTAGCCTCCAAAAACATGTGATCTGCAGCCATCTTGAAATTGGTCATTCTCACCACTGTTCCTGCCAGTAGCATGCAGAATATCGTCAGGATTTTCGAACCTCGCCATGCGTTTTTCAAACCAAAGATGATCATCAAGACAAACAGTCCTCTAAAGATCCATCGCCAGTGATAAAGGAAATACGCAACGGCCAGGGAATCTATTCGTTGGCTGTCGGGCATCGGCATGATGAAGAAGACGTTGGCGGCTTCGAAGCAGATGAGCAGTAAAATGCCGATGTAGAAGGGCCATTTCATAACATAAAACTAAGTAAGATTGGGAGGGAAGGAACTTCGGAAATCAAACATCTCATGAAAAAAGGATAGGTTAATTGGAGGTGGTTTGAGCAGAGGATTTGAAATAGGTGTTTAATTTTCAGTTGATTATAAACGTAGACGGCTGAAAAAAAAAATAGCCTGTACCACCATCAAAATCCGGAAGAGTGTGTGCCACACCTAGGTGTGGCACACACTTTTGGTGAATTTCAGTTTCTTTTAGAGGTAAAAGTCAATGTTGATTCTCACCACCCTAACTCATTATCAATCAATTCAGATTGGAGAATAATCCTGTGATTTCCTTGCTTTAAGTCTGTAAAACGAAGGAATCCTTCCCTGTACCCGGAAAATGCCACGAACCTGTTTAAAGCTTGAATCTGTATGACAAACCGAGTTCAATAAAGCTCTCTTTTGCTTCTTCAGTGATACCTTGTCCCGCAGAGAAATCCAGTAATAGATCATTCCCTATCAGGTAAGTGATGCCTGCATCAGCTCTGAGTTCAAGATCACCTTCTTGTCTTTGTGGGGTGCTACCATATAACTCTGCGAAAAGTCCGAGACGATCTGTAATGTTGATGCTAGGCTCCAGGCTGTATAGAAAATTAGGTTCACCGGTTTCACCATCCCATACTGCACCGGCATCATAGGAGATGCTAAGAAAATCCGAAACATGATGTTGAAAAGTAAGGACCAGTAATGGGGAAAAATAGGTGGTTTCTAATTCTGCATCTACGATACCGGGAAATGTCATTTCACCAATGAATGCAATTTTTGGAAGGATACCATGCTGCTCGGTCAACTTTGTTTTAAATCCGGCAGAGATCGGTTTAAATCCATTCAGATCCGGGTTAGGTTCCTTTTGAATGGTAACATAATCAGTGTTGAGACGAATCTCAAAATTATCATTGACACCATATTTCCATGTAGAGGAAGGATAGGAATAAACAAATCCAGGATCCGTGTCCGTAATGTTAAACCCATGTTCCATTTCAAAGTAGCCTTTCGGGGTCAGGTATGCACTGTGTGATTGTCCCGGACGATCAGGTTGAATCGGTGCTATCATCATTTTTGTCATTGCAGAGTCGGTTTGCCCAGCCAACTGTGTGGACATGCATCCGAGAATGCAAAGGATTACCATATACTTAGCCATCGTTTTCAGTTTTGAATTTTTCAATAATTGGGTTTCTGCTCTTGCATAGATAAAACCTTGCTTTGAGATTGCCAAACAAGGTCATCAAAGAGATTCGCTAATTCCTGGTACGCATTGCATGCGGCAGTACTATTTCTTCAGCATTCTGAAAAGTGACGGGTCTCAGCCAGCGTCGTATGGAGTAGTGTCCCACAGCAGTGAATCGATAATCAGTGCTGGCAGGAAAAGGACCGCCATGCGTCATTGCGGCGCAAACCTCAACACCTGTGGGCACTCCGTTGAAAATGATGCGGCCTGCTTTCTCCATTAATACTTCCCTTAAAGGTTCCACTTCGCCAACTTCATCTGGCTGGAAGAAAATCGATGCGGTTAATTGGCCTTCTATGATTTCTCCAATCCTTAGAAATTCATTAGAATTTGAACAAGTCACGATCAGCGAATAGGGCCCAAATATTTCGGTATGCAACTTAGCATTTTGGATAAAGTGAGCTGCTTCTACTACAGCAAGGACCGGCGATGCCTTTTGCCCTTCAACATTTTCATTTGACTTTATAGTCACTTCTCCATCCTGTTGCAATTCATTTATTCCCCGATAAAAGTTTGAAGCAATACTCTTATTTAACAAGGGAACAGATTGGATTTTTTCCAATCTAGTTTTCAGTTCTTCGATTAACAAATTAGCATCATCACTTTTCATTAAAACCAGGATTCCAGGCTTGGTACAAAATTGACCTGCCGTCATGGTCATGGAAGTTATGAGTTTAGTTACGAGTACATCACGGCTTACTTTCAATGTGTTTGGTAAAATAAAAATGGGATTTACACTTCCCATTTCTGCAAAAACAGGAATAGGATTTTGACGCGTTGCACCGAGATCAAACAATGCTTTCCCGCCTCTGAAAGAACCCGTAAATCCAACAGCGGCTGTAATCGGATGAAGTACCAATTGCTTCCCAGTCTCCATTCCATCTCCATTTAATGATGAAAAAACACCATCGGGCATATTCGTTGATTGCGCTGCTTTCATGACTACTTCTGCAACGAGTGCATTCGTACACAAATGAGATTCATGAGCTTTTATAATCACAGGACATCCAACTGCTAATGCTGACACAGCATCACCGCCCATCGTTGAATATGCAAGTGGAAAATTGCTGGCACCGAAGACTACGACTGGCCCAATAGGCATCATCATCCTGCGCAACTCAGGCCTGGGCAATGGCTGTCGATCCGGCAATGCTTCATCAATAGTGATCTCTCTCCAGTTTTCCGTTTCAGTGAGATCGGCAAACATTCTCAATTGAGCACAAGTGCGATTTCTTTCCGTCATTATCCTTGCTTCCGGATAAGCGGTTTCGGCTGTAATAGTTTGAATCAGCAATTCACCAAGACTTTCTATTCCATCTGCAATGGTGCGAAGAAATTTTGCTTTTTGTTTACCAGGTGTGTTACGAAAAATTCGCCATGCTTTGAAAGCTTTATCCATTGCCAGGTTAACTTCTTCCGGAGTCGCCACTGCAAAGCCATGTTCAATTTGTTGTTGTGTTGTCGGATTGAAAGAATAGATGCGGCGTTCCGATGATGCTGACAATTCGAAACCAATAATATTTTGTGTGATCATAACCAGAAATGGATTGTGACTAAACGTTTGGTAATGCAGGCCTGCTTTGAATCGCCTCGTTGATGATTTGTTTTACTCTTTCTCTTTCCTGTCCCTTCAACATCATCCGGGGAGGCCTGACGTATTCCGTTCCGAGACCTGTCATCATTTCTGCTAATTTGATATTTTGTACAAGCTGTGGATGGATGTCCAATTCCAGTAAAGGAAGAAACCATCGGTGTATTGCTCTTGCTTCTTCGATTCTTCCTGCTTTAACCAATTTATAAATCGCCACTGTCTCAGCAGGAAATGCATTGACTAATCCGGCTACCCATCCATGTGCTCCCATAATCAAAGCCTCAATAGCAATCGTATCCACACCGGTCAATACTTTCAATCGATCACCAAACGAATTAATAAGTCGGGTCACATTCGCCAGATCCCGAGTACTTTCTTTTACAGCTTGTATGTTATCATGTTTAAGTAAAGCATCAAACATCTTTGGCGTCACTTCTATTTTGTAGTCCACAGGATTGTTATATACCAGGATAGGCAAGCTGGTGCTGGATGCAATGGATTTAAAAAACTCAACAACCTCTGCATCGGTAGGCTTGTACATCATGGGCGGTAACACCATCAAGCCATCTGCCCCAGCATCTTCTGCACGTTGTGCCAAATGGATCGCTCGTAATGTAGAACCTTCTGCAATATTGATGAGGACAGGCACCTTGTTTTTGAAGGTATCCAAAACAGCCGCCAGCATAACGATTCGTTCATCATGTGTGATGGTGCTGCTTTCGCCGAGTGAGCCACCGATAATGATGCAATCAACACCGGCATCCATTTGGTGACCGATACCTTTAATGAATTTCTCTAAATCAAGCTGGCCATCCTGCGTAAATTTGGTGGTGACAGCAGGATACACTCCGTTCCAATCAGGTTGTTTCATATCGGGTTTGTGATTTTGAGATCACTAATTTCGTCTTAATATTGTAAACAGCATTATGCTGATGCAATATCCTTCTTCTTTAATAGAAAATCAATGGAGTTTACATCCAGATTAGAAAATTTCAACACCAAGCTTTGGACTTATCATATCAAAGTTCCAAATGCTATTGCCCGCCACTTTTTGGAAATGGGGGACAAGCGGGTCATCTGTCACCTAAATGATGCATTTGAGTTTCAATGCGCGATCATGCCGGCTGGTGATGGAGTTCATTTTATCAACATTAATAAAAAGATCCGCGATCAATTGAACCTGAAAGAAGGAAGCAAGATTAATGTCTTTCTCGAAAAAGATACCAGTGAATTCGGATTGCCATTTCCGGATGAATTTAAGGAAGTCCTCAAACAGGATAAGAAGGCAGATGGGTATTTTCAAAAACTAACACCAGGAAAACAACGTAACCTGATTTACATCATTGGGCAGGCAAAAAAAACTGATGCGCGTATTCAGCGCTCCATCATCATTGCTGATCATTTAAAAAATAATTCCGGGAAGATTGATTTTCGATCGCTTACGAAAGAATTACAAGTGAATAAATGAAAATTTATTTCTTGTTCTTTTTCTTCGACTTGTTTTTTCCTTTTTTCTTTTTGTCTTTTTTACCGTCTTTCTTCTTTCCCATTTCATCAGCATCGGCCTTTACTTTAGCCTTCGTTTCCTCCTTCCCCTTAGCCTTAGCCTCCGCCTTAGCCTTTACTTTAGCCTTCTTCATTTCAGCCTTCAGTTTTTTCTTTTCCGCCTTGGCTTTTTTCTTCGCCGCTTTCAATTTGTCCTTCTTGTCTTGCCTGGCAATAATTTTGGAATCGATTTGGGTATGCCTGCAATTGGGCGAACCGCATAAGCACTCGTATTCCTTTTTTACTTTATCCGTAATCTTACCTTCAACGACGAGATGATATTCATAAGTGATTTCTTCTCCTTTTTTAATAGGCCGTAAGGATTCAATAAATATTTGATCGCCATCCTGAACAGCTTCGCAATTCGGCGAACAACTGTTATTGATATACTTTGCATCACCACCTTTGGTTCCATCGATTACGCGATCGTCATCGACAGTAAAGAGCATGGTGTGGGAATGGCCATGTTCATCAACAGTGTTGCCGACCTTATCCGCTTCTTTGGTGGAGATGATGGGCCCGGTATATTCTATTACACGAACACCTTTGCGAATTGGCCGCTTAGCAAAAACACCTTTGCCATGTATTTTGGAATTACGGACGGTATAGTAAGGCTGCGTTTTCATTTTTTATGATTTGGAGGGACAAATATGAGGATATAAGCTTAAGAGGCTTACAATTAGTTTACAAAAACGGAAAATTTTACACTGGATGGCAGCCTTTTGAACCTTAATTGGCCAAGTTTAACAAGGATAAATGGCGTGATCTATCCTGTCTGTGGGCTTAGATATTTTTTAGTTTAATGTATAGCCATTATTCCGGGAGAAGTGCTACACACTTTTCATCCAACCCGTCAGGCTCAGCCTGGGGAGGTTGGTCACCATGACTTCATGTTCAATTTTATCACTTTCGAAAAACACTATGCGCCCTCCAATCGGATTAATACTAATGGTAGCATCCAGGCCATATAAAACTAATTGTCCTCCATCCCCTTCTTTCCATGCATCGTTGAGATACAAAACGATTGAATATTTACGACCTGAATCACTTTTAAATTGGTCCAAATGTTTTTTATAAAAACTACCCTTGTCATACCAGGCATAGTGACATTCTAAATCATTCAGCCCGGTGTAACAAGTCAGGTTCAGGTAAGCCACAAAGTTCCAGAGTTGCTTCAACAATTGATGCTCCACTTCAATGTCATCTCCGGCTTCAATCCAGCGAGTTCGATCACTTCTAATTTCCTGGTTATTCTGTTGTGAGAGTTCCTGGCCGATTCCTGCGGATTTCATATCACCATTTTCGAGATGATCCAGTAAAATTTTTCGCAGGCTGAATTGAAGTTCATCGGAAAGAAAGTTATCCATGACACCATAGCCATTCTTCACGAGCCCCTGAATCAAAAGCTCAAAGGCCTCTTCTTTTCCAAACATCTTTCAAGGTAAGTATAATGCAACCCCTATTTTTGGATAACTATGAAAATGATCACACTCGGTTCACTCCAGGTTCCGGCCATCGGACTGGGCACATACAAACTGACAGGCCAGGAAGCAATCCCTATTTTACTCGATGCATTCAGGATCGGTTATCGACTCATTGATACGGCACAACTTTATCACAATGAAGATGAAGTAGGTACTGCAATTCAACAATCCGGTCTACCGCGCGAAGAGATAAAACTCATTACAAAAGTCTGGCCCACTAATTTTTCCAAAGATCGATTTATTCCCTCCGTTAAAGAGAGTTTAAAAAAGCTAAAAACAGGCTATGTGGATTTGCTATTAATTCACTGGCCACATCATCAATTAGAAGTAAAACAGTACATCCATTTTTTGGCACAAGCACAGCAGGAAGGACTGGCAAAAGAAATCGGTGTAAGCAATTATAACGTAGCTCAATTGAAGGCTGTGCAACAGGAAGATGTCAACATCGTCGTCAATGAAATAGAATATCATCCCTGGATCCATCAAAGCAATATCACGGACTATATGCAACAACACAACATGCCCGTCATTGCTTACACTCCGCTGGGACGTGGCATGATGATGAAGGATAAAACCATAGCATCAATTGCTAATGAACATCACCGGCAACCGGCACAAATTGTGCTGCGATGGATGATGCAGAAAGAAAATTTCATCGCCATTCCTAAAGCATCTTCCCAAAGTCATTTACAAGAAAATATTGACGTCTTTGATTTCAATTTATCGGAGCAGGAGATGGGACAAATTGATACCCTGTCCCGTGAAAACCGGCGAGTGGTCGATGCTCAGCCAGGAGCAAAATGGGATTGAAATTTAAATACTTTCGCCCGTCATTTTTTTGCGTCCCTCGAACATGCGATTTAATCTATGATTTCAACCCCTCAGGCTAAATTTCAAAAAATCCTTCTCCGGGTTTTGAAATTTGCAACCATGTCGGGACAGCTACTGTCTTTACTGAAAATGAAGAAACACACACTTGGACCATTAGTATACTGCTGCCTATTGCTGCTACATGTTTTGTGTTTTTCTGCGACAGCTTATGGCCAACATGGCGAAGACAGCAGGAACACATCCGGGCAAACCAGGCGTCAGTGCTACACTTGCAAAATTGAGCAAGGGGGCATCAAGCTGGATGGCATAATTGATGAAGACTTGTGGAACACGGTAGATTGGTCAGGCGATTTCATTCAATATCAACCTGATGATGGCAAGGCTCCATACCTGCCGACCCAGTTTAAAATTCTCCACGATGACAAGTATCTCTATTTCGCTGGCCGCGCATTTGATCCGCAACCCGACAGCATCATTGAACGCTTAAGCCGAAGAGATGAATTTCCCGGTGACTGGATTGAAATCAATATTGACAGTTATCATGATTTGAGGTCAGCCTTTTCCTTCACTTTATCGGTGAGCGGTGTAAAAGGAGATGAATTCATCAGCGAAAATGGTAATCACTGGGACGATAGTTGGAACCCGATATGGGACCTTGCGACACACATCGATAGTTTAGGATGGACAGCAGAAGCTCGAATACCATTCAGTCAATTACGTTATGGTAACCAGGAGTATCCTGTTTGGGGAATCCAGGTACAGCGGAGGGTTTTCAGAAAAGAAGAGCGTTCCACCTGGCAACATATTCCGCCAAATTCCGGAGGATGGGTAAGTGAATTTGGTGAATTGACAGGACTCAATGCTTTGCCGGATAAGAAACAAATTGAATTAGCACCTTATGTATTAGCCCAAACAGAGCGTTATGAACCAGAAGCAAGTAATCCTTTCGCAGATGGATCGAATAGTAAAGTTGCCGTTGGTCTTGATGGAAAATTTGCGGTCACGCGTGATATGATTCTTGACTTTACCATCAACCCGGATTTCGGACAAGTGGAAGCTGATCCCGGTGCATTGCGATTGGATGGCTATGAAATATTCTTTGATGAACGCAGACCGTTTTTTGTTGAAAACCGAAACTTGTTTGATTATCAATTGACCGGATCGCAAGCCGGTGGTCAATATGATCAGGATCAATTATTTTATTCCAGGCGAATTGGCGGAACACCTCATATCGAACCGGAAGTATCTGATGGTGAGTATTCCAAAATTCCCAACTTCACCTCTATTATTGGTGCTGGAAAATTTAGTGGTAAAACAAAGAAGGGCGTATCGATTGGACTGCTGGAATGTCTGACGAAAAACGAATATGCCGAAATATCCGATGGGGTAAATAACAGAAAAGAGTTGGTGGAACCGTTGACTAATTATTTTGTAGCCCGTGGAATAAAAGATTACAACAAAGGCAATACGGTAGTAGGCGGCATCTTCTCTGCGGTCAATCGAAAAGAAGGTCTTCCACAGTTACATGATGCTGCATATAGCGGTGCTATGGATTACTTGCATTTCTGGAAAAACAGGTGGTGGTTTTTTAATGCAAAACTGATGTTGAGTCGTGTTGAAGGTTCAAAAGAAGCTATCAGCAACACACAGCAAAGTTTTGTTCATTTATTTCAGCGATCAGATGCCGACTATGTAGAATTTGATTCCACACGAACATCCCTCATGGGCACCGGAGGCACATTGAAGATTGGAAAATTTGGAGGAAAACCATCTGAAAAAGGAGGCATACTCAAATTTGAATCCGGTGTCACATGGCGCTCTCCTGAATTAGAATTAAACGATGTCGGGTTTTTACAAACGTCTGATGAGATCAACCACTTTACGTGGATTGGCTATCAATTGCAAAAGCCCTTTTCCATATTCAGAAATGCACAATTGAATTACAATCATTGGGCGCGTTGGGATTTCGGGGGCCGGTTTACTTATCTTCAATTTGATACCAATGTCCACGGCTGGTTTAGAAATAACTGGATGGTGGGTGCCAGCTTTGATTATAATCCATTGGAAATTTCAAACAATGCTTTGCGTGGAGCCACCTCTTTACGCAAACCTCCCGGATATGGATTTTCTGCCAATGTGCAGTCTGATGAAAGAGCTAAGGTGGCAGTAGGAATCAATTGGAACGCAGGCCAGGGCTTTTATAAAGAAGTTCAATCTCAAAGTATTGGTACCACAATACAGTTTCAACCTTCTGATGCCATGCAATTTTCCCTTGCACCAAGTTATAACCGAACGAAGAGAAAAAAGGATCAGTTTGTCGACAATGTGAGTTATGATGGCCAGACACGATCTATCGTCAGCCATGTGGACAATCAAAGTTTTTCACTGGTGGCCCGGCTCAACTATTACATCACGCCGGATTTGTCCATTCAATACTATGGTGAGCCTTTCATATTCAGGGCTACGTACAATAACTATGGTTACGTCAAGGATCCTTTGAACAAATCTTATGATGATCGATTTCATGTCTTTAATGGAAATGAAATTCAAATCAATGGGGACCAGGCTTCGGTGGATGAAAATGGAGATGGCCAGGAAGATTATTCATTTACGACGCCTGATCTTAATTACATCCAGTTTCGATCTAATCTTGTCCTGCGTTGGGAATACGTACCGGGTTCAGAGATATACCTGGTTTGGTCGCAAGGCATCCTACCTGATGCCGGTGATGATTTTGACACCCCGCTATTAAAAAGTTTATTTTCCAATGTATTTGATCAGCAGCCGCATAATATCCTTTTAGTAAAAGTGTCCTACCGGTTTTTGAATTAAATCATAATTCATTTCGGCCACTTTTCCGGCTTTCACCTCTATTTTCTTCTTAACCTTTGCCACCGTCTCAGCGTTAGCCTAATCGGTAGCCTAATCCTAATATTGTTAGTTTTGCCTTTACTAAACCATTGATAAAAATGAATAAGAAAAATGTACTCATTACACTGGCAGTGTGGTTGACGGTGATCATTGCTGTAACTGCTCAGACTACTGAAGAAATGCAAGCTATGAAAGATGCCAAGGTGGCTGAATTAGCTGTATTGCAGCCCGAACTCGATTCCATTAAAGGAAAGGTTGATGCATTGACCGCCGCGATAGCGGATTTGACAGATAAAATAACACCTTATCCCCGATGGGATATTGGAGCTTCAGGAAATCTTGGTTTCAATTTCTCTGATTTCACTAACTGGCTTTCCAAAGATTCACCGAATACGACTGGTCTTACCTTTACTTTTGCCGGAGATGGAAATGTAAATTATTTGCAGAAAAAATATTTCTGGCGAAATTCAGCCAAACTGACCGTCGGTGCGCAGAAATTCGATGACCGCGACGATCCTACTGATAATAGTGACTTTGATATAACGGCAGATGCTTTTACAGTAACCTCATTGTTTGGTTACAAACTCAGCGAGAAACTGGCTATTTCCGGTCTTGGTGAATATCGAACTTCACTTTTGGACCATGCGTTAAATAATCCGGGCTATTTGGACATTGGAGGTGGTATGACGTGGACGCCAATCACTGATCTCGTAGTAGTGGTTCATCCACTGAATTACAATTTTATATTTTCTGATGGGCCTTTTGAATACAAATCCACATTGGGTTGTAAAGTATGGGCTGATTATAAAACGCAAATCACAAAAAATCTCGCCTGGAAAAGTAATTTGTCTGCTTTTGCCAGTTATGAGGGAATTGATTTCTCCAACTGGACCTGGACCAATGGATTCACCACCTCTGTTAAAGGATTTGGTTTAGGATTTGATTTTGGACTGAGAGGCAACCGGCAAGAGGCTGCTGAACATGGCCTGAGCGACAATCCTTTGCAAACGTATTGGATCGTGGGTGTTACTTATGCTCTTTGATTTTTTTAAACCCCTAATGACATAGGTTGCGCTTTCCATTGAAAATATTCCTGCTGTTGTTTATCACTTGCACTATTCATGTAAGCGCTCAGAATTTTTATTTCGGCAATGATCTTTCGTACATCCATGAGATGGAAGATTGCGGTGCGGGATATGCCGAAAATGGTGTGATCAAAGATCCTTATGCTATCCTAAAAGATCATGGATGCAATCTCGTTAGGTTGCGGTTATGGCACACACCATCGTGGTATGATGCATTAAATCTTGGCAATCGCTACAGTGATTTGAATGACGTCATCTTATCCAGCTACCGTGCAAAAAGTTTGGGGATGCAAGTCTTATTGGATTTTCAGCTTTCCGATACCTGGGCCGATCCAACACACCAGGTTGTTCCGGCAGCATGGGCCTCCGTGGTTGACAATTTGCCGGTGCTTCAGGATTCATTGTATCAATATATTTATAAAACGCTTTCCATTTTATCGCAGGCACAACTCACACCTGATATCGTTCAGATTGGGAATGAGACCAATAAGGGAATATTATTATCCCAACAGGTGAATGACCAGGGATGGTCCGTGGATTGGGCACGCAATTCAGCTTTATTCAACACTGCAATTGATGCAGTCAGAGATTTGGAAGTAGCGACCGGTGATACGATTAAAGTTGCGCTTCATATTGCAGATCCCTCTGAATTGAATTGGTGGATTGATCAATTCTGGACGCATGGTGTACAGGATTTTGACATCATCGGGGTATCCTACTATCAGCAATATCACCAGGATCTGATTCCTGCGGTTGGTGCTGCGATATCAAACATGAAAGCCATATATCCCGGCAAGGCAGTTATGATTTTAGAAACAGCTTATCCCTGGACATCTGGGTTTGATGATAACGCCAATAATTTATTGCATACCGTTTACCCGGGATATCCCTTCAGTCCGCAGAATCAAAAGCAATGGTTAATAGATCTTACACAAACGGTCATTAATCATGGTGGAAGTGGTGTGGTGTATTGGGAGCCCGGCTGGGTCAGCACCGCTTGTCACACGCAATTTGGACAAGGATCAAATTGGGAGAATTGTACGTTTTTTGATTTCAATGACAACTTGCTGAATGATGGTGGTGTCGGCTGGATGTCGCATGTTTATGATTTCACATCAGCTACGCAAGAGATAAATGGCGGTAAAGATTCATTTCATTTTTATCAAAGTGAAAATGAAATTATTATCAGTACTGAAAATCCATTGTTGTTGAATGGACCGATGGAGATTGAATTTCATTCCCTTGATGGCAAAATGATATTCAATGAAAAAATAAATCCTTCTTGGGAAAACAACACTCTTCACATTGCAATACCCAATATAGTTGGTGGTTGCTATTTGGTGAGACTTCTTATTAATGGCTATGCGCCGATAAACCATTTATTTTTTCAAAAATAAACAAAGAAGATCCAATAGTGATTCTGCTAAATTGCCCCGGCTTTCAAGCCGGGGTGCATGGCAGTAATGATTCCGGCTTTAGCCATATACTAGAATTTCATGTAGTGACTAAAGTCAATTTATTCTGGGCATAGCCCCCGGGCTGAAGCCCGGGGCAATTTCAGCATCTATCTGCAAATTTGAATGCATTTATAATTTGTGAAAATTAGCGTGAATTAGCGGCTAAATTTCGAAACAACAAAAATAAATGCCACTAAGACACAAAGGCACAAAGAAATATTTTGAAAAATAATTTGTGAAAATTTGTGTGAATTAGCGGCTAAATTTCGAAACAACAAAAATAAATGCCCCTAAGACACAAAGGCACGAAGAAATATTTTGAAAAATAATTTGTGAAAATTTGTGTGAATTAGCGGCAAAATTTCGAAACAACAAAAATAAATGCCCCTAAGACACAAAGGCACGAAGAAAGAATTCGAAAAGTAATTTGTGAAAATTTGTGTGAATTAGTGGCAAAATTTCGAAACAACAAAAATAAATGCCACTAAGACACAAACGCACGAAGAAAGAATTCGAAAAGTAATTTGTGAAAATTTGTGTGAATTAGCGGCAAAAAAAAGGCGATAACTTTTGTTATCGCCTTCAAAATGATTTATGTTCTTTTAATATCCTTCATTTTGTTTCAGATTTGGATTCGCACCAAGATCTGATGTAGGAATTGGATATACATCTCTAAATGATTCTACAGATTTACCTTCCGCAACACCTCCTTTCCAGGCCCAGAGATAATCCGTTTGACTGAATTTGCCAAAGCGTACAAGATCTGTTCGACGATGACATTCCCAATACAATTCCCTTCCACGCTCATCGAGTATCATGGGCAAAGTGAGTTCGGCATCCGTAATATCTCCCCCGGTAGATTTGTAGGCCCTTGTTCTTACCTGGTTGAAATAATCAAGTGCCAAACCACGATCACCACCGCTACGCAAGAGTGCTTCACTGGCCATCAGTAATACATCCCCTAACCTGAACATCGGGAAATCTGTATCCGGGTAATAAGGATCTGAAGTAGCTCCTCCATCTGATCTTACGTTTGTGAATTTCGTTATGGCAAATCCTTCAGTAAATAAACTCAGATCAGTGATTTCTTCATTCTGTCCTTTGGTATAAAACATACCTCGGCGATCATAACTTGTCAACCTGATTTCATAAGTATAATCAGGTTTATCAGGATAAAGCCGTATGAGATAACCACCATTACCAATGTTGATAGCCGCACCACCCTGAGTGAGCAGGCCATTGGCGAGATCGTCACCCAGGTTGACAGCATCACTGTGATCAACCCTAAACTTAAATTGCCCGGCAGCGAGCGTAGCATTAAGTTCCAAAGTTTGTGTAGTAGGATTCCATGTCATATCCAAATCACTTCCACCTGTCGCAGTTCCCTGAATACTCCATGTACGTCGAGTCATGGTATAGGTATTGTTATTCAAATTAACTTGTAAAAAATATAATCCTGCTACACCTGCACGGATCGTATCGCCATTCGATTCCAATGTACCATCCGCTCCATTATCACCCAGCCTTCCTCCTAAACCTGGAAAGCGGGTAAAGAAAAACGGACTATTGTCTGTTGGGAAGTACACATGACCTTCATATATCTTATCATTATGTACAGAGGAAAGTGAAGTGTTAGTATTTGAACCACTCCATCCCTGGTATTCGCCAGGCACATAGATCTTGGTATAACTGGCCGTTTTACCTTCATTGGGTGCAACAATAAGATCCGAAGTCACGGGGAATTTTTGAACAAACTGCTTAGTCGTCCTTGTTCCGGCCCAAGCACCGTCCACTCCATAATCGCTTGGATTCATGCTCCCACCAATCGCAGCTCTGATGATAAATGTGGTTCCACCATACGTCCTGGTATTGACACCATCAAAAGTGATAGGGAAAATGATCTCATTGGATTTATTATTGTCAGCACCAAACAGGTTCTTATACTCGGGTTCTAGTGTGTATCCTGCCCCGATTATTTTTTGACAATAAGTAACACAATCTGTATATCGGGGTGTTCCGATATAAGTTTCAGCATTAAGATAAAGTTTGGCCAGTAAGGTCCAAACAGCTCCCTGGTCTGCACGACCATAAGGATTGGCATGAGGTGCAGCGATTTGATTTTCAATATCCTTTAATTCAGATTCGATGTAGGCAAATAATTCAGGAGCTTTAATCTGCTGCGGGAAAAATGCACCTACTTTATCATTCTCTGTAACGAAGGGTACGTTTCTAAATAAATCGAGAGCATGATAATAACTTAATGCTCTCAGGAAACGTGCTTCAGCACGATATCCATGTATCTGCGCTTTAAGGGCATCATCAACGCCTCGACCTGCTAGCTTTTCGTCCGAGGTTTCTCTTATGAATTCATTGCAAATGGAAACCTGGTAGAAAATGCGGCTATACAATGCAAAGATGAAGCCATCATCAGCACTCCAATTTTGATTATGAAAATCTTTAATCGTCTGGTCATTCCATGCGATAACGGATTCATCTGTAGCGAGTTCCTGGTGATACCAATACATACGGAGGTATTGACCGAATCCTTCATCAATGCCTTCAATGTCTGGCTGTCCGGCAGGTCCTTGTTGTCCTGTTAAGGCGAGCCCTGCATACAATTTCGCCAATACCTGTTGGTAAGCGGCGGGATCTTCATAGACCACATTGGAGGTCTTGACATCCGGATCGAGTGGAACCGTATTGAGATCATCGAAGCAACCTACGCTGAACACTGTAATGAAGACAATGCTCAATGTCAATTTTATAATGAGTGAATATTTCATGCGATTTGAGTTTTAGAATTCAACATTTACACCAAACAGAATTGTGCGTGGACGAGGATAAATGTTATTATCAATACCATTGTTTACTTCAGGATCGAGCCCCGAATATTGAGTGATCACCAAAGGATTTTGAACAGTAGCATACAGCCTCAGGAAATCCCCAATCACTTTATCGAAATTGTAGCCGATGGTGATGTGATCCATTTTCATAAAATCAGCTTTTTGAACAAAATGATCGCTAAAGGTCAGATGGGCCTGGTCCAGTACATTCAGATCGATGGCCGATTGATTGACATTCCACAATACTCCTGAGCTTCCATACAATCGATTGAGGTATCCCATATCGGTTTGTATATTATTATACACATAATTTCCTATGCTCGCCCTTCCTGCAAAACTTAAATCGAAATGACCGATCGCCAGGCGGCTAGTAAACCCGATTGTATAATCTGCTGCAGGTTTTTTAAAGCGGTATTTGTCGGCTCCATTGATGATACCATCGTTGTTTAGATCTTCAAAAGAGTTTTCAATAATATTCCCGTTTTCATCATACAACTGCTTATAGACGAAAAATGATCTTGGCGCATATCCAACTGTGTGTATCTGAATATTACTGCCCACTCCACCTGCAATTCCACCAGTCAACACTCCCTGGTAACTGGGATCATCAGTTGCTGTCAGCTTAGTGATTTCATTGTGATTGTAAGCTCCATTTATTCCGAAATCCCAGGTTACTTTTTTGGTCAATATCGGCGTAGTGGAAAAAGCGATTTCTATCCCTTTGTTCTCCATGTTACCAACATTGGTGGTAACAAAATTAGAAAGGTTTGTACCTGCCGGCACCGGGATCCTGTTGAGCAAATCAGTTGTATTACGCTGATATATATCGAGTGAACCACTTAAACGTTGATTGATGATAGAGAAATCAAAACCCAGGTTATACGTTTTGGTTTCTTCCCATTTGATATTTTCATCATAACCATTCGGCCTGAGAGTGGTAATAAAATCGTTGCCGAATTGATAGCGGGCATTGTCATTCCCCAATTGATAGCGCGCGAGATAAGCGTAATAATCTCCAATATCTTGCTGACCTGTTGTCCCCCAGCCCAGACGGACTTTAAGATTATTAAAATGGTCATTGCTATTTTCAATCACTTTCACTGCTAAGGCAGCTGCGGGGAAAAGACCCCATCGATTCTCCGGTGCAAAACGAGATGTTCCATCTCTGCGCAGGGTAAGAGTCAGCAAGTAACGATCTTTAAATCCATAGTTCAAACGGCCATATTCTGAGATCAGGAAATATTCAGCCGGATCAGAACCTGTAGTCGTTTGAGAAGGCGTACCAGCCACATCTGAATTAGTAAATGAATTGTCAACTTCAAAATGCTGCCATGAATAACCGCCCATGAGATCGATGCTGTGATCACCAAACGTCTTTTTATAATTTAAATAAAATTCCAGGAGGCTATTCTTTTTTGTCTGTTCATATACATTGTGTTGACCACCACCAGTGACTGCATTGAATGCAAAAGCAGCAGTGGTATCAACATTTACAGTTCCCTGGCCATTAGCATAATCATAGGCCAGATTAAGATTAGCTCGTAAATCCGGAAAGAATGGAATGCGATAATCCACACCCAGATTAGTCAGGTATCTCGTTTCATCCGATTCATCATCTTTTAATGTGAGTAATGCAATCGGATTCGTGGGGCCTAGTGTGTTTGGAAAGCCATTGGCTGGGTTGGTCCATGTTGTAAAACCACCATATGGACTTAATGAGTCATACACAGATTGTGTAGGATCAAAATTCAAAGCATTACCAATAGCACCACGATCGGCAAATCGATTATGGGTCCATGAACTTTTGAAATGGGCATTGATCTGGAGTGTATTGTCAAAAAAACCTGGAGTCAAATTGACAGATGCCGAGGTCTTTTCAAATTTATCAGTTTTCAGAATCCCCTCTTTATTAGTATATCCCAGGGATACACGAAATGGAACAACGCCAATACCACCTGAAGCGTAAAGGTTATGATCGGTTCCTATCGCTGTCTGATAGATTTCATCCTGCCAGTATGTATCGGCATTGCCCATAAGAGCTCTTGCGGGCTTGGTGGAATCATATCGCATATTAATTAAAGCCCTGTATTCATCAGCGTGAAGTGCAGCAACCTGGTTTTCAGCCGTTCCGCTCGAAATATTGCCGTTGTACCCGATTTTTATCTTTTTACCAAGAGTACCTTTTTTGGTAGTGATCAGGATGACCCCGGCTGCTGCCCTATTGCCGTAGATGGCTGCTGCTGAAGCATCTTTAAGTACAGTGAAGGTTTCAATGTCGTTGGGATTGATCACGTTCAGCGGATTCCTTCCTCCGGAAACACCTCCGTTATCAACAGGTACTCCGTCGATTACGATCAAAGGATCGTTGGAAGCGCTGAGGGATGATTCGCCGCGAATCCTGATTGTAGCCCCGGAACCCGGAGCACCATCCGGAGCCACAACAACAACTCCCGGGATTTTACCGGCAATAAGTTCCTGCGGACTGGTGATAGCTCCTTTGTTAAAATCTACAGAAGAGACAGATTGGACAGATCCAGTCGCATCTTCCCGCTTGACAGTACCATATCCCACCAGAACTACTTCTTCAAGAAGTTTTCCTTGTCCGAGGGAAGCGTTCAATTCATCGGAATCGGTGATTTGGAGTTCGACAGTAGTATAACCTGTGTAGCTGATAGCCAACGTGGTAGCAGAATCGGGCACCGTGATGGTATACGATCCATCAAAATCTGTCACTGTTCCCAGGGTGGTCCCTTTCACAACAACATTGGCCCCAATCAAGCCTTCCTTGGTTTCAGGATCTATAACCTTACCATGTATCGTTCTTTGCCCGAAAGTGAATGACAAGACAGTCACCACTAGTGCAACAGATAGTAATAATTTAAGCATTAGGGATGTAGATTTAAGGCATACAATTAATTATAGACAACTCTGGCAGATTGAGGTATTTTTATGGGAGAATTCCATAAACTTCGTAAGTTTACGAGAATTCAAAGATATGTTCACTAAAATTTAACAGCAATGAAAATACGTTTACTTTTTTCAGTTTTTTCCCTGCTCTTTCTGGTTGGTGTAAAAGCTCAAATTACATCAGTGGGTTTGATTGGTAGCGCTGTTCCAGTTACGGGCTGGAATTCGGATACCAACATGGTGCAGGATTTAGGTAACCCTGATCTATGGTCTATTGATATTCAGCTTATTGATGGAGAAGCTAAATTCAGAGCCGATGATGTATGGACACTGAACTGGGGTGGCTCAGACTTTCCTAAAGGTGTCGGAACACAAGATGGACCGAATGTTCCTGTGAGAGCAGGATGGACTCATGTTACTTTCAATTCTGCTACAGGCGATTACTATTTTTCAGTTTATTCTGACATTGGTATTATCGGATCTGCATCACTTTTTGGATGGGATTCTGATGTCAATATGTACCAGGATTCTGCTGATACTACACAGTATACACTTTCTCTTCCTTTAGGTGCAGGTGAAGCGAAGTTCCGTCAAAATGATGATTGGGCTGTCAATTGGGGCGCAACTGATTTCCCAACAGGAATTGGCACACAAAATGGTCCGAATATTCCAATTGCAACAGGAGGTACCTACAATGTAACTTTCAATAAAAGCACAGGAGCATATAGCTTTACGCTAACCAGTTTCTCTTCAGTTGGGATTGTTGGAAGTGCAACTCCCGGAGGAAACAATCCAACACCTATGACATCAGCAGCCGGAGCAGGCAATTGGACTTCTACTGTAGTCTTAGTTGATGGTGGCCTTAATTTTGTGGGTGATACTTCTGTAGCATCCTGGGGAGGTACAGATTTCCCATCAGGAACAGCTACACTGGGAGGCCCCGCTATTCCTGTAACCGCTGGAAGATACTTAGTCAAATTCAACAGTGTTACGCTTGCTTATTCATTTGAAGCAGTAGAGTATTATCAAGTCGTAGGAATCATTGGAAGTGCTACTCCTGGTGGATGGGATACCGATACTGATATGCAACTAAACCCACTTGGTGATTCTACTGATTGGAAATTAAGAATTGTCCTTACGGATGGTGAATTAAAATTCAGAGCTAATCATGACTGGGCAGTAAACTGGGGAGCAGCTGATTTCCCAACTGGTGTTGCTTTGCGTGATGGTCCGAACATTCCTGTTACTGCAGGTGAGTACAATATTTATTTCAGTTCATTCCTGGGTAACTATGCATTTGTTAAACTGCAAGTGTTTGACACCATGGGCATTGTTGGAACAGGATCACCAACTGGTAGCTGGGATATTGATACTGATATGAATAAGGATGCTACTGATGAAAATCTTTGGATCCTTCCCACCGGCAATTTTACAGAAGGTCCTGTAAAATTCAGAGCCAATCATGCATGGACATTCAATTGGGGAGCAACTGATTTCCCAACAGGTACCGGAACACAGGATGGTCCGAATATCCCTGTTCTTGCGGGCACATATGGTGTAACCCTGAATTCCAATACAGGTGAATATGCTTTTGGTGATCCAATCTCCGGTACCAAGGATATTCTGAATCCAGCCAGCATCAATGCATTTCCAAATCCAGCTAATGAAGTATTGAACCTGGATTTGAGTGCAATTGATATGACAGGGAATGTAACCCTGAGAGTATATGATATCAGCGGCAAGCTTCTTCAAACCGATGTACAACAAGGTGCACCTTTGATGAAGGTTGGCGTGGCATCTTTACCAAGTGGCTTCTATACGATTAACATCAGTAATGGCCGTTACATCATTGGAAAGAAATTTTCAATCCTGAGGTAACAACAACTGTTTAAGATTTTACAAGGTGGTCTCCTGTTACGGGGGACCACCTTTTTTTATTTCCACAATGCATTATACACAAGATGGCATTGTTCACGAAGCCTTATCTTTAGGATGTGGCTAATAACAATCATTTTTTTTTTAACAAAACAACGAGAGGCAGGTCAACCAGGTAGCAATTGTGTTGAACTAGGTTATTAGCGACATCCTTTAGTAAACATCCAGTCAATTAAACTCAAAAATGAAGTTTCTCAAAACCTGTTTCCTCTTAGCTCCTCTTTTCTTCTTATTGATATTTCAATCTGCAGCGCAGTCCAATCCTGAATCACCGCAGCCAGATATCAATGGGCATCCAAGAAACAGTCCTGTTGTCTGGACGGTACCCGCTTTTCCGACGAAGTATGATGATGTCACGGTTTATTTTGATGCCACGCAAGGAAATGCAGCACTTTCAGGTTTCACTGGCGATGTATATGCACATACAGGTGTCATCACCAACTTAAGCACAAGTGGAAGTGACTGGAAGCATGTCATCGGCAACTGGGGCACTGCTGACGCACGAGTGCTGATGCATAGAGAAAGTCCAAATCTTTATTCTATCACTTATAATATCTCCACCTTTTATGGAGTCCCCGTGAATGAACAAGTATTGAAGTTGGCATTTGTGTTCAGGAATGTGAATGGATCTATCGTAGGCCGCGATACCAATGGCTCCGATTTGTATACCGATGTTGCTGCCGGCGAAGGATTGTTTATCACATTGCGAGAACCCTCCGAACAGGATGTGTTGCTGTACTTAGGAGACAGCCTTAACATCGATGTTCAGATTAGCGATACTGCAGCCTTGAATATTTATGATGATCAAACTTTAATTTTTGCTGATATAGTAGATCATGCGATTTTCTATTATCACCCTGTGACTACGGGGCAGCATGTATTACGATTCGAAGCCACTAAAGATTCTACGGTCATCCTGGAGAAAGACTATTATGTATTGAATGATAATCTTCCTAAACAGAATCCACCAGTTGGTACTGTCAATGGACTGAATTATTACACCGATTCCACTTATATTTTTCAATTAGACGCGCCACTTAAAAAATAT